>ENA-UOXV01007195-UOXV01007195.1-marine-metagenome-genome-assembly--contig:-NODE-7195-length-11347-cov-6.356004_pt1 | contig 11347 bp, 8 predicted proteins | sample MGYA00238165_ERZ766961 | MGnify/ENA primary metagenome ERZ766961 (study PRJEB28924, sample SAMN03173240) | marine metagenome | biome: Marine; feature: Water; material: Subsurface seawater | place: North... | reverse complement strand
GTTTTTTTTTAATTGTATTTAAATTATATAAACGTAAACCTCCTGATGAGTCTAGAGATGTATTTAAAAATAACTTTACTAAAATAAATCTTATTTTTGTTATAGCTATTCTCAAAAAAGACCATCCCTGTAACGAATTTTTTTTTAAAAATCTGTTAGTATTAATTATATCAACTTTTATTTTATTGTTTTTTATAATTGAATACATTTCTTTAATTAATTTTGGGTTATGAGAACCATCTGCATCAATAGTAACACAAATATTATATTTCTTTTTAATTGCCCAATTAATTCCGTCTCTATGAGCAGAACCTAAACCTCTTCTTTTTCTAAAAAGATAGTATATATTTTTTTTACTTGATAGGTTTAAAATTTCTTCTTGAGTACCATCATCAGAATTATCATCAATAAATAAAAGATCAAAAGCTAAATTTTTTAGTTTTTTTATTTTAATATATATTCTTTTTACATTATTTTTTTCGTTTAAAGTGGGAATTATAATTAAATTTTTCAATATCAAATGATAGTCAATTTTGGCAATGGAAAAATAAAACGAACTTTTTTTTGCTTAATATAATTTTTTTCTTTATCTATTATAAAATTTTTAAAATGCCATGGAAAAACTACAAAATAATCAGGATTCATTTTCTTTGCTACTTTTTCTGAAATAATATCAATTTTTGTTCCTGGTGTTTGTTTGCCAAATTTAAGTGGATTAACTTCTGCAATATATTTAATTAAATTATTATTAATCTTACAGTAATTTAACAAAATATTTCCTTTAGTAGACGCTCCATAACCAAGAACTAATTTTTTTGATTTTTTTAATTTTTTTAGTTGCAGCACAAATTTTTTGGTTTCTTTTTTTATTTTTTCTAAAAATTTAATAAATGTTATTGGTTTATGAAGCTGACTTCTCTTTTCATCATTGATCATAACTTTAATTTTTCTAGTGATTTCTTTATACTTAACTGAATTTTTTTTCGCTAAAGTAATAGCTATGCTGCCTCCATTTATATCATTTAATTTTATGTCTATTATCTTAAATCCAACTTTATCAAATAAATACTTAAGTGAAGTTAGTGTATAATATTCGAGATGTTCATGGCACACAGTATCAAATGAATTTTTTGTTATCATAGTTTTAAGATAACTTTGTTCTGTATGCCATACTCCATCTTTATTTAAACTATTATAAATATCCTTTATAAATTTTTCAGGATCTAACAAATCATATAACATAGACATACTTGTGATTAAATCTGCTTTTATTTTTGATTTTCTAATAAAACTTTCATGGCTAAAAAAACTATCAATTGTTTTAATTTTTTTGTCATAAAATTTTTTGAAATTTTTTATTGTTGGATCAATTGCAAACCTCACCTGGTTTTTTTCATTAAAGAAATTCAAAAAAGTACCATCATTTGACCCTATGTCTAAAATTAAATTTCTTTTAGTTTTTAAATTAAGAAATTTTTTTAAATCATTCGCTTTTTGCATCATATGATTAACCATTGATGAATTTAAGCCTGTTCTATAGCCGTAATTTTTGCCATACAACTTTTTTAAACTAAAGTTTCTATCTAATTGAACTAATTTGCAGACTTCACATATAACTAAAGTCAGTTTTCCGATTTCAACTTTTTTATTTTTTTCTGGAAATATTCCACTTAATGGAATGTTGCCTAAAGAAAATAAATTTTTGAGATTTTTTTTTTTGCAGGATCTGCATACTTTAATTTTTTTATTCATAAATTTTTTTATTTATAAATTTTTTTTTCAAATTCAATCATTTTTTTTATCATTTTTTGAATATTACTTTTTGGCTTCCATCCAACAATTTTTTTAGCTTTTGAGGCATCCCCTAGCAAATAACTAACGTCATGAGGTCGAAAAAGAGATTTTTTTATAATTATTAAAGGTTTGTTTTGTTCTGTGATTGCCTTTTCTGATATACCAGAACCTACCCACTTAATTTTTAAATTAAGAAAATTACATGTCATATTTACAAATTCTTTAATTGAATATGCTTTACCTGTTGCAATTACAAAATCATCAGATTTAGTTAAATTTAAAATCCTATACATCATTTCTACATAATCTTCTGCATCTCCCCAATCTCTTTTAGAATAAATATTTCCCAAATAAACAGGCTGACCTGTATGAATAAAATTTAATACTCCTTTTACTATTTTTTTTGTGACAAACTGCTCACCTCTAAGCGGACCCTCGTGATTAAATAAAATACCGTTACTCGCAAAAATACCATAACCAGTTCTATACATTCTTGTATAATAATAGGCAGATAATTTAGATATGGCATATGGTGAAACAGGGTTAAATTTAGATTCTTCATGAAGAACCTTCTTTGTAATACCTTTTATATCTCCGTACATCTCAGAAGTTGATGCCTGATAAAATTTTGTTTTTGGGGAATTTAATCTAATAGATTCTAGAATATTTACTACGGAAGCATTATTAATTTTGTCTGTATAATCTGGATTATCAAAGGAGTATGACACAAAAGACTGCGCACCCAAATTAAAAAACATTTTTGGTTTTAATTTTTTTATTTGCAGTTCAATTTGTTTGAATTCTGATAGATCTGCATTTATGAAATTTATTTTTTTTGTAATACCAAGAATATCTAATCTTTTAAACGGATCATTAGAATTTCTTCTAACAATTCCGTAAATTTTAAATTTTTTCCTTAAAAGAAATCTAGCTAGATAGGCACCGTCTTGACCAGTGACGCCAGTTATAATGACATTTTTATTCATAAAAAATTATAATATATTCAATCCAATTATAGATGTATCAATCAATTTACAATAAGTATTTTTTTAACTTTAAGTAATTAAATATATAAAATAAAAGCTTTATCAATGTCAAAAAATAAATTTTTCTTTATTTTATCAGTTTTATCCATTATTAGTATTTTTACTTTTATTTACGCTTTCTCTCTAAAAAATATAATTAATTTATGGACTTACTCAGAAGTACATTTAAATTATTCACAGGGTTTTATAAGAAGAGGGCTTTTTGGGGAAATTTTATTTTTTTTAAATAGTTTTGGTATAAAAAGTAATATTTCATTTTCAACAATATTCTACCTTTTTCATATTATTAATGCATTTTTATTTTTAAAAATTTTAAATAAAATTACTAATAATTATTGGTATCGGTTTTATTTTATTTTCAATCCTGCGTTCATTTTTTTTAGTTTTTATGATCTTGGAGGTTATGCTAGATCTGAGGTTTTTGGAATATTTTTGATACTTTTACACACTATTATTTTTCAAAAAGTAAAACTTGAAAAATTTAAGTTGAGTAAATATTTTACTTTTTATTATTTAATTCTTTATCCCTCAATAATATTAAGTTTTTTAATACATGAAATTAACATATTTTTTGTTATATTTCATATAATTTTGACTTTTAAAGTTCTCCAAACTAAAAAAATAATTGAAATTAAAATAATTGCCAAATCATCTTTACCAATACTCATATTACTTTATTTTTTATATTTATCCCTGTCGCAAACTGTTACGCCATCAATGCTACAAGACATATACAAAAGCTTGCCAAATAATGAAAATATATCTTTATGGATTTGGGAGGCTTTACTAACGCCTATTTCAGATAGATCTGAGTTTGCATATATGGCAAATCCATTTACAAATATAATCTATTACTTTCTAATAACAATTTTTTACCTAATTCCTATTGTCTTTTTTTTAAATAAATTAATTAATAAACAAGTTAATCATTATTTATATTTATTATTAAGTCTATTTCCTTTTTTTATTTTATTTTTTATTGCAAGAGATTGGGGAAGATGGATACATATAATTTTTATGATAATTTTTTGTTATTATGGTCTTAATGTACAAGAGACAATTAAAAATTTTAATTTTAAAAAAATATTCATACCTTTTGTTGTGATTTTTTTAATTTTTCAAGTTTTTTTTACGCGGATACCTCATTGTTGTAATCTTGTAGAAAAAAATATTAGCATAATAGGAGGTTTTGCTAGTAAAGTTTTAGTTTTAAATAATTTAATTTATAACAAGATTGATGTGGAAAAAAGATTTAAAAAATTTTAATTTTATGATGTTGAATAAATTTGAAAATAAATATTTTTTTATATTTTTATTTTTAGGTATTTTTTTTGCTCAACAAATTATTTTTCAAAGACTTTTAATTTTTGAAAACCATCTCGTTGGTGAAGATTTTTATTTTTTTGTACCCAATTTAGTATTCGGTAAGCTATGGTTTCTTAAGAATGGGTTATGGATACCCCCAGATTTTGCTGCACATCAGTGTGGTATTATACCTTTTCATGCTGACCCAAATTCAGCTTATTACTCATTAATTCAATTATTATTCATATTTTATAGTCCTGCCACTTCAATCAAAATATTTTTTTTAATTTTATCCTTTTTTGCATTTGGAGGAACATACTTGTTATTGAAAAAAGGATTTAAATTTTCAAAATATATTTCCTTAATATGTTCTACAATGTTTTTGTTTGCTGGGAATAATGTTTATCCAATGCTAGTAGGACATCTACAGCTTGTACTTTTTATGCTTGTACCTATGAATTGTTTTTTAATAATCAGGTCATTTCAACTTGAAAATAATTATTTAAATAAAATTTTTCTAATTTTATCATCATTATTTTTTGCTCATTATATCTATGGTGGTGCTGCATCAATAATGCCATTTATATTAGCAACAACTTTTATAGTAATTTTAATTTTTTCAATTCAAAATAAAAATATTAAAATATTTAAGAATTATTTTATCTCCTTATTTCTTGGATTATTAATTTCAGCATCAAAGATTAGTTATACCTTGCACTTAATGAATAATTTTCCAAGGAAATATGATACTACAATCCTCAATAATTTTTTTGATTTTATTTATACATTTATAACATCATTTTTTTTAGTTCCGAATCCCTATTTTTATGAAAGTCAACAATACAATATTAAAAAAACATATATGCATTTACATGGATTAGAATTTGGACTTTCTGTACTTCCCTTGCTAATATGCTTTTTATTAATTTTAAATTTAAACAAAATAAAAAAGATAGAGCTTAACTTTGGTAAAATTCTACTTATTTTAACACTAGTTCTTCCAATATTTTATGTTTTTAGATTTGGATTAGTAACCGATTTACTTGAAAAAATACCTGTAATCTCAACTATCTGGGAAAGAAATAGATTTTTTTATATTTATACATTACCTATAATATTATTCTGTGCTTATGTTTTAAAAATTACAGACTTTTTAAGAAATAAAAAATTTATAATTTTATTAATGCTAATTATTCCTATTGGACAAACCTTAAGCTATCATTTAGTTAGAGATTTTTATTTTCCTGAAAAATCATTTAAAAGTAAAGCATATTATTCAATCAAACCTGTAAGTAGTTTTTCAAAAAGTATTAATAAAAATAATATAAGCTCAATTAAACTCAAAAATATAGATTATTTAATTGATCAAAATAGGCTAGACAAAAATGAAGGTTTTTTAACATCTACATGCAAACTTTTTTGTTATAACTCTGCCTATGGATATCATGGTGAAAACCTGCCTATAAATTTTATTTCTAGAAAAACTAATTATCAAGACAAAATAAGAGTTTTAGAAGATGGTTTATATAACGTATTTAATCCAAAATGCTTATTATTTCCAAAAGAAAATTCTTGTAAAATTGGCCAAAGAATTAAAAAAAATGAAAAAATATTAATTGAAAATTTGTTAAATTACAAATCCATAGAATTTAAAAAATCTAATATTCAAAATATCTTCAATTTAATAAGTAAATATCTAACTTTAACTTTAACATTTTTACTAGTGTTTAATTTAATAAAGTATGTAAAAGTTTCATTTAATAGATCTTTTTAATACTTCAGATATAACATCCCAATTGTATATTTTTTCATATAATTTTCTAGAAGATATTGATTTTGAATAATATCTTTTTTTATTATTAAATAATTTAATAATATAATTAGCAATTACTGTTGGTTTTTCATTTTTATTAAATCTAAATCCATTTATATTATTTTTTATAGCTCCTGAAATACCTCCTACATCATTAGTTATCGAATATAAACCTAACGCAGAAGCTTCTACATTAACTAATCCATAAGCCTCTGCTTGAGAAAATAAAACATTAAAATGCATTTTTTTTAAAATATTTAAATAATATTTCAAATCACTTGAATTATTTTTATCTAAAAATCCTAAGTAATAAACATTATTTATTTTAGGTAATTTTTTATTATATTTAACTCCAATAATATACAACTTAGCTTTAATTCCTTTTTTGTTAATTTCCTTAGTGACATGGACAGCTTTATCTATGCCCTTACGACTCCAATGAACTCCAGAGGTAACTATATTGCAAGTCTTAAAATTTTTTTTTTTTATTATATCTAAAATTTTTTTTTTATTTGGAATAGGGGATAAATTTGCTCCAAAAGGAATTAATTTAAATTTACTTTTATTAATTTTATAAAACTTAGATGCATGATCGATCGCATAATTACTCGTAAGAAATATTTTTTTACACTTTTTAAGTGCAAGGTATTCACAAAAATTAGCATCACTTAACGTACTTTGTGAAATTTTTAAATGTGAATAATAATGCTCATATAAGGTAGAAAAAAGAAAGTCAGTATAAATAAAAACTGGTTTTTGTGTCTGCAAGAAACTTAATAAATAAGGTTCAGAAGTCACAACAGCATCATATTTTATATTTGAAATTTTTTTCTCTATTTGTCTTGCAAAGTCTTTTGAAACTAATTTTGGTCTATCAATATCAAATTTTATATTAAATAAGGAAAAAAATAACCTTTTTAGGACGTATATTCCTCTAATTCGGTTACTTAATGGTCCAATAGTAACAATTTTATAATTTTTTTTCAAAGATTTTAAAATAAAATAACTAAGTCCTGACCACGACCTTAAATCATATGGGTTTAGTCTAGTTAAGTATAATATTTTTTTTTTCACCAAATAAACTTTTATATTTTTTTTTTATCAAATACTAAAAACAAATAAACTGTTATTGAAATAATAATTAAAATAATTGAATGAATTTCAGTTACAAAATTTAAAAAAATTGGAATAAAAATTAACATTTGTATTATCCATGTCACTTTATTTAATCTATATTTTTCTATTAATATATGATGAATATGATTTCTATCTGGATAGAATGGATGTGTTTTGTTTATAATTCTTTTTATTGCTAATCTCAAAAGATCAAATCCAGGCACACACAAAAATAAAAAAATTTCATCTGCTAAAATTTTTATATCAAGATTGTAAGTTTGAATTATAGCTACACAAATAACATAAGAGAGTATAGATGTACCATTGTTTCCCAAAAAACATAAATTTAAATAATTCAATATTAAAAAGAAAAATACTGGAATTGTTAAATATATAAAAAAAATATTATAAGTTAAAAGATAAAGAACAATAAAGAGTTGCAAGCTATACAAACCACATTGCAGATTTATACCATCAAACATATTAAAAGCGTTTATGAAAATGATAAAACAAAAAATTGTGAATGGTATTGCAAAATTACCAAGCAAAAGTTCTTTTTCAAAAAAAGAAAATTCTAAACTATTTATAATTAAATTTTGATCAAATTTTAGATGAAATAAAATTATTATAATAAGAAAAAAAAGTTTTAAATTTGGACCTAATGAATTTAGATCGTCGTAAAGATAAATTAAAAATATAATCGATAAAACTAAGATAAATATATAGCCCTGATAAGATTCAAAAAAAGAATTTTGAAAAAATAAAAAATTTTCAAGTAAAAATAATATCAATATTGAAAAATAAATTATAAGTCCTCCAAGAATCGATATTGGCTTTTTATGAAATTTTCTTTTTTGATCTGGATGATCGTATAATTTAAGTAATTTTGATATTTTTTCAAATTTTAAAAAGATTATTAAATTAATAAAAATTAAAAGGATAACAATTATTTTTTCTGACATAATATAATAAAACTAAAAGGAAAATAAATTAATATACTTATATAATTATTAAAGAAATTACCTGATGTCAAAAGTGGAAAAAATACAGCAACATAAAAACCATAAATTACTATTTCTTCTGAAATTTTATTATTTCTAATATAGTCATAAATCCTTATGAAAAAACCTTTTAAAATATAGATATAAAAAAATATTAAAAAAATAAAACCAATTAAACCTAATTCAGATAATATTTGAAGATAAAAATTATGTGGATGGGTGCTACATCCATTTTTATATGGATAACTATTCATCAGCAAAGTATCTTTTTTTATAAATTCACCATTTTTAATATGAATTTTCTGAAAGTTATTTAGCTCGAAGTCTTTTGCTTGAAAGTGGTATTTATTTATAATTTCATTGGAATTAACTAACACACTTAGTTCATTTTTATTGTTTAAATGACTTTTATATTTATTATAAAAATTTGCTGGAAACACAAAAGTAGAAATTTTAGAACTTTTAATAATGCTACTATAAAAATATCCATCTATTGTTGAATAATGGCCATTAGAAAGTATAATTAAATCCTCTTCAGAAGGTTTAAATGAATCTTTGTCACATAGATATCTAAATGACTTAACACCACCACCAATGATTGGTTTTTCTCCAAATATTTTATATGCAGTTAAATAATGTAAATAGTGTCTAGAACTAGGAAAAAAACCTTTTGTTTCATTAAATTGTTTTATTGTATGAAAATATATTCTTTCTATTGGATTGGTGTTCATTAAAAATGTAACTGACATTAAGGAAAAGGTTAGCAAAAAAGTTCTTAAAAAATATTTTTTTTCTATTAAAAACATAGAAAAAAAGAAAATTAAAAAAAAAACAAATAATGCAGATCTTTCTCTACTTATATAAATCAAAAAACCAGAAACTAAGATTGCAATGATATAAAAAAAATATTTATATTTTATATTAAGAAAAAAAATTAAAAATAATATAACTGCAAAAGTTTTTGAAATGAAGCTACCTAAAATTAATTCATCTTTAAAGAATGAACTAACTCTGCCAGAGGCATCTAAAGTATAACCAAAAATGTTATATCCGAAATTTAATTGAAAAATACTATCCCCTAATAACAAGATATATAAAAATGAAAATGATATTAATAAAATTTTTAATGAATTTTTATTATCAAAGAATATTTTAATAAAAAAAATAAACAGAATAAATCTTATATATGGCAATGTGGATTTGAAAGAAACGAATAAATTTTCTGAATTGAAGGAATTGATAATAAGATAAATCCAAAATAAAATCATAAATATAAAAAACTTTGAATAAAATATTTTTTGCGTGTCGAAATTTTTATAATTTAAAATCAAATATATAGACGCAAGTGAAATTATTAAATCAGGGAAAAAAGGTCCAAGAACTGCTAAAAAAGGTGTAATAAAAATCAAAAAATTTTTAAACAAGTTTAAATTAAAATCTTTTTTATATAAATAGTTTTTAAACATTGAAGTTAATGGTATAAATTTAATATGCAAAAATACAATTAATATAATGTACTATTATTTAATTATTTAATATGAAAAAATTAGATTTCATAGTTGCTGTAGTTGGTTTTTACCAAATAAAAAACTCATTTAGTGGTGCATCAGAGGTAAGCAGCAGTATTTTTGATTCTATCAATGCAAAACAAAAAAAAATTTTTGAAATAAAAAATTATAATTTCAAATTCAAACAAGATTATATAAATTATTTATTTTTTTCTTTTTTTCTTAAACCTTTTAGAATAATTTTTTTAATTATTAAATTATTTTTTTTTTTAAAAAAAAATAAAAAAAGAATTGTTATCATCGAAGGTTGTAGTTGGATTGGATTTTCCTTTTTTTTAATAGTCATATTAAAATTATTTTTAAATAAAATAATAATTATCTATCATGCTCATAATATAGAATATGAAATAAGAGAAAAAAAAAATAGTTTTTTAATAAAATACTTGTCAAAAATATTTGAAAAATATGTTTATACTATAGCTGATTATGCAACTGTAGTATCTAAGCGAGATCAAATAAAAATAAAAAAATTATATAACTTAAATTCTATTATCTTAAAAAATGGGATATCAAAAAAAAGAAATAAAATTAAGAAATTAAATAATTTTAAATATAAGGATTTTATTATTTTTTCAGGAAATTTTTTCTATAAACCTAATGAAATTGCTATAAAAAAGCTATTAAAAGAAGTTTTACCAAAACTGAATAAAAAATTTCCGTATATTAAGCTCTTATTAACTGGAACTGATTTTCCAAAATTTATAAACAAAAACCAAAATATCATAATAAAAAAAAAGGTTAATAAAAATAATCTAAATTTTTTAATTAGCAAAAGTCTTTGTACTATTTTACCATTAATAAAATCACCTGGGACAAAACTAAAAGTTATTGAGTCTTTAATGATAGGAACTCCAATCATTGGGTCTAAAGCTGCATTTATTGGAATAGATTTAAATTCTATTCATCCACCATTTATTTATAAAAACACATCAGATATAAATAATTACCTTGATACTATTATTAAAAAACGTAAATACTATAAATGTAAATCTGTTAAAGAAGGAAATAAATATTATAAAAAAGAATTTCTCATGGAAAATATAATTGATAAATTTTTTAAAGAAGATGCAAAAGAAATTACTTAAATATTCTAATTTTGTTTCATTATTCATTTATATTGTACCTACCTTTTTAGCAGCATTATTATCTATCTTCGCAGCATCAGTTTATCTTAGATATTTAGACTCAGATTTATTCGCTAATTTTTTAATTCAACATCTAATTATTACATTTGGTACTGCAGTATTGAGCTTACATATTGGAAAAATAACAATGATATCGATTAAAAATTTTAATCAAAACCAAAAAAAAGAAGTTATTTTTAGTTCTTATATATTAAATATTATCCTAGGGTTGATATTATCATATTTTTTTTATTTATTTTTATTTAACTTTGTTGGTCAAATTAATTTAACAAATATTTCAATTGCTTTATTCTTTGGCACATTTTTTTCATGCATTTTTGTTAATCTTGAAGATATTGCAAAGGGGTACAGTATGAATAAAAGTGCAAGTTTTTTTAATTTCTTTTTTATGAATGGATCAATAACTGTACCTGCTTTACTTTTATTTTTTTATAATAACGAATTAATTCAATTAAATTTATTTAACATATCAGTTTTTATTAAAGTAATCTTTACTATTATATTTTTAATTTTTTTATATTTACAAAAAAAAATTAAAATAAAAAAAATAAAATTCAAA
>ENA-UOXV01007192-UOXV01007192.1-marine-metagenome-genome-assembly--contig:-NODE-7192-length-11350-cov-5.742010_pt1 | contig 11350 bp, 18 predicted proteins | sample MGYA00238165_ERZ766961 | MGnify/ENA primary metagenome ERZ766961 (study PRJEB28924, sample SAMN03173240) | marine metagenome | biome: Marine; feature: Water; material: Subsurface seawater | place: North... | reverse complement strand
GCAGCTGCGCGTCCTGCCACGCCCCTCGCCCCGCCGCTCAGCCCTGCCGCCGCGCGCAGCAAGAACCCGGCATGCAGGAATGGGAGGCGAATGGGGGGCGCTCCTGGAGCGGCGCGGGGGTCAGCGCAAAGATCTCGGAGGCGCCGCTGTCGGGGGGTTTTTAGGGTTGAAGCATCCATCAGGGAGGCGCACCGGGCGGTCGGGGCGCGCGTCGGGCGGCAGCGCCTGCTCCAGCGCCGCCACGATCGCCGCGGCGAAGGGCTCGGACCCTGCCGCGAGAGAAAAAAGGGGCCTTGGATGACAACCGCCGCCCCCCGCCCCCGGCACTGGCACCACCCCGCCGCCCACGCGCAAGGGACGCGCCGGCGCAGCATGACACCGCGCGGCGCAGACCGGTTGCGCAGAGGCGACAGACGCGTGGGGAGGTTGGGGCGGGAGGAGCGGGCGTTGGAGCCATTTTGGGCTCAGAGGGGGCGGCACCGCGCACTCGGAAGGCGCTCGGGAGCGGCGTGCGGAGTGAGGTGAGCAAGGCTTCCCACTCGTCAGGCGGCACCAGCCCTCGCCGCTGCGCAGCACCGCTCGTCCACCGCTGTCTCAGCACACGCAGAGCCGGGCGCAGGCGACTTTTGGTGTGTCTAGAGGCCGGAGGGCGTGCGCGCGCCGCGGCGCCGGGGCGCGGGGGTGCCTGGTAGAACCCTTCGAGCGCGGCATTCGTCCTGGCGGGGCGGTGAGGCCGTTCAGAGCCGCGTGAGTGAGGTAGCGCACTCGGTATGCAGTGCAGCAGGGCGCTTCGGCGTTTGCCTTTTCGCAGGGTAGTTGGGGCGGTGGGAGAGGAGAGGTTGAGGTAGCGCGGGAGGCATGGGTGGTGGGCGGACCTTTCTGCATCTCTGCGGTCTGCCCGCGGCACATCGGAGCGCACAGCACCATGACTTCCTCCCCGCCGCCCTCGGGGTGGCCTGTATCCACGGTATTCAGAAAGCCGACGATCTCTGTTGATCGGGTGCGGGGAGGAGCGTCCTCCCCCCGAAAGAGAGAACGAAACAGGGCGGAGCGTTGTTTGAGCGAGACCTGCCCCCGGCAAGCACGAGGAAAACAGCGAAGAGAGAAAGGCGAAGTGCGGTAGATGCTCCAACCCGCCTTACAGCTGCGCTTTCCGCGGGTCGACGCCGCATCGCAGGCGATGCGTCTCAAGGAAACTGGTCAACGTGTGATCGTATGAGACGTCCCAGATTTTTGAACGTGGTCTTCACGTCCGATTGACCACTTGTAGGGCACCGGCACGATGGCGCAGGACCAGGGAAAGCTCGCAGTAGTGCGTGCCACCCTCAAGGACTCATGCCAACGAGTCGAGGAACAGCGCAACGAGATTGGGGACCTCCGCAAGCAGCTCTGCGAAGTGCGGGAGCAAGCGGCAGCAAGCATTCGCGAGAGCGCTTTGAAGGCCAAGGAGGTACGCACGTTGGCCCAGCCCGTGTCACGCCGCAGTGCGTCATGCGTCAGGAGAACATCTCACTTCTCCCACTAATAGCTGTCCCGTGGGTGCAGGCCACGTACATCATGAGCGAAATACGGGACATGCACATGATGGTCGCTGAGGCGTCTGAGATTTGTGCTGCGGCGCAGCGCGACCAGAGCCGTGCCCTCCGGAGGGCCGATGCTGCAGAGGTTTGCGTCCTTTTCACCTTCCTTCGTAGTGTATACACTGCCGCAACTCGACGCTGTTCAATTCCTACTGCCTCGTATGGATCTATGCCGTCCCGAACCTTGCTGGATTTCAAATCCTTTGAGATAGCACCCGCGAGGATCGGGGCTTTGACGCTCTGGACGGCGCAGGAGCGTGAGCGACGGTTGCAGGAGGAGGTCTGGGTGCTACGGAGTACATTCCCGACCCACGCTCCAGATCCTCTGGCTTGGCGCGCCAGGCTCAGATGCCTGAGCACCGGAGGATCCGTTGCTCGCGAGACGCGCGATCCCTCCAGACGCAATGGGCGACGGGCACCTAACAGGTTCGGTTCTGCAGGGCGGAACGGACGCATTACTGCGCTCGAAGAGGAGATGGAGGCGTACGCCGCGGCGCAGGAAAGCAAGATCGCGCAGTTGCAGGCCCGCCGCCCCCCGCGCACCCGCACCGCTCCCTCGGGCAAGGCGACTCTCGACACGGGCAGCTTCCCTCTGTCCCCCGCCGGACGCTCCCTCGGGCTTTACTGACAGGACCGCAGAGCCTGTGGTGAGGCTGGTAGTGTGATCATCCTGTTTAGTGGTGAAGGCGTGTTCTGCTGCCACTGCCCCACCTGACCGAGATCTCGCGGCCCCGACTCCGCAGGCGGAGCTCTCGGCAATGCACGCCAAGCTACCCAACGGCCCGCCGCAGGACGCCAAATTGCACAAGAGCCCATCTCAGGATGACTTGCGAACTGGCCCCGCAGGCCCCCGGCCCGCCGGAGAGCGCGGCACCGCGGAGCAGAGTCGCGCGGAGCGCGTTGGCGCGCGCGCGCGCCACGCCGCGCTGGGGCGCGCGCCGAGCGCGCAGCCACCCAGCGCGTCGCCGCGCGGCTCCGGCTCGTCATGGCGCGCCATGTCTCGCGCCAGCTCGTCGCCCGAGGCCAAGCTCGGGCCCGCCGCAGGATGGAGTGGCCCTGCGCCAGACGAGGCGGCTGAGGAGGCTGCGCGCCCGGAGGCGGGCGCGCGGTGGCCCGGGGCGATCGCGGCTGCTGGGGTTCAGCCTTCGCTCCTCCTCGAGACCAAGCTGATTCCCCAAAGGCCGACCGCCCTGGTGCGAGCCCCGCGCGCGCGGCATGCAGCGAGGCGGGGCCCGCGAAGGCGGGTCTGTCGCGATCTGTGCTGGGGCGGGCCTATCGCGCTGAGGCGGGCCTCTCGTACAGGTCATCAAGTCGGAGAAGTCTCCGCCCGTGACGCCGGGCGCCCGCGCGCCGGTGCCGCAGGCGCGCGCCCAGCGCTGGGGGCGCGGAGACGGCGCTGCGGACGGGGAGGGGGCTTCTCGGGGTGGCGGCTCGCCTCGCTGCATGCCGCCCGAAGGGAAAGGGAATGAGGAGGGGCAAGGAGTAGTGTTGCTCGAGGCGTAGGGCAGTCGACTCGGCAGGAGACGTCATCGATCAGGGGAGAGGGTACCAGTGCGTGGGCTGAAGAGAGGGGAGGAGAGGGGAAGAGAGCGGCCGTGCGTGCGAGTCCTAAACCGGGTCCGCTGAGTGCAATTCACGCGAAAAGAAATCACGCCGCGTGCGCGGCTCGGGCGGTTTGCGCTTTAGAGCTGCACGACTCCCCACCCCCTACTTTCCTAGAGGGCGGTTTCCCTTCTTGTAGTCGGCCACAATCGCCTGCCGGCGCCGCCGCGCTGAGCTCGCGAGGCCGACTGCGCGCGGGCGGCGCAAGCAGCGCGCGGGCGGGCGGGGCGCCGCGCCTTGGCCTCCTTTTGCGCCTTGGCCCAGCCGCGCGGGTTGCGCTTCGCCGCCTCCTGTCGCCAGCAGCGGCAGCACCGTGAGCCGTCATTGAATGTCATCGAAATGGACTCGCGGGGCCCAGACACGGACAGGGGGCGGTCGACAAGGGGCGTGCCGTGGCGACGCCGCCGAGCATATCCTTCTGGCCGTCGCCGAGAGCGTTGCTTCCGTCGCCTTGGCACACACAGGCCCGCCTCAGGTCTCACAGGCCCGCCTCAGATCCAGCGACGCCCTCGGGACTGCCGCGCGCCCTGGGACGCTGCGCTGCGGGCGGCGGGCGGGGGGGGACCCGACGTGCCCATCGCGCCGAACTCGAACGTCGAGCTTTTCTTGCTCTGCCACCGCGCGCGCAAGGTGTCAAGCAATCAAACGAGAGAGAGGGTGTATTGAATAACCTCGTACAGACCGGGTACCAAAATCAAACACAGGGCGGTGCGCCCCGTGCAAGACACAGGTTGAGGCTCGAGGAGGCCCACCTGCAGCGCGCCCAGCACCCACTCGACGTAGCCCGCATCCTGCGCGCCTCGGGTCAGCACGTCGCCGCCAGCGCGGCGCCGTCCCGCTCAGATTTGATCAAAGTGGTCAAATTGGGGGCGCGGCGGGTGGTCAACCTCGGCCGGGTCGACCGCGGCCTCCATGAGTAGCACGGCGTCGAACCCGCCCGCCTTGGCCGCGCGCGCATCCTCCAGCTGCCCGCCCCGCGCGCCGCTCACGCGAAAGCGAAAGCGGCGCGCTCGCGCGTTTTGGCTCGGCGTGGTTCAGCGTGGTGTGGCTTAGGCGTGGTTCAGCGTGGGTCGAGTCGAGCGGTGTGCCGCCAACTGGGTAAATCGCGACGCGCAGGCGCGCCGGGGCGGGCTTGACCTCGGCGGCGCCGTCCTGCTGCGCGGGAATGGCGGCGATCGCCGCACAGTCGCCCGGGACGGCTGCCCGCAGCGCCAGCGCCGCCTGCCATCGGCACCATTCAGCTCCTGCCCCGGCAAACCGCCCACAGCCCTCTCCGTTTCCTCCCGCCTGGTCGTAAGGCGCGAGGTGTGTGTGCGCACGGGGAGGGCAGTTGAATGGCTCCAATGGCCTCAGGGAGGAATGGCTCCAATGACCTCGAGGCCGTCCACCCCCCGCACGCACACGATTTTGACGCCCGCCGCCAGCGCGCGTTCCAACTCCTCCTGCTCGCCCAGCCTCGCACCGTCGGTCCTCGTGTGCGGCGCATCGGACCGGCGCTGGTCAAACCGTCGCGGGTGATCAAAGCGGCCTGGGGCGGGTTGACCTGCTCGCTCGCCTCCGCCACGATCTGCGCGGCGGGCGTTGAAGCGTGAGTGAGAGAGCGCGAGAGTAGGATTCAGGGGTCGGAGAGACACGCCGGGCAGGGCGCCGCAACCTCGAGGTCAAGCGCGGCGCAGGCCGCGACGAGCCGCGACATGTCGTCGGGCGCGGCGAGGAACGACGCCGCCGGAACCGCAACAGCCTGCGATGCAGCATGCATCAGCCCATTCCTGTGCCTAGAGGCCGAGCAGCAGGGCGCTGGGGCGCGCGAAGCAACGCCTTTCGCGCGCCCCGCTCCCTCTCCCCCCGCGTGCGCGGGCCGGGGCGCAGCTTCGAGCGCGGGCCGCCGCGCACGGGGAGCAGCGAGTTGCTTGACAAAGGAGCACCTTGGCGCCGAGAGCGGCGGCCTCCGCGGCCTGAATGGGGCGGAGGGTGGAGGCAAAGCGCCGCAGCACGGGCACCGGTCCGGGGAAGTTGCCCTTGGCGCCGGCCTGCTCGGCGCACACGCGCGCGAGGTCTGCTGGCGCGCCCAGGGTGCCGCCGTCGACGACGATGGCCGTCGCCTGCCGCGGCACCGACATGGGTTTAGGGTTTAAGTCTTTAGGTCACTTTGGTGTTCCCGGTCAGCGGCGCTCGCCTCGAGCGCCTCGTGCATCACGGCGGCGGCGGGCGAGACAGCAGGGGCGGGCGGGCGGCGCGCCTTGCTCGCGCGACACTGCCGCGAGAGCTCCCGCAGCGCCGCGTCCTCAGTGTCCCCCGCCGTCCGCAGCTCCACCATAGCCCCGAGTGCCCCGGTCGCCTGCGCGCCCAGCCCGCCGGCCCCCTCACGCGGCGCGCCATCTCCGCCGCCTTCCCGCGGGCAACGCGCGCCGAGGCACAAGGCGCAGCCAGAGCAGAAATTGGCGCCGGGCAGGCGCAGGACGCACCTTCTTGAGGGCTTTGAGCAGCTTGCTGGGCGCCTGCTTTGGAGCCGTGCCCTTCTCCGCCTGCAGGTACCGGCGGTGGTTGGTCGCTTGGCGGCTTGGCGGCAGCGGCGCTCAAACAGGCGGCCGCGAGCCCGAGGGCCGAGGGCGCGGGAGCGCACCTTGCGCATGGCCTCTGCTAGTTTTGCGTCGCTGCCTGCAGCCAACAGAGCTTCTAGACGGGCCACGTCCGCGTCAACGTCGCCAGCTGCTTCCACCTCTGCTGTCGCGCCGCGAAATCCCACCATCCGGGCGGAGCGGCGCTGGTGTCGACCGGAAAGAAGAGCGGGGGAGGCAGGCAAACGCGCTGCGGAGGCACTCGGCGTCCAGCTGGACAGCCATCGGCAAGAAAGTGGGGTCGCGGTGAGCGAGAACGCGGACGATGCGGGGAGGAGCACGATCGCCAGCGCAAGCCCCGCGCCGATCCTCAGCGGCCCCATGGCTTGGCAAGCAGCTTCTTGCGCGGCGGCGCCGGGAAACCTGTGTCGATGATGCACGAAAGAGACGGCGGTGCCAAAGAATTTCCCGCACTTAGGAGTTTGGCGCCTGGAAGCCGCCCACTTCTGCCAAAGCCAGCTTGCCGGTCTGGGCCTTGCCTCACGAGATCCAGCCAAGATTTGACCAATGCCCATCAAAATTTTCAAGTGACAATCCCCCTAGGCTAGGGGGATTGTCAAGGAGGCGCGCAGAGCGATGCCGCGGATCGCAATGGCACAAAATCTGGGGCTGCTACTCATCTTAGCGCTGTGCTGGCGCTATGCACGTGGCGCAGCCATCATAGAGGACCACTCTGAGACGTGGACTGCGGCTGGGTGGGTCACCACTTGTGTGCGGCGCTCAGCACCACGCGATACGCCCGGGACGCTGGGGCCTTGCCTGGCACAGCAGAGCAGCCACTGTGCACTAGTTCATTTGTACTGCCAATCGCAAAATCGCATTCAGCTTCTATGTAGTGCTTCGGCAAGCGCGTTCCTGCCAGGTTGCCACAAACCGAGCTGCTGAGCAGGCGGTGCGTACGCTTGCAGACTGAACACGTCACTGGCGCGTGTGCAAGACGAGATACTGCCGCAGAACGGCTTCTTTGAGCGCGTAGTGGAGGAGGTGGGCCTCGCTCTCCGCGCGCTGGCGGCGAAACTGCAGCCTTTGGCGGATGTGACAGCTTGGACCGCGCGGCCCGAGCTGCGGTGCAGTTAGGGCCCGGGCGCGGCTCTCCGCGAGGAGACCACTCTCCCCTATACATGAAACTGAAACGCATGCTGCTCACGCAGGTGCTGATTTTCGAGCAGCACGAGAAGGTGCGGGTCCCGAGTCGGCCCTACCGGCTGCACCCCGCTGGTGATTGGGAGTGGGCTTCGCCTGCACGAGTCACGCTCGTCCGTGCAACCAGCCATGGCCGCGCCCGCGCCCTGGTGCAGGCACTGCCCAACTCACTGAACTCCGTCCGGACGCTGGGAAGGCCGAGCGTGCACGGCACCAGGCGGGCGGCGCGTACATGCATGGCAAGGCAAGTCCCGCGGCCAGCGAGGACGGATGCACACGTAGGGAGAGTTGACTGCCTGGCGCTTGCGCGGGACATGGCCGGCCGAGCGCTGGCCGAGCATGCATTCCGTTGCCTGAGCTGTCGTGCGAATCCGACCTGTGCGACTCGGTGGAGACAGGGTGGGACTTTTTGGCGCCCTCTGTTCAACACCACGACGGGCGAGGTGCGCCTCTGGCTAAGCAGCACCCTCGCCCGCCTCCTCGGTGATGCATGTATACGATTGCTTGTACACAACCTCGTGAGACTGTGACCCACGGGCATGGGCGCAGTTCTTGAAGCCTCGATTTGCGATTGAAGCGGCCATCATCCAGATATACAAGGCACGTGCCCTGCCCCCGCCCGCCAAAGCTCGACGAGGCGGGCCCCACGGATCAAATCAGGCCAGATCGAATCAAAACCATCGCGAGAGTGCCGGAAGCTTCCGGCCTGCGAGAGACTGTAAAGCAGTTGAGAGCTCAGCCGCGAGCTTGCCAGGCGGACATTGCGCACGGGAAGCACGCGCGGATTGTTGGTGCCGAGTGGTGGTGCCAGAAACGCGGGCTGACCGAAGACATTGGATTCCACCACGACAAGGATGAGGGTCAGGCCTCAAAACCCAAACCTGTCCAGTGCGGGACTAGTACGTGTCGGGACGCCTTGCCGGCCCGTCTTTGTCTTAGCTGGTCGTGTCCTCGGGAACGCCTCACACCCTCAGTCCCTTTTCTTGTCAGGCCTTGCGTCGCAGAAGATGACAATGAAGTTCCCGGACGTGACTCCCGACCCTAATACCGCACATGTTGCTCTTTGTGATGTCAGAGCTCCTCTCGTGTACGAGTCACATGCTTTGCGGCGAGCGCGTTGCGGGCTGTTTCTCGCTGCTAGAAGGCTGCGGTGCTGACCGCACGGTGCGCCCGGCAAAGGTCTCGACGGTCACCTACCTCACCGACGCGGGTGCATAACCGCCGCCCTTTACGATACCCGCCGCCTTTCTTGGCCGACTTGCCGCGCATTGCAACCGCAACGCGGATCGAGCCAAGGCCTCAAGGGCCGTGCCTTGGCAGGGGCTCCGACCGTCATCTTCAACCAGACCACGCCAGACGGGAACGCCAACGTCCCGGAGGTTTCCACCCTGAGCGCTGGGTTGAGGTCCAACCGGTGCTGGCAAGCCTACTATGCGTGTTCGGTGTTGCAGCTGGAGTTGGAGTGAGCTTCGTGTGCTGGATCAGGTCCCTGAGACGGCGTTCTACTCCTTTCCACGCACAAACCGCCACACCATATTCCGCGGAAACCTGCAGGTTCAGCCAAGACCCACGCTCTTTTTCTTGGAGGCTGCGCCCACCGAATGCTCGAGACTCTATCCCGTTGGGTAAGCCAGTTCGCCTGACCACTTCAATCAATCACTCCCGTGTTGGTTCGGCAGCACGGGGTCCCTGCAGCGCTGCGTGAAGATCTCATCCGTCCATCCCAGCTGGTCGGCACAAGCGCGCCCGCGCGCCGTCCGCAGCTCTGGCGCTGCGACCGTCGTGCATGCGCCTGGACCCAGGGTGCACACAACCCCTGAACGCTACGTCCGACTGCGATTGGCTTTGCCACAGGTTCTGCGAGGCACAGGGGGTAAGCGCATCACGTTTTTAATCAACTGGTGGGCGAGCAAGCCCATGGCGCCAAATTGCCAGAAGGTGCTCCGCCCTTGTCCAGTCCCTACGCTGCTCCTGCACGTTGCATCTTTGACGGGCTGCAGCACGGTGTGGGGCCACGTTGCTGAGGTGCGGCGCTTTGGCGCGGCAGGTGTCAAACCAACTCGCTAAGCAGCTGCACGTCTTCGATCGGTGCCCACCCCTTCTTGCCCCACATCCGCGAATCAAACCTTCCAGTGAGGGCTCACGGGGCTCTCTGCGGTAATGCTCTTGCTTCTTCTCACATCGGGTGCGGGGCTCAGGGAGGGCGCACAGAAGCTGCTCGCGGAAGTATGTCGCCAGCTCTCTCTCTCTCTCTCTCTCTCTCTCTCTCTCTCGCTCGCTCGCTCGCTCGCTCTCGCTCTCTCGCTCTCGCTCTCGCTCTCGCTCTCGCTCTCGCTTTCTCGCTCTCGCTTTCTCGCTCTCGCTTTCTCGCTCTCGCTTTCTCGCTCGCTCGCTCGCTCCTCACGAAGAACGTGGTGCCAAGACTGCTGAATCATCTGTCACAAGCGTGCGGCGCTGCCGACGGCACAACTTGACTAATTCTGCCGTTGGCTGCAGGCTGAGGGCCATCAGCCAACACAAGTGCCGGCGGAGCGTGTGCGTGTGCCAGGGCGACACGCGACGGTCGAACGGCCCCTGCCCGTAGCTGCTGTCCTCAGACCCCTTCCCTCGTAGCTGCGAGGTTTGAGCAAGGCGACGCTTCATTTTAGCCTCCTAGGGTGTCGTGTTGCTGTGTAACACGTTCCTACCGCCGTTGCCGACCAATTGCTGACACCTTACGTTTGGGTCGCGGCTGAAGGAGCGGTACGAGCTCGAGCTACCAGGGGGAGGCCTGCTCTGGCTTGACTCACCAAAGGCGCTGGGGCAAGGTGAGCCGCAGCGGGTGCCGAAGTAGGATCAGCAGACGGAGACACTTCTAACGCTGCTCTGTAGCAGCAACAGATGCCCGGCTGTTGCGAGGCGACTGGTTCCGTGAAACAGTTTTCTGCCCATGCACGCAGGGGGCTATCAAGTCGACTGGGCTCCGGGAGGGGTGTACGGAAATGTTGGGCCCCGCCACGCACCTGAGGCGGAAGCGGCTTCCCCCCTCTATCACATCCCGTCTGTTCTGACGCCTGAGTGCTCTCAGGCGCGCTGCTTGCTGCTGCTCCTCCCGCGCCACGGCAAGCACCAGCGCCCCGAGTAACGACTGCGCGGCCTCGACGTTCCGCGCAGGTCATGAGGCTCGATCTTGCCGGCGACGGCCCGCGTGGGATCTTCCACGACCCGCGAGCAAAGCTCCTTGTCTTCACGGCAGAAGAGGAGGCACGTCCCTTCGCCCGCGATCAGCCCGCGGCGGGCTGCGCCAGCTGCGCCAGCTGAGGAGCCTAGTTGCAAGGCCAATTCGTCATTCGTGCTGCTGGCGGCAGAGCATACTGCCATCTGTCCAGAAGATTGCGACCGAGTGGGCCAGCAAGCTGCGTGGCGTGATTGTTGAGCCACGGAGGCAAGCAACCCTCCGTCTCTCCGCAGCTTCGCAGCAGTTGGCTACGTGTACTCGGTGATGATACTAGATCCTTCTCTTCCAAGCAAGAGTCTTGGCGCCGACTCTCCGCCACCCCGGTCTGAGCAGGAACGTGGACGCACTTCGATCTTTCGGTCTCACTGCTGCTGACCTCCCTACTGCGGCGATTCACGTAACGCGCCCGGTGGAGCGCAAGTTCCTGATACGTCGCGGTGTGACACGTCACGCATACATCTCATTCGCTGATCTGATTTGGACTCATCAACTTCTAGCGTGGGCTGTGCATGACGCGGAGTTTTCAGCGCCAGAAGGCTTACGTGCGTTCTGTGGGCGCAGGAGCCGCGCTCTCGGACAAGACTCTGAGGCGAATGGTCTCTCGCTTTCTCGACGGTTTGCATCCCGCGTTCTCGAAGGGATAGAGGGATCGTGCTTGCGCACCGCTACCGAGGCGCGGGGCATCGATTCATGGTGAGCTTTGCTGATTGCTGAACAGGAACGCTGGTGCCGATGGGCGGCTCTGCGCGGGAAGCCTCGGACAGCGACGACAGCGGAGAGGATTGATGTACATCCCGTCGATGGCGTGTCTGGCGGCAGCGACAGTCAGACACATGATGAGTTCAGGCAAGGCAGTGCACCGTTTTATTCGCGCCGCATGTACTCAGCAATCTAATTATTGGTTGGCAGCATGTGATTTGGGGTTTAGGTTTTCCCGCTTCGTTGACGAGGTTGGCGCACGGGTGGAGTGCCCGTGAGCAGTAAAGATGTATCGGCTCCAGTGGTGATGTATCGGCTCCAGTGCGCGCGTCTTGGCTCCACCTTGTACTGTAGAGTGCGCATGTTGCGTCGTTGGGTCCCCTGTTTAGGGTTTAGGGTTAGACTTGTTTAGGGTTAGACTTATGTTTAGGGTTTAGGGGTTTAGGGTTTAGGGTTTAGGGTTTAGGGTTTAGGGTTTAGGGTTTAGGGTT
>ENA-UOXV01007190-UOXV01007190.1-marine-metagenome-genome-assembly--contig:-NODE-7190-length-11353-cov-5.968401_pt1 | contig 11353 bp, 6 predicted proteins | sample MGYA00238165_ERZ766961 | MGnify/ENA primary metagenome ERZ766961 (study PRJEB28924, sample SAMN03173240) | marine metagenome | biome: Marine; feature: Water; material: Subsurface seawater | place: North... | reverse complement strand
GGCCCGGGCAGGGCGGGAGCTCGCGGCGCTCGCTCGCGACGGACTCGGCGCCGCGGGGGGCGGGCGGGAGGGGCGGGGGCGCGAGGCCGAGCATCTTACACTCGAGAGAGAGGTCGGCCAGCCCGCGGAGCGCGCCTGCGCGGCGCGAGCCGTCGGCGCGCATCAGCTCGCCGCGGAGGTCGCTCAGCCGCTCGGGCGGCAGCGAGCCGTGCACGGCGTCGGCGAAGCGCGCGAGCCCGTCCTCGGCTGACGCGGCGGACGAGGCGGACGAGGCCGCGCGTCCAAAGAGGCGGAAGAGCGGGGCGGTCGAGGCCTCCGAGCTCGCCGACAGCGAGCGCTTCCCGAGGTAGTACTGCTCCTGCTTGTGCAGCGCCGCCGCCAGAGCCGAGGGCACGAGCGCTTCAGCCACGGCGCGCTCGCGGCGGCGGCGCCAGAGCAGCGCGCCGAGCGCGCCGCCGCACGCGAGGGCCAGCGCGCCGAGGATCGCCGCGGCTGCGACCAACTCGGTCGCGAGGCCCTCGTCGGCTGCGGACGGCGCATACGGGAGCGAGGTGCCGCCCTCCGGGGTGTAGCCATTGTCGATGACAACCTTGCCGGAGCCGGTCGCGACGGGCTCCATGGACATGACGCCGGGGAGGCGCGAGAAGGTCTCGACGTTGATCACCATGTCGTCTTTGTTCGCAAAGACCAGCACGGCCTCGTAGTGCACCTCCGCGCCCGAGAACGCCACGGACGCGAGGAGCGCGCGCGCGCGGCGCGCGGCGACGCCGCAGTCGAGGTCGCCGAGGCGGACGGTGAGGGCCATGATCTGCACGTCCGTGAGGGAGGACGCGGTGCGGCGGAGGTACTCGAAGGTGGTGTTGCGCAGCTCCTCGCGTAGCACCGCCGCGGGCTTGCACGCCTGCGCCTCCGTGAGCCGCAGCCCGACCTTCCACGTCGACACGACCTCGGGGTCTGCGCCGAGCATCGCGGCCACGACCGACCCGGTGTCGACGTTGCGCCGCTCGATCGCCGCCGCGCCGAGCCCGGGCGCGCGCGCGTCCGACGACGCGAGCAGTGCCCGCGCGACGCGGCGGCGGCGCCCCCCGAATGACTCATCGAGCCCCGCGAGGGCCACCACGACGAGGCGCTGCGCGAGCGCGAGGCGGTCCGGCGCGCGCGCGCCCGGCCACGCGTACCCGGCCTGCACCCACCACGCGCGGTTGTAGCGGTCGTTGAGCGCGTAGCGCGCGTGCAGCAGCGCCGAAAAGTTGGTCCCGAGCACCGCGGCGTGCTCGGACTCGCCAAGCACCTGTTGCATGAACGCCGCCTCCGCGGCCGCGTCCGCCGCGCCGCCCGGCACCGATACCTCCATCGCGGTCGCGCCCGCGGCGCCGCGCAGCGAGGGGAAGACGCGCGCGCGCACGTCGCGGCGCGCGACGCACGCGGAGGCGCCGCTCGCGGTGAATGGGCAGAGCGCGAGGAGGGCGGCGGTTGGCTCCATGGAGGCGCGGTTGCCCGCGGCGTCGACCTGGACGGTGAAGGCGGCGCCGGTGTCGACAAGGAGGCGCGCGGCGCTGAAGGCGAGGTCGGAGCTCTCGAGGAAGTGCAGCGTCACGACGTCCTCCAGCTCCAGCGAGAAGTCCGCGGCGCGCGCGAGGCCGAAGAAGGAGGCATTGCCCTTGAGGACGAGGGTGAGGAGCCCGCTCTCGACCGACGCAGAGTCGAGCGAGGCCGTCGGCGCGGCGTTCACGCCCGTCGCGTTTTCGATGAGGTCCGCGACCGTCCGCACGCGCGCCATCTCGTCTTCGCGCGCCGCGAGCCCGACGACAAGGTCCATGTCCGCCACCTGCTTGAGGAAGGTGGCCGCCGCGCTCGCGTCGCACCACGTGTTGATCGCCGCCGAGGTCAGCGGGACCGACGCCGCGAGCTTGGTGCTCGACTGCAGGCCAGTCACGTCGGAGAAGACCGAGACCGTCATCTCGACGAAGACCGAGGTTTCGCCGGACGTCGTGAAGTCGGCGGAGCCGAAGTAGTCCTCGCCGAGCGGGACGTTCACCGTCGCGAACTGCTGCGTGATGGACGCCTGGTTCGTGCACATGGCGACCTGCGGCCCGCAGTCCTGCGCGAGCGCCGCGCCGAACGCCGCCTGCGTCGCGGCGTCGTCGAACGCGCCGTCGCCCGCGGCGGTGTGGCACGCGTGCTGCCAGGTGGCCGCAGCCGGCGACGTGCCCTTGCCGACGCGCACGGAGGAGAGTACGACGGCGCCGGTGTTGACGTTGGCGCGGAACTCGGCGCCGAGAGTGAAGGAGACGGCCGCGTATTGCGCGGCGGGCGCGCCCGGCGCGAGCACCTCGTGCACGCGCACATTCATGTAGTCGAGGAAGGTGTAGGCGTTGGAGCCGCTCGACGACATTGCAAAGGTGTCGGTCTTGGTGACTGTGACGGCCGTCTGCGTGGCGATGGAGTCGAGGAACGCGGTGCCGCCCGTCGGCGTGAAGTGCGCCATCCCGACGAAGAAGTTGAGCGTGTGCGCGGCGGAAGTGGTGCCCGTGAGGACGGCGGCCTGCGTGCGCAGCTCCCAGTCGTCGAGGCGCAGCTGCGCGCGGAAGGTGTTGGCGCCCGAGTCGAGCGCGCGCGTGTTGGTGACGCGCGAGAGCGGCATGTCCGAGAAGACGTCGTCGACGCCGTCGGGCGCGGGGAAGTCTGTCGCGGGCAGCACCGAGGAGGCCGGGGCCGCGCCGGGGAGCGACGCGTTGCACACCGCGAGCTCCTGCGACATGTTGGCGGTGATCCAGGTCTCGAAGCCGCGCACGGGGCGGTAGGAGGACGCGAAGGACTCGAGGCAGCACGCAGTCGTCTTCTGCGAGGGGCTCGCGGGGTCGTAGTCCGCGGCGCCGCACGGGAAGTTGCTGGGCAGGAAGGTGGCATGCACGCCGGCCGAGTAGGGGTCCGGCGTCGTGGGGTTCGCGTTGACGGCGCGCGGGAGGTACAGCACGTTGGCCGACGCTGACGTGCCGGGCGAGTAGGTGACGTCGACGACCCAGCAGCCCTGGGACATGCACGCGTGGTCAAAGGCGACGGACTCGACGCGGAAACCTACGGGGTCGATGCTCGTCGGGTCCTCCGCGCCCTGCGAGTGCCACACGTACACCGCGGGCGCGTCCACCTCCGCGGCGGTGATGCCGAGGAGGGCGTCGAGCGCCGCGATGAGGCCACTGCCTGCGAGCGCTGCCGCAGCGTCCGCGTTCGCCTCGGCCTCGAAAAGCGCGTAGACCGTCACCGTCGATGCCGGGGCCGCGTACACCGCGGAGTAGTGCGCGGTGGCGGCGGTGTGCACGGAGTCGCCGACGGGCGTGAGCGACGCCGTCCCGGTGTGCAGCAGCGTAGCAAACGCCCCAGCGACATCGCTGAAGGCCGGCCACGCAGCGCTGAGGTCCTGCCCTGAAATGGAGATCACCGTGCGCACGGCCCAGGACGTGGAGGTGCAGTAGGTCCCGTTTCCGAAGATGCCGCGCGGGCACTGCGTCGCATTGCCGGCGAGTTAGGCGACATGGCGCTCGGCACAGTGTCGCGGGGGGGCAAGCACCTGGCAGGTGTAGGAGCCTGCCGTGTTGTTGCAGTACGCGGCAACCTGCACAATCAAGCAACGCGGCATCAGGCTCTCCACGCCTAGATCGGAGGACGGGCCACCGTCACTGAAACTGGCCCGCGATGCAGACAGACGCCAAGGGCAAAGCGGGGGGGGTGACAAACGTTGCAGTTTGTGGTGCCAAGCTGGCACTCGTCGATGTCTGTGCAGACGCTATCGATGTCTTCGTACCCCGCGGGGCATGTCGCCGCGGCGGCACACAGCAGGGCCGCGAGCACCAATGCCCGCATCATCATGGTCGTTGGGAAGGGAGCGCGAGGGGGGAAGTGAGCAGCGTGGCGGCGGGGCCTGCGGTCCGCGATAAGGCTACGTTGCGTGGAAGGCAGTGAGAAGAAGGACGGACCGGGCCCATCGCTCCCATTTATCCTGACGATGCAACCCGTTGCACGAACAAAACTGGACGAGATCAATGAGAAATGTCACAAACAAAGTCACAAGGGGTGTAACTGAGCCGCTTTCTTTCTCTCTTTGCGACAAGAGGGCGATTCTCGCAGGCGCTTGGTGGTGACTTGGTGACCGCAAGGGATTCTATTGGGCGCTCTGGTTAATTCTCCAGAGCATGACCGTCAGCTGACCGTCAGCTTCGGTCCTGCCCTCCCTTCGCGAAAAGGACGCGACTAGTCAAGGCGCTGAAACGCGCATGGTGCGCCTCCCGTGACCGCACAGGGTCGCGACACTATAACTGGCACGGGACTGTGAGCTGGCACTGAGCGGCGGTGCGATACAGCAGAGGGGGTGTGCGGAGCTTTAATGCGTGGCTCCCTTATAATGCAGGCCATCGTAGCCGTCCATGATGAGACCCATCTCGTTGTTGAGCTTCCCCCAGCCCTCCTTCGCGTCCTTTGCAGACTTAGAGACGGCCATGCGCTGCGCGCGGCGACGATCGTGCGCAGCCATGGCAGCACGTCGCTTCTGCTCCTGCGCCTCCGCCTTGGCCTCTGACTGCTGCGCAGCCTTGATGGTCGCAGCGTACTCCTGGCGCGCCCAGACCTTGGCCGCCGCGAGCGCCTGCTTCTCCGTGCCATACTTGGCCGTGCTCGCGCTCTTCTGAACCCCCCGCTGCGCAGCACCACGCGACGCCGCCGACTTTGCCTGCGGCGCAGACGCCAAGTGGATGGGGAACGCCTGCGCCACCGGGAGCAGCTTCCCGTACTTGCCAGCCTGCGCCGCGCCCTCGGCGTCAGCGCCCCGGCGCGTTCGTTACAAACGGCTGTTTTGACCTAAGCCACGCAAACGACTGCAGTCTAAGCATCGGGAAGTGCGCACGGGAGGGTGAAGACCTTGTGGACAGCGTGCATTACGCGCGCCTGGTGCGCAGGTTGCTGCAGGAGCACCTCCGGGGAGCCCCCCGAGGAGAGGAGCCCCACCACGGCGATTGCCGCCAGGATACCCACGACAACAGCAACGACCTGCCAGAGCAGCAAATCCGTCACAGCGTGAATTGGCCGCCCAGTGCGGGGCAACGCTAGCAGGTTCCGTGGAGGTCCCCTGGAGAGCAGTATACAACCCAACAAAACCCATCGCCCTGTGGCAGACTCGCAACACCAAACGAGCTACATGCCCGGTGCATTTTCTGGAGACACTCGCCTCTGTACCCCAACACGCCATCCTGGGGATCCCGCAGCGTCCCGGGATGCCAGGCGTCCAGTCCACAGCGGCCATGCTGGGCCACAGTCAGAGATGACCAAGCCAGACTAGTCCAGAAGCTCCCAACGACACAATTGAACGCAAAGAAGGTGCGTCCGCCTAACACCTAACGTGTACTCTTGCAGCACTCGGGCGGGCGACGGAGCGACCTGCTTCATTTCTCGGATCTCGAAAGGCCAGGATGCAATTCTGCCCAGCTCACACCGTAAATTTTCTAGGTTTTCAGTCCGCAAAATCTCGATCCGAGAGGAGGCGATGCGGTGATATCGGTGGCATCGCCCATCCGATCGCCTAACACATGGCAGACAAGGGGAAATTTACTGCTCAAGATGCGGCTTCTCTGCGGGGTTACGAGTTTCCGGAGGAGAAGGTCGGATACAACACTAGAGACGTGCTGATTTACAATCTGGGTGTGGGCGCAACTGAGCCGGCGTTCACCTTCGAGGGCGACCCTGCCTTTCAGGGGCCGCTTCCCACATTTCCCCTTTGCCTTGTGCATAAACGTTCGTCGTTGGACATCGTTCCCTTCTCGACGGGCGAAATGCTTCCCCCTGCGCTTTCGAAGGTCCCGCAAACAGCGATTGTGCACGGGGAGCAGTGGATCGAGCTGCTCAAGCCGCTCCCCATCTCATCCATGGAGGGTCTTGTGCACCGTACTAAGGTCGTTGACCTCGAAGATAAGTGGTTTCGCCCCGCCCTTGCCACTTTCTCCTGGCCGGCAACCGGGTTGGTGCGGGTTGATGGGATATTTGTCGTCAGGTCTGGTGCGCTCATCTCCCTGGAGACGCACTTGGTTGAGAAAAGTAGCGGTGAAATACTCGCGAAGCATCTATCCAAGGTGTTTCTTAAAGGTATGGGCGGATTTTCAGAGCAGCGCCAGCAGCCTCCAACAGCATTGAAGCGAGACACTGTGCCGCATGGCGAGAGGATGCCAAGCAAATTCTCAGTTTGGCTTCTGGGTTGGCAAAAGGTGATTGGACGGCGAGCAGGCGAAGTAAGGGTAGAACTTTCAACATTAGATGTGCAAGCGCAGCTATACCGTCTGAGTGGAGACTATAATGCGCTGCATGTCGACGAGGCCTTCGCGCGGCGCGTCGGGTTTCCTCGCCCTGTCCTCCACGGCCTAGCTACCCTCGGCTTTGCTGCTCGTGCAGTCATCCGTGCTCTGGGCGACAACATCGCTGCATCGCTCAAGGCCATCGGGGGACGGTTTGCAGCACCGGTCCTACCCGGCGACACCCTGTTGGTCTCTATGTGGCCGGCAGCGGGGGATGAGAGCAAACAGTTGGCGCGAGCCGAGGGCGAACTTGAGAGCACCGACCGCGTGTACGAGTTTGAGGTGAGGGTCAAAGGGCGCACCGGGCCCATGGCAATTGTCATCTCAAGAGGCAAGGCAGTGCTGGGGCAGGCAGCTCGACCGTGTCGGAGGACAACCTCGAGGGCTCCAGGAGAGTTGCTCGCCAGGTTGTAGAGAGTGTGGGGCGGTTTGCATGCGCACCGCAGCGAGGCTTCCCAGAGTGCACGAGAAGACACGCGTTCGGTTTACCAAAGCACACAGCCGCGCAGACAACTCAACCCGTGTACGATTCCGATCCTTCTCGCAGCCTGGTGATTTCACACGCCCGTGTGACCACTCCCCAATTCTGGCACTGCCCCATTAAAATATTGTGCAGCATCCACACTTACTTCATCGCTGCCTCGAGCTCCTTGGAGATGTTGGAACGGGTCTTCCCTACGAGCTCCTTGAGCTTGCAAAGCGTCCCGCACCCCTTGGCGCCGTGCGCAAAGAGCGGAGTAGTGTGATCCTTCTCCGCATAGTGATACTCCGGAGTCGGCACGGACTGCTCGTACGAGAGCTCCTTCGCCTCAGCGCGCGAGCGCTGCTCCGCTTGCTTCACCCGCTTCTTGAGCGCGCGTACCTCATCACTCTCGTGGTGCTCAGCACGCTCCCCATGCCGCTTGCTGCGACGGCTCTCGACAACCGTGGCCAGATGGTCGACCTTGTTGTCAATCTTGTGCATGTCCTGCGACAGAGAAAGGACGCTCTTCATGAGAAGCTTCTCCTCAGCATCCGGAGCCGCAGCCTGAGCCGCCTTCTTGGCCCCCTCAGCCTGCTGCACCTGCGCAAGGATATCCTCGGCCTCGTGACGGAGGTGCTGGATCGAGGGTTTCTTGTCCTCAATCTGAGCCAGCGACACAGTGCGCGCTTTCTTCTGTGCACTGCCTGCCATCTGCACCTTGTCCGCCATGCGCGAAACCTCCGCCTCAAGCCGGTTGATCTCGGTCTGCTGCTCGCGAATCTCGCGCTTGTCCCCGGAGTCTTCATCGTCGCCGTCGCGGCCGCGCTCTCCATGCTCGACAGTCAAAGTCTGGGTGTCGTGGCAGTCCTTCATCTGCGGGCCGCAGCCCGGCTTCGGCGGCATCTCAGGGTTCTCGGGCGCCTTGTACACAGGGTTGAGGATCTCCACGCCCGCACGCAGCACCTGCAGACGGTAAACGCCAATCAGGTTTCCGGCCTGGGGGTCGTTGGCTCATCTGTACGACACGATGACCGGATACCCTGAGCATCCATGCGCTAGCCACCTAATAAAACGGCGACGGAATGCACCTTATCCCAACGCGTCGGGTACTGCTCCTGGTAGTTGTAGCCGATGTAGGTAACATAGCCGCACGAGCAAGGGCGCCCGCACTTCTCCGACTCTTCGCAATCGCGCGGCAGCACCTTGATGGGCGGCATGCCCGCGTTGGGGTTCTGGGTCTCACAAAACTTGATCTGGAACACCGGCGACGACCGCGGCGTGCCCCAGAGGACCTCGGTGCCCGATGGCAGCGAATCCTTCTTCACTGCCGTCACGGCAATTCCCTTCTGAGGCAACACCATGGGTGCGGCGGTGTACGCCTCCGGCACGTTGTTAAGCCTGAATTCGCACGCCTGTGTCACAATTCTGTTGTGCATAGGTCCAAATCGCTAACACGGAGGTGCAAAAGGTCTGTGTTGGTGGTCAGCAGAAGGCCCAGAGATAGTGTGACTCACCAGTGCTCTGTGCACGCATCGATGCGCAGCTATGTCAGCTCTCCCCTAACTAGCAGCATACCGTCGCAACTATCCGTCCACAGAATTCATGGTCGCCCCGTTGGAAAGGGTGTGCTTACCGCCTGTACGGGCCCGGGGAGTAGTTTCCGTCAGCCAGCTCAATGTTGTAGAAGAAATAGCGGTTGATGAACTCCACAGAGAGGATGCCGCCCGTCAGGATAAGGTTGTTCCCGTTCGCAACAAAGTTGCGGATGCGCTGACCGATAATCTTGTGCGCGTTGTACACCGGGAAGTCCCACTCCATAGGGGGGATGACGATGGTCGAGCAGCACGTCTCCGAAATGCGGCGGAAGCGCTGCGAGCGGAAGGTGGCAACACCGTTGTTCCCCAAAAACATACGGTCGCGCCACTCTCCACCTTCGATGTTGCCCATGTGCAGGAGGTGGCGGATGTGCTCGCCGCTCCCAACAAAGCGATGATTCACCGAAGGGCCCCACCACAGGTACATGTTGGACGGCGGGGAATACGGCTCGTGCGGCTCAAGATCTGCCTTGAGCAAGAGTTCGTTCGGCGCCTGCGCCCTCTCACCATTCGACACGACGACGACTGCAATGGCAGCACATGCCGCAAGGGCCGCCACGAGGACAAGTAGCCCCCGGCGCTCCCGCAGCATCGTCTCGGAAAACCTCGAAAAGCCGCGTTGACTGATGAGCCAGAGGAGGGTTCACTCAACATAATCCGTCGATTGACTTTTGAGTGAAGTCAATGAGCAGCAGAAATAGCCATCTCGACGTCAAGAAGGCACCTGCCTCTCGCGATGTGGACCACCATCCGGTACGTCGTTGTCTCACGCGAGAGACTTGAAGACACTATTGCAGTATTTTCCGCGTGCGTTTGATGGAGTGATAGGACTAGGGTGATGCGGGAGAGCCAGCTGTTGGTTCGGAGCTGCCCCGCAAACATTTGCTCCTGCACGGCTCCCGCGCGGCCACTCGCTCCCACGGCTGCGCATCAGGCTTTGCGCTGACTTCTCAGCTGCTGTGGCAGATCGTACATGGCCTCGAAGCCCGTTGTGTTCATGAACACCACAACATCCTACTCCTACGACTCGAGTGCGTGTCCCCCGGCTGCCACCACCTCTCTCCCTGGCAGAGTCTGGCTTGCCGCCGCCCGGAGGCACCTGCTGCAGTCCCTCGCGCGGTGCACACTGCTGCGTTGAGCCCCACTGCTTTTAATTCAGCTGCAGAACAGAAAAATTCAACTTGTCTTGCCGGAACACTGCTTCCTCGGGAGCGAGGCCCCGGCTAGCTGCTGCGCTGGCGGCTGACCTCCACCGCCCCTGCAGGCCTCATGCCCGGCTGCGAGGTCACCGCACAGGGTCTGGCGTGCCCCACTGCTTCCCACGTGGTGAAGGTTGTACCGAACGGCGCGCCTACCGTTGCGGCGCCGGCTCCGGCTATGATGGCGGCGAGCGGCCCGATGATGTACCAGCAGTGAGAGGAACAGTGAGAGGCGACGCAGAGGGTCTTTGCCGGCAACCTGGCATGGGGTTGGATTGTCGCGCAGTGACAGCTGCGTGCTGTAGTTGCCTGGATGCAATTGAAGCACATGTGGAGTTCGCGACTGTGTGTGCACCGTGTGTGTTGTATCGCTCAGAGCGATCTACAAGCTACACGCTATCCGCTCGCATTCGGCCCCCCACTTTCCATGCTCTGGATCCTCCCTCGCCAGAACGTGTGGCTGTAGCCGCGAACGAAAGTGGCTGGCTGGGGAGCCGCGTCTGTGCGACAGTAGCGATCCAAGCCTTGCCCTCAAGGCGCGGTCGGCAGTCGCAGATGACGTGGCCAGGTGCTGGCCATTCGTTTTGGTCATTAATGCTGCGTCCTGCTTGCGCCCTCAGCTAGAGAATGATATAGTGATGATATCCGTTTCACGTGGGAGGTAAGGTGCGCTCTGAAGACCTGGAGCTCGACTTCCCGTCGCAGGGAGCCAGTTAGTGTTTTTTTTAGGAATTTTGACGACCAATCCTAATTTTCGGTCGTGTTTGGTGCGACAGAAGATGTCCAGAGGTCCCGCCGCTGCCTGCTGCACGCCAAGAGCTAGGCCGCTAGCTCCAGTGCCCTACGATTGCAACCATGGGCCGTACGCCCCTCAGTCGCATGTTGTGTCTCCTAGCCGGACGGGACCGGCAGGATGCCCGATCCAGTTGGCTCCTGCGGAGCAACCGTTCGGGTGTGTACCGGTCCCAGCTGGCGAAGTGGAGTCATTCATCATGAAGAGGCGGGGTGAAAGCATTCCTGGTCCGAATACGGTGTACCAACCTCTGAAATGTGTCCTCGGCAACCTGGATCGCTCAAGCGCGGCGCCGCCTGGCGCCGCAGACACGGGCCGCCTCGGCCTTCACGTCAGCACGACAGTGCCAGATCACCCTGCATGCGTGCATCAATCGTTGCCAATGTGGGTCCGACAGTTTTCGGCGCAGGTGAGATTCCATCAACTGGCCCTTTTGGCCCTGGTCCCCCGAGCAATAGACCGTACTGAGATACCGCACCGCAGGGCCGGCAGGAGTACAGCGGGACTGGCAGTCCGCGCAGAAGTGCAAGATCCTTGGAGAACGGCAGCGTGCGGTCTGAGGTCGACCGACTGGCAGGCCCGGGAGTGCGCTCGCCGCTCCTGCGCGGTGCGCAGGCTTCCACGCGAGAGAGGGCTGCCGCCCCAGCAGGCTCGTCCAACGGGTTCGCAAGAGCCCCACAGATGGGCGCTCTGCCCGTGCTGCCTGGGTTTCAGGGAGAAAGGACGCGCGCGGCCGGTGAGAGGCCCGAGGCTGATGCGCTCCGGGCGGGCGTGGTGCCCGGGGCGTGCCTCCTTCTCGGGGGGGCTCGGGCCCGTCGGTGCTCCGCGCCGGCGCCGCCCGGGGCGTGGGCGCGGCCCGCGCGGCGGGGCATCATCGCGTCGGAGCAGCAGCCCATCTTCTTCCTGTCTGAGGGCCCCCCCCCCCCCCCCCCCTTCCCCCCCCCCCCCCCCCCCCCCCCCCCCCCCCC
>ENA-UOXV01007187-UOXV01007187.1-marine-metagenome-genome-assembly--contig:-NODE-7187-length-11362-cov-6.253471_pt1 | contig 11362 bp, 10 predicted proteins | sample MGYA00238165_ERZ766961 | MGnify/ENA primary metagenome ERZ766961 (study PRJEB28924, sample SAMN03173240) | marine metagenome | biome: Marine; feature: Water; material: Subsurface seawater | place: North... | reverse complement strand
GGTGGAGTGAGGCCTCTCGGTGCCGACAGCGGATACATGGATGTGTCCAAGGAGTCCGCCTGTGAGTGCCCGGTGTGGTCGCGTGAGTGAGAGAGAGCTTCGAAAGCGTCTCTGGCCATTGCGCCAAGGGTGGAGGGGGCGAGGAAGAGAGGGATAGGCCTGGTGGTATCGCTCGCCGTCGCGCCACTCGCCGTCGAATGCGACGGTCGCATCGAAGTTGAGCAGCACACCGCGTCCGTGCATGCGCCCGCGCACGAACGGCCCGCGGTACACGCTGCCGTCAGCGAAGCGGCACTGCCCGAGCCCGTGTGGAAGGTCCGCTGCCCACGTGCCCTGGTACATGTTCCCATCCGCATAAGTGCACAGCCCATCTCCCTCACGCCGGCCCTCGACCCAATGCCCACGATACCAAGTGCCGTCTGTGTACCTGAGCCCGCGCCGCGCTTGTCATGTGTCCGTGCCAGGCTCGCCGGGCTCTCATGCGGGAACCATGCCAGGCGAAAGGGCGCGGGGGCAGGACCGGTATTGTCCTGTCCCGTGCCGCTGGTCACTCCGCCACTCTCCATCGTATGTTGCCCCGTCAGCGTACGTTAGCACGCCCTTGCCGTGGCGAAGCCCGCCACGCACCTCGCCTCGGTACTCCTTCCCGTCTGGCCACTTGCGAACCGTGAAGCCATCGAGCACAGGCGGATCCGAGACGAACGGTGCAGTGGGCGCAGCAGCGGGGGCTGACGCAGCAGGCGCCGATCGCTGGGCATTTGTAGTACGGAGCGAAGATAGCTCCAGCTGATGCTCCAGCGCGTGCAGACGTTGCGAGTCATCCTTTTGCGGGTCTGCTAGTGCCGGCGCAGGCGCGGGCGCGGGCGCGAGGGCATCAGGTACTTTCTCGGACGTAACGCCGCGATCGTGCTGCGTAGGGACAATAAGATTAGCGCCCTGTGGCGGTGGCGCGGAGGGCGCAACAAGAGGGGCGCCTCCGGTCGAAACCTGCTCTTCCTTTACGCTCGCGGAGGCGTCAGCGCACGCTGTCGCCGCAGCCGTAGAATCCGTCTCAGTCCCCGTCTTTACATTTGCAATCGCGGCCTTCGCTGGCGGCGGCGGCGAAGATGTCGGCGCGGCAGGCGCCGGCACCGTCGCAGTCGGCGTCTCGGGCGTAGCGGGAATCGGAGACTGCGCGGCTGCCCCCGCAGGAGATGGCGCAGACTCTTCCGTCTGATGCAGTGGCGCGGCGTCCGAAGCCGGGGTCGCCGCGGGGCCCGGGAAGCCAGCTGGGAGCCCGTCAGCGGTAGCGGGGTCTAGCACACGGGGATCCTGCCAGCGACGCTTCCTGAGTAAGTGCACACGTCCCGGCTGGTGCAGAGAGATGTTAGAACGATTACCGCGAGAGTGATTGTGATTGTGCTGTCAAGCGGCCCCTTGATTCGCGAGATCACGACCGGTATCTGGGAGCAGAGTGGGGCAGTAAAGCCTTGGCGGGGTCCGAAGCTGATTTTTCCCGGCTGGCAAACACTGCCGTCTCGCCAAGACGGGGGGGGAGCCCCGCTCTCGCGTCACGTCAGGGCTAAGCCTCACGATAAAACTGATGTCAAATGTCTCGATGTGAGGGAGAATGGGGCGAAGAACCTCCAAGTGCCGGACGGACCCTCCGTCGACCGCCACGATGCACATTCCGGGGAAAATTTTCCCCGAGGCCTGTGCGGAGCCCGTCGGCGCGCATGCCTGCACGATCTGGAATCTGAAAATTGAAACGGCCTCTGATTACTGCGCCTGCCTGGGCTGCGCGTTCAAGGGCCCGTCAACGACCGGTGGGGGATCTTCGCAAGCTGTGCGGCGGGTGTTCAGGCTGACCCATAGGTGTCCATCGCGAAGCTAAGCCCGATCCCCGCTAGCCCATCGGCGGGTGTCCTGGAACCCCGTGGAATCATCCGCGTGAGCTGCACATGCCACACGCCTGGTGCGGATGGGGGCGTTGCCATCGCGCACACCCAGGCGCTCAGAAGCCGTGTCTGTGCTGTCCAGAGCCCTTGAAAAACTAAACTCTAAAAATACGATTTTACGAGGTTTTCCTTTCATCAATCATTATTATCATTATTACTTGCACAAACTAAATAAACAATTTAGCCAACGATTTCCCGCCATGTGGGAAATAGTGTTCACCTTCCAATCCTGGACCCCGAAGTCTGAAGAGGGCGCGCCAGTGTTCTCGATCTACGTCTGCGTCGCGCAACTCTGGCGGCGGAGCAGTGCCTTGCGCTATCATTTTGGGCTTAGTCGGTTCGTTTGTTGGCCTCAACAACGGGCTTGAATCAAGCCCGGCAAGCGCAAGTACAGACGGAGCACGTCTGGCTGGCCTCGGATCCCCCGGGGAATGAGAGGAAAGCGGGGCGCTGTCGCAACGAAATCTCCGCCGCTAGTACAAGCAGAAAGCCCAAAAATGTCTGCACGGAGTGTCGGGCGGCGGAGGGCCGCCGAGGCTCCAGTAGCCAGCCCCGCGCGGGGCGCCACGGCGATGCGTGGAGCCGCACGAACCCCGGCGCCTGCCGGTGCGGTTGCAGTGCCGGGAGCTTCGTCGACAGTGTGGCAGTGGCAGCCCTCCGAACACACTGGTCTACTTACGTATCACGACGGGAACAAGCGATGGTATCATTGCCGAGAGTGCCAGTACTTCAATGATCGGCTCTACCATTGCAAGATGCACTACGAGCGCATCCACGTTAAGGAGGGCAAAGCAATGGCTCGCAAGCGGAAGTATCCTTCGAGCGACCTGCCAGAGATGATCCCGCAGCCAGATATTGTGCCACATGCTGTGGATAATTCGCCACGTCGCTCGGTCTCCGGCACACCGCAGCACCGCGTCAAGACGGCGGTTGACTCCCACACGCCTAACACGCTCGCAAGCGCGGCGCAGACCCCGCTGAATATGATCGGTGGAATTGGTATCGAGCATCCGTCACCGTCGCCGTCGACAGATTCGCGCTCGTCCAAGACGACGCCGCCTGTGGGGAAGCCGCAGGTCAGGGCTGGGCGACGAACGAGCCCATTTCAGGCGGGCCGCAAGGCGACGGCGGGCGGGCTCGCAGCGCTCGACGCGACCGATGTGTGGGATGGGCGCAACTCGTTAGTGCTCAAGTTTGGTGAGGGGGTCTTCTTCTCCGATACGTCAGTGGGGCCTGGTCTCTCCATCGATGTAGCGAAGCTGCACCGCCCGCCTGGCGCTCCAGTGAAGGCCTCGCCGACCGCGCGGACTGCCAAGGGACCGTCAGCTAAGAAGGCCGCAACTCCACGCAAGAAAAAGGAGGTTGGTGCCACGAAAGGATCTGTCGGTCGCGGTCGGCTGCACGCCCACGCTGGGGTTGTTGCTGGTGCGCTCGACCCGGGGTCCCTGGATCACGTCGGCGACAACGGCGCACTGATTCCGCGCTCGCCCCCACGCGAGCACAGTATTGGGCTGGCACAGACTCCGACGCAGTCGCCGCACCGTTTGCCGATTAATCGTTCGGCACCGGGCACACCGGACTTCGGCAACATGTACACGCTTGGGGTTTCGTCGGAGTACATGTTGCCAATGGGCGCGTCGCCCGTTTCTCGCTCATTCCGCAATGGCGTTCCGTCCTCACGCGAGGGGCTCCTGTCCACGCCAGATATCTCACGTATGGCATTGCCGTCGAACTTGTTTGGTCACGGGGTCTTATCGTGCGGAGACATGCAGATGGCGCAGCGGGCGCCAGCGCAATCCAGGCTGCACGGCGGTGGGCGGGCGGGGCGAGCAGAGCCCAAGTCTGCGCTCGGGGCTTCTCCGCTCAGCTCTCCCGTGCGGCAAAACATTTTCCTAAATCTCAACTCGGTGCCGGCGACACCTGTGAACCCGGGACGAGTGTTGGGGCGGCGTGAGGGCTCCGCGGACATCTTCGGGTCGCTCAAGTCTCCACTGATGGACCGAGGCATGGAGTCCTTCGCGCTTCATGGCAGCGGGCTAGGCTCGTCGGACTTTTTGATGTGCACTGAGGACCTCAACTGACGCGATTGGTGCCTTTGCCCAGAGTGCATCCGGTCGCCCCAAGGGTGGGTGATGCTGGCGAGTTGTGGAAAGTGTTGCATGGCCAGTGTGGGTGTGGAGCCGATTGGTTACAGCCATCTTGATTGGGTGCTGGCGACCCGAAGGCCTATCGGCGGGTGGATGTGAGGAAACTTATTCGTGTATGAGGATAGTCGGCAAGTGCAAACAAAGATTACGTCTCAAGCCATGTCAACGGAAGCCTGCCCGGGCCTGGCCAATGTGCGCACGCAGACGGTCGTAACATGCTTCCTAGCGTGCACTCCTGCAGTGGTGCATGTGCCGCGACGCCATTCTCTGCCGCGCACCTAGCGCGCCATTTTCTATTCAGGATTCAGGTCCCGGCCTGGCACGATCTCCCGCTTGCCCGTCGCACCGCGTCCCGAGTCGCCCGCATCAGCGCCCGCGCGGCCATCGCCGCCCCCATGCTTGTGGGCCCCATTTATCCACGCGCTCGCAGTGGGGATAGAGCGGCCTGCGCCCCGCACCCCGCTGACACTTGCGGCTGTTGGTCCGCCCCGAAGTGCTTCCTGCCCGACCAAAAGCCGTAAGTGTCAGCCTGCAATGCGCGCCGCCGCTCTCGCGAGACGCCACTTGCCACGCGGCCCACGCGCGTGGGGCCGTTGGGTGCGCCTGGAGACGCACCGCGTCCAGTCCCTCGAGCGTCTCGCCCAGCGATGCAGCCTCGCCCTCCAGCACACCAGCGGCAATGCCCGCTCCGCGCAGCCCAGCGGTCGGCGAGGCCTCTCGGGACGCGCGGACTGACGACGACGAAGCGAAGGCCTCGCGCCGGCGCTCCGCGATATCGTCCATGTGCACGAGCATGGCGCGCGCCGTCGCGCGCACCCACGACTCCAGCGACGAGGTTTCCATCTCCACCTTCTGCTGCAGGATGGACAGCTTATCCGCGTGATGATTCCTGCCGCCCTCGCGTGTCTTTCTCAGGGCATGCAGCGTGCTCGCGGCCCCGCCACACGAGGCACCCGGTCGCCAGGCTCCAAGGTCCCAGCTCTCATTCGCACCTCAGCAGTCGGATCTCATCGTCCTTGTCGGCCTCTACCTGACGCACCGCCCGCTCCCGCTCCTGTCCCGCACGACCGTCGCGGGGTCAGCGCACGGCGACGAAACAGCGGGTCGCAGCACGGCGACGAAACAGCGGGTCGCAGCGCGCTTTGCGCGGCAGGACTGGAGTCAGGGCGGCGGTGCAGGCAGAGAGGGTGAGGGAGGTGGGGGCAGAGAGGGTGGGGGGGGGGGGGGGGGGAGATTCCTCTTCCAACCTCTCCACATCCTGTAGGCACCGCGCCGCACGCGTCAGCAGCGCTGGGTACGGAGCGGGGAGGCAGGCAGCGGGCGGGGATGGGCCTTTTCGAGGTCATGCACTGCTTCATCGAGGTCCGCCTTTTCCACGGCCTCCTCTTTCGCCTGCGCATCCAGCGACTCCACCTGTTTCTTGTACACCTTAAGCTCATCTTCGAGCGCGTGACGCACCTTTTCAGCCCCCGCCTCGAAGCTCGCGAGCGTCAGCTTCCACTTGGCCTCGCACGCTTCCACCGCCCTCCGCTCTCTGCTGCGGATCTCGTCCTCCACCTGCAGCGTGCTCGACGAATGCGATGAGCTCTGCGCCTGCAGCTGCGCCTCAAGCGCGTCGACTTGCGTCTGCAGCGTGGCGACTTTGTCTGCCGCCGAGTCAGCGCGGCTGCTGGCAGACTCGAGCTGCGTCTTCAGCGCACGCTCTGCTTCTTCGTGAGCAGCCTCGCCGTCCTCGACACGCCGCGTCGCCTCTTTGAGATTTTCTTCGAGGCGCAGCATCTCTTCTACGCGTGTGCGCTGAAGCTCGTCGAGCTCGCGCCGTGCCTTGGCCAGCTCGCTCGCGAGCTTCTGCTCAGCCTCCCGCGCCATGCGCGCCTCCTGCTTCAGCGCCTCGGCTTCTTCCTGGTTCGCGCGATGCGCGTCCTCCCGCGCGCGGGCCTCCGATCGTAGCCGCGCCACTTCTGCCTGCAGCTTGTTCTCCAGCTCGCTTGCGAGCGAGTGCTCTGCCACCAGCCGCTGGTGCTTCTCGCTGAGCTCCGCCAGATTGGTCTCGAGCGCGGCGACCGCTGCAGCACCTCTTTCTTCCACCTCCCGCAGGCGAGACTCAGACGTGTTTGCGGTGTCTCCAAGCGAGCGCTCGAGTGCCTCTTTCTCGGATGTCAGCTCCGCTAGCTGCGTCGAAAGGCGCTCAGCCCGCTCGTCTGCGGCCCGCAGCGCAGCCTGGGCCCGCTCCTGCTCGGCGGCGCTGGCATCTGCCTGCTCGTGGAGCTTCGCCTCCGCTTCGGCAGCTTGTTGCGATGCACGCTCAACCTGTGCCGCGGCATCGGCGCGTGTAGTCTTGATGCTTTCCTCGGCCTCGTTCTCCACGCGCTTGAGCTTCGCTAACAGTTCGCGCTCGCGTGCTCCGATCTCTGTCTCCCGGCCATCGCTGAAAGCGCGCTGCTGCTCTAGCAGCGCTTGGGTCGATTGCAGGTCCTTTTCGGCATGTAGAAGCTTGTTTTCAATTTCCTGGTTCTGCTCCTCGAGCAGAGCAATTTTCACAAGAAGCGTCGCCGCGTCCTTCTCACCCTCCGGCCCATCCCCGTCTTTGGCCATCGCCTCTGCCGCCGCCGCCGCCGCCGCCGCCGCCGCCGCCGTCGCGCTTCTCTTGGCGTGAGTTAGTCGTCACGCCACTTACTTTGGCCTTTTCAGCCAGGGACAGCCGTCAGTCCGTGCTCTGCAGCGCCGGGCAGCTCCGCTCGCCTGACACGGGACTTTGAACCAGTGTACAGAAAAGCTGACACGCCACAAAAGTACATCTTCAGAACGAAACGGAGCGGAAGTTTCGTGGGCAATCGCGCCGGGGCATGTCCTCACACAACCAGGCGATGCGACAGCGACATGGTGGTGCAAAGGGTTCCACGGTTCCGATTTCCGGCAATGCGACGCAGCAAAAGTTTGGAAAGTCGGCGAGCCTTGCAATTCTCTCCTCGCGGACCGTCGTCGGGGCGGTGCTCGCGTGGCGTCTGGCAGGATCGTTGCTGCAGCAGAGCTACTTCGTACCCGACGAACACTGGCAAGGCCCCGAGGTGGCCCACAACATGATTTTTGGGTATGGGCACATCACTTGGGAGTGGCGTGCGCGCCTCCGTGGTTTCGTCCACCCCGGGCTGATCGCGCTGATGTTCAAGGCTGCCGAGGTTGTGGGCGCGGACACTCCTGCGATTATAGCGGTGATCCCAAAGATATTTTCGGCGCTGGTAGCTGCCGGTGGCGACTTGGCAACTTTCGCGCTTGCGCGGCGACTATTTCCGGCAGAGCCGCACGTCGCTGCCTGCGCGCTGCTCTGCCAGCTGCTGAATCTCTCCTACTTCTTCTGCATGACGCGCCCGCTTTCGAATTCACTCGAAGCTGCACTGACAACCGCAGCCTTTGCGCTCTGGCCGCACCCCTTGCCGGCTGCAGCGACCTCGCTTGGCGAGAGGGTCGGGTGTTTCTTCCTAGTTGCGATCGCCTTCGCCGTTCGGCCAACCTCTGCGCTGATGTTTGGCGCTCTTGCCTTGCTCCACTCAGAGCCGGTCTCGCATGATTGGCGCGTGCAAGCAATGGCTACTCTCCGCCTGCTCTCCGAGTCTGCGGTGGGGCTCGCTGCGGGTGGCGCTATAATGCTGTGCGCGGACCGTGTGGGCTATGGCGCGTGGACGCTTCCGCCGTTGAACTTCGTGCACTTCAACGCGCTCACGGGGGGGGCTGCGCTCTATGGCACGCACCCCTGGTACTGGTACCTCTCTCAGGCGCTCCCGATCCTCCTCACTACTGCTGCGCCCCTCGCCCTTGCTGGCCTGCAGCGCGCAGGGCCGGCGCGGCGTTCTCTCGCGGGTGCAGCTGCCGTTTACCTCGCGGCGCACTCGGCGATCGGTCACAAAGAGTTCCGCTTCCTCCTCCCAATCGTGCCTCTCGCCATGGTCTACGCGGGGGCCGCACTAGCTGCTGTACCTGACGCGCGGCGCCTTGCTGGATGGGCCACGCTGCTCGCCATGTCGAACATCCCCCCTGCGCTGTACGTGTCCCTCGTGCACCAAAGGGGCGCCGTCGATGTCGTCAGCCATCTCTCCACGCTCGCGGCGGAGCGTGAGGCTGCAGTGCTGGCGCGCGGGGGCGCGGCATCGCCTGGTGACGGCATGCGTGTGCTCTTCCTCACCCCGTGCCACGCGACTCCGTTCCACGCCGCGATGCATCGCAACATCTCGCTCAGCTTCCTCGATTGCTCGCCGCCCGGAGCGCGCCCCGAACGCCCTCTGGACTCCGAGTGCGTGAGCGTAGAGGACGCGCAGCGCGGGCCAGACGAAGCAGACCGCTTCTACGCAGACCCAGAGCGGTTCCTGCGCTGCTCGCTCGGCAGCTCCGGCGAGAGCGGGGGCTGGATCGAGTGGGGCGCTTCCTACCTGGGCTTCGAGACGCTCTCGCACGCGCTGCCGACGCACGTCGTCTTCTTTTCGGGCCTCCTTGAGCAGGTCTTGGGCCCCACCGCCAGCTGCCCCGACCCCGCCATTGCGCCTTGCGGGCCCGCAGCTGAGCGCATGTGGCGCGCAGGGCAACAAGGCCACGCCGGCCGAGGCAGGTGCGCCAGGACCGGTGGAAACAGCGCTGCGGGCGCATGGCTTCACCCGCCGTCGACAGCTCTTCCACACGCACTTTCCGGTCGAGTCGCGCGTCTCTACCACGATTGAAGTATGGGAGCGTCCAGACGATGGAGGGCGTGGTGCAACCTCCACATGAGGCGGGATCAGTGCAACCTGGCAGAGGGAATGAAAATCCTATGAGGAGCGGCTGGAGGTGGCTGTGCGGTTGGATGTAGAGGCCAAGTTGATGTAGCTCCTGACCAGTGGATGCTTGATGTTTTTTTCTTTCCGCGCGGCACGCCTGGGCATGCAGCGCCTGCACGACTAGCACAGCTGACTTTTCTGATTTACTTGCAGTCACCCCCCCACTAATGGTGGTCATCCCCAATCGCGCGTTTACCGGAACTGCGCACGGCGCACGACACCGATCAGTTTGACGCGGGCATCGAAATCTCGTGGACACACGCGATCACTAGTTCAATCCCTCTCAGCTTGTTGAAAGAACAAAAACCTTGCGATGAAACCCAAATGCGGCCGGTGGCATTCACATGTTGCTATAATGCGCCTGGCGTGGCTGCGGAAGTATCATGGGAAGAGCACGGGGTCAAGTGCGCGGGGCAGAACCTTCTTCCAGCCCATGGTCTCAGCCTTCTCACGGAAGTCACGGCGGGTCATGTTAAGGCCGTACTTGCGGATGATACCGTGCTGGTTCCCGGAGCACCTGTGCGCCAGTCAAATGTCAGTCACAGGTCGGTCGGCGATAGAAGAGCGCACCCACCACCAATTTCGGTTCCCAGCAGTTGTGGCGACTCAAACCGGCATGCCCCCAGCCTTCCCAGCATGCAAAGCAACTATACGAATGACCCAGGAAAAACAGCTTGCTCCCGGAAGCCCGCGCAGGCTAGCAACCTGCGAGGCTGCGCTGTGGCACGGCACGCCGCTTGCGCGGCACGTATCCAAACCGTGAGGCATCAAGCCAAAGCAAGACATGAGCACACGCCACGCAACACAGTCTCACGAGTTCCTGCATGCAAAAGGCCACCAGCTCCCACGGGGCGGTCCCAAGACAAGTGACGCCGCAGCACGAGTGGCTGTGCCAAGCAAATGCTGAGCCTGTGTCTCGGCATTGAGCACACAGAAGCCTCAGCCAGCAACATTATCCACATGCATCAATCCTCGATTTGCACAAGCAGAAACAAATCCCACGTTCCGTCAAGGCCTACCCTGACCCTGCGTGCCGCCCAACACCGTCGCCTGGGCAGCATGCCGCATGCTCCTCCCCTCTCCAACCAGTGCGCCAGGTGACCCGCCGCCCTTGGTCTCTCACCTGCACTCGCGGGTGCCCTTGCCGTTGATCGGCTTCCCCTTGCCGGTCGGGTCAACCTTGCCCTCGGCGCGGGGGCCCTTGCGGGCGTTCCACACATTATCGAAGCCCATGGCGATGCGGATGTGCTGGCTCACTGCGCTGCACCGAAAAAAAGAAGGCCTCACGAGGGGGAACGGCTCCAAGACAGTAACATTGGAGCCGTTTCTTGATAGTTTGGTTTGATTCGTGTCGCAATCAAATTCGACGAAAGTGGTCAACGGAGGTTGGTGTCTTCGCTCTGTGGGAAGGCCTGCGGAGCGGCCTGCTGGCCGGTGCGGATTGTATCCCCACAAGACGGATTTTAGCTTTCAAACAGGACCCAAACTGAGCGCTCGAGCGTGCCTGAAGCAGCCGTCCACTTCCAAACGCGGGACTAAGGGGCTTGCAAGATGGCGTCGAGCGAAGAAATGGTGATCTTCCTCGGAGATTCCGGCCACGGCGTAGAGGTACGTCACTCGCTGAAGGGATAAGCGATGATTGGAAAGGGTGCTTGCTGGGGCACAAGTCAGCGCACATGTGGCCATGCGGCCGTAATCCTTTGAATCACCCAATCTCCTGGTCATCAGGTCGTGGACGGGAACCGGTACGAGGGCAGTTTCAAGGACGGCTTGTTTGATGGCAAAGGCAGAAAGACTTGGGCGACGGGTGACGTGTACGATGGAGAATGGCGCGCTGGTGCGCGACACGGGTGCTACCCCACTCCACACTTGCGAACGCCTCGGAAGTTGAAGCCTCTCGCACAGCGGGAAGGACCCAAGCCCAACGCGCGTCGGGGAACCTTTCTGCGCAGAAAAGGGACAGCAACCTACTGCAACGGTGCATCATACGTGGGAGAATTCCGTGATGGACTGTTCCACGGCAAGGGCAAGTAATTTATCTATCTCTGGCTCCCATTTGGACCCCGAGATCGGCGACTGCAGTTCGCCACCGCGCTCAACTCAGTGCGGGTGAGTGGGTGGGGGCGTTGGTAGGTACACCTGGCCAGAGCAGACAACCTACCAGGGCGAGTGGAAGAATGGGCGTGAGGATGGGCGGGGGCTGAAGAAGTGGACCGACAACGAAAGCTACGACGGCAGCTGGCGTGGGGGGCTCCGGCATGGCCGCGGCAGGGCTGTTTTCGGTGCGCACACCCAACCGCCCGCCCGCCCGCCCACCCGCGGCGGGAGGCCCAGCGCCGCGCAACTCATCCCGGACTTTTGGGGGTCGACAGGCAACAAGGACACGTACGTCGGGGCATTCCTCGACGGGCAGGAACACCCCCACCCCCACCCCCCTCGTACTAAGTGGACACGCCGCGTCCCTCACCCCGTA
>ENA-UOXV01007183-UOXV01007183.1-marine-metagenome-genome-assembly--contig:-NODE-7183-length-11372-cov-6.058496_pt1 | contig 11372 bp, 10 predicted proteins | sample MGYA00238165_ERZ766961 | MGnify/ENA primary metagenome ERZ766961 (study PRJEB28924, sample SAMN03173240) | marine metagenome | biome: Marine; feature: Water; material: Subsurface seawater | place: North... | reverse complement strand
ATCACGAGGTAATCAGCCGCTACTTCCAGACGAAGCTGTTTTGCAGCGGTGATGAAAGCGAGATATTGCTCTGCAAGTTTCAGGATCGACATTTTCGCGAGATCGACCTTCTGCTGACGCGCAAGGGTCAGCAGCAAATCTATGGGGCCTTCGAATCCGTCAAGATCGAGGACAAGGTCGTACATTTCCTTTACGGGCTCTTCCTCGAACGTATCTACCTGATCGGCCATGCGAACCGTTTACTCCTGCGACGAGACGCCATTTCCCAAGCTGTGAAGTATACGTTTCAAAACGGATCCGACCAACGGAGCGACGGTCGAATTCCGCGTGATCTAGCCACCAAAAAACGCGGAAATCCGCCGTTTTGCCGCATCGCGGTCGATCGATTGCGAATCGGCTGCTGACGGCCTTGCGGCATTCAGCCGGACCATCGATTCCGGACGCATCCGGGGACATGTCTCTGCGATGGCAACCATGTCATCCAAATTGCCATCGCAATGGAGGGCGACATCACAACCGGCATCAAGAACCGACGAGACCCTGGACCCAAGCGGCCCCTGCAATGCCTTCATGCAAACGTCATCGGAAAACAGCAGACCATCAAAGCCGATATGATCCCGAATGATATCTGACACGACGATCGAAGACGAACTCCCCGGGTTTACGGCATCCAGATCATCATAGACGATATGCGCCGTCATACCGGCAGGCGCATGCCGCAACGCCCGGAAAGGCGCGAAATCCGTTGCTTCCAGAACAGCCCGGCCTGTTTCGACATGCGGCAGTTCCAGGTGGCTGTCGGCGGTTGCACGTCCGTGACCGGGAATATGTTTTATCACCGGCATCACGCCGCCCGCCATCAGCCCGTCACAACAGGCCTGCCCAAGCCGGGCGATGATGTCCGGGTCATCGGAAAACGCGCGATCACCGATAATCTCGTGGCCGTCAGGTGCAGGCAGGTCCAGAACCGGCGCACAGTCGACATCAATACCAAGAGCCGTGAGGTCTTCCGCAATCAGCCGGTAGGTCAGCATGACGCATTCAGCGGCGCCCTCAGGGTCGACATCAGCCTTCACGCCCAATGTCTGCATTGCGGGATAATCATTCCAATGCGGCGGGCGCAACCTCTGAACCCGGCCGCCTTCTTGGTCTATCAAGATAATGGCATCGTCGCGCCCCAGCGATGCGCGCAACTCAGACGTCAGTCGCCGAACCTGGTCCGGTGTATCGATATTGCGGGCAAACAGAATGAAACCGAGAGGGTCGGCATCGCGGAAGAATGCACGCTCTTCGGCTGAAAGTTCCGTTCCCGCGCAGCCAAAAACAACCGCAGCAGGCGCATTCCCGTCAGCGTCGGACAACGATACAGCCCTGCTTTCGGCTTTTCAGGCGGGCACAGAGTGAGTTTGCCTGCGCACGCGACGTCATCGGTCCTGCCTGCATACGATAGAAGGTTCCCCGCCCCCCGCTAAGCTGCACGGACTGGATGTTCAACTGCAGCTTTCCAAGCAGGTCCGGGTGCTTGCGTTTCAGTGATGCCCAGTTCTTCTGCACCGCCGCACGAGACTTTAAAGAGGCCATCTGAACGCGATACGCGCCGGTCTTGGCCGCCGCTTTTGGCGTCGAAGCGGGCGCCTTTGACGCAACCTTTTTTGCCGCCGTTGCTGGTTTTTTAGCTGCAGGGGGCGCCGGTGGGGCCTTGGGTGGCTCGGCCAGCATGGGTTTAATCTCTTTCGGCGGCACCGGCAGCGGTGCGACAGCAGGTTTGAGAGTCACTGCAACGTTGCCCCCAGTCTCTGCAGCGGGCGCCATTTTCGCCATTTCCTCCGGCACGGCTGCAGGCGGCGGTGCGGGCGGTGTCATCGGTTTTTCGGGCGGTGGAAGCAACCGTTCGACCGTGCTCGACTTATTATCCGTTTCGAGGCGGTTGAAGACCTCTTTATCCCGATTTGGAACCTTCATTCCGCCCGGGTTTTCAGGTCGGATCTTGCTCGGCCCTTCCTCCGCCTGGATTACCGGCGGGACCTTGCCGGGACCATCCTGCTTGCCCTTGTTATAGGCATAGACCAGTACGACCCCGAACCCCAGCACAGCTGCCACTGCAACGAGCCCTGTCATCACCCGCTTGCCACGCCTGTTATAGGACGCAGGTTCATCCTGCTCAGGGGGAACGATCCTGTCGTCTACATCAGGGCGAAAATCATCTGCCATTAGCGCATCTCCTCAACCGGTTTGACGCCCATTACCGCAAGCCCGGACGCAATCACCACTGCTACGGAACGAACCAGCGCGAGCCTGCTTTTCGTCAATGCCGCGTCATCGGCAATAATAAATCGCAGACCGACGTCTTCGTTGCCCTTGTTCCAGAGGCCATGAAAACCTGCTGCCACATCGTTCAGGTAATAAGCGATACGATGCGGCTCCCGGGCCTGTGCAGCCGCCTCAACCAGTCTGGGCCAACCAGCCAATGTTCTGATCAGAGCAAGCTCCGCGTCGTCCGCAAGCAACGACATATCAGCTTCCGCGAGGCTCGAATCGTCAACAGACTCAATGGCTGCGGCCTCCTGGCCGTTTCGAATAACCGAACATGCCCGGGCGTGAGCGTATTGCACATAAAACACCGGGTTATCGCGGGATTGATCCAGGGCCTGCTTGAGATCGAAATCGAGCGGCGCTTCATTGCCTCGTGTCAGCATCATGAAACGAACGACATCCTTGCCGACCTGGTCGACGACTTCACGCAGGGTAATGAACGTCCCTGCCCGTTTCGACATCCGGACCGGTTCGCCATCCTCAAACAGGTTCACCAGGTTGCAGATACGCACATCGAGGACGCCCTCGCCGTCGGTCGTCGCCTTGACCGCGGCCTGCATCCGCTTGATGTAGCCCTTGTGATCGGCACCCCAGACGTCGACCATTTCACCGAAACCGCGGCGGAACTTATCGAGATGATACGCGACATCGGCGGCGAAATAGGTCCAGCTACCATCCGATTTCTTCAACGGTCGGTCTACGTCGTCCCCAAACTGCGTTGACCGGAAGAGATATTGTTCCCGCTCTTCCCAATCGTCGGGCAATTGCCCCTTCGGCGGATCCAGAGTGCCCCAATAGACAAGGTCGCGGCCTTCCAGAACGGAGACCACGTCAGCGATCAGGCCATCTTCATGTAGCGATTTCTCCGACCGGAAAAGCTTGTGCTCGATACCCAGCGCCGCCAGGTCTTCACGGATCAGCCCCATCATCGCGTCGATCGTGAAATCCCGCATATCCGGCAACCACTGGTCTTCATCCAGTGCCGCCCATTTGTCCCCGTCCCGATCCGCCAATGCCTTGCCGACGCCGACCAGATAGTCACCCGGGTACAGACCGTCCGGAATCTTGCCGATCTCCTCGCCAAGGGCCTCGCGGTACCGCAGGTGCGCCGAACGTGCCAGCACATCGACCTGGGCACCGGCATCATTGACGTAATATTCGCGGGTTACATCGTAGCCCACCTTGCTCAGCAACGATGCCAGAACATCACCGATCACCGCTCCGCGCGCATGACCGACATGCATCGGCCCCGTCGGATTGGCGGAGACATATTCGATGTTTATCGCCTTGCCGCCGCCGATATCGGCATCGCCATAGGACACACCCGCGCCGAGGATATTGCCGACCTGTTCCTGCCATGCAGCGGTTTCAAGGCGCAGGTTCACAAAGCCCGGCCCCGCGATTTCAACGGTTTCAACGCCTTCAGCGTCCGCAAGTCTGGCCGAAATCATCTCTGCAAGATCCCGGGGCTTCTTGCCCGCCGGCTTCGACAGAACCATCGCCACATTCGTGGAAATATCGCCATGGGACGGGTCGCGCGGGGGCTCTACCGATATCCGGTCGACCGGAAGGTCTGGCGGAAGATCGCCGGCGGCTATCATTTCCGCAACGATCTTCTCGATAATCACGCGGTAGCTGTTGAAAACGTTCATCTGTTCTCTTCGTATAAATCGTAAAGCCGGCGATGCTCATCAAGGGCGAAACGGTCGGTCATGCCGGCGATGTAATCCGCCACATGGCGCGCCCGCAAGGTTTTATCCGCCTGTTCCGCACCGATGCGCCATTCCGCCGGCAGACATTCGGGCTCGTCGACATACAGCGTAAACAGATCCGAGACGACGCGACGCGCCTTGCTGGTCATTCTGTTCACGCGGTAATGGCGATACATGCGCTCAAACAGGAACTCCTTCAAGGCCCTGTTGGCATGATCGATCTCTGGCGAAAAACCGACCAATGGCGCGCCGAACCGCCGGACATCATCGGATGACTTTGGCGCGGCATCGCGCAATCGTCGGGTGGTCTCTGCCAAAAGGTCGTTGACCATCTGGTTGATGAGACGCCGTCCGATCTCGTGAATAAGCCGAGAGGCCTCGAGGTCCGGGTAGCGGGACTGCACATCATGCAGGATTGGCCCCAGAATTGGCACGTCCGCCAGGTCCGAGACCGCGAACAATCCCGCCCTGAGCCCGTCATCGACATCATGGGAGTGATAGGCGATATCGTCCGACATTGCCGCGACCTGTGCCTCAACGCTCGGCCAGGTGTCCAGATCGAGATCATGTTTCGAGGTGTATTCCGCGAGCGCCCAAGGGAGGTCCCCAACTGCGCCGCCGCCTATCAACGGACCGTTATGTTTCGCGATACCTTCCAGGGTTTCCCAGGTGAGGTTCAGCCCGTCGAACTCCGCATAGCGCGCCTCCAGCGAGGTTATAATCCTCAATGTCTGGCCGTTATGGTCGAAACCGCCATGCGGTGCCATGACTTCGTCCAGGGCGTCTTCGCCGGCATGACCGAACGGCGTGTGTCCCAGATCATGCGCCAACGCCAATGCCTCGGCCAGATCCTCGTCCAGCATCAGCGAGCGAGCGAGCGAGCGCGCAATCTGCGCAACTTCAAGGCTGTGAGTGAGCCGCGTGCGGTAATAATCGCCCTCGTGATAGACAAATACCTGGGTCTTGTGCTTCAGGCGCCGGAACGCACCCGAGTGAATGACCCGGTCCCGGTCCCGCTGAAAAACCGACCTCGTCGGGCTTTCCGGTTCGGCAAAAACCCGCCCACGCGAATGCGCCGGATCACAGGCATAGAGCGCGCGTTGCGGTGTCGGCACGACGAAAGGTTTCTCGGAGGATGAATCGTTCATGGCGGCAACCTAAACCCGGCCAAACCAGCCTGCAACGGAATCGGTCCAAAGCAGGGAAAATGTAACGAAATCAGTATATTTTCAGGCCATCAGACCGCCGTTAAGACGCACTCGCAGATTGACGGAAGGTGTGCTTCAACCTAAATAGATTACACAGCATTACGGAAACCGGACAATGCCTGACGGACAAATCGATACTGCGGCCAAAATGGTGACACTGAGCGATTCTGCCGTAGAGCGCCTCAAGGTGCTCGGCCAGGAAGACGCACATGCCGGCCAGATGCTGCGCGTGGCTGTCGATGGCGGCGGCTGTTCGGGTTTTCAGTACAGCTTTACCTTCGATGATCAGATTAACGATGATGACAAAGTCATTGAAAAAGATGGTATTTCTGTCGTCATTGATGAAATGTCCTGGGATTACCTGGCCGGTTCGGAAATCGGCTATAAGCAGGAGCTGATCGGTTCCTACTTCTCGATCGAAAACCCGAATGCCGCTTCGACCTGCGGCTGCGGAACGTCCTTCGCGCTTCTCTAGTCCGACGGGCGGCCCGGCCTCACGTTATTGAAATCCCCGATATACGCTACGGCTGTTCCCTTATCGCCGTCATAACGCTACAAAATGGCGCAATGACAAATGACAGCGGACGGACCGACCATTGACCATCATCGCAACCTGGAACGTAAATTCCGTCCGTGCCCGCCTTCCCCGCGTTCTCGAATGGCTTGACGAGTTCAAGCCCGATATCGCGCTCCTGCAGGAACTGAAAGCCACGGATGAGACGTTCCCACGGCTCGAAATCGAAGATCGCGGCTACAACATTGAAATTCACGGCCAGAAAAATTTCAACGGCGTCGGGATCCTGTCGAAAAGCCCGATCGAGGATGTCACCCGTGGCCTGCCGAATAACGAAGATGACGATCAGGCCCGCTATATCGAAGGCTTTACCGCCGGTCTACGCGTTGCGTCCATCTACCTGCCAAACGGCAACCCGACATTTGTCGAAGGCGAATTCCAGGATGACGGCAGTCCGGTTCTTCACGAAAAATACGAATACAAGCTGCGCTGGATGGAATGCCTGCACGATCACATGGCGGAATGCCTGACACTGGACGAGGCCATCGTCTTCGGCGGTGATTACAACATCGTTCCGACTGATGAGGACGTCCATGATGCCGAAGGCTGGGCAAATGATGCCCTGTGCCTGCCGCAGAGCCGCAACCGGTTCCGGCGCCTGCTGCACCTCGGGCTGACGGATGCTTACCGCGTGTTTCACCAGGAACCACACAAGTACAGCTTTTGGGATTACCAGCGCGGTGCCTGGCAGAAAGATTTCGGCGTCAGGATCGATCATCTGCTGCTGTCGCCCCAGGCGACGGACCGCCTGAAGGACTGCGATATCGACCGCGGCCCGCGCGGCAAGGAAAAGGCATCCGATCACACCCCTGTCTGGTGCGAAATCGAATGAGCCCTAAGGTTCGGGAAATTATCCGCTTCGTGACGATCGGCCTAGCGTTTGGTCTGGTTTGGGCGACCGTACAATATGTGAACGGGCAGATTCGGGACTTTGAAGTCCTGATCGGCCCGGTACTCGCCTTTGGCTCCATCGGGTTCGTTATGTGGGGACTCCGACAAGCGGTTATCTATATCCGGAACCGCTAAAGACCCTGTGCTGGACGCGGCCATCCCCCCGGACAGGCAACATCCGCAGGATGCAAAGTGGCTCATGTCTTGTCGGGAACAGGCTTCGCCAACGCTTCGAAGCTTGCACCAATCACCACGCAGGCGACCAGATCGCCGGCAACGTTCACCACGGTTCGACTCATATCAAGTAGCCGGTCGACACCAAGGATAAGAACAATTCCCGACGACGGGATACCGACGGATTCCAGAATACTTGCCAGAATAACAATGCCGACACCCGGCGTACCGGGAGACCCGATCGCCGCACCGACAGCCATCATGACGACCAGGACAATTCCCATCGTGCCGATCTCAATTCCGAATACCTGGGCAAGAAAAATAGCGGCCACCGCCTGGTAAAGCGCGGTGCCGCCCATATTTATCGTCGTCCCCAACGGTATAACGAACCGCGAGACGGCACTCGGCACGTTCAGGTGGTTTTCTGCGATCTGCAGGGAAAGCGGCATGACGGCGGCTGAACTCGACGTCGAGAACGCCAGCAATAGTGCCTCGCGTGTTTGTCTTAGAAAAACGACGGGTGAGCGCCGGGCAACGATTAGGATAATCAGCAGGTAAACCGCGAACAGAATAAGCAGACCCGCGACCACTGTTCCAACATAGGCCCCCATGCCCACAATAGCCCTCAGCCCGACCCGGGCCGAGATATCCGCCATAAGGCCGAATACCGCGATCGGAGCGAAACGCAGCACCCATTTCACGATCACCATGCAGATCGCCTGAAGCCCGCCCAGAAGATCGAGGATCGGTTGCGATTGCATCCGCGGCAGAGAGAGAATGGCGATACCCAGAATGGCCGAGCCGACAACGATATGGAGCATCTGGCCCTCTGCGAGAGCCGCCAGAAGATTGGTCGGCAGAAGTCCGACAATCTGGCCCGGAATGGCGACCAGGGATGCCGCCGGATTCGCCGGGTTCGCAGGGGCTGCAACGGGGGCGCTGAGCATCGGGCCGATCTGTGAACGATCGATAAACGCCCCCGGCTCGATCAGGAAAGCGCAGCCAAGCCCGATGAGCACAGCAATGATCGTTGTCGCAACAAAAAAGACAACCGTTCTTACGCCCAGTTTACCGACAAGTTCAGGGTTTTCACCGCCAGCAATACCGCGGATCACCGACGCCAGCACCAGCGGCACAACGACGAATTTTATGGATGCGAGAAATGCCTGTCCCGGCAGCGCAAGCCAGCTGGACAACACGTTGCTCGTCTCTGCGCTCAACCAGCCCGCGGACGGCGCCAGAAGAAGCCCCGTACCAATGCCAAGCGCCATCGCGATAAGCACCTGCAGCCACAGACGCTCGCGCAGGAGTGCGCGGACCTCGCCGACGGTATGTATCAGCGACCGCCCGTTCGGCGCAGCCCCACTCACGTGCACAATGCCTCTCCAGTTCCTGTCAGGTCAGAGAGGAGACTGTCTTAGAAAGGACCATTGCCCGCTTTGATCGAGATAAAGCCGTCGCGATTAAAACAGGTCTATCTGACAGGACAGGTCAGATATCGGCGTAAGTGTGCGTCTCCGCTTTCCCGCCCGGATGCACGACTGCGCCGTCACGCGCATTGCCGACCGTCTGGGCGTAACGCCACAGCGCACCGGACTGGTAATCATGCTTGCGCGGCTTCCATTTCTTGAGGCGGCGGGCGAGTTCGGCCTTGGTCAGGTCAACGTTCAACTTGCCCTTCTTCGCATCGATGGAAATCATATCGCCATCCTTCAGCAGGCCGATCGGGCCGCCGACGGCAGCTTCCGGACCGACATGACCGATGCAGAAACCGCGCGTACCGCCGGAGAACCGGCCATCCGTGATCAGGGCAACTTTCTCGCCAAGGCCACGGCCATAGAGCGCCGAGGTTGTCGACAGCATTTCGCGCATGCCCGGGCCTCCTTTCGGGCCTTCGTAGCGAATGACGATCACGTCGCCTTCCTTGATCTTGTTCTTGATGACGGCCTCGAACGCTTCTTCCTCGCAATCAAAGACCCGCGCCGGACCTGTGAAGGTCAGCTTCTCCATCCCGGCGACCTTCACGATGGCGCCTTCAGGGGCGAGCGAGCCCTTAAGACCGACAACACCGCCGGTCGGCGTCAGCGCGTCTTTCACCCGATAGAAAACCTTCTGTTTTTCAGGAAACTTGATCTTGGCGTGGTTCTGCTTGAGCGTCTTGCCGGTCACCGTCATGCAATCGCCGTGCAGCAGGCCGTTATCAAGCAGCTCCTTGATCACCACGGGCACACCGCCGGCACGGAACATATCCGTCGCGGTGTATTTACCGCCGGGCATCAGGTCGGCGAGGTACGGCGTTTTCTTGAAGATCCGCACCACATCGTCGAGCGTGAACTTGATCCCCGCTTCATGGGCGATGGCGGGCAGATGAAGGCCCGCATTGGTCGAGCCACCCGTTGCAGCAACAACAACGGCCGCATTTTCAAGCGATTTCCGCGTCACGATATCACGCGGGCGAATGTTCTTCGCCAGCAGGTCCATTACCGCAACGCCCGATGCCTTGACCATCGCATCACGCGATTTATAGGCAGCCGGCGCACCCGACGACGTCGGCAGTGCCAGCCCCATGGCTTCAGCGACACAGGCCATCGTATTCGCCGTGAACTGGCCGCCGCATGACCCTTCACAAGGGCACGCGACCTCTTCGAGTTCCTGCAGTTCACTCGCGCTCATATTCCCGGCAGCGTATTGGCCGACACCTTCGAATACGTCCACCACGGTCACGTCCCTGCCCTGGAACTTGCCCGGCAGAATTGTCCCGCCGTAAACGAACACAGACGGCACGTTGAGGCGCACCATCGACATCATCATGCCCGGCAGAGATTTATCGCAGCCCGCAAGCCCGACAAGCGCATCATAGCAATGACCGCGCATCGTCAGTTCCACGGAATCAGCAATGATTTCACGCGACACCAGGGAAGACTTCATCCCTTCATGCCCCATGGCGATCCCGTCAGTCACCGTGATGGTGGTGAATTCACGCGGCGTACCGCCACCGGCTTTTACGCCCGCCTTCGCTGCCTGCGCCTGGCGCGACAGAGAGATATTGCACGGTGCAGCCTCGTTCCAGCAGGTTGCGACGCCGACGATCGGCTGGTTGATTTCTTTTTCGGTCAGGCCCATCGCATAAAGATAACTGCGATGCGGCGCCCGTTCGGGACCAACCGTCGTATGGCGGCTCGGCAGCTTATTCTTGTTGAAGCGGCTCTTCGCTTTGGTCGCGCGCTTCTTGGCAGGGCGTTTCGCCGTGCCGGTTGCTTTGGCCATGATTAGCTCCTATCGATAAATTCTGATTTGGCGCGACAATAGTCGCGTGACCGCGTCATGCCTAGGGAATCTGTCAGGATAAATACCCCGCTTTTTTATAGGCCGCCAGAGCACCCGGATGTAACGGCGCACCACCGAATTCCAATGCGGAGGCTCCCTCCGTTCGTAACGGTTCAAACAGATCAGCAAGCCCTGCGAACAACGCATTCATTTCGGCCATTTCATCGAGGTTTTCGAGGATCGTCTCGACAAAAACCCTGACCGTTTCCGTATCAGTATTTTCATGGGCCGAGATGATGTTCACGACGGCAAGCTGATCGGTCTGGTCACGCACGCCGCGGAAAAAACCTGCGGGTACTTTTGCCGGCCGGTAAAAATCCACCTGCGCCAGAACAGCTGCTAGATCGTCGATGGCATAGTCGAGCATACGGACGTCCATCCGTGCTGCGATATCGGCCATGACCTGATTGGGATACGGACATTGCCATTGCGCATCGACGTCGCCCGCCTCCAATGCCTTCCCGCCATCCTCGAAAGACAGATAAACCGGCGTGAAATCATCGAACGATATGCCGAGAACCCCGAAGATCGTGTGAATATGCTGCACCATCCCACTGCCTGCCGGACCGATCGCAACGCGTTTCCCGATCATGTCCCTGACGACACGCAACGGGCTGTCGGCACGGACGATAAAGAACATCGCCCCGGAATTCGCCGGTGCCACGTTCCGCATTGCGATTTCATGCTCAAATGGCGCGTCCCCCCGATAAGCGCGGCCTATCCAGTTCGATGCCATGAAGCCGAGATCAATCAGCCCCTCATCCAGACGCCGCGCATTCTCGATACTCGCCTGCCCTGCATCGAGAACAGTAACGTCGGTTCCCGTATCGCGTTCTACCAACGACGCAATCGTCGTGCCCTGGGACCAGAATGTCCCATCCGTCTCGGATGTCCCAAGACGAACTGGTTTACCGCCCGTCATTCCTGTTTTCCTTCTTTTCTTTCATCGTAAATCTCGGACAACATCCCGTTCAGTTCGGCGCCAAGCACGAATATCGCCCCCAGCAGATAAAAGAAAATCAGGGTGGAGATAATACCGCCTAGACTGCCGTAGATCGCCGCGTATTGTGCAAAATGTTCGAGGTAGACTGAATAAAGGCTGGTGGCCTCGGCCACCATCACGAACACGGCAGCAGCGCCCGGAATAACCTCGATCCAGGATGGTTGGCGGTT
>ENA-UOXV01007182-UOXV01007182.1-marine-metagenome-genome-assembly--contig:-NODE-7182-length-11373-cov-6.304294_pt1 | contig 11373 bp, 10 predicted proteins | sample MGYA00238165_ERZ766961 | MGnify/ENA primary metagenome ERZ766961 (study PRJEB28924, sample SAMN03173240) | marine metagenome | biome: Marine; feature: Water; material: Subsurface seawater | place: North... | reverse complement strand
CAGGGCTCTACGGGCCGTTACTGTACCCCACCAGCACCATGGGCACAGCCGGTCTAACGCTTGATTTCACCGTCGTGCATCCTGTCGGCAGGAGGGGCACGGAGTACGCCTGTGATGAGAACGCGCTCCATCGGGCCTACTGCGCCAAGGTGACCAAGCACCACGGATGGCTTCAGGCTAAGAACTACTGGTTCGTGCCTGTTGTCGCCGCCACCTCAGGAGCTCTCCACCCCGAGACCCTGCGCCTCCTCTACGACTTCGCACGCCTGAAGACGGACGCCGCCGAGCAACACGCCGTCGCGAACTCCCTGAGGTCGCCCCTGACACCAGAGCAACTCTGCCAGCGCCGCGGCGCAACGTTCGCTTGACTCCGGATGGAGGCTCAGCTGTACAGCCTCCGGGCCTCGGCTACACGGCTCACTGGGAAGCACTGGGCTGCGCCCTATGCCTCCTCACTACTCGCTCGCGTCCCGTTAGTGGTGTGGGCCTGGGACCTTTTTGTTATGCGGCTTCCTTGCTGCGGTCTCCCGCCCCCTGCTCGCCCACTGTTTTTCGCTCTGCGATTTGCGATTGTTTGTCATTAAACGGATGTTACACTCTATCCCTGTCCCTGATGGGGGGTTTGGGACTGTTCGGATTCTCGTGCCCTCTCTCCCCTTTCACCGCGTGCATGGGGCCGATTTCTGATCCGGTGATGGTCCCGTTCCAGATGCCAAGGCGGGGCGCAAGCCGAGCGACGCGTAATCCGGCTTCTTGCCCCGCACTTGAACTTAGCGCAATCATTTTCATGGTCAGGTTTTATTGCTGTTTGTAATTTGCCTGTGATAGTCTCGATTCTCGGTAACGCGAGTGCGCATTCAGCCCTCGGCCCAATCGATCTCCACGCCCGTGCGATCGCACATTGGGTTTGGACAGGGCGTCGTGCGGAAGACTGGTCATGCGTGCCCGCTTTATCTCGGGGATCGGAGGAGGCGGTAGTTAAGATCGTCCGCGCGAACAACTCCAAACGCATAAACACACCGTCGTCGCAGAACGTCACAGGCATCAGATTCTCAGGGTCGACCCACTGCCTCTCGTCCATGAAGCCTTGGAAGATCACGTGTAACGTTTGACCCCGCTCAAAGCGCTCACACGGAAGCTTGAGACTGCCCCACCGCTCTCCGCAAAGCAGTCCAAAATGGTCTTGCTCCCTCGCCTTGGACGGGCCGAACTCAGGCGGGCACACCCACCACTTCCAATACATGACGCGTGCGCCCAGGCCCTCCGGCAAGCCTTCGTGCGCGCCTCTCACACAGTCGCAGGCCTGCCACCACTTCCGCGCGGTGTGTGTCCCAGTGTGTGCCGCGACAGAGCTGTTCGATGCCTCGCCGCTCGGCTGTCTACGTTCAGGAACGCCGCCCCTGCGAACAGACCAGGGTCGCCGCGAAGCGCTGTCAGGGCCAGTCGAGCAGCCAATCGCGACGCATGGCACGCATGGACTCAGCACACACGCGTCAGTAGTATCTGCAGTGTAATCAGGGCAACCAGGGCAGCGGGCAGCCAGGGCAGCGTTGCTCTGCCGGAGCACACACACGCTTGGCGGAATGGGCAACGCAGATCCTTCGTGGGAGTGTGGCAACGCAAAGGCGAGCGCGCTCGAGCGAACCGTTGCCCTCAAGGCGCGATGCAAAGCTTGCGAGGGATAGGCCCACCCATTGAGTGCTTTGTGCAACCGTGGGAGTGCCCCATTTGCCACCGGCCTTTGCCGCGTCGCGGGTGCTCGCAGTGCGCGCGGTCGTGATGGAGGTGGTGCGATCTATGCCCGGCCTTACCCCGCTACGCCGTGGGCCTCGAGGCGTGCGGGAAGAAATCGAGCAATTACTACACCTATGCCTTTCCACTCAACCAGTCGAGAACGGCGCCTTCGCGCCCAAAGCGCCGCACGCGCAATGCACCAGCAGCCCATCGCTAAATCCTCGCTGCCACCGTCAGACCTTTTACGTGTTCATCACCCGCATGCTGCAGAGCCCGGTTGCCCTGCCAGCCGATCTTTCGGCTTGGCTGGCCGGCACGGTAGGTCGTGGGCTAGTGGGGATGAGCAGCAACATCACCTTCCTCGGAGGGAGGACATAGATCCGCTGAAGGCCGCAAAAGTTGACAAGGATAAGACAAATGTGATTTCAAATGCACCTCTCAAATCTGAGTGAGTAGTAGCGGGACGCGACCATAATAAACTGGAGTCGATGACCCGGATCAGCGGGTAGACGCTGAGCTCTCGGCGCGTCGGGCCACCGTTTGACTGCTTGAGTGTGTGAGAGAGCGAGCGATTCAGAGAGAAGACCTGCAGTGCCAGCCTTGCCGACTCGTTACGAAGCCTCTCTGCGTAGCGCTGCCACGGGCGTCTACCAGGGGGCGCAAAATTTAAGTGGGTCCGGTGGCTAACGGCGCGAACTGCAAGAGGATGGGCGGGGTTTGCACAACATGTGGTGGATCAAGAGTGGTGGATCCGCGGGAGTCGGCACACACATTAGCTGCCCAGGTGAGCGTTCATGCGAGCTGGCCACTGTGCTCCGAGCCTGGAGTGTCCAGTGCGCACAGCTCATCGGAAACCCGGAAGACGCTGACTTCCAGTGTTTGCGCACAGGTGAAACGAGCACGCAGGCAGGCGCTAGAGGAAAAGCGAGAACGGCACGCCAGAGGTCTCGAGGACGGTCACGCGCTGGAAACCGCCAGGAGTAGGGGCAGCTCATGCGAGTCGCGCTCGTCTTCCGCAGCATCGGGGCACACCACCCAAACGAACACAAAGCAGAGGTAGACCCCACGCGCTCGATGCAGAGCCGCGTGCAGTTACCCAGCAGCTTAGTGGTCTTCCGCGGCGAGCATGCACAACCTCGTTCTGAGATTCCGGAATCCGTACACGCATCCAGCTACGATAATCTGCGCACTGCGCGATCGACGGGCTCGAAGCATTCGGCTCGCTCCGGCCACTCGCCGAACAGCCCGCGAAAATCAGAATACGTGGTGCGCTTCCCGCGGTCTGCCCTCGCAGGCATCCCTGACCCGCAGCGGGACTGTATCTTCACGAGCAGCGCGTCTGGCAAACAAGGCCCACAGCACTCAAGCGTGTTTGATGCGAGCAGGTTGGAGCGCACGGCAGAAAAAAGGTGTCGGGCCCCCAACACGGAGCGCGACACGCCTTCGCCGGCACCGGAGCCAAACACAAGGGAGGTCGCGCCCGGCGCGACTCCGACGACGGCTCCAACTCGTCGCGGTCCCGCTCGCGCTCAGGCTCGCGCGACGGGTCCGGCGGCCCCGCGCTGGGCCGCCGCCCGTCGTCGCCCGTCGAGCCGCCGACGCCCGCGCGGATGCACAGCAACGACTCGGCCGCGCGCTCGTGCGGCAGCGGCGGCTCCGCCGCGCGGTCGCGCAGCCCGCAGGACTCGGCACGCCCGAAGTACAGTAGAAGGAACGCCGCGCGCGCAAGCCCCCCGCTAGCGGTCAGGCCTGTGCAGCGTGCGGGGGTGCCAATCAGCACGGCGCGCCGCATGCTACGCCGCGTGAGCTCGTGCGGGGGCGAGGGGGCGGGCGGGCTCGTGGCCTCAGCGAAGATCTCAAGCTCCAAAGACGAGGTCTCTGCCGCGCTGCGCCCGCGCCGCGCCTCAGCACGCTGCGCGGCGCTCTGACCTGCGGTACGGCGCAGGACCTCTCTTTTCTGCGCGCTCTTTCCGCGCCAGAAGACTCATGGGAGCCGCTGCAGCCAGTGCGGGACCCACTCGCGGGCCTCACCGCGAGCCCGGCGCGCGGGCGTGTGCGCGTCCCGGGCGGCGACCTCGCCAACGATGGCTTGCGGAAGCTCGACAGAGACTTCGCGGTGCTCGCCGCCGAGGCGGCCGGGACGCTTTGAGCAGCGGATGGCGGGGGCTGCGCGGCGGTGCGGCCAGGCGCGTGCGGGGGGGGTTCACGCTGTTCAGACTAATTCAATGTAAGTAAACACGTAGGCATACGCGTCCCGTGCTGCGAATGCTGCCCTCCGAGCCCGCGCCTACTTTCGACGCCGCGATCGAGCCCTGGCGCTCGGAAGCACACACGCGCACGCCACCGACCAGGCTGTTGCAGGTGTTGCGCCAGTGTCCTGGACGTCATAGAGGAGCGAGTAGTCTAGCACGTCGCGGGTCGCTACTCACTTGAGAAGACGTAGCTCGGGTGATTATCGGCGATGTACTGGGTGATGTCGTTGACGGCAGTGCATGTACCTGCGATTCCTGCGTCCCACTGGCGCATGGCATCGGCCCCCGTCTGCTCGAAGTAGATCATGGTGTCGATCTGGTCGATGCTCCCCGCCACGCGCTCCTCCAGAATCATGTCGCGCGCGATGCTCTCCGCCTTGTCTGGCGCTACCTGCAGGAAGAAGCCGAGCTCCGTGAAGGTGATGTTGTTGTACATCTTGGCCGCGGCGAACAGGTTGTGCTCGATCATCGCCTTTTGCAGCACAGTGAGCCCGTCCGCTGTCCCAGCCATCTGGTGCGGTTTGAGAAGCGCCTGGAACTCCTCGATCTCAGGGGCGCGAACCACGCGTTCCATGTAGATGCGCTGCAGCATATTGTGGCACGGAATCTTTGCTGTTCTCTCGTCCTTGCAGAGAAGTGCGAGGGTTCGCGATCGGTCGGGCCCTGCGGGCGCCAGGATTGCGCAGATCGCTGCCTTGTTCAGGGCCTCGACGTTCTGCTCCTCGATAATCTGGTCCAGGTTGGCCTGCTGCGCGGCCTGTGCTCCCATGATTGCAATCACTGTTGCCTTACCGACCTGCGATAGCTCGTAGTAGTGTCGCGCTGCATCCTGGAACTTGCGCTTGGCGTCGAAGATGCGCGCGCGGCAGGCTTGGTGCTGAAACTTGACCTCCAGGTTGTTAAATTCGGACGCCCCGACGATGGCATGCGACCGCTGGACGAATGCCTCCGCGGCAACCTCGTCTTCATCCTCCAGGTAGAGCATCGCAATCCGCACGTACATCTTCGCCTTGTACTCGTCCGAGATGTTGCGCTGCGACGACGTAAGCGGGATTCGTGAGAGAACCTCCGCCGCGCCTTTCCAGTCTTCCTCGCCCTGCAAGATGTCTGCAATCTTCTCGCTCACCGTGCTGAACTGCTCTTCGAAGGAGGAGATCCGTGCGCGAAGTTTCGTGAGACAAAGGTTGCCAAGCTCCTTGGTCTGTGCGGGCCCCATGCATCCGGAGAAGAGCAGCTGCACAAATTCTTGGATCACCTGGCGCGAGATCATGGTTGGAACTGCCTCTCCGGATGGAGGAGGGTCCTCAGCGAGGCGCCCCAGGAACGTAACCAGCGGCTCCATCGCACCTGCGGCGCAGAGAAAGTGAGCTGAGCGGTCCAAGACATCGCGCTGTTTGGGCTGTTGCTGCGGATGCACCAGTCTTGAACAGGGATTCCGCGAGTTTCTTGTACTCGTCAATCTTCTGCGCGTGAGTCGACATCTTCTCGATACTGTCGAGCGCCGCTGTCACGTCGCCCATGTCCATCTTGAATCCTTGCTGAATCTGCCCTCCCAGGGTGCGCCCCTGGATCACAGAATATCGCGCCCACGACGATCAGCTTGGACCTAATTTGCCCCACTGCACGTCTTGTCCTATATCCAGGCTGCCACGAGGGCAAGCTCGCGGTCCGTCTGCAGGGCAGCAGCTGCGCGAACCAGCAGGGCAACCCTGCTTGTGGCTCTGCGGATTCCCGGCACAGAAAATGGACGAATCTGAATCGTGTGAGACGGGTACCTGAATTCTTTCAGAAAGAGTTGCCAGCAAGATGGGCCGCTCGCGCTCGCGCTCGCGCTCGCGCGACCGGAGGCGTGATAGAGACGATCGCCACCGTCCTCGTGCAGCTGATGACTACGACAACAAGCGTGACTTTGATCGCGACACCCGCGAATCTGGCTCCAGGTTCTTGCTCCTCTTCCCTTGCCAGCCCGTCGCCGCAAGCTGCGGCAGCTGCAGCGTATGAACAGCCCAAACCTGCCCCCTTGGGCGTTATCGCTTTCTCAAACACCTTTGCAGCTGATATTTCTCGTTGTTATGCGATCGAGTTGCTTTGGCGTCGTTGAACGCACAGACCCCGAGCTGCAACGCAGTGGCAGCTGCTCCCGCCGAAGGCTGTGTGCTAATGGTGACTGCGTGCTGCTTGTGGACAGGGATATAGACTACAGGGGAAGTCGTGACAATGGTGACGATTATCGCTCTAGGAGTGACCGCGACGGGGCGCCGAAGAAGCGCGACCGTAGCCGCAGCCGCAGCCGCGGCCGAGACCGCAGCCGCGACCGCAGCCGCGACCGCAGCCGCGACCGCAGCCGCGGCCGCGACAAGCGCAGAGAGAAGAAGGAGAAGAAGGTTGAGGTCGATGAATTCGGCCGTGTGGTCGACCACTCCCGTGCTAAGGTCTTACCAGCCTCCTTATCTGCCCCGGCACCCGGCGCGAGCATTTGGCCCAGGCTGACGATTGTTTTGGGCTGGCACAGAGCCGGTCGCCGGACCGCGGGCGCGGTCGAAAGTTCGACCCCAAAATGCTACGTCGATCCGAGTCGCCAGACCGCGACCTGATGGAACAGGAAGTGGCGCCAGTCGAAGAGAAGAAGAATCAGTTTGAAGTGCTCGAGGACGACGACCCCGAGACAGCTGCAGCGAAGATGGAGATGGAGATGATGGCTTCGATGGGCATCCCGATTGGATTTGACTCCTCAAAGGGCAAAGGCGACAAGCAGACTGACAAGTCGGCAGTGGCGGGAGGTGTGCGAATTAAGCAGCAGCGCAACACGCGCCAGTACATGAACAGGCGCTGCGGCTTCAACAAACCGCTTCCCGGCGAGAGCACTCGCGCGGTCAAGGGCATCGGCACCAAGGATTACGGAGAATTCTCAAATGTCAACTGGTAGGCTAGCCACGGCGAATGGGCTGCGGCGCACGCACGGCCCAGGTGAACCACCAAGAGTGGTGACTACTTGGTAAAGACTAGTAAGCTTCACATGTGAGCCGAAAGGTCATCCGGATTGAAAGCCGGATTATTGCGAGGCAGCCGGCCGACGCGTGGCAATGCGGTACAAGTCAGGAATTCATGCAATTTTCTGCAATCAAGCCACGCGTGTGTGATTGAACAGGAGACTTTGCGTTCGAGCTAGCTCCTGTCGCGATCCAAGACTGCTGGTCGCAGTGGTCTTGCGATGGCCCCGCATACACGCACACTTTCCTAACCGTGCTTGAGGTCAAGCCGCCCACCCCCCTTGCTGAACTTCGCCGCGACCGCAACTTCGATTTGGTTGCGCCGCTCCGACTCAAGCTTCTTGGTCAGCTTCGACGCTATGCTTTGCCTCTTGCGATCTTTGAAGATCTGCCCCTTCTTATTCTCACGCGAAGAAGCAGTAAAGTTCTTCTTGGAGACCTTCTTCTGCGGTGCCGTCTTTTTGGCTTTCAGCTGGCCTTGCGCCATCCTAGCCTTCCTTTCTGCTGCGCCGCTGTTGGACAACGGGGCCGTACCCAACTCGCACTTTCTTCCCAGGCGCCTGAACGTTGAACGAAGAGCTACCAATCCGGACAGATGCAATTAGAGCGACCCTTTGCCTGCCTCGTTCCACCCTCGCTTTTCTTGTGCAGTCGCTCCCGGCTACTCCAGTGGTACCTCAGCCGGGACCGCCGGTTGGTGATGCTCGCTTCACATGCGAAAATGGCTCAAGCTACGAGGTTGGGTGATAAATTTCACATCCAGATTGACAAGGTTTGACTGGCTTTTGTGGGGAGGGGTGGGGACAGGTGTGGGCAAGAGTCGCTGGGAGGATTCTTGTCTCGTGGACGTGCAGATTGTGCAGTGGTGTGGAAGAGAGTCCACAATGACCACCGTCGACTTCTCGATGAAGGCGATCGAGCGGGCACAGGTGGCGCTGGGCACCCTTGTTGCGTCAGCTGCTGAATCCGGAACGCGACCTTGGCAGCCGGAATTTAGGTAGGAAAAGGGGCGCACATGCTCTGTCTGATGAAATTTTCATGTACAGAACGCGATCAAGCTCGATCAGGATGCTATGGAGATCAAGGATGACCCGGACCGGCAGCGAAAAAAGTACAATGAGGCGTGGGCAGCCTACATGTCCTCATTCGAGGCATTCGAGGTGTGTTCCGCACCATACCAGATTCCGTACCACGCGTCTAATGACGATGCTGATAGACTTGGCGTTGATTGTGCACGACTGCCCTCGGCTTCTCGCCTGGGAAGCGTGCAAGCGATCAATCAGGATGCTGAGTTCTGCCCTCCTGACTGACCAGGTGGCAATCAAGTGGGAGAAGGTGCCAGCGCACAAGCAGAAGCTGAAGGTCTCCGTCTTCCTGTCAAGTGGTAGCTTAGTGCCAGCTAGGGACGAGCTGCCTTGCGCCCAGGCCGCGCAGCATCAACACGGAAGGAGAGTGGAAGAGCGAGCCACACAGACCAAAACCCGTGCCTCACTGCCCCAAAGCCACGCAAAAACAGCCTTGAATTGGGCAGACGCCCTTCACGCGCCACGGAACCTTGCACCCTGTAACGAAACAATGGCGGTACACTGTGCAGGAGAAGTTCCTAGAATACATGACGCGTGCGGAGCTTATCAAGTCGCTTCTGAATGAGCCTGTGAAGAAGAAAAAGGCAGCTGCAGATGGCGATGACAAGGGCGACAAGGACAAGAACAAGATGAAGGATGCGATCATGGAGGCGATCGTTTGTGAGAAACCAAACATCAAATGGTCCGCTGCTTCTCCCCAAACAGCCCCTTTGACCATTTTTCCTCATCGTTGTGTGCCCCGCCTGGTACGCCGGCGCTCAGCGAGTGCGTGCGCCACAGGTCGGACATCGCAGGTCTGGAATCTGCAAAAGAGGCGCTCAAGGAGGCTGTTATTCTCCCGATCAAATTCCCGCAATTGTTTCAGGGTGGTGGACGCAAACCCTGGACCGGGATTATGCTCTACGGGCCGCCGGGCACCGGCAAGTCCTTCCTTGCCAAGGCAGTCGCGACTGAGGCGGACGCGACCTTCTACTCAGTCTCGTCCGCTGACCTGACGTCCAAATGGCTCGGCGAGAGCGAGAAGCTCGTGAAGACGCTCTTCACGGTCGCGCGCGAGAACAAGCCCGCCATCATCTTCATCGACGAGATCGACTCGATCGCGTCCTCGCGCTCAGACTCGGAGAGCGAGTCGTCGCGCCGGATCAAGACCGAGTTTCTCGTTCAGATGGAGGGCGTTGGCAACTCGCTCGACGGCGTCCTCATTCTCTGCGCCACAAATCTCCCGTGGATGATTGACAGCGCCGTGCGGTGTGGCCCCCAGAAGCTTGGCGTGCTCCGCCACCCCCAGCGTGTCGTTCCCTGCTCGAGTTCTCATGCCCCTCTGCACGCCCTTGACCCGGTGGCGCGTGTGCTCTCAGGCGGCGCTGCCAGAAGCGCATCTACATCCCGCTGCCCGACTTCCCTGCGAGAAAGCGCATGTTCGAGATCAACATCGACAAGATCAGCCCGAAGCCAGACGTGAGCGAGGAGCAGCTCGCGCTGCTTGCAAACAAAACGGAGGGCTACTCGGGGTCCGACATCGCTGTCCTGTGCCGCGACGCGGTGATGGAGCCCGTGCGGCGGTGCCAGGACGCGCAGGAGTTTCAGGAGGTGGAGGTTGAGGACGACGAGGGCAACAAGCTGAAGAAGCTCATGCCGTGTGCTCCGGGGACAAAGGGCGGCATCAAGATGACGCTCATGCAGCTCGCGGAAACGCGCGGGCCAGAGATGCTCATCGCGCCGCCTGTCAACTACCGCGACTTTGACAAGACGTTGCTGCGCTGCAAGCCGTCGGTGTCCGAGGGAGACCTGCAGGAGTTCCAGGACTTCACCAACAATTATGGCCAGGAGGGCTGAGAGGCGGCCTGCCGGCCTCGTGTGGACGCGTGCGGGCTCGTCGCGATGTGCTGCGGCGGATAGAGTGAAAAGTGGAATCGCTTGCAGCGTGCGATGCGGTGCTCGAGCGGCCCCTGCATAGGAGGTAAGCACTCCAGGGTTGCGAGGCGCAGCAAATTTCTCTGTTTGAACCCACCACGAACCTACTACCATCTACCACGACGCGCAGCCAATTGCGCTCTGGAGCCAATTGCGCTCTCCACCGGGTCCTCAAGCGCCCCCACCCTCCTCCCTCTCCGCGCGTGCCCCGGCCGTCACCGCAGCCGCCGCGTCGTGCTCGGGCGCCGCCGCAGCATCCTCCCAGTCCCGCGCTGGCGGGTAGCGCGCCACGCGCGCCAGCAGCCGCTCGAGCGGCGCACGACCCTCGACCGCACCCGGTCCGGCCCCGCCAGCCTCGGCGCACTCCTCTCCCTGCGGCGTCAGCCCGAGCGCTGCACCGAGAATGTCTGCATCGGCGCCCTCGCTCTTCCAGACACCCGCGACCTGCGGCCGTGCCCCGAGCGTGGGCGGACGGGCGACTGTCGCGGATCGGAGCGCGGGCAGGCCGACGCTTCGCGCCGGCGCGGGGCGCAGGGGCGCAGGGGCGCAGGGGCGCGGAGAGGGCGTTGCACCCAGTCGTCGGCGTCGGGCCCGAGGTCGGGGTGCTCTGCCTTGGCGGCCTTGCCGAGGACGGAAACCCTGCGGGGCCCGGCGGGGAGCGGGTTCAGGCGCTCGGGACAAGGGCGCGGGGGAATTCGATTTATGTAGTCATATAGATATGTATATATACATGTATAGTTTCAGCGGTCGGTTGAGGGGATTGGGCCGAAGCGGCGCTGCGCGCCGTGCGGGGATGCTGCCACGCACCGCAGCGCGCGGCGGCGCTCGCCGCTGGGCGCGAACGCGCGTGCGAAGAGCTCCTCGATGTCGCCCTTGCTCACGCCCTGCAGCTCGCGCACCTCCTCCTCTCTGCACGACAAAATTAGATAAATTACAACAAAATAAAATAAATACAGATTGGCACATGCTCATACTGTTTGTCAATAAACGGATGCTTCTCCCTTCATCAAGTGTTGCCTGAAGCAAGGACCGCCGCGGACTCAGCCGACTGGGGCGGTTAATTGGGGGGGGCGGGCGCCACCGGCGCGCCCACGCGTAAGTTTCGCAGACGACCTCGTGAAACATGCGCGCCGCGCGCGCGTGCAGCGACATGTCCGGTTCCCGCTTCTTGTTGATGAGCGACGCGACGTGCGACGCGAACAGGTCCGCCGGCATGTCTGCCAGCACCTGTGGCGGCTTGCGCTCAGACCGCCGACGCGCTAGCCCTGCTGTGACGCGGGAGCGACACGGGCGGGCCAGGCGGCTCGCCTCTCGGAAGGAGAGCAGGAAGGCGTAGGAGACCAGGAGTGTACAGTAGAGACATGGGTAGGGGCAACAGTAGGGAGGGGGGGGGGGCCT
>ENA-UOXV01007180-UOXV01007180.1-marine-metagenome-genome-assembly--contig:-NODE-7180-length-11377-cov-4.050609_pt1 | contig 11377 bp, 7 predicted proteins | sample MGYA00238165_ERZ766961 | MGnify/ENA primary metagenome ERZ766961 (study PRJEB28924, sample SAMN03173240) | marine metagenome | biome: Marine; feature: Water; material: Subsurface seawater | place: North... | reverse complement strand
CCTCTTTTTGAAATCTTTATTCAGGCCCTGGCCAGAAAATTTAAAGAACAATAAAAAGAAGGAGGGTGTCATGGAATTGACCCTGCGCAACAATATAAAAAACATTTACGCGATGACGTTCTTTCAGAGCTTCATGGTCATCATTGCCGTAATTGTTCCACTACTGCAACGCCATGGCCTTAGCATGTCGCAGGTTCTGCAGACACAGGCCCTGTTCGCTTTTGTGGTGGCATTTAGTGAGGTGCCCAGCGGTTACCTGGCTGACCTGTGGGGCAGAAAAAATACCATTGTTATCGGCCAGGGGCTGATCGCACTTGCTTACCTGTGGCTGCTCCCGGCAGACAGCTTTTCAGATTATCTTGTCTATGAAGGCTTGATGGGACTAGGCATAAGTCTTGGCTCAGGTGCAGACCTGGCACTGTTGTATGACACACAGACCGCCCTGAATGAGCAGAATAGTGATGTGCGTATTGCGCACGGCAAACATATCAGCCGCCTTGTGGCCATTGAAGGATACGGAGGTGCGGTTTCCGGCATAGCCGCCAGCTTCCTCACTCTGCTGGGTTTTGACTGGGTCTTGTGGGCACAGTTTTTCTGCGGCTTTTTTGCCCTGGCATTTGCACTTTGTCTGGTGGAGGCGCCACGCCACATCTCTCTGGAAGGTCATCAGCAGAATGCCCGCAAGGTATTTGGCACCATGATTCATCAGCCCATGGTGCGCTGGACCACATTGGCCATCATGGTATTTAGCCTGATGGGGCTCTATGCCTTCTGGGTATACCAGAAATACTGGGAGTTCAATGGTATCCCGGTAAGCTGGTTTGGATACCTGTGGGCACTGCATTGTGTTCTGCGTGGCATGGTCGGCCAATGGTCCCATGAAATCGAGGAAAGCCTGGGATGGCAGAAAGTCTTTGTTGTCAGCGCCGCCTTACCGATACTTGGATTGTTCGGAATGGGGTTCTTTGGAGGCTGGCTTGGCATCGCTTTCACGCTTGGACTGGTAATCGCCCGGGGCCTCAATACCGTGGTGTTTTATAACGCGCTTAACCAGCGTGTTGATAGCGAATTCAGAGCGACAGTCAACTCACTGGTAAGTCTGGGTACCAGAGGCTTGTTTATTGTTACAGGTCCCCTGCTTGGGTATCTGATGGATTCCCAGGGTGTGCACAGCACCTTGTTGATTCTGGCAACATGCCTGACCCCGGTTGTACTTCTCGTTCTGTTCTTCCTGAGCCTGGAAATCAGAAAAGAGGAAGCCCGGAACCAGGCAGAAATCGGGGATGCTTCTGTGAACAGTGCAAAAGAAACTCTCATTGTCTGAACATACCCGGACTGCAGAGTGCCAGGCTCCCCCAAAAGGGGAGCCTTTTTTATTTTTTTGATCTCTTCGGATGTGAATTTTAATTACATATCACGTATGCTTTTACCATCAACTTAATTTGGCTTGCCAACAACAAACGGAGTCTGAAATGACACAGCGAAGACAGGTATTGAAAAGGACAGGTGGCGCTATGATGGCAGCACTATTGGCATCTTCAGTCAGCGCCCAGGACAATAAAATTGATATGCTTTTATCTGACGAGGAAAAAGCCAATATTCGTCTGGTTGATAAATTCTGTGCCGCATGGGAAGCCATGGATCTGCAACAGGTCACTGCTACCATGACCGAGCAATGCATTTATCGGCAGTCCCAGGATACGCCTCCGGTTACCGGTCATCAGGCAGTAATCGACCTTATGCAGCCCTGGATTGAAAGCTCACATGCTATTACCTATGAGGTACTTGAAACTTTTGCCAGGGGGCCAGTGGTCATTAATCGTCGCATTGATATCTATCACTCTGAAACCAATAATCTGGAATGGGAAGGCGTAGGACTATTCCTCATTGAAGACGGTTTGATCAGAGAGTGGCAGGATTTCACCATGCGTATTGAACGCGCTTAGGTAACAGTTTTATTGCGTTTGAAACAGCTCCTACATGGGACAGCGATTTTCTGTAGGAGGGACTTTAGTCCCGAAGAAAGAAGCTACGAACTTCGCGGTTGAAACCGCTACTACAAGGGACAACGTTTTCTGTAGGAGGGACTTCAGTCCCGAACAAAGAAGCTACGAACTTCGCGGTTGAAACCGCTCCTACCTTTTTCAGGTACTGCTACTCAACACTACTATCCAGCAAAACCATTTCAGACTGCCCATGAATCATCAGCCCCGCTGATTCTGCCATTAAGCCCTTCATACCATCCTGGGTGACCCCTGTCCCCCAGAGATAAATGGTCGACAGATTTTCCATATCCGACAATCCGGATATTCCGCCATCTGTAATTTGCGGGTTTCCATAGAGATTGAGTGTATGCAAGGAAGCCATGGAATAGAGCACTGCCAAAGACTTATCACTGAGGCTGTTATTACTCAGATTGAGCGTTTGCAATGTATTGAAGCCTGCCAGTAAAGAAAGCAGTTCATCAGTCATACCGGTGCTGGCAAGATTAATCTCAACAAGCGATTCACTGACAATTCTCAGTGCCTCAAGCATCTGTGCAGTTACAGGCTGACCTTTTGACAGTAAACTGACAATCATGCCATTGCTTTCCCGGGAAAGCGCCCTGACCTGCCAGCCCTGATTTATCAGTTGAGCAATAGTTTCATCGGCGACTGGAGGAAATGATTGCCTCATTTGCTGGATTCCAGAATCAGCCAGGCCCAATTCAATAGCCAGCACACTGGTGATAGCGGAAGTCAGAGACAAATCAGCCAGTAAAGTATCCGCGGGCAGACCAATATCAATCCACCAACGAATAATTTCACGCTGCGAATCACTTAAGGGCGTCTTTCCTTCTGCGGGCATAAAATCATCATGAGTTTCCGGCAAGCTTATTCTCAGGTAGAGCTCACTGTTGTCTGCATCACCACTTATGACCGACACACCTGATTTACCACCAGCGAGCAAGCTTTCCAATGTACTCATATTGAGCTCACCACTTTGCTTATCATTGTTATGACAGCTGCTGCAGCGCGCCATTAACATGGGGTGCACAATGTCATGCCAGGGATCAGCCAGGGTAATATCGGTCACTTCAGTACGCCTTGGGTCAAGTCCAGCCAGCGCTCGAATGGATTGCGGGGCATACTCAACAAGATAGGTAGAACCATGGGTCAGATTGCCACCGTAATGCCCTGTCATTGTTACCAGCGCAATAAGCAGCACATTACTGTATAAACGCATTTGCTGATAAAGCGCAGGTAATTTTGCCGCCATAAACCAGACTGCAAGACTGACAACAGCAACACTGATACCATAGTTTCGGTGAGCACTGGCAGAAGGGCCTGCGAAATCACCCTCGGAAAAATGCATCATTCCGAGCACTACAGTGAATACCGCACTCAATGCCGTAGCCGCCCAACACAATGGCAAGGCCTGCATTAAATAATGATGGCGCGCACTGCGACTCATAAAATCCAGCACGATTGTTAACAGCAACATACCAATCGGCAGATGCAGTACCAGCACATGGAAGCGGCCGAGAAAATAAATAAATTCAGTCATGCAATTACATCCTTCTATGCAAGTATGTCGCTAATGACCTTGCCATGAACATCAGTCAGCCTGAAGTCTCTGCCCTGAAAGCGGAAAGTCAGTTGTTTATGGTCAATACCAAGGATATGCATCAACGTGGCATTCAGATCGTGAATATGAACCGGGTTCTCAACTACGTTATAGGCAAAATCATCCGTTTGCCCATAGCTGAAACCGGGCTTGACCCCGCCACCGGCAAACCACCAGGTAAAACAGCCACCATGATGATCCCGGCCAACAATAAAATTATCAATATCCCCCTGGGCAAAAGGAGTACGGCCAAACTCACTGCCAAACATCACCAGGGTATCTTCCAGCAAACCGCGTTGTTTTAAATCCATTACCAGTGCTGCAGCCGGTTGATCTATTTCCCGGCACCTGACAGGTAAAGATTGGCGAATGGCCAGATGGTGATCCCACCCCATTCCAAACAGCGTCTGGAATTTAACCCCTCTTTCACAAAGACGTCTGGCGGTAAGACAGTTCCTGGCAAACGTGCCTGGTGTATGAACATCAGGGCCATACATGTTCAGTATATAGTCCGGTTCATCGGAAATATCCGCTACCTCAGGCACAGATTCCTGCATGCGATAAGCCATTTCATACTGGCTCAGGCGCGAAATTACTTCGGCATCAAGAGAGTCCTGATACTGATCCTGCGCCAGGGCTGACATGGCATCCAGCATATTACGGCGATTTTCGCGATCCATGCCTTGTGGGTCATTAACATATAAAACGGGGTCAGAGGCTGCACGAAACTGCACTCCCTGATGGTGAGAAGGTAAAAATCCCGTACCCCAAATCGCAGAGTCCTGAGGTACGCCCGATGAGATGCCGGAATTCATAACGATAAAATTAGGCAAGTCCTGATTATCAGAGCCCAGTGCATAGCTTACCCAGGCACCCGCAGAAGGCCGACCAGCAATCTGAAATCCTGTATGCAGAAATTTTGAAGCTGGATCATGATTAACATGTTCAGTATGAACACTCTTTATAAAGCACAATTCATCCGAAATACTGCCAATATGAGGCAATAGATCACTCACCCAGGCACCACTGTTTCCATGCTGTCGGAACTCTGCCAGAGGACCAAGAATAGGAAACGCAGACTGCCCACCCGACATCGTTGATAGTCGTTGGGTTTCCCTCACTGAGGGTGGAATATCCTGACCATGCATTTCAGCCAGTTTTGGTTTGTAATCAAATGTATCCACATGAGATATCGCGCCAAGCATATGCATACAAATCACGCGCTTGGCACGAGGCTGGATATGACCACTGCCAAGCACTCCAGTATTCAAAACCGAACCACTTAACTGCTGGGCAAGCGCCGCAGGAGAAAGTGGATCAAGCAAGGGGATACTGGCCGCTCCGACGCCCATTTTCTGCAAGAAGCGGCGTCGCTCAGAACTTACTCTCTGGTGAGATTTCCTGTTAATGCTCATATCAGCGCACCGTATAGGCGTCAGGTGTATTCATTATTACACTCGCCACATTTGCAAGTGCAGCCAGTTCAATTCCCTCAAGTCGGGAATCTGCTTCAGTGACACCTGTTTCCAGCATGGCCTCTGCCGCCTCTTCATTTTCTGAATAGATTGCCAGCTGTTGATGGTAGTACTTGTCCAGAATAGCAAACTGCTCAGTGTCAGGAGACTTTCGGGTAACCAGTCGATAGAGCAGATTAATCCGGCCAGAATCATCCTGAATTGTATGCATTACCTGCTCCGCAAGGAGTCGGTAAGCCTCAAGAAATTGCGGATCATTCATCAAGGTGAGGGCCTGCAAAGGCGTATTTGATGTACGTCTGCGGGCTATACTTTCTGTTCTGTTTTTGAAATCAAAAATCTGCAAGGCAGGATGCAGGGCATTGCGCTTTATAACGGTGTATAGCGTTCGCCGATGATGTTCATCTTCTGTGACGCCCTCTGCTTCAGGGTAGCGATAGAAACTGTTTAAAGGGTTCCAGATATCTTCCGGCTGATACGGCATTGCACTGGGCCCTCCAATACTTTTATTAAGTGTGCCACTGACCATCAGCGCCTGATCACGAATCATTTCTGCCGTCATACGCCAGCGCGGTCCACGCGCATACCATTGATTATCCGGATCCTGTTCAAGCAAGACTTCGCTCAATGAGGAATCCTGCTGGTAGGTTGCCGAGGTGACAATCTTGCGGTGTAATAATTTGATATCCCAACCTGACTCGATAAACTCCAGCGTCAACCAGTCAAGTAATTCCGGATGCGAAGGTATCGCACCCTGAGAACCGAAATCTTCCGAGGTTTCCACCAAGCCATGACCAAAGTGCATTTGCCAAACCCGGTTAACAAACACTCTGGCCGTTAACGGGTTCTCGGCACTGAACAACCATTGCGCCAATCCCAATCGGTTTTCAGGCAGGTTTTCATCCCAGGGCAAGACAAAATCCAGGCCTCGGGGACTGACTTCCTCACCAAGATCACTGTAGATTCCCCGATTAAGCACATAGGTAGCTTTATGACCCGGTGAAGTTCCCATCACCAACACCTGGGGAATGCGGGTCACAATATCGTTAAGGGTAGTGCGTGCACTGATCAGTGCACGCTGTTCCTGCTGCACTCGGGAATCAGCAGCAGCCACAATCTCCAGTAGTTGTTGCTGTTTAAGAACTGCGGGAAATTCAACCGCCAGTGAAGGATCATGCAAATAGGCCACTTCCAATGGATTGAGTGTTTTATCATAAACCCGTATTTCATCCAGACCACTGTCGACCGGCGCTTTCACTCTGAAGCGCGTGCCGAATGCCAAGCCCACAAAGGGATCAAATACATCACCGGTGCCCCAGGGCAAAATACTTCGGGTCAGGGAATCGTGCGTTACCTCCATGGCAAGAGGCTCGCCATTGAGATAAAGCTGTATTCCGGATGCATTACTGTCACCGCTATAGGTAAGCGTTAAATGAGACCATTCTCCCACCGGAATTTTCTCGTTCGAATTAAGGGCTATCATATTGGCCGGAGGTGTATGCGCCATGGAAAACTGCAGAAAGCCATCTTTTATCGAAAGCTGATATCCGGTTTTACCCGAATTCTGTTCAGACATATGATTGAGAACAGGCGCCTCATCGTAGTCATGACCAGCCAAAAACCAGAAATCAAGACTGAAAGGCTCAGTTCGCTCATACCAGCCTATATCTTTTCCCAAAAAGCCCTTGTTGGTTTCATTGAAAAACAGGGCCTGTCCCTTAACGCCATCTCTCAACGTCGGCTCCTGTATCACCGCTGCCGGAGTCGTAATGCTCATTGCAGGTGATAATTGCAGTTCATCACCATTGTAATTACGGGGCACGCGCCCCTGTAATTCCATAAATTCTCTTTGCCTGCGCTGTGCCTCTGTTTCATTCTGGTTGGGCGGTGGAGGCGCATAGGGACCGGCCATCAAACCATTGATCGCTTGCGGGGGAATGCGTAATTCCCTTGGTGTCGGTAAATCTGTCAGTTCTGCCTGTTGACTGGAGTCCATCGGGTAATGGGCGGCCAATTCCTGACTGACTGCATCTGACAGGTAAGTGGTCAGACCAGCGTTGCCACCGGCTAAAATTCCAGCCACGGTTGTTTCAGCATCTTGCATGGCAAGGGTCCAGGCTGTATTAAAGGTTGATTCACGCCGGGCAATATCTTCCTCTGCCACAAGAATACGTTCGCGGGAGTCGTCATCATGCCAGGCCAGTGTCGGCCCACCCTGTATCCCACTGAAGCCAGGGGCATAAACTCCCGGTTCATCATTATTATTAAAAAAAGCGGCAATGGAGTAATAATCACGTTGAGTTATTGGATCATAGCGATGATCATGGCAACGAGCGCATCCCATCGTCAGACCCAAAAATGCCGTACCAACTATATTGTCTGTCCGTTCTGCCATTGTCTCGGCAAGGTATTCTTCTTCTATAGCACCATTTTCTGTAGTACGTTTTCCCAGTCTCACAAAAGTAGTGGCCAATAACTGCTCATCAGTAGGGTCAGGTAGCAAGTCACCTGCCAACTGCCAGGTGGCAAACTGATCAAAGGGCATGTTGTCGTTAAAGGTATTAATCACCCAGTCACGCCAGGGCCATAAAAAGCGATCATGATGATCATCCAGAAAACCATCGGTATCACTCCATCGTGCCAGGTCCATCCAGTAGGCCGCCACATGTTCACCATACCCCGGCGAAGCAAGCAATTGATCCACCAGATTTTCATAAGCATCTTCACTGTCATCGGCAAGAAAAGCATCTACCCCATCCAGTGTTGGAGGCAGACCGGTAAGCGTCAGACTGACTCTGTTTATCAGGGTTTCTTTTTGCGCCCGGCTGGCAGGTGAAAGGCCTTGCTGCTCAAGTCCTGCCAAAATAAATCCATCAATCTCGTTTCTTGCCAGAGCGTTAAAAGCCGATTCCGGTGGCACTGTCCGTACTGGCGATATAAATGCCCAGTGTTGTTTGTAATCCGCCCCCTGATTTATCCATTGACTGAGAATGTTGATTTCATCATTGGTAAGCGTTTTATGCGTGGATTCCGGCGGCATGCGTTCATCAATATTGTTTGTGGTAATACGATGAACCAATTCACTTGCAGCCGCATCACCGGGAACAATGGCAAACTTTCCGGGAGACTCCGGCAATTCATTGATCGCATTTTCCCGAATATCCAGACGCAGGCCCGCTTTCAGCCCCTCCATATCAGGACCGTGACACTGAAAACATTTATCCGACAGGATTGGACGTACGTCCCAGTTAAAATCAACACTCACATTGGCGGCCATGTTATTTTCATCCAGGCCATCAGGTGAGCACGCGGCAAGGCCTGCCAACATAAAAAACACAGCGAGGAATATCGCTGGCTTCAGGCTTACTGAGGAAGTTGTCATCATCTTCACTTATCCTGATGGATGGTTTTATGGCAAGTTTGAGGTTATCATTTAACTTAACGTTGTTAAGTTTTGCACATGCTATACATATTATCAACCGGGTAATACTGCCAGGGAATTTCAATGAAGCTGGAAAAGTCACAAATTCTGACAGAGGCCTTTGCCCTGCTGAACGATGTAGGAATAGACAAATTCAACCTCCGCTCACTGGCTAACCGGCTTTCTGTAAGCGCTACCGCCTTGTACTGGCACTTTAAAAACAAGGATGAACTGATCGGTGCCATGGCTAAAAATATCTATGACAATACCTATGAAGCCATCGATCATTGTGATGACTGGCGCTTATCCCTGACCATCCTTGGCAGAACACTGAGAAAGGAAATGGACAATTACCGGGATTCAGTTCGTATGATTGCCTCAGCCGCACCGACAGTAGTCAATTCAGGGCAGATTGCCATTCAAAGCCAGAAAATTTCCAGCTCACTGGTCAAGAATGGCCTGCAACAGCACATCGCTCTTCAATATGAGGCTATTGTCATATCCTTTGTATTAGGCTGGATGTCCTATTATCAAAACACTGCTTACAATAAATACCTGTCAGAAATGTTTAATTTTGAGAAAAGTTTTGACATTGGTCTGGACTCATTAATATGTGGTTTTGAACAACAACAAAACAAATCACTTTCCAATTCTCCAGCAGGTGAAATTGTCACCAGATAACACCCTTATCACCCAGTCAGGGCCTTACGCTATAAAGAATTAATGCCTTGTGTGTTCAGGCAAGTATGTCCTGTACCACCTTGCCTTCAACATCCGTAAGTCGAAAATCCCTGCCCTGAAAACGAAAGGTCAGCTTTTCATGATCAATGCCCATCAGATGCATCAAGGTAGCGTTGAAGTCATGGACATGTACCGGATCCTTCACCACGTTGTAACCAAAGTCATCGGTTTCACCATAGCTGAAACCGGGCTTTACACCCGCACCTGCCAACCAGCTGGTGAAGGCATACGGGTGATGATCACGTCCGAAGATTGGATTATTAATATCGCCTTGTGAATAGGGTGTGCGGCCAAACTCACTGGTGAACACTACCAGGGTATCTTCCAGCAAGCCGCGCTGTTTCAAATCCATGATCAGTGCAGCAATAGGTTGGTCAGCGGTTTTTGCCATCACCGGTTGAGCGGCAGAAATACCAAAATGAAAATCCCAGCCGTTATAAAACAACTGGGTAAATTTCACATCGCGTTCAGCCAGTCGACGCGCCATCAGACACTGACGCGCAAAAGAATTCGGGTTGTGAACTTCCGGGCCATACATATCGAGAATAAAATCCGGCTCGTCATCAATGCTGGTGGCTTCCGGCACCGAGGTCTGCATGCGGTATGCCATTTCATATTGGCTGATTTTTGACAGAATTTCCTCGTCACCACTTTGCGCATACTGCGCCATAGCCAATGCATTGATGGCATCTATATCTTCGCCCTGTTCCTGCAGGGCCAGCCCTTCCGGTGTCTGTATGTAATGCACCGGCTGCTCTCCCTTCATGAACTGCACACCCTGAAAGTGGGACGGCAGAAAGCCGGAACCAAAATTGGCGGAATCCATATTCTGTCCCTGCCCCGGTCCCATATTGTTCAACACGATAAATGAGGGCAGATTATTGTTATCGGAACCCAGGCCATAACTCACCCAGGAACCAAATGAAGGCCGCCCTACCAGTTGAAAACCGGTCTGTAAAAACTGCGCGGCCGGATTGTGATTCACATGTTCGGTATACATCGATTTGATGAAACAAATCTCGTCGGATATTTCACCCACATAAGGCCAGAAGTCACTGACCCAGGCGCCACTTTGACCGCGCTGTTTAAAAGGTGCCAGATTTCTCACCAGGGGAAACTGGGTCTGACCCTGGACCATGGTAGACACACGGCCCTCTCCCATAATTGAGGCAGGAATTTGCTGACCATGCATTTGTTCCAGCATGGGGCAGTAATCAAAAGTATCCACATGGGAGATGGCGCCAAACATGTGCAGATAAATAACGCGCTTGGCTTTGGGCGCGTGATGGCCTGCCCCCAGCACACCCAGATCCTGTTGTGCTGAAGCAGCAGAACCACCAAGCAAATCAGCCAGGGCCAGTGAGCCAACACCAAGACTGCCGCGTTTAATAAAAGCGCGGCGCGCCATGTTTTGAATATGCTGCGAAGTATAATTTTGCTTGCTCATCGTAATTCCGTAATTTTAATGACGCATGTAGGCGTCTGGTGAATTCATCACAATACGGGCAGTTGAGGCCAGTGCCGCAAACTGTGCCAACTGCTTATCAGCCACTGCAAACGGGGCTAGACCAGCGCTGAGATAATCCCGAGCCCGCGCCTCATCCTCGGAAAAGCGCTGGAAGGAGCGATTGTAATGATCCGTCAAAATCCGGCGTTCCTGTGTCGAGGCATCACGACGTAAAGCCAGCCTGTATAAATGATCAATTTGTTCCGTGAGATTACTGCTTTTCTGTATTGCGGCATAAGCCATGCCTTCATAGGCTTCCAGGTATTGCTGATCGTTTAACATGACCAGCGCCTGCAGCGGGGTATTGGAAGTACGGCGGCGCGCAATAGTGGTAATGCGTTGCGGGAAATCAAATACCTGCATGGCCGGATGCTGTGCCGCGCGCTTCACATATCCATACATCGTGCGGCGATGATGTTCCTCAAGCGGCACCTGATCTGCGCTGGGATAGTCGGTAACCTGATTCACGGATACTGCGCGCCACACCCCTTCTGGCTGGTAAGGATGCACACTGGGTCCACCAACGGTGTTGCTCAGCAAACCACTGGCATACAAGGCATTGTCACGAATGACCTCGGCACTATGACGCAGGCGCACGCCCCTGCTGAGCAGATAATTAAAAGGATC
>ENA-UOXV01007174-UOXV01007174.1-marine-metagenome-genome-assembly--contig:-NODE-7174-length-11381-cov-4.911354_pt1 | contig 11381 bp, 9 predicted proteins | sample MGYA00238165_ERZ766961 | MGnify/ENA primary metagenome ERZ766961 (study PRJEB28924, sample SAMN03173240) | marine metagenome | biome: Marine; feature: Water; material: Subsurface seawater | place: North... | reverse complement strand
TGTTATTTGATATTAATGAAGTATATAGCTCTTTTTATTTTACTGTATATCCCGTCATTTACCTTTGCAGGTACTGGTGAAACTCTCCAAGTTCAATCGTTTTACGCTGGAATTGGTGCATTGTTAATTTTAATACTGTTTTATGACAAAATAAAGAAGGGTATAAAACTGACTTGGATGCGGTTTTTTAGATGGATATCTATTAAGAAAAATCAAATATTTGCTCATTTTAATTCCGAAAAGCGTAAAAATGAGTTTGTTTTATTGCGTTTTTATTCCTTTTTGATTGATTAATGTCACTTTCTGAAATGATGAGCATCATTCCATAACTTAACCGCATGCTACACCTTTGAAGTGTTCTAAGGTTAGAGCTTTAGAGCAAAGTTAGGTGGTTTGTTTAGTTTGTTAAAAGTCCCCGTTGATCGCCCGATCGCGGGGATTTTTACGTTCGGAGTTTTTTTATCAGAACTACCACAAATGCCAAAGAGGCCAATATTGCTCCAAACCAATAGGCATATTTTAATTGATAGATTTGGTTGTTATAAATATAGGCACCTACAACAGAACCTAATAATATCCCACTTTCAAGAGCTATAAACATAGTTGACATTGCTTTTCCTATGGAATGTTCCTTTCCAAGATCTGTTGTCCAGGCAAAAATGGTAGGGCTATTAACGCCAGCTGCTATGCCAAAAACAACAGCTCCAACATAGAATAAGATAGGGGTAGTAGTAAATCCTAAAATTACCATGGCTATAACCAAAGACAGAGTCCCAAATAAAAGGACATTTTCTCTGCCGAGTCGATCTGAGGCTTTGCCACTAATCAAACGCACAACAATTGAAGCACAGAGGGTAATTGTAAAAAATATACCTCTATTCCCCAATTCTAAATAATCAGTAAAGTCAGGTGTAACGGTTAATATGGTGCCAAAAGAATAAACTGTTAATAGCATTACAATAGATGGAACCCAAACATCATATTCTAAAACATCTTTTGGATGAATTAATAGAAGTTTCGGATTAAATTTAACTGTTGAGGGCAGCGTTTCTTTCATCCCCATTAAAACTAGAATAGAGGCTGCAGCAATAATTGAAGAGGCCCAAAACATTAAGTCAATGGAATAATTTGTGGCAATAAAACTTCCAAATGCTGGTCCAGCTGCCATTCCAGCAGACCCAGCGACTCCTAAGATTCCCATTGCCTCACCACGTTTTCCTGCAGGTACAATGTCAGCAAGGTAGGCAGTAGTTCCAGTAGGTTTGAAACCGGTTGAAAAGCCATGTAAAAATCGTAGAATAAGGAAGCCGCTAATGGTATTAAGTAATGGATAAATAAAACCAGCAGCAATACAAACTAAAGCGCCAACAATCATTACTGGAATTCTTCCAATAGTATCTGCTAATCGGCCACTAAATGGGCGAGAAAAGAGAGCCGCTAATGCAAATAGTCCTATAATTAATCCTTTGTATTCTTGACCACCCATAGAGTCTAGGTAATGCGGTAACTCACCTAATAGCATATTAAAGCTGGCCATAAAAAGAACCGAGCTTGCACAGAGTAACCAAAATTGAGTAGTGTAAAAAGACTTTTGTTGCGACATATTTTTCGGGCGGCAAAGGAAACCAATTGAATGCCTCTTCTACAATAAAATTTTAACGTTCATAAATTGGTTTGTGATGTCAAATTCCTTGTTTATGTAAAATTATTTTTGTCCTTATGAATTCGAGAATAATTCTTACAAGTCTTTTAGCCCTTTTGGTATATTCAGCTTCTTATGCTGGTAATTTACAAAAGGCTTTTGAGGCACTTCATGTTTTTAATTATTTTGAAGCTAAGAAGTTGTTTACGAAAACATTAAAGAAGGATTCAGTTGGGGGTGGCTATGGATTGAGTGTGATTTTTTCCAGAAATGACAACCCTTTTTTTAAGCCTGATTCTGCATTAAAATATATTCTTATTGCAGATGCTAAATTTAAAAACCTTGATGATAAATCTAAGGGAAAGCTTTTTGCCGTTGGTATTGATCAAGGTGAAGTCAATGAACAAAAACAAAGAGTAAGTGAATTATTTTTTAAAGCTGCAAGTGATTCTATGACAGCGTCTGCCTTCAATGAGTTTATTGAAAATCATGATTGGTATAAAAATAAGGCAGGTGCAATATTGATACGAGATTCGTTGGCCTTTTTAGACGCAAATAAAAAAGATACTTGGCAAGCTTATCAAAGTTTTTTCACCACTTATACTAAGGCGAGGCAAGTAGTGAAGGCAAAAAATAAATATGATTTGCTTTTCTATTATGACAAAACAAAAAATAAGTCCTTAAAAGAGTACTTGTCATTTATTGATACTTATCCCAAGAGCCCCTATAAAGGTGAGGCTGAAGATCATGTTTATGAAATTACAACTTCTAAAGGTACTCGGAAGGCTTACTATGATTTTATAGTTGGCTACCCTAAGAATAGAAATGTTGATGACGCTTGGAAAATTATTTATAAGAAAAGTGTTAAAAGAAATGACCCTATAGAAATCGCCAATTTTATTTTGGACTACCCAGAATACCCTTATCGTAAGGAGGCTTTATTGGATTATTCCCTTTCTAATGAAACCTATTTCCCAGTTAAAATAGGATTGAAATGGGGCTTTATTGACAAAAAGGCAAAAGTGGTAATTGAACCTCAATATGACTGGGTTGAACAATTTTCTGAAGGTTCTGCTTTAGTTGGAAAAGGTGATTTTGCAGGTTATATTAATAAAAGAGGAGAAGAAAATGTGCCCATCAAGTATACCGATGGTGGTACGTTTAAAGGAGGTCATGCTTGGGTAGAAGTTGATGGAAAATATGGCCTTGTAAACAATCATGGATTACTCGTATTAGCTTCCAAGTATGAGGACATTGGTGTTTTTACTGAAAAAAGGATTTATGTTCAAAAAGAAGGTAAATATGGTTTTTTCAATTCTAATTTGAAATTAGTAATCGACCATAAATATTCTTCAGTTACTCCTTTTGAAAATGGAAGGTCAATTGTTGCTGATAAGGGTAAGAAAGGAGTTATTGATAATAATGGAAGAGAAATACTTGGATTGGTTTACAATCAAATCTTATTCGAAGAAAAAACAAAAAACTACTTGGTAGAATTGGATGGTAAATATGGAATGTTTTCAATAAATGGGGATACGGTTGTCCCGGTTAAATACAATATGTTAAGCAATTTTGGAGACAATAGAATTCTATTTTCATTAGATGGGAAATATGGGTATTTAGATTTTAAAGGGAATGAAGCAATACCACCAAAGTATAATTATAATTCTACAGTGTCTCTTTTCTCAACTTTTGAGAATGGAGTTGTGAAAAATAAAAGCAAGGGGAAATTTGGGCTTATCGATAGTTCAGGAAAAAAGGTTTATCCAGCTATTTTTGAGGATATTGGACCTTACTCTAAGCTTACACCGGTTAAAAAGAATGGTAAATGGGGCTACTCGAATACCGATGTTAAACTTGTAATTCGATATAAATACTCTTTTGCCGACTCTTTTAATCAGGGCATGGCAAGAGTTAACTTAAATGGAAAATGGGGGCTGGTTGATGAAAACGGAAAAGCAAAGGTTGAATTGGAATATGAGGATCTCGATTATTTTGATGAAAGCTTTTTATTGGCGAAAAAGAATGGGAAGTTGGGCTTAATATCTAAACAAAATGATGTGATTATTCCGTTTGTAAATGATGAAATCAAGATTCATGGTGATAAAATGTTACTAATAACCAAAGGAGGAAAAATGGCTTATTTTAACCTTAAAAACAATCAATATTTGTTTAAAGAACAAGGATTTTAGAGTAAATAGTGGTCTCAGCTATTATTTGTCGTAATGATTAACTTTATTACCATTAATAAAAAACCAACCTAAGTTTACATTAAACCAAGTTTCAAAACTACTGTACCAATTAAGAAATACTTTCATAATTCAATTTTTACATTTTCAATTATAACTCCGTACACCTATAAGACGAAAAAGTTGACTTAAAAGATAGCTATAAGGATTTAAAAGTTGTTAACGGTTGTTCATAACCGTTAGTAAGTTCAGTCGTTGAATTATTTAACTTCACTTTTGACGTGCATTTGGAGCAGAATCTGTCAATTCGAGTAAAATTTACGATTGAAATGAGAAAAATTTGTATCGAGAATAAGGATTTGAACTACAAAATAGTTCTTGATACGATTTTTTACAAAAAAAAACACTCGAACGGACATTTTGGTCTATAAATTCAGCTTTAAAGCACAAGTTGTTAGGAGTGATAATAATTCATATTTGCGTCATGACTACTTTGTCGACTCTAAGACAACATTTAATTTACAATCAGTATTCTTTTGTAATTCATAATTATGAGTAAAATAGTAATCATTGGAAATGGTATTTCAGGCGTAACAGCAGCACGTCATATCAGAAAAAGAGACTCTCGTTCTGAAATTCTAATTATTAGTGCAGAGACTAAGTACTTTTTTTCTAGAACAGCCTTAATGTATATATACATGGGGCACATGAAGTTTGAGCACACCAAACCCTATGAAGATGGTTTTTGGGCAAAAAATAAAATTGATTTGTGTTTTGGTAAAGTTGAGGAGATCAATTTTGATCAGAAAACGTTGAAATTGAATATTGGAAAAACCGTTAGTTATGATTCACTTGTACTTGCATTAGGCTCGAAACCAAATTTGTTTGGTTGGAAAGGACAAGATCTTCCCGGAGTTCAGGGCTTATACTCTTGTCAGGACTTAACTCTTATGGAAGAGAATACTGTAGGAGTGAAGAATGCAGTGATAGTTGGAGGCGGATTGATTGGTGTTGAAATGGCAGAAATGCTAATCTCACGAAATATAAAGGTTCACTTTTTAGTAAGGGAACAACATTTTTGGTCTGGAGTACTGGCTAAAGCCGAAGCTGAACTGATTGGAAAACACATGGTTAATGATCACCACGTAGATTTAAGGTTTGGAACTTCATTAGCGGAGATTACAAGTGGTGAGAATGGAAGAGCAAATGGTGTTATTACTGATTCGGGAGAACGGATTGAGTGTCAATTTGTTGGCTTAACTGCTGGTGTAGGACCCAATGTCGATTTTCTCAAAGATTCTGAATTAGAAATAAATAGAGGCGTTTTAGTTGACTCTTATTTAAAAACAAATCAACCCGATGTTTATGCCATTGGAGATTGCGCCGAATTTAAACAAGCTCCTCCTGGTAGAAGAAATCTTGAGCAAGTATGGTATACAGGTAGAATGATGGGTGAAACTTTAGCTCAGACCCTTACAGGAAAACCAAAAGAGTATTTACCGGGCTTTTGGTTTAATAGTGCTAAGTTTTTTGATATAGAGTATCAAACTTATGGACAAACCCCAGCTAAATTAGAGGCAGAACAGTCAGAATTCTTCTGGTCAAATGAAGAAAAGAAGATGTGTATTCGGATCGTTTATGCTACAAATACAAACTTGTTTATAGGCATAAATGTTTTTGGAATCAGATTACGTCATGAGAAATTTAATAATTGGCTGCAAGAACAACGAACAGTAGATTACATAATTCAACACATAAACGAAGCATGGTTTGATCCGGAATTATATTTGAATTACCTGCCTCAAGTACAAGATAAATTCAATAAATTTTTTACTAAAGCTAAATGAATAAATACGGTTCAATATTAGTTGGAGCATTTCTAATACTCGTTTCTTTCACCTCTATTTCGCAACCTGTTGTAGATGGTTTTATGAAAGGAAAAGGAAATATGGATTTAGTGGGTAGTTATAGTTTCGATACATTTTCTAAGTATTTTGCCTATGACGGAAAAGTACCCATTAATAGAACGACCCAAAGTGCCTCATTATTTGTGGCAGTAGGACTAACGCCTTGGTTAGATGTTCAATTGAATGTTCCTTATGTGATTACAAAGAAGAATTTCTCAAATTTTCAGGATATTTCGCTGTATTTAAAATTTAGGTTTTTAAAAAAATCATTCACTAAAGGTGACCTCTCACTTATGGCTACTGCTGGTTTTGCAACACCTATGAGTAATTATAATACGGAGTCTTTATTTGCCATTGGTCAACAGGCCTCAGTTTTAGATGGAAGATTGGTTTTTCAGTACTTCATGAAAACGGGATGGTTTATAATGGGACAATCTGGATATACCCTCCGTTCAGACCCAACTCCTTCGTCTATTCCTATTGCATTTAAAGTAGGTTATGCAAAAGCTAGTTATTACTTTGATGTTTATTATGATTTTCAGCATGCTTTTGGAGGCACTGACTACCGTGATGGAACGAATAGTGCTTTTACAACTTTAGGAGTTTCTTATCACAAAATAGGGGGAACCTTTTATAAGCCATTTTCGGAAGGTAAAATGGGAGTTGCATTTGGATTGTTCTCTGTACTTTTTGGTAGGAACGTTGGTCAATCTATCGGAGGAAGTGTCGCATATATTTATAAAATGAAATACAGGAAATAGTGAGTGCAGCAACAATGAATTATGGCAAAATAATCGGGTTAGTTTTATCATTATGTGGACTTGCTTTGTTGTTTTTAGCCTGGGGAGGAGTAGAACTTAAACCCATTTTTTTATGGCTGACCATTGGAGGACTTCTTTCAGGAATGATTTTATTTGGCGTTAGTGCATACGCTGGTCAACCTTGGGGAATAAAAAACAATGGTGTTTGGTTTAATTCCCTCTCAAATAGAGGCGTTTTAGCAGCTATAGCCGGTATTATATTAACGGCATTTTATGTAGAGCTTTATTGGTTTCCAGAGCTAATTGGATTAGGACAAAATGGAGCTTCAAATTCTGGCTTAGTTGCATTATTTGATCCATTGAGTATGTTTTTTAAAGGAGCGCCTGCAAGTCAATGGTTTGTATATGGCACGCTGTATACTATTGCTATAGTTGGTTTAGGGGTTAAATTTATTTTTAAGTACCGAAACAATCGCTATCAAGTAATAAGGACAATTTCCGTAATTGTTGCTCAACTTTTTCTTGCTCACCTCATTCCAGAAATATTGGAAGGATTCAGTGACCCGAATCACTACTTTGCCAAAGACATTAAAAATGTATGGCCACTCAATTACTATTTTTTCAATGATTGGCACATTAATAACATGGTTGAATATGGAGGAAACATGGGGATGTTCTTTTTTGTGGTAGGCCTAGTTATGTTTTTATTAATTACTCCAATAGTCACCTATTACGTAGGTAAGAGATGGTATTGTAGCTGGGTTTGCGGGTGTGGTGGATTAGCTGAAACTGCTGGTGATTCATTTCGTCATTTATCCAGTAAAAAAGTTTCTGCATGGAAACTAGAAAGGTGGATGATACATACCATAATGGTATTGATTTTTATTATGACAGCCGTTACCCTCTATGGCTATTTTGCTGGAACAGGATCTGTTTTTGGTTTGAGTATATATGAATATTTCCAAAAACCATATGGGTTTTTAATCGGCTCAATGTTTTCAGGTGTCATAGGAGTTGGATTTTATCCACTCTTAGGAAATAGAGTATGGTGCAGGTTTGGTTGTCCAATGGCTGGTTATATGGGTATTATTCAGCGATTTAAATCGAGATTTAGAATTACAACCAACGGCGGGCAATGCATAAGCTGTGGAAATTGTTCTACTTATTGTGAGCAAGGTATAGATGTAAGATGGTATGCCCAACGTGGACAAAACATTGTACGTTCTTCATGCGTTGGCTGTGGGGTTTGTAGTGCGGTTTGTCCAAGAGGTGTTCTCAAATTAGAGAATGGTCCAGAGGAAGGGCGAATTAACGATAATCCAATAATTATTGGAAACGAAGGGATTACTCTTAGAAAATAGTTGGTTTTTATAAATGATTAATCCGTTTTTACTTTTTGTTCAGCTTTTGCTAATTCTATTTGTTTTCACGAATTTTCTTTTAAAACCTAAAGCAACTGATGTCTCTCAAGTTGATACAACCAATTGGGAAACAACACCATCATACATAAAGTCATATTTCGATAATGGAAACCTGAAAGAGGAAGGTCGAGTTTTTCAAGATAAAAAAATAGGCTGGTGGAAAAGCTATTATGATAACGGAATCTTAAAATCCGGAGGAGAATACGATTCTAATAATCAAGTAGGGTATTGGAAGTACTATTTTGAAAATGGAGTGCTTGAGCAGGAAGGTGGGTTTGATTTAGGTATTAAAAGTGGTTATTGGAAAACCTATTTTACCAACTCCAATCTTTGTTCGGAAGGGCAATTTGAAAAAGGAGAAGAAGAGGGGGCATGGCATTTTTATTATGATTCTGGTTCACTCAAAACAAAAGGATATTATGTCGATGGGCTAAAGTCTAGAACTTGGATAAGGAATTATCCAGATAGCACTTTGGAACTTAAAGGACAATACTTAAACGACATGAAAACGGGCTGGTGGGAACGTTATTTTGAAAATGGGGAATTCAACTGGTTAGGTAAATTCAAAGAAGGTAAACGAGAGGGATTTTGGAAAATAAGTGTAATAAGTGGAGATAGACAAGAAGGAAATTATTTAAATGGCCTAAAATCGGGTTCTTGGAAAACAATGAATAGCAATGGAAAGCTAATAGAACTTGGAGAATTTGCTAATGGAAAAAAATCAGGTTTTTGGAAGTTTTACGATAATGAAGTTTTGATTAAATCGGGAGAATATCTTCTAGATCGACGTATTGGCGAATGGTCATTTTTTAATGAGAAAGGCGAATTAGTAGAAAAACAGAATTACGATAACGAATGAACAGCAAGCCAATTGTTAATGTAATTATTCCTGCCTTTAATGAGGAAAATGCCGTAGGTAAAGTCATTGCTGAAATCCCGAAAGATGATGTCCAAGAAATAATTGTCGTCGACAATAATTCATCGGATAAAACACAGGAAAAAGCCCGTCGGGCTGGTGCCATTGTCTTAGAAGAGAACTATCAAGGTTACGGAGCAGCTTGTCTTCGAGGAATGAAATACATAGCTAAGAATTTTCCTGAAACTGATATAGTTGTTTTTTTAGATGCAGATTATTCTGATTACCCTGAAGATTTAATAAAACTAGTTGATCAAATTGTTAGTTTCAATCAAGACTTGGTTATTGGAAGTAGAGCACAGGGAAATAAAGAAAATGGTTCAATGACTATTCCGCAAGTTTTCGGGAATTGGTTGGCTACTTTTTTAATACAGCTTTTCTATAATCAGAAATTTACTGATTTGGGTCCCTTTCGTGCCATTCGATACAAGAAACTTCTTGAGCTGAAAATGGAAGACCGTACCTATGGTTGGACAGTAGAAATGCAAGTAAAAGCGGCTAAATTGAAGCTTAATTGCACTGAAGTTCCAGTCAATTACCGAATGAGAGTAGGGGTTTCAAAAATATCTGGAACATTAAAAGGGACAATGTTGGCAGGTTACAAAATCATAACCACAATATTCAAATATTTGTAGCTGTGGAAATACTCATTTGGTTTTTGATTTTTGTGTACGGTGTAATGCTGCTTTTTATTTTTTTGTATGCATTTGCACAGTTCAGTTTAGTTCTCAATTATCGAAAAATTGTTTTAAATGATACTAGACCAGATTTTGACGAATATCCACATGTTACCATTCAACTTCCGGTTTACAATGAAAAATATGTTGTAAAACGTCTTATTGAAGCAGTTGCAGAATTGGATTACCCAAAAGGTAGAATGGAAATTCAAATCTTAGATGATTCTGTTGATGAAACCATTGGCATTATTGATGAAACCGCGGCTCTTGTAAAACAAAAAGGAATTGACATTGATGTGGTTAGGCGACCCGAGAGAACCGGTTATAAAGCTGGTGCTTTGGCTTATGGTCTTAAGGGGTGTAAAGGTGAATTCGTTGCCATTTTTGACGCAGATTTTATCCCTAAAAAGGACTTTTTGAAAAAGACGGTTTGCTTTTTTAAGAATCCTAAAATTGGAATGGTTCAAACCAAATGGGAACACCTGAATCAAAACTTCAGCTTCTTAACTCAGCTTCAAGCTTTTGGATTAGATGCTCATTTCTCAATAGAACAATCAGGAAGAAATTCGAATGGACATTTCATTAACTTCAATGGAACTGCTGGAATTTGGCGCAAAACTACCATTGAAGATGCCGGAGGGTGGCAAAGTGATACGCTTACTGAAGATTTAGACTTAAGTTATAGAGCCCAGTTAAAAGGGTGGGAATTTAAATACTTAGAAAATGTAGGTTCTCCTGCTGAGTTGCCTGCAGTAATGAATGCCTTAAAAACCCAACAGTATCGCTGGACAAAAGGTGGAGCAGAGTGTGCCGTTAAGAATTTGCCTAAAGTTTTTGATAATAAGGAACTGTCCTGGAAAACGAAGATATATGCTTCTTTTCATTTACTTAACTCGTTAGTATTTGTCTGTATTTTACTTACAGGAGTGTTGAGTTTGCCTATGTTGTACATCAAAAACTCTTTTCCAAAATTTGACTTTATATTTCAAATGGCTTCAGTTTTTACTTTGAGCTTTTTCTTTTTAGCTGTATTTTATTGGGCTTCTCAAAAAGAGGCGTTAAAAGCTAAAAAGCTGCCTTTTGTATCTTTTATACTTCAGTTTCCATTGTTTCTTTCTATTTACATGGGACTATCATTACATAATGCCATAGCGGTTATGGAAGGGTATTTAGGACGGAAAACGGCCTTTGTAAGAACTCCTAAATTTAATTTAGTAGATAAATCAGATAAATGGGAAGGGAATAAGTATATTAGAAAACACGTGAATCCACTTACCTATATCGAAATGCTATTGGCGCTCTATTTTGTTGGTGCTATTTTGGTGGGGGTGAACATGAATGATTATGGTCTTTTACCCTTCCATATCATGTTAAGTGGTGGTTTTGCTACGGTTGCTATTTTCTCTTTTATGCACAGTCATAAGAGTTAAAGTTAGTTACTCTGCTTTAATAAAAGAAAGTACATAATTACTTGTCTCACTTTGGATTTGTAGAGTATAAACACCTGCATTTAAACGCTCTATGTTGAGCGTGGATTCCTGTTCTCCACTAACGAATTCCCCTGTCAAGAGTAGTTGCCCATTGGTAGAGGAAATAACATAACTCTTCTTTATTTCCGAGTCATTTTCTAACGAAATTGTCAGTTGGTTATTAGCTGGATTTGGAAAAAGCTTAATGTCTTTTTTTAAGTCATAATTATTAATTGATGTTGGATGAGGAATGGCATAGTTGGAAATAAAGCCATCAGTAAAACCTTTAGATTTTAAGTTGAAATTTGAAACTCCCCCTTTGTCCATGACCATATCAATTTCTCCAATTAGACTTCCCGATATCAGCATTTCTCCTTTCTTTTCGTCAATGAGTATGTC
>ENA-UOXV01007172-UOXV01007172.1-marine-metagenome-genome-assembly--contig:-NODE-7172-length-11383-cov-4.987553_pt1 | contig 11383 bp, 9 predicted proteins | sample MGYA00238165_ERZ766961 | MGnify/ENA primary metagenome ERZ766961 (study PRJEB28924, sample SAMN03173240) | marine metagenome | biome: Marine; feature: Water; material: Subsurface seawater | place: North... | reverse complement strand
GGCGATACGTGACAAACCTTCCTTTGGGACAATTCTATCATATAAATGTAGATACCGAAATACCTTATAGTTTTTATGGAGGACTTCAGGATAATGGTTCTTGGAAGGGGCCAAGTTTCGTTTTAGAAAGAGGAGGAATTAGAAATCATCATTGGGAAGAATTGCTTTTTGGAGATGGCTTCGATGTTGTTCCTCAAGGTGGTGATCCCAATAAAGGATATGCCATGTCTCAAGGTGGAAATGTTTATCACTACAACATGGAAAGTAAAAAGAACAGCTTTGTAAAGCCTATTCATCATGAGTCTATTGATTTAAGGTTTAGCTGGAATGGAGCAATCGCTCAAGATCCTTTTGATTCTTGTGGAGTTTATTTCGGTAGTCAGTTTTTGCATTTCAGTAAAGATTGTGGAAGTAATTGGAAAATAATTTCTGAAGACCTTACGACCAATGATACATTAAAACAAAAGCAGGCTAAAAGTGGAGGATTAACTATTGATGCAACACAGGCGGAGAACTTCACGACAATTCTAAGCATTGCCCCAAGTCCATTGGATAGTAACTTAATTTGGGTAGGAACTGATGATGGGAATCTTCAAGTAACTAAAGATAAAGGGGAGTCATGGAAAAATGTTTCTGCCGACCTTCCTGGTTTTCCGAAAGGAGCTTGGATTCCTCAAATTCATGTAAGTAACCACTCTGCTGACGAAGTCTATGTAGTTGTGAATGATTATAGAAGAAACAATTGGGAACCTTATGTTTACAGAACAATTAACGGAGGTACAACATGGACACGAATAGTTAATTCGGATAAAGTAAAAGGACATGTTTGGAGTATTCTTCAAGATCCTGTAGAAAAGGACTTGCTTTTTTGTGGTACTGATTTCGGATTATATGTAAGTGTTAATGGTGGAAATGATTGGATGCAATGGACAGAAGGACTTCCTTCAGTGCCGGTTTCAGATTTGAAGATCCAAGAAAGAGATAAAGACCTTGTGATCGGGACATTTGGAAGAGCGGTTTATGTATTAGACGATATTGAAATATTGAGAGAGGTGAGTAAAAACCGTTTGGATTTATCAAAAGAAAAATTTAAAGTGTTTGCACCAAGAACAGCTTACAGGATGCCATGGGGAAATACCAAAGGAGTTCGATTTGCAGCTGATGCTGAGTTTCGTGGACAAAACAGAGGAACTGGAGCAACATTTACTTTTTACGTTTCTCCAGAGCTAATTCAACCAAAGAAAAAGGATGAAGAAGCGGGAAAGGATAAAGCTAAAAAGGAAGAGACTAAGCCTAAAGTAGATTCAACCAAGATAGCTGGACCTAAAGAGCAAGTGGAGTATTTGGTATTGAATACTAAAGGAGATACAGTTCGCTTTGCGGATTTTAAACCAGATTCAAATGTTTTTCGATTTTATTGGAACGAAAGAGAGGACGGTATTGATCCCTTGAGTAGGACATGGAAAAAGAAAAAGGATGAGAAATACAAAAGAGGAGGTTTGCAAGTTTTACCTGGCGATTATACCATGGTTTTCTTTTTTCAAGAATTTACGGATACCTGTGTAATTAGTATAAAATCTGATCCGAAAAGTACAGTTTCTGAAGCTGAACAAATGCAGCTTTTTCAAATGAAAAAAGGACATCAGCAACAATATAGTTATGTGACTAAACAGGTAGAGAAACTTAAAGCAATTAAAAATTCGGTAAATGAAATCAATGAGATGTTGAAGTTTTTACCAGATACTCTTGCGGATAGTTTACGAAAAGAGGGGAAGGTTTTGAATGATAGTGTGACTGTATTGTTGGATGAGTTTTTCCTTCCGGAAGGATTTAAAGGATATGATCATGTTAGTGTAAAGCTGAGTAACAGACTCAATAGGATATCTTCATATTTAAATGCGGAGAACACTTTGCAAACCAGTACGTTAGAATTAGCTATGCGAGATTTTGAAATTAATTTTGAGCCAGTAAACCTCCGAATGAAAAATTTATTCGAAAATCAGTGGGTTGAATATCAAGCGAAAATCGGCACATTGCAATTTGATTATTTTAAAAAGTATCAAGAAATAGAGTAATTTGATTCTGGCCATTGGCTTAATTATTCTTAATTCTCCTTCACGACTCAATTGAAGGGAGTTAAACTTTTTACATTTGAGAGCTTCAATCTATAAATGAAAAAGCTCATCAAATTTCTTAAAATTGGTTTACTGACTCTTGTTCTTGTTGCGGTTTCAATAATTGGGTGTAATGAATTGGTTGAATATTCAACGAAAGATCAAGTTTTTACTTACAAAAAGGAAGTTCCTTTCAACGATGTTGGGTTGCTTCTGGGTACTGCAAAATATTTGGGAAATGGCTATAAGAACCTTTATTACACCTATCGAATTAGTGCAGCCATTCGTTTGTACAAAGCGGGTAAAATCAAGTACATTTTGGTAAGTGGTGATAATGGTAATAAAAACTATGATGAGCCAACAGATATTAAGAAAGATCTAATTGCGGGAGGAGTTCCTGCAGGCAGAATCTATTTGGATTATGCTGGTTTTAGAACTTTAGATTCTGTGATTAGATGTAAGATAATATTTGGTCAAAATAGTATTACCGTTATATCTCAGCAATTTCATAATGAAAGAGCCATTTTTATTGCTAATAGAAATGGAATGGAGGCGGTTGGATACAATGCAAAAGATGTCTCTGCTAAATATGGATTTAAAGTAAAAGTACGTGAACGATTCGCACGTGTGAAAATGGTACTTGACCTTATTTTCGGTAAAGAACCGAAGTTTTTGGGTGAGAAAATAAAAATAGGTTGAGCCTTTAGCTCGATTACCTTACCTGCTTAAATGCGATATTCAAGTGTTTCTCAAAGTATCGAATTTGCTTTACCTCTTTGGAAGTAACTAAACTTAATGAGATGCCATGCTTTCCTGCGCGTGCAGTTCTTCCGCTACGATGGGTATAATATTCTTCTTTGTCGGGCATTTGGTAATGAACAACATAAGCCAATCCTTCTACATCAATTCCTCTAGCCGCTAAATCGGTTGCAATAAGTATTTGAAGGCTTTCATTCTTGAAGGCACGCATTACTTTGTCCCTTTCTTTTTGCAACAAATCACCATGAATGGCATCAGCCGAAATATTCTTAGCAATGAGTTGTTTTGCTAATTTTTGAGTAGCAACTTTAGTTTTACAGAAAATCAAACCTCTGTTTTTGTGTTGCGATTTTAAGAATTGAGTCAAGATATGAAGTTTGTCATTTTCTTCACAGATTAGAAATTGGTGTTCGATGTTTTTGTTTACTGCATTTTGTCTGCTAACCTCAATTCTATAAGCTTCAGGAGAAAGATAATTATTTACGATTTCTTTAATTCCGTGAGGCATAGTTGCCGAAAAAAGCCATTTGTTTTCAGTTGATTCTAAAAAGCTAAGAATTTCATGAAGTTCCTTTTTGAAACCCATGCTTAACATTTCATCGGCTTCATCTAAAACTACAGTTTTTACATTTCTGAGGTCTACCGCTTTTCTCTGTACTAGATCGATAAGCCTTCCTGGGGTAGCCACAACAATATGTGTTGGGCGCCTTAAATTACCAATCTGTTTTTCAATTTTCTCTCCACCATAAACGGCTTCAGTAAAAATTTTATGACTGTATTTAGTAAACTTAAATAATTGTTTTGCTACTTGTTGACCCAATTCACGAGTAGGGCAAAGAATAAGTCCTTGAATAACTTCGTTTTTTGGATCTATTTTTTGAAGAAGGGGCAAGCCATAAGCAGCTGTTTTACCTGTTCCAGTTTGAGCTTGACCAACCAAATCAGTATCCGATTTCAATAAAAGTGGAATTACTTCTGCTTGAATTGGAGTAGGAGTTATGATGTTTAAATCGTTAAGCCCTTTTATAAAATCTTTGTGTAAACCGAGTTTTTCGAAATTGTCCAAAATGATATTTTTTTATTAGTTGCAAAAGTATCTCTAAATGCTTTCTATTAACCAATTAGAAGGATTTCAATAATTGAATATTTAACAAGCATGAAGCCTTGGTCTAAAACTTTTTTTATTTACAACACAATAAAAAGAGCGTCCGTAAAGTTATCATTACCAGTTCTTTGTAAATCTAAATATTCATGGGTATGAAAAAAGTTTTGTTGGGGTGTGTGGTAGTGGTCTGTTTTATTGGACAATTAAATGCAAGTAAAAAGGTGCTAAAAACTTCTGTTTTTTTTGAAACAGATAAGCATGAATTAAGTGAAGAAGGAAAAAGGGAATTACACCAATTCATTAAGGAGAATGTTAAAGGGCTTGATTATGAATTACTTGTTCAGGGACATGCCGACAAAAGAGGTGATTTAATTTACAATGATGCTCTTTCATTGAGAAGGGCCAACCGAGTTCGGGAGCTTATAACCACCAAAGGAATTTCAAGCAAATTAATAGAGCTGTCGCACTATGGCGAAAGAAACCCGAATGGTAATTCCAACTCCAAAAATCATTTATCGCAGAATAGGAGGGTTGATGTCATTTTACATATTTATGAATTCAATTCTGTTGAAGAAATACAAGCCGCACTTAAAGAAAACTCTGTTTCGGAATTTGAAATTAATCCAGAATTGAAGAACTTATTGAAAGGTAAAAACGGAACCAAGGTCTTAATTGAACCTAATAGTTTTGTAGATGAAATGGGGAAGCCAATTTCTGAAAAAGTTGAAGTTGTTATGGATGAGGCCATAAAACTAGAAGACTGGGTGGCAAACGACCTGTCTACCGAATCAAATGGGAAATTGCTAGTAAGTGGAGGCATGATGAAGATTTCAGCTAAAACCATGTCTGGGAAAGAGGTGAGGCTAGATGCTACAAAACCACTATTAGTCGCTCTCCCAAATAGTGCTAATCAGTTGGATGATAAAATGGAAATGTTTACTAGTTCAACTGGCGGAAACTGGTCGGCTGTTGGGAATAGACCATTAAACTTATCTGGAATAGAAATGAGGCCATTTCCAAAGCGTAAACACGCCCCTTTAAACTATACTAATTACACTGTCGATTATAGCACGAAGCCCAGAAGACCAATGATGTTGTACAAACCAACTGAGCCTCACAAACCAAGGGAAATGGATATGCGGTGGAACGTACATTGGTACACTATAAATAAAAACAAAAAGGAAGAAAAGAATATTGCGGCTTATCATAAAAACTTAGACAGCTACTACAAGCGAATGGAGCGTTTCAAGAAAAGTGACAAGAAGTACAAAACATCGGAGCTGAATCATCAAAAAGATCTAATGACCTACGAAGAAGACTTGAAAGACTGGTTTGATAGTGTTGAGGTTATTCGAGAAAACTGGGAGTTACTTCCTGAAAACGTCAAAATCTATCGAGAAAATGATTCGTTAAACAAACTGTACAGTATAATTCATCAAAAAAAGGTAGATGAATGGAAAGAGGAACGAAGAGATAAAATTGGCGCTATGGCTGGCAAAATGGACGACATAGGAATTACCAATACTTCAGCATTAAATACTTATGTGTTTACCATGAATACCTTGGGTTGGATAAACTGCGATCGGTTTTATAGTGTTCCTAAAGATCAAAAACGAGAGATTATTGTTCAAGAATCGGATACATCAAGTAAAAAAGTATTGTTGGTATTGAAAAACCTAAATAGCTCAATTAACCTTCAAAAATGGAAAGGGAAATATGCAAATAGTCAGATTCCTAAAAATGAAGAGGTAATGCTGTTTTCATTTAAAGTTATTGAAGGGAAACCACATGTATGTCTTAAGGAAATAGAGCTGGGAAATAACAATGTTAAAATGGATTTCAGGCCGAGTTCTTTTGCCGAAATAAAAGAAATACTTGCTGGTTTTAAAAGAGGGTAGTACCTACTTCAAATTCAGGTTGTACATCACGCCAAATACAAATCGTTTGTCTGGAGCTTCTCTGTTTGTTTGGAATTCGTATCGGTAAAAAACATCAAAGAAATGCCCAAGAGCTACTCTAAACTTGGTTCCCACTGTATAACGTTGTAAGTCAAAAGCGGAAAGGTTATATCTTTTTGAGTAAAAATACTCAGCCTTTCCATAAACAAGAAATCGTTTACTGAATTTGTGTTGATAGCGCAATCGAACCCGAAACCGATCTTCGAGTCTAGTGTTAAAGCCAAATTCACGTTGTATTCTTAATCTTACCTGAAAACCTTCTTTGTTGATAGAATGACTGAGGAAGTTGTCAATGTCAATTCTATGTATGTTAGTAACGTTCCAATCAGAAAATCGGTAATTAACGCCAACCTTGTACATTTTAGAAGCTTTGTATTGAAACTTACCCTGAAGTAAGTAGCGATACATGCTAGTAGCGTTTTGATTGAACCTAGCTTGGGTTCCTGCCATTACAACATACTTCTTATTGAATGTTTTAGATGCGTTCGCACCCACCCAAAACCTAAAATCTTGGTTTTGAGAAATCCCAAGAAATGGAAGTATTAAAAATGATATAAGTAATATTCTTTTCAAACTCAATTTGAATTATTTCTTTTAAAGTAAATTCTAATTTTTGCCGCATCCTTCAAGAAGTCTGCTTCCAATATTTCAAAACTTTCAATTTCAAGTCCGGTACGTTCTTGCAAATCTTTTCTTAATATTTCTTCGTTTTCTGGTTTTATATTTTCAATTATCTCATAATGAACCAATTGATTTTCAATAACAGTCGTAAATAAATATTTTTCCAGTAAAAAGGTAATTATTAGTACAACTAAATTGGTGAAAATCAATTCTGCATAACTTACTTTTTTTGTGCTTATCGCATTGATTACAGACACAGCAATAATGATAAACATGTATGTCATTTCCTTAACGGGAATGGGTGTTGTTCGATACCTAAGAATTGAAAATACAGCAAACAATCCAAAAGCAAAGCCAATACTCATGGTCGTTGTCGCAAACATGTGACATATAAAAAATATGAGTGGGCTAAAAATGAGGTAAGTAAAAAGGTAGTCGTTGTCTTTCATTGTTGATTTGAAAATTTTCAAAATGATAGTGTAACTAACCAAAAGAGTTAGTCCAAGCCTCATCATTAACTCCAAAAAGTCATTGTCGTAAAACTTTATTCCAAATAACCTTTGAGAATCTGCGGCCAATAGCACGAAGTCGTTAAGCAATAATCCCATTTTCCTTTTTTATTTTTTTAAGTTTAGTAAGAGTAGGCTTAAACCTATTTCTTTTTAAGTTTTCTTGAAACTGCATCACACTAGCACAATACTTTGAAAAGGAGTGCGGGGCAATTTGCATTTCTTTTAAAGTGCGAACAAAGACACTGTTGTATGTAAATCGTGGTTGTTTAACTTCAGCAATGGCTAGGTTTTGAAATAAGTGTTTTTCATTTCCCAAAATCCCTGTCAGATTAATGTCTAACGTGAATTTCTCAGTCATATCTCGGTTAGCAAAAGTCATTCTTTGATAATCAATACCCGTTTTACAAGGAAGTTTTTCAAAACCATAACCCAGTTTTTCCATTAAGAATGCATTGGTCTCTTCGTTTTCAATTGAATCAAAAGATTCAAGACTTATACGTTCTTTAATGGTTAAGCTTTTGTTCGACTTCGTTTTTATTTCAAAAACAAAAGGTCCTTTTTCACTATAAGATCGAGCTCTTACTTTTACTCTATTTAAATAACCCGCATGGTGTTGTCGGAAATACTCATGATGTTCCGTATCAAAATACATGTTTTTGTAATCGAAAAGGTATTTCCCTTTTAATTCAAGAATAACAACATGTTCCTTTATTCTATTCAAAAACTCCACAAGTCTATGTGCCGGGAAAATGTATTTGGTGTCTATTCGCCCGTCAAAATCAACTGCAGCGAGTTCTTCCAAATTTATACCTGGAATCGTAGAAACAACTGGAAGTAATTGTTCTCTCAAACTATTATTATTTAATGATTACAACCTTAAGTTTAGAAAGATCCATTGAGGTAGTACCACTTGGAATTTCAAAGTTTAGGTAAGAAGCTTCAATTTCATTGTTGCAAAAAATACAATCTGAATAAGCGTAAACTCGATACTTACCTGGTCGAAGTCTAGTAAACTGAAAAGAACCGTCTGAGCTTGAACGAACATCATCACTATGCGTATTTCCTTCACCATAAACTAGATATACTCTTTCGTTAAAAAGTGGGCCTACACCTAAAGTGTCATTGTTGTTGCCGTTAATAAAGTACGCCTCTAACGATCCATTTACTGTTGCAACTCCACCTGCACCAGGCCCGTCACAATAATCTCGATTGTATAGGTCAATTTTAATTTCACCCATTGAGACGTTTTTGTCTTTTTTTCCAATTTCAATAGAAGTAGAAATTTCAGATTCTCCAGTTGCACAAGTATCACATTCACTTTGAACTGTAATGCGATAATTTCCAGGGTTTAAATATTTGAATTCAAACTCACCATTGGTTCCTGCACGCAAATCATCATCATAAGAGTTTCCTCCTCCATAAGATAGATAAACACGCTCACCATTTGCACCGGATACTGTTTTAGACTCTCCTGTTTCTGAACAGTAATATGTGGCAACAACTGTACCTTTAATACTAGCTTTACCACCTTTACCAGCTTCTTTTTTACACGAAAAGAATAGAGTGGAAGTGCTTAATATAATTCCAATTAAAATTAATTTCTTCATTTGAGTTTATTTATAATGGGTGCTTTTAGTTTTTTACAATTCTATAAATGCTCTTGCCAATTTGCATTTCGTATTTACCATTAGGAACATCTTCTATGTGAATCATTCCAGTTTCATCTTCAACTTTAGCTCTGAGTAGCACTTGATCTTCTTTATTTCGAATTATCACTTTTAGAATCGCTCCAGATTTGTTGTAGACAATGAATCCTGTTTTATCAGTATTCACATGCAGTTCAATACTGTCTTTTACTAGTTTTATGTCAAATGCTAAAACTGGGTTAAGTGTATTTGTCTTTCCTAAACTTGGGTTCATGTACCTTTTTTCTTTACTGCCATCAGGTCCAAGTCCAAAACTAATATCAGCGAACTGTCTCTTGCATTTTAGCTTATGAATTTCATTTCCAGACTTGTCAGATAAACGTAATGTTTCTTTTTTAGAGCTAATTTTAAAGTTGGTATGCATTTCGGTTGCTTTGTTTTTATAGGGTTTGTTGTCTGCCCACACTAAAATGTAATCTTTACTTTTAATAATAACTCCTTGAGGAAAAGCCCATTTCTTGAGTGTGTCTTTTTCATCGGAAAGGAAATAACCAGAAATGTTCATATCGGTGGTACTTGAATTATAGATCTCAATACAATCCTTAAACTTTCCTTTGTTATTTTTTACGCTAGATTTATTTATAGCCAGTATCTCATTTATAAACAGGTTTTGAGAAATACCTGAGAATGATAAAAATAAGATGAGTAAGAGTAATGTGTTTTTCATATTTCTAATAATGAGTAAAAGTAGAAAAAGCCGTTAAACCCTTGTGTAGTTTGAGAAAATGTAATAAACATTTCGATGAGATAACTTCATGAGTTGATTTGGACGTTTAAAATTATCAAAAACTTTTGCTTTCGAAATTAATATTAGAATTTCAAATGAAAGAGTAGGGCATTGTAATTCGCCAATTTCGACTTAATATACTATCGAATGCCTAGTATCACTAATTCAAGAGTCCATTTTCCTGTGGGATTTAATCCAATGATAATAAACTCACTTTCCATCTCATCGGGAAGGAATGCGTATCTTGAATTGAATAAGGTGTTCTGAAAATTACTAGCATTAAATACTAGTGTTTTGTTTAGGCCAGATTCTAAATTAATTTTTGTAGCTAGAATGTTTTCTCTATTTGGGCAAATAATGTAAATGTTGTTTTCGATAAAACGATATGTCCACTCCAAATATCTATAATGTGTATCGTTAAGTGAGTTTACTACTTCAGGCGCATTAGTAGCACTTGGAAGGTTAATGTCTGATTTTGAATAGCTTTTTTTAGCATAAGGGCTTAAGTTGTCTGCTCCTCTCAAATCTTCACCAAATAGACTCTGATTTTTTTGAATTTTTCCAAACGCAAATAAATCACCTTCAGAGTCTGCTAAGAAATAAGATAAGTTTTGTTTTGAATGCACAACTTTAGCAGTTGACCCTACAGAATCGAAAACAACTTCATAAAAAAACAACTTATTTCCGTTTTTTAGAATAATTGGGTCATGGAAAAAGCCGTTGTCCTGAGGTTTTATTTCATTTATTTTGGATAGAACTAAATTGTTTTCTTCTTTCCAATTGCAATGTCCAACAATAAATTTATCTGCTTTTATGCCAGAAATGTGTCCTTGAGCCCATGTCCTACTTATTTTGACTCCTTGATTTCTTGGTGAGTATCCTGTTGAGAAAAACTCCAGCTTATCTTTTTCAATAAAAATTCTTGCCTCGTTAAATTTTGAGTTTTCTCCATTTTCTAGCTTTACAATTTTGTTCTCGTTAGATTCAGTGTCATACACAGAAATAAATGAATTTCTGTTTTCAACGCTATTCTTATCTCCAAGGTAAAAATAACCAGCCCAATTAGCACCTTCTACAGAAGTAGATTTAATCATGACAAAGTCTTCTTGAGATTCTGCCAATATTAGCCTAACAGACTTTCTGTCTTCCATATTAAGGTCTTCCAATACTATTTTTCCTTCTGCATTAAAAATCACTAGAAGATGCGATCCTACGATTTCGTTATAAATAACATTACCATCTAATGGAGCTAACTTGAAAGTAAATACTTCTTCTTTTTTATTTCTAAAATTTATGCCTGTAACTTCATAGTCAAGTCCTTTTTTTAGTTTTTTGGACAATACTCTTATGCTGTAATCAAAACTCCAATCTGCCCAGTTACTTTCTTCTTCCAACTCTTCCTCTTCTCCGTTTTTACTTTCGATTAAGCTTCCATCTGATAGTGATATGATTCTGCTCTCCTTGTTTGATAATATTATTTCGACGTTTTCAGAATTTATTTTTGTTTCATTTATCGTATAGTCATATGGTCCCACAATATATTTCCATATCGTTTTTAATTCTGTATCTGTTTTTATAAGAACAATTTCTTTACCCGTTAATCCAGCAATTAAAAGATTTCCATCAGGGAGGTTACTTATTGTTTGATCAGATAATGAGAAACTTGTTTTGTTTAATGTAACTTGGCATTGGCCAGATGCAATAATTAAGGTAAGTAGGATAGAAAAAGCTAATTTCATATCAGTCTGTTTTAAGTTGAATATATCACGAATGTATTTAATTATTGGTTAATGATGGAGGAAATGGGTTTTATACAACCTTTATTTGTGTTGTTGATTTATTTCTCGTTAAATCATAATTACCTTGATTTCTAAATTTTCT
>ENA-UOXV01007167-UOXV01007167.1-marine-metagenome-genome-assembly--contig:-NODE-7167-length-11387-cov-21.713908_pt1 | contig 11387 bp, 3 predicted proteins | sample MGYA00238165_ERZ766961 | MGnify/ENA primary metagenome ERZ766961 (study PRJEB28924, sample SAMN03173240) | marine metagenome | biome: Marine; feature: Water; material: Subsurface seawater | place: North... | reverse complement strand
GTGCAGGGACTAGAAAGAAGGGAGTTTTGAGGGGAATTTGAGCTTACTGCTGTCCTGGGTGTGGCGGGTGGGGCGCCTAAAAACCCAAAAGTGGACGCGCAGCGAAGAGCAGCTGTGGGGCTGGCTCTCGCTTCCTCTGTGGCGCCTCTGCAGCGGCGAGTCGCTGCAAGCAAGGCACAAGAAACAGAAAGCGAGAGCGTCACTCTCAAGAGACTCGGTTTCACCCCTGTGAAACCTGTACTCTTCCTGCTGCTCTGCCCTCGCCGGGAGGGAGTCTCCTTTTCTCAGCCTCCGTGCTACTCTACAGAATGACGCCACGCCGTGACGCCCTCTGGAGTGCAGGGACTAGAAAGAAGGGAGTTTTGAGGGGAATTTGAGCTTACTGCTGTCCCTCTGCTTGATCGCCTCATGTAGTCCCTCTGCGAGCTAGCTGAGGACGACGTAGCCCTTGCGCAAGTCCTGGGTGAAGTCGGCCGAGCAGCCGCCAAGCGACTTGAACTCGTCGCGCGTCTTGGCGCGCTTGTAGAGTTCGTAGCGCTTGTGTGCTGAGGAGCCTGTGCGTTTGGGGTTATTTTGTTGCAGCGAGATGGGGGTCGTGCCAGTGACACGCCGCTGCTTGCGCTCGACTGGAGTGCTCGAAGACGCCGGCTGCGCCGGGCGGTGGCGCTTTGCCGAGGGCGCCGCCGGGGTGTGTGCCGCGGGTGAGCGGGCCGGCGCTGGGCGTCGCTTTGCGCCGCCCGAGGAGCCGGCCGCGCCGCTGCTGGCTGCTGCTTCGTCGTCCTCGTCGTCTGACTCGTCGACGGGGCACGTATCTGCGATATCGCGACCTTGCTCGAGCGGGCCTATCACGTTCGCGAAGTCGGCGTGCAGCGCTCTGTCGTCGAGCGTCGGGAGGTTGGCCGCCAGCGTGGAGTCGACCGTCGTTGACGACATGCGGCGGACACGAGCTGCGTAATCGCGCGGATTGATTCGTGCGTAGATGCGCAGGGACTCGGGCGAACGCCAACGGCATAGCGCTTGTATGACCGCGTCGTCCTCGCCGTGCGCCTTGTGGCAACAAGCGGCGAAAACTCGGCAGCTGTGGAACGAGCGCTTGGATGCGAGCGCGTCGCCGAGCGCTGCGCGCGCGAGCGCAGTGAAGATGCGGTCGATGCGGCCGCACGTCAGCGCGAGTCCGCTCTCGTTCGCGACGAGAAGCGGCGCATGCTGCCGATCGTTTCCGTGTACGACGTGTACGCGCTCAAGCTCGGCCAATGCCAGAGCTGCGTTGTTGACGTCGGAGTGGATGACCGGCAAGTAGATGAGCTGGTTGCCGAACTGCTCGGCGGTTTGGTCCGCCTTCGACGCTGCGGGGCGAAGGCACGCGCACTCGCCGTCCACGAGCGCGTGCGCCGGTGGCAGCTCGGGAACGTGTCGGTATCCGCCTACGCCGTCGCTGAGGTACCACGTCAAGTTGTCCTTCGCCATTTCGTGCGGTTCGCGTTCTTCGTCGAGTGAGGCGATGTCGGCCTTGCGCGTGCCGGACTGGCGGGCGGTCAGCAGGCCCGCCTTGAACGAGAGGCCCTCGACCGACAACCAGTCGACGGTCCATCCACGAAGAGGGGTGCCGTTGTCGATGCCGATCATGGAGGCGCACTCGACGTTGTTCAGCGGCTCAGCGCGCTCTTCGAGAAGCGCCTTGTTCGAACCCTCCTCGCGCAGAAATTGCGAGTTCAGGCCGCGGAGCGCCATGGCGAGATGCCCGCAGCTGACCATGTCGATCATTGCGCGCTTGTGAATACGTCGTACGCCTGCGACGACGTTGAGCGCACTGCGCGGCTTGGCTCGCTTCTTGCGCCGCCGTCGCGGCGCCATCATGCGGTGAGTCTCGATCAGGAACGCACGCAGGATGTACACCTCGCGGCGATGCCCACGTGCGTCCGCGCCGGAGTTGGAAGCGACGTCGTTCCGCCATAGGCGCTCGATGTGGTGGCGAGCACAGAACGCCTTCCACTTGCGCCAGGCAGAGCGATCTGCACCGATCGTGCGCGTGGCGGCCGAGTCAGCATAGGTACGGAACACGTCTGCGAGGAGACCTTCGTCGACGAGCCCGATGCGGTACGGGGACTGGTCTGTTGCGAGCTCGTTGCGGAGTGCTTCGAACGTTGGCGCCATGGTTGGATCGAAATCGGCCATGTCGCGGCGCCGGTCTCGAGAAGAGCGTTGCGCCGCGGGCGCGGGCGCGGGCGCGGCACGGGGTGCTGGCGCGCGCGCGCGCGGCGCCGGTGCGGGTACTACGGGTGGCGCCGTCGGTGCACTTGACGTCACGTCCGGTGACATCGGCGGAGGTGGCATGCAAAGCCGGCTCGTTAGTGCCGTAGGCTGGGGAGCGGGCACGGGAGTGCGTGGCGACGGCGACGACGCTGCGAGCGGGAGCTGCCGTGACGGTAGGGGCGGCGTTGCGCTTGCGGCTGGCGGGGCGAACCGGAGAGGCGATTCGCCGTCGACGCCAGGGCCGTCGCCCATTGAGCTCGACGAAGTCGCTGCGTTCGTGCCTCGCTCCGACGGCGAGCTCGGCCGTTGGCGACTGGCGCCGTGAGCGGCTTGAAGAAGCTCGGCCAGCACGTCGTCGTACGCCGGGCGCCACAGCGCTTCGGCTTCGACCCACGCAGTGTTCACGGCGCTTTGATCAGTGTTCGTCATGACGAAGGTGCGATCTCGTGCGCCGACGACGAGGTCGGTGTACGTCAGCTCCGTGATGCGTCTCGGGCGCTCCGGCTCGGCGCGCCTGGCGTTGTGGCCTTGCGGGAGCGACGTCAGCGGTCGAGAGCCGGCACCAGGGCCGTCGCCCATCGAGCTCGACGAGTTCGCCGCAGTCGTGCCTCGCTCTGCCGGAGAGCTCGGTCGCTGGCGAACGGCACTGCTCCTCGCTTCGCGCGCGCCTTGACTGCCGTGCCGCGACGGCTGCTGACTGCGCTGCTGTCGATCTCGACGCCGCCCTTGGCGCTGGTGTCCGCGCGGCCGCCTGCTTGCATGGCGCCGTGCGCAGGCACGCACGTCGTTGATGAACTCGACAGCGCGTTTCGGCAAAGGAAGCGGCTTGTACTCGACCTTGAGCTGCTTGTTGAGCTGCTCGATGAGCTCGTTCTTCCCGCGACTCTCAGCGTCGGCGTACACGTTGCCTGTGCCGTACACGTGAGCGATTTCAAGCCTGTGTCTGAAGCGAGCCACTTCCGGCATCGCCGCGATGTAGTTCGTGACGAACTGCATGAGCGGGGACTTGGACTTGAGATCGAGTACGGCAAGGAACGAGCCGAGCGAGTCCGACGCTATCGTCGGCCAGTTCGACTCGTGATTCGGGATGAGCGAGGAGAAGACCATGAGGTTGACCGCAATCACGATGTACTCGAGCACCGTGATTGGCAGCTTGAAAGGCCCGGAGATGTCGCCCATGTCGAGCGGAGCGCGCCACGCGTAGCCGTGCATGTAGCCGCCGAGGCCGCTGTCCGAGGTCGACTGCTCTCGTGCTGCGTCACCAAAGATGTACCACTGCACGACGTCCGCCGGCACTGCCGTTCTCTGTGCGCCGAACACCGCATCGGCGAGTGCGCCGGGGCATGTGGCGAGTCGGTCGATCCATTCTCGAGCGCGATCCATCATGCCGTCCGTGAAGCTGTGCCGCAGCTGCGCGGCCGGCGCCGCGTTGTCGAAGATGTGGTGCGGGTAGTACAGCTCGTGCATTTGACGCCGATTGAAACCGACGATCGGCAGGAGGTGTTCCAGCAGCCCGACGAGGCTGCGGTACTCCCCCCACTCGAGTGTGCTGTCAGCACGGGCGACGCGCTCGAGCGCGGTGCACGCGCGAACGACCTTGCCGCGAGGTACGTAGGCCATGCCGAGGCACGGCAGCAAGTGCACGCCGCACCAAAGTAGACCAGCACCGAGAGTTCGCTTTTCGGGGATCGCCATGCGCGCGCGCGACCGTCGCACGAACTCACCCCAGAGGCGGAGTAGTCGAAGTGCACGCTCCACGCCGGCGACGATCATGAGGCCGTCGTCGGTGTAGATGCACATGCTGAAGAGCGCGCACTCGTCGCGGCCCGTCATCACGGAGAGCTTGCGGCGCCGCGCGATGAGCTCACGCTCCTCTGGGGTGCGGTCCGGACTCGCGAAGAACTCACGATCAGCGTCGTGCATTTGCGTTGCGATCGCTTCGAAGACGCCGTTGGCGAAGCGCTGGCACAGGTTCGACGCATTCGCGAAACCGTAGCCGAGCGTGTACTCGAGGATGATGCCCATCGTCGTCTTGTCGCCGACGACGTCGGAGATGTGAGCGAACGCGAATCCGACCTTCCACAGCTCCCACGGCGCGAGCTTGAACTGGTTGAACATGTCCTTCCAGTCGTCCGTGATGATGTACAGGTCGAGCTTGAACGTGCGAGCCATGTACAAGAGCACCATGATGTCGTGGAGCACGTCGGGCACGTGGGGCTTCGCCTCCCATGGCAGACGTTTGCGAACACGCGTGCTTGGAGACGGCGGTAGTAGGCCGCTCGAGCCGAGCACGCCCGTGGTGCGCTCCGTATCGTTGCCAAACTGGTAGCTCGTGTCGCTCGGGTTCTCGGACTCGGGGATGCGCTTGATCGCCTCGTTGAGCGGCATGACCCCGACGCCGAGCGAGTCGGCCTTCGGTGTGCGCGGCGTGCCCGCGTCGGAGATGCGGCGAGGCCGATCTGGCTCGAGCTTTCGAGCGCGCGTGCCTTGCTGGATGAAGCGGCACGGGAAGAAGCCGAGGTACGAAATGAACTCGAGGTACCCTGCGCCCGCCAATCGTTTGAGCTCTTTGCTGACGAGCTCGTAGCCGGGAGCGAGCGTGGTCAAATGAGGCGCGAAGTAGATCTGGAGCGCCACGTCCGCGCCGAAGTTTGCGCCGGTGTCCGTCACCTGCGACACCATGTCGCGGTCACGGCACGTGTCGAGCAGCTCGCGAAGGAACTGGAGGTCGAAGTGCGACTCCAACGGCGTGTTGTAGTCGAGCAGCTTGATGTCGTCCAAGTCGCGAAGATCCCAGATCTTGCCTCGAGCTCGAGGTCGAAACGCGTTTTGACCGAGTACGAGGTGCTCGTTGAACTGGCGGATGCCGCGAATGTAGTCGTCGCGCTCCGTCTGCTCGACGCACCATGTTGGCCACTTGAAGTTGGCGAACCGCTCGAGCTCCTCGTGATAGCTGCGCATCCACCAATCAATGCGCTCGATCGCCCAAGGGTAGAGCAGGTCGCCGATGCAGCGAGGTTTGAAGTCCGAGTCTTGCGCAGGCGGTCGCTTCAGAGGCGGCGTCACCGGGATGCCGTCGTAGAACGCGAACGCTGTGTCGCCGAGCCTGTCGTCGAGGCGAGGCGAGTTGCCTCGGATGTTGATCGGCACCTCCGTCGTATCGAGCCGACCGACTTGATCACCCCATTCGTGCAAGTAGTCGCGCATCCACACGTCTTCGTCGTCCGCAGCCACGAGTGCGTCTCGCAGGGTGGTCTCGACACGCCGCACGGTGGCCACCTGGGTGGACCAGTGCGCGCTGTCCGACGTGTACTTGTCGGTCAGTATGTCGAGCCGCCGAGACGCGACGTGGCCGCCGGGCACACTCGCGCGTGCGTTCGCGAACTCACCTAAGCTAGCGCGGGACGACAAAGAGAGAAACGGCGTTACGACAAGTTTCAACCCCTTTAGGGGAAGGGGACGTGAGCGAGTGAACGCGTATCCCAGGGACGTGAGCGAGTTAACGCGTATCCCACTTGAAGGACATGGCGTGAGGGGCGTCGTGTGTCCCCGGAGGAGGCAGGGCCGTCACTCGCAGCACACGAAATCTGGCACAGGGGCGTTCGGGTACATAGCTGGCTTATGCTTTCGCATTTGCGTCGCCGCCCCGCCCCTCAACCGCCCGCACCGTGGGCGGTTTAGCCTGCGCCGGTGGGGACTCACGGTGGGTCTAGCTCTTTAGAGCACCAGCGCCCGTGGGTTGTCCAGTGCGCGTCCGGTTGTCAACCCGAACAACGCCGCCTTTCTCACAACTCACTTTTCGGACTGCATCGAGACGACGGCAGCCGAAGCGAGTTCGCAAACACGACGGACATCCGAGGATGCGTCGATGCTCGAAGGTGCGATCCACCGCAGGAGCGGGTGGTCGTGGCGCTCGTGCGTGTCGCCGAGCGGGCACGCGACGACATGAGCCGACGACGCGTCGCCCGGCGTCGCGTACGCTGCACGCAGTGCTGCCGGCTTGTGGCCCAGCGAGCACTCGAAAGCATTCGTCAACTTCGCGACGCGGTCGATCACATCTCTGTGCGTGACATCGGCTCCGTTGCGATCAAGGCCAGGAAGCCGACCCGAAGCCGTGTCGACGAGTACGAGCATGCCCGTGGCAGTGAGCGCGAGGAAGACGACGACGGCTGACGCCGATGCGACCGACACCAGGTGCTCGGAGAGCGTCGGCTCGGGCCGATCGCAGTACGGCGCCAGATGCCCTTCACGAACTGCGATGAACTCGTCAATTCGAGAGCGCAGACGCTTCGTCATCGCTCGCGCCAAGCTCATGCTGAGCGACTTGCCGTGTCGTCGACGCAGAGCGGACTCCCGAGGGTGAGTACGGAGGCGTCGGAGCTCGAACAGGCCGGCCTCGTCACCGCCAAGGCGGTAGAGCTCGGTCGTCGTGTAGCGGCGAGCACGGTCGCCGACCAGGATGAGCTGTTTGTCTTCGTACACGGGAGGTACACCGAAATCAGTCACCGTGCCCGCCACGCCGAGGATGTTGTAGACGTTGATGTAGTGTGGGACGTGGAGCAGATCTGCGAACGGCACGTTTGGGTGCGTGTCGTACCGCCGCTCGCCGTCGTCGACGAAGAGCGTGCACGTGCCAGCCGCATTCTTCATCTCTGTCACGACGTAGAGGTGTTGGCATTGTTCGGTGTGTCGCCGTACCCGCGAACCAACGTTGATTGGTACCGACGGCCCGCCAAAGGTCAGGACGGCAGCGACCGTCGGGGCATCACGAGAGCACACGGCGGGCTGGTTCGGCAGGAGTCGCAGCGAGCCGGCGACGAAGAGCTTCGAGTCGACGTGCGCGGGGTCGTCGAGAATGTCGACGATGCGCAGCACGTTCGGCACGTCGATGTGCAAACGTGGACACGGAGAGATCATGTTCTCGAGCCGGACGTCCTCGTGTTGCATGGCGATCCGATGCCGAAGTTCTGGCACGCCCGTGTCGAGAACGAGTTCAGCGCCGTGCGGCGAGTCGGCGACGATCGGAGTCCGTTGCCGCCCGCCCGCGCGCTGTGCGTCGTCGATCGCGAGCAGCACCGCACCCCCGTGCGCCATTGCTAGATTCGCGTGGTTCTCCTGCGTCACGAACGGTGCTCGGAAGTGGTTCGCTACGTCCGCAGCGGAGCGAACGGTAACGTCGGCGTCTGGGTCGTCGAGCCCAAGCCGGCGGCCCGACGTTGCTACTATTCGGCACGGTGCACACGCGAGCACGAACATGACTTCGGCCGAGAAGCTCCACATGCGGTACTCCGCGGCGAGCACGTCGGTCGAAGTAGCGATGCCGACGAACCGTCGCTTGGCGAACTCCAAATCGTACGCGTCGCGCTCGATGACGCCGACCGGATCGAGCCCGAGTGGCACAGCTGCGCGCGACAAACGGAGGATGCCGCCGAAGATTTCGAGGCCCGCGTGCCGTCGTGAAGCGACGGCGCGCGTTGAAGCTGGCGCGAGGGTGGAGACGTCGCCGTCGCTGTCCCGTGCGTGACTACGCCGTCCGTTCGCTCGCTCGCTGGCCGTCCAAAAAGCTCGTGAGTGGGCGGTTGACTCGCCGACCTCGTCGACTTGCGTCGGCGTGTGTCGCGCGTCTGTCGACGCGTTACGTTGACGAGGTGCCGATGAGCCGGAGGTCACTGTGCTGTGCTCGTTGCCGCCGTGCGCACCGGAACCACCGTCATCGTCGTCGTCGCTCGGCCACTCGATGTCACACCAGCCGGCGTCCGGTTCGCCGAACTCATCGTGCTTGAGAGGGATGAGCTGCACGCCGCTGTGCGCCTGCGCGGCGACGGGTGGCGTGTCGCGCGAGAGCCCGGCCATCCAGTATATACCGGTGTCACCTTCACGCCGAATACGACTGTAGCTCGCTTCCTTTGCGCGCTTGCTCGTGAGGTCGGCGTCGGGGTGACGTAGCGCGTGCTGCTCGACTCGAAGTTGCGAGGTTGCGTCGAGCGTCTCGTATCCGTCGGGCACGGCCGTTGGCGCCGAGCGCGCAGGCGGGAACGAACCGATTCGATCGAGTTCGTGCCGAGCGCCGGCGCCGCGCAGCTCGTTGAGCTCGGCGTGCGGATAGAGCTCGCTGAGCGAGTCGAGCGCGGCGGGGGTGGGCGGCGGCTGCCCGCCACCGCCCTCCTCATGTCACAAGCGCCGCGCGAACTCGGGCGTGTTGAGAGTCGTCCACGGCTCACTCGTGAAAGTGTGCGCAGTGTCGTCCGGGTGCATATGGCCAGGCTGGCCAGCATACGGACAGAGCGTCGCGCGCAGGTTCGAAGTGCGCGCAACAGCGGCGATCATGCACTTGTTTCCGGTGCCTTCTTGCCGCTTCAGGTACGGTGCGCACTTGCCCTTGTCGTACTCCCACAGCGAGCCAGCCGGGTTCCTCCTGTCCGGGAAGAGTATACGAAGAGTGGATGCGTTGTTCACCTTGACGCGCCACTGCTCTGAGCCCATGGCGCCTGCGCCGTACCGCGACGACTTCGCTGGAGACGCGCCGTCGACCGACGTGACAGAGTTCGTCGGCGACGAGGGGCGCTTGGCGCCGTCGACGTTGACGTTCACGAACTTCGAAGGCCAGTGCACCGACGCCCCTGTTGCCGCAGACGCCGCCGACGCCGCCGACGCCGAAACGCGGGAAGAAGCGCCCTCGCGCTTTCGGTCGGCCGTGCGCCGCATAGCAGACTTGGTGAGGTCGTTGATGCGTCGCAACCACGCTGGGTTCGGGTTGCTGAACACGGGGAACGCCGCGTCGGCGGTTGACTCGATGGCCGATTTGAAGTAGCCCATCGCGTCGCGCATGAACTCGCAGTAGATGCCGTACAGTTCCTCCTGCGGGTTGTCCTCTGCACTGTCATGTTTGTTGAGGTAGTTGATGAGGTGCTCGATGCAGCCGTGGAAGCCAGAAGAGCTTCGGCGACGATAGCCGAATGCCGAGAACAACGCATCTCCGTACTGCTGAACTTTCTTGAGCAGGTTCTCGTCACGGAACACGCCGTTCGGCCAGCTCGAGTCGGCCGTCATGCGTGGCACCGTGCTACGTTCGGACCGGAGCTTGGCTTCGAGCTCGCCGAAGAGATCGAGGGTTTCCCAGCTCTTTCCAGCGAGGACGTCGTCGACGAAGCGCTCGCGCAGCAGCCCGCGCGTGAGGTCGTCGTCGAGGGTGCCGTCCGCGTTCTGGAACACGCATTTCGAGACGTACGTGTAGATGTGATGCCGATACGGCGCAACGCAGTCAAACATTTGATGGCCGCAGTTCTTGTCCGCTGGAACGAATTGAAGGAAGGTAACGCCCCAGTTAACGCTGAACGCCACACGCAGAATGCGGTGCGGGTCTTTGTCGCCAAGAGGGCCGAGCGAACCGATGTCTTTGAACGCGGACGACTCGGGCGTGTTCATTGCGGCCATGAAAGCAACCGAGTTGCGCCGAACGAACCGCTCGAGCGAATCGTGGTTCACGCGAGAGAAGGCGGGGGCCTTGAGCGCCGAGACGGCAGACTGTGAGCTGCCGCCGGCGCCCGCGGCGACAGTGACGCTTGACGGCGCTTGGGACGCACGTCGGCGCATCGATTCTGCCGCGTGTTCGTCGAGGACGAGCTGCACGCGCTGGTCGGGGGCGACCGACGAAGGCCCGCCGCCTTCCTGCAAAACATGTACGTACTTGCCTGCTTCGTCGTTGAGCGCTTGATAAGACGCCACGCTTGTTGAGTCCGGAGACTGCTGCAGCTCGATTGCCAGGCGACCAATCAAACCGAGCTGAGCGCTGAGCGGCACGCCGCGAACGATCTGCTCGAGGTGTGTGAGCGACTGTAGAAAGATGTGAAGACGAGCACGAATGACTGCCTCCCGTTGAACTGCGCTCGTTGCGTACCGCGCGCGCGCCTGCATTTCGAGCCGAGCGTTCCGCCGATTGCGAGGCGCCGAGGCCAGCTCGACTGGAAGTGCGTTCTGGTTGAGCCACTCTGGGAAGCCGAGTCGAATGTCTTCGTCGACTGCTGAGCTGGGCATCGGCGCATACGCGACCGCCGGGACGGCCGCCACTCCCACGCCACGTCCGCGACCGCCACGGCCGACTGCTCCGTGAACTGCTGCCACGGCGGCGATTGCCGCACGGGCGGGCGGTGCCGTCAAGTCATCGTCGAGCGCGCAGATCTGCCGCGCCACGAAGACCATAGACGCACTATACCACGAGTCTGATGACAGCAGCCGAGTCACGCGCATGTAGCGCGGCCCGACTAGCATAGAAAGATCGCCGTATGTGGATAGGAAACCATTCGAATCAACCAACTCACTGATTGGTACTTCTGAAAGCCAACAATCATCCGGACCGTCCGCGGGTTGGAACGGTTGAGAGTTGGCGAAGTCAGCCGCGCGAAGCGTGAGCGCTGGGCGATTCGGACGCATCGCTTCGCGCGCGACCCGACGTACGTAGGCGTCCAAACCACACGGAGACGAATCGAACTCAGTTGGCAGTGACTGTTCAGCAATGAGCAATTGGTCGACAGAAATGTGACTTAGACCGAACTGGAGGTCAGCTGCTTCAACCGAGGCGTCAGGGGCGAAAAGTCTGCCGTAAACACCCTCGATGATGTCATGTGGAAGACACAAAGTAGTAGCATCGGACGGATCCGGAGTAAAAGAAAAGTCATTGACGATTTCAAGGAGCTTGCTCCCAGGCAGCAGCCGCACCAGGTGCGTCGGGCCTCGATGCACGAAGGCGTTGAGCCCGGCGGGCACTGTGCGCTCCTCCATGTTCTCTGTGGCGATTTTTCCAGAAGAAAGAGAGAAGATCCGAAACCACTTCGCGCTTGCGTTGAATACCCCCAAAAAACTGGTGATTCGCCGCCGAACGAAACGAAAGTTGAGTGCTGAGCTGAGAGCGCCGCACTGGAAGGCACCCAAAAGTGGACGCGCAGCGAAGAGCAGCTGTGGGGCTGGCTCTCGCTTCCTCTGTGGCGCCTCTGCAGCGGCGAGTCGCTGCAAGCAAGGCACAAGAAACAGAAAGCGAGAGCGTCACTCTCAAGAGACTCGGTTTCACCCCTGTGAAACCTGTAATGTAGATGGTACATATCCAGTTCTCATGGGACGCTCCAAGTTGGTATCTCGAG
>ENA-UOXV01007165-UOXV01007165.1-marine-metagenome-genome-assembly--contig:-NODE-7165-length-11391-cov-5.045607_pt1 | contig 11391 bp, 11 predicted proteins | sample MGYA00238165_ERZ766961 | MGnify/ENA primary metagenome ERZ766961 (study PRJEB28924, sample SAMN03173240) | marine metagenome | biome: Marine; feature: Water; material: Subsurface seawater | place: North... | reverse complement strand
ATAGTCATCCAATAGTTTTGAAGCAACGGGTTTAGTCCTCGACCGTCTAAATTGTCTAAGTAATTTGGATTTGAGAATAATGGAATGTTACTAAAGTCAGGGTGTTCACGAAGAAGTACCGTAAATGGGTTTGAGCCCAGTCGATATTCTATAAGGTAAACTCCCAATAACATAGACATCAAGAATGCTTGAACTAAACCAAATATGGATAGCACCGGAGCTTCCCATTTGTTTTTCATAAACAGGAAAACGACTCCTATTAAAGCATGCCAAAAAGCCCATAGTAAAAAGCTTCCTTCTTGTCCTTCCCAAAAGCAAGAGAATATATAACGAAGAGGCAGTTCAGAACTAGAATGTTGCCATACATAATGGTATTCGAAGTACTGGTTTAATATCATGTAGAAAAGCGTAGCTACAATCCCCATGATTCCTACTCCATGCGCAAGAAAAGAAATTCTACCTAATACTTTCCAATCATCGTCATTTTTTTGTGTAGCAAAAAAGTAACTGATTGCGGCTAAAAGAGCTGAAGCAAAAGAAAAAATAACAAAAAAGTTTCCGACTTTTCCTGCTAGCAAATGTTCGCCTACAAATTCCATAAGTATTATAAGTTAGAGCCAGGATTCGATTTCTCGAGCTCTTCAGGGGTTTTAAATTCAGAAGACCCGTCGTTGTATTTAGAAGGGCATTTCATTAGAATTTGATCAGCATGAAAATCTTCACCAGTTGCTTTTCCTATGATAACAATCTGTTCAGAACGTTCAAAATCTTGAGGTTTAGTTTTATGTAGAACGACTTTTTTCTCCACGTTTTCCTTGTCCAACATGTAGAAAATAAACTCGTTAGGGTTTATTTCGGGGTCGTAAGTCGTTGGTTTTTCCTTATTCAAAGTTCCAACAACATGGAATTCATGATTTGGATTGTCAAAAGCTACCGTGAAATTTTCATAGGTACTTGAATCGCTCAAAGTTCCAATTATAGCTGCAATAGCAACTGCGATCACAACAATACCTACGATGTGTGTTTTTTTCATCCCTCTATCTTTTTTTCAAGTGAAGAAACTTTTTTATCGATAGAAACGAGGTAGACTACAATACCAATGAAAATGATACAAAGTACTCCGACCACAACAAAAATTTTACCCTCAGAACGAAGTCCTTCAGCCATTTCAACTCCTTGTGCCGCAGCTCCAAATGCCAATGCTATAAATTGAAGCATAACAAGAATCGATTTTTTAATCATAAAGTAATTTATTTTCAATTTTATTAATTCTAAGCTTAAGACTTAGCATCCAAGTTCCAACAAGTGTCCAACCAATAATTGCAGGGTAAAATACCATTCGCATAGAATTATTCATGTCATATTCTCCAAAAGCAGGGTTTCCACCGTTTCCAGGATGTAATGAATCTGTTCCAGACATTCGTGGAATAACATTGATAAACAGCATCATCATCACGTATGCAAAAATGTTATAGACAGCAGATACTTTCGCTCTTCTATGTTCATCTTGGAGTGAACCTCTGAGAATTATATAAGCCACATAGATTAAGATAGCGACAGCTGTACCATTCAGTTTTACATCATTGGTCCAAGGGCTACCCCAAGTAAAATTGGCCCATAGCATTCCAGTAAATAAGCCTAAAAACCCCATTAATAATGAGACATTGATAGCTTCTGAGGCAATATTGTCTTTTTGTAAGTTTCCAGAACTGAGGTATTGAATGCTTGTTACAAGCGAAGCAGTCATGAGTATCATCATCGCAAACCACATTGGGATATGGTAGTAGGTATTTCTTATCGTTTCGTTGAGAATAGGCATTGCAGGAACAGGCATCAATAAACCTCCTACAATTGCATACAGAACTAGGATTATTCCTAGTGCTTTCCACCAAATTCCTTTCATAAATTGATACCCCAAATTAATCGCGCCAAAGGTAGGGAAATAAAATGTAGCTAAGCGCTGCAACAATGGCATTCATACTGCCTAAAACGATAATAAACTTTAAATTTTGTGGACTTGTAATTCCGTTGATTGCGTTTAACGATAATCCAATTAAAGTATCCAAGAAAGGTAAAATAATGGGGAAGCTAAGTATGGCCATTATTGTAGGGTTATTTCCTGTTTTTGACGCAATTGCTGATACCATTGAAAGAATGATTCCTAAGCCGGTAGAGCCTAAAAAAACAGTAAGTAGAAAAAGGTTAAAGTTTACAATAGGATTTCCCAAAAAGGTGATATAAACCAATAAGGCTAATATTGTTAAAACGAACATGATTAGACTATTGTAAATTATTTTACTCAGAATGATACCTTGAGGACTAGCTATTTGATAGTAGTAAAGTTGACGTTCTTCATTTTCTTGCATAAAACTTCTAGAGATGGTATTAACTCCAGTAAATAGTATAATAATCCAAAACAAAGCATTGTAGGTCTCGGTTGAAATGAGTCGTTTGAAAGAAAAGTAGGTCAAGAAAACAGTCGATATTATATAAATCAGAACGCCGACGAAAGCATTTTTTTGCTTCCATTCGTAAAGGAATTCTTTAAATATTAACGCTTTTACTTCAAGTAAATTCAATGGATTGAATTGAAATAATTAATCTTGCAAAGATATGCTTGACTAATCGAGTATGAACTCTAAATATTAAAAAAATGAAATTAGATATTCTTGCTTTTGGAGCCCACCCTGATGATGTTGAATTGGCTGCTTCTGGAAGTGTTCTTAAACATATTGAACTTGGTAAATCTGTGGGTATTATTGATTTAACTCAAGGAGAATTGGGAACTAGAGGAAGTGCGGCTATTAGAAAGCAAGAATCTGATAAAGCATCTAAAGTTTTAGGAATTATCGCAAGAGCAAACCTTAAGTTGGCTGATGGTTTTTTTGAGGAGAATGAAGAATCATTATTGAAAATAATTGAGCAAATAAGAAGATTTAAGCCTGAAATGATATGGTGTAATGCCAAAAATGATAGACATCCTGATCACGGTCGAGGGTCTCAATTGGTTTCGCGTGCTTGTTTTTTATCTGGACTTGTGAAAATTAAAACCAGTTTCGAGGGAGAAGATCAAACTCCTTGGAGACCAAAAACAATCTATCATTATATTCAAGATTTTTATATTCAACCTGACTTTATAATTGATGTTTCCGAACATTGGGAAAGAAGAATGGAGTCTGTTATGGCTTATTCATCTCAATTTTATGACCCTAATTCTACTGAGCCGAAATCACCAATTTCAAGTCAGGAGTTTCTTAAAACTATTGAAGGTCGTGCCCGAGATTTAGGAAGATTGATTGGTGTTGAATTTGGAGAAGGGTTTACAGTTGAAAAGCCAATTGGGGTTAAGAATATGTTTGATATTAGCTAGTTCTGCCCTGCCTGGGCAAGAGAACTGAAAGCTTTTTTTAGTTAATTAACTCAGTTGTCGTTTTGAAAAACTTTATACCAAACACCCAGAGTAATCCACTTAAATAATCGAAGGTTTTCCTCACTGGACTTTACCGGAGTACTTAATATTTTATTCATTTTATTAATGAGCATTTTTTTGTCAATTATTTCATTGGGAATGTAAGTCATGTAGTCCAGTAAATCGTCTTTTTGCTCACTCAGCCATTTAAAAGAAGGGGTTGCATACCCTAATTTGTCTTTCCTTTTCAGAATGTCTTGGGTCAAATAATCGGCTTTCAATGCCCCAATTCTCATCAATAGTTTATTTCCTTTGGGACTGATTTTGAATCCTGCGGGAAGTGAGAATGCCCATTTTGCCAACTCCAAACTATCGGCAAAAGGAACTCGAGATTCTATCGAAAATCGCATGCTATTCCTGTCTTCTGCGCGAAGTAAAGTACTTAGTTCGCCCATATAATAGTCTTGGTATAGCAACTCATTGAGCCCATCAGAAGTAGCTTGGGGATTTATTTTTTGAGTGTTAGTTTTTATCCAATCTTCTCGAATTGATTCATAATCAAAAAAGGACCGATTGTAAACCTGTTTTTGTAATTCTGGAACATTAGTTTTTCTTAGAGCGGTCTTCACCAATTCAATTCCAGATCTTTTTAATTTTCCAGGCAATTTCATGGCTTCTGATATTCTACCTTCTAATACTAGTTTTTGCTGCAAATGAGTAAAATACCTGCTATATCCACCTAATAATTCATCTGCTCCTTGTCCATCTAAAACGACTTTAACATCATTTTGAGATACTAGTTTCATAAGTTCATATTGAGCAAATGTACTTGTCGAAATCAAGGGGTATTCTTGGGTATGCACCAAATCCTCAATCTGATCGATGAGCATTTTACTGTTGGGTTCTGAAACCTTCCAATTTAATTTATGTTTGTTAACCAAGCCATTAATAAATGGTTTTTCATCCAGTTCGAAATTAGGAAAGCAGGAAGAAAATACGCTTAAATTTTTATTGCCAGAATTAGCCAATATTCCTACAATAGTTCCACTATCCAAACCACCACTTAAACAACTGCCAATTGGAACATCAGAACGAGAATGCCTAACTACCGATTCTCTAAATAACTCATAAAATTTTTCACTTTTTTCAATAAGCTCGGCTTCGTTTAAAATTCGATATGGACCGGTATTAAGTTCTATTTCGTGATATGATGAAGTGTGTAAATCAAAAGTTTTTGTGTTAAAATGAATTTGATTACCTGGCTTGAGTTCATGTATATCCTTAAAAAGTGTTTGCTCTTTTAGATTAAAATTATTGTGAACCAGTAGTTCACTTAGCGCTTGGTGATTAACTGTTTGCTTTTGAATACTTAAGATTCCTTTTACTTCAGAAGCGAAGGTGAAAACCCCGTTTTTATAATAATAGTAAAGAGGCTTTACTCCAGTTCTGTCACGACTCAGTAAAATCGTGTTATCTCTTTTGTCTAACAAAGCAAAAGCCCACATACCTTCCAATTTGTCATACATTTTTTGCCCCCATTCTAGGTAACAATACAACAGTACTTCAGTGTCGGAATGAGACTTAAAGTGATGTCCTTTGGTTTCAAGTTCTTTGCGCAGTTCAATGTAATTGAATAACTCTCCATTATATGAAATGGTCAGTTGGCCATCTAATATTTCCATGGGTTGTCTTCCCCCTTCGCTCAAGTCAATTATTGAAAGACGTCTATGACCAAAAGCCCCTACTATATTTTTTGTTTCTGATTGATCAAAACCGGAATAGCTAATAGTTTTGAGCTGACTATTAAAGAATAAATGTCCCTCTCCGTCAGGTCCACGATGAGCAATGGAATCGGTAATAGATTCAATATTCTGCTTAAGTTCATTAAAATCAACTTCTTTATCCACCCATATTCCAGCAATTCCACACATTTATTTTATCCAGTTTTTAAGGGTGCTAATGGAGATTTTCGAAAACCCTTCAATGTGAATTTGACGTATTGAATTCCACGTCAATTTTGATTCATGCTTAAAGAAAAACATTTGAATTATCATTTGAAAAAAGTAAACAAAAGAAGTTGCCATTCCAGCCCCTAATATTCCATATTTTGGAATAAGTAGGTAACTCATCAAGGTCATTAAAATTATGCCCGTAAAACTAGTTATGGTATTGAACTTATACTTCGCTAGGCCAGCGAAATAATGACTGTAAATGGCAGAAATTGACATGAACAAAACGCCCGGAGCTAGATAAATTAGAAGGCTTTTGACTGAAACAAACTCTTCGCCAAAGATTAAGATGATGAATGACTCAGGAATGATTATGAGTGCTATAGTTGAAACAAGTCCTATAATGAAGGAAAATGTAAGTAAATGAATAGTTAGTATAGCCGCTTTAGTTTTCGAGGTGCTATTGGAAATATTCGAGTATTGAATCAAACTAATTGCATTGCTCGGAATTAGTGCTTTTTCGCTGAATTGGGTTCCTAAAGAAAATATACCCAATGTAGCAAATGAAGTGAAAGATTCCAATACCACATAATTAATTCGGTAAACCCCAAATTGAAAAAGATTGGTTAACTGAATTAAAAAACCGTAGTGATAAACATCCTTGATTAATGGAATGTTAAATCCAAAATCCCCACCAGTCTTAATATTGGACTTTAGATAAAAAGAAGAAAAAAGTAGCGTCAAAACTTGACCGAAAAAATAGATAGTCAAGTATGTTGAAATATTTGTTGAGTCTTGAATTAAATAGTAAAACAGAATTAATGATACCACCAATATCATTTGAACCATACTCGAGATGTTGTATCCTTTAATTTTCTCCTTTCCTACTAGTAAATGAAGATGAGTATGGTTGATAGATTGAATTAAGGCGCATCCGATAATTATCATGGTGAACTTTATCTCAGTATAAAAAAAATGAAGAATGAAAAGGGCTATAACTGAAACCAAAAATGACCATATGTAGGAGACGCTTAAGAGTTGGTTAGTTTGGTGTTTTTTTTGAAGATAGACTAGAGAGGAGCCACCGACAAATTCTGAAACTTGTAAAATCAGATTAATTGCAACTAGCAGTAGGCTCAATTCCCCCAATTTTTGAGCTCCTAAATATCGAGTATTCAACAAAAGAACTATAATGCCGCCTAGGGTAATTATTATTCTAGAAAAAGTAGTTCCAAGTATTTTTTTAATCATGTAACACTTTCTGATAAACCACATTTATTCTCTTTCTGAATTCGTTTTCAGAAAAATATTTTCTTACATCTTGACTAATATTCTCTAGTGAGAGCTCGGAGAATGAAGATGCCATTTTGAGAATTGCTTGGCTCATTTTCTCATTATCCTCAACAGGAACAAAAAAACCGAACCCTTTCTGTAAAAATTCTTCGGGCCCACCACAATGTGTTATAATAATTGGTTTTCCTGCTGCTAAAAACTCAAAAGCTACAATGGAAAAAGTTTCTATTCGACTATTTATTACCCCAAAATCACAATGTTGTATAGCTTCTAAAGCCTCTTCGTTTTTTAAACGTCCTTGCCATTCGAGCATGTTATTTAGATTTAATTCATTGCCTAAGCTTTTTAAAAAGGTTGTATCCGGTCCACCCCCAATTTGTTTGAATCTTAAGTTCGAATTTTGATTGTAGGAGAGTTTAAGAGCTCTTAAAAGTCCACTTATGTTTTTATCGGAGTCAATGTGATCAGCTATATTTAAAATTTGAATATTCTTTCTCGAATTAAATTGTTGATTATTGAGTAATGGTAAGTGTTTTACTAAGTTAGGAACAATTGAAAAGCTGCCTTTAAGTCCTGCCTCCTCCATTAATCCCTTAAGGAATTGAGACTGTACAATAATTGCTTTACTAGATTGAACTACTTTTTGAGTAATTCTTTTTCTAAATGAACCTGTGTACTCTTTTTTGGATCGATACCCTGACCAATGTTCAGTTGTAATTAACGGGATTCCAAGTTTTCGTTGAAACCAAAGGGCAATTATCCCTAAAGGAAATATTACATGAAGATGAATCAAATCAAATTTCTCATCTTTTATTGAGCTTAGTGCTTTGCGCCAAGAAAATAGCCAATTTACAGGTTTGGAGACTGATAATGCTGATGCATAATGTATTGTAAGAGTAGTTAGGTTCTCTTCTACAGTCTTTTCAATTTTAAATTTAGCAGATGGTCTAGATAGAATTAAAGTAACATGATGGTCCTTTTGAATTGCTTGAAGTTGTTGCTGAACAAATACCCCTTCTTGGGGATCACTGGGCTTAGGATACCAGCTTGAAAGTGCAAGAATGTTCAGTTTCTTTTTCATGGGATGATGAATAGAAGCAAACTTAATCAAACGGTTTTTATTGTAGTATTAAAAGCCTTGTTTTAGATTAAAATTATTATAGATTTGCCGCCCGTTAAAGCGGCGATTGTTCTTACTTGTTTGGTTGGTGTTTTGAAGTGATTTAATAGTACTTTAAAGTCGGGACGAATTAAGTATGTTAAAATATTAAATGGTGGTTGTAGCTCAGTTGGTTAGAGCATCGGTTTGTGGTACCGAGGGTCGTCGGTTCGAGACCGATCTTCCACCCAAATAAAAGGGTTGTTTAGAAATAAACAACCCTTTTTTTGTTTTAAGATTTCCTCCTTATTTCAAGGTGCAAGTTGATCCAGATCCGTTACTCGTTTCACATGTTGTTTTTGCAACCGTTTTTTGAGCGTTAATAGTTGTTGACGATACATTTCCATTTGCATCAGTGCACTCACAGTTGGGCCTTTTTACAAGAGGCCATAGAAAATACAAATGCTACTACTGTTAATACTGATAATACTTTTTTCATAATACTGTTTTATAGGTTTTAAATAATTAATTCTTAAACAATTATTCAAGTTATGTCGTGCAAAAAGTCAAAGAGGGACATGTTTTAGGGTTTATAGCTTATCAAAATAAGGGAAAGTACCTAGAAAGAAAGGGGAGGAGAAGGCTTAATTTCTCCTTTCACTAGGGAAACTCAAATTCCCTTTTTTCATGTCGTTGAATTTCAAAGCCAAATAGGCGAACAAATCAGAAATAGTTCTAATACTTTCTTCAGTCTCCGAACTGATCATTTTCTTCTTCATTCTCAGTAAGAGAATTCCATATAGGCCATTCAGGCCTGCCTCAACAGAAGTTGTAGTTTTAGATCCCGATTTTTTAACTAATTCCTTTAAGTTGTCATTGGCGTGTCGCTCAAGGTCAATGTATCTAGGATCTTGGTATAGATGCAATAGACTGTCATGTAACAAGGCCAGCTCAGAAATTAATTCGTTCACTTCGGGCAAATGACCTTTTTGAAGTAAGCCATACGTTTTCATTTCTTTAATTAAATTCACGTACCAATTTCGAACTTCATTTTTTTTGTCCTCATCGACTTGATAAGCACTAATGATACGACTATCAACTTTTCCTATTTCTAGATTAAGTGAGCGTAACAAATCTTCTACATTCCACATGTATAAAATGTATTCAATAATATTCTCTTTTTTCTTTTGCTCAGCTATAATCACTTTAGTTCTCCTTAGAATCTAATTTGTTGACCTCTTTTTTTGCTAAATATTCCTTGTTCAATCCAGCGAGTACCACCTGCGTAATATCTCTGCCTTTATTTGCAAAATGGATTCCACCCATACTACTTTTTCCTAAAACAAAATCATATCCATATTCTTCTTGCACACTAGTGAGGTAGTCCTCTATGGCTTTTTTAATATTTCCAGTAAGCTCAGCTTCTTTTTTACCAAGTTTGATGGTCAATTCTTGTTCCATCCTACCTAAGCCCTGTTGCTTTTGAAGTAATTGAGTTTGTGCAGCCTCTCCTTGCGCTTGTGTCATAAAAGGCGCTTTTTCCCTTAAATCTAAATATTCTTTTTCAAGTTTTTCAACTTCTCTTTTGTATCGATTCTCAAGTTTTATCTTTTCAGCTAGTAGCTCATCCTGAAGGTCTTTATACATTTCGTAGTGCTCAAAGAGAGTATCGTTGTTCACAAAAACAACTTTAGCTAAATCTTTTGGCAATTCAAGACTTACCGAATCTTGAATTGTAGTTGAATCAGCCATTTCAGCTTCAGATGTGGAAGATACACTTGAGTTATTACTAAAAAATAAAAATGCCAAAAGGGCACTTAGTAATACATTCCATGCAATTAATACCTTATTCATTTTAGATTAGAATTAGAATTCTGTAAAGACAGGATTTTCGGGCGGCAAAGTTATTTATTTCAGTTGGCTGTGATGTTTAATAATTAACTGTTTTAATTTATTAGGATAATTGGTGATAATTCCATCAACTCCCATATTCATTAACCTAAACATCCTCAGTTGTTGATTTACAGTCCAACAATATATTTTTTTATTGTGTCGGTGTATTTTCCTAACCAAATTTGGAGTTACATATCTATGGTCAACATTAATTGACTCATAATGTGGGTTCTTTAAAATATTCTCTAACATTAGTCTTTGGTCAAATTGAACTTTAAGAAAAGGAACTTTCCAAACAATTAATTTTTGAAACCTATAGTTGGGATAGAGGGTGTAAAATCTTTTTAGAATTTTACTGTCAAATGACTGTATTATTATTTCATCTCTGGCATCGTGTTTCTCAATAAGCTTTATGAGTTTATGCAAGAATTCGTTTTCAATCTGTCGTCTTTCACTTTTAATTTCAACCAACATTTCACTCTTGCCTTTTAAGAAGTCAATAGTTTCGTCTAGTGTCGGAATTGTTTCGGATTGATGATCTTTTTTATTGAACCAACTTCCAGCATCTATTCTTTTTAATTCGTTAAGGTAATGATTTTGAACAACCCCATTAATTGGCGTTGTTCTGTTCAGTTTTTTGTCATGAAAAACAATAGCCTTTTGATCTTTTGTGGGTCTGATGTCCAACTCTATCATGTCAGCTCCCAACTCAACTGCAATTTTAAATGCTCCCAGTGTATTTTCCGGTGCAAGCCCAGAGGCTCCTCTATGTGCTATCATTTTAATCAAAAATATGCTTTCAGCTTAAATAATAAATTAATTGTCCAATTTAGCAAAGACTGAATTTTGGCTTTTGTATTCTGGGACCACGGCCTTAATTACTTTAACCAAATCAAAATTGTCTCCACTGCTAGGGCTTGATATTAAGTCATTAATGGGAGTGGATATTTTATTCATTTCTTGGGATTCTACCTTAGCAATCATTATTTGGGGGTGGTGAGTTGGAAGAGTGTTTTCTTTATTATTTAAGAGTTCTTCAAAAAGTTTTTCACCTGCCCTTAGACCAGAGATTTTTATATCAATATCTTTTCCCAATTCTAGACCAGAAAGCTTTATCATTTTTTTCGCTAAATCAATAATTCTAACAGGTTTTCCCATATCAAAAATGAATATTTCGCCACCCTTGCCCATAGCTCCAGCTTCTAAAACCAATTGGCACGCCTCCGGAATTGTCATAAAAAAACGGGTAATTTCAGGATGTGTAACCTTTATGGGCCCTCCATTTTCAATTTGTTTCCGAAAAAGTGGAATTACCGATCCGTTACTGCCGAGCACATTCCCAAATCTAGTGGTAATATAATTGGTTTTAGAATTTGTGTTTTTACTCTGCGCATAGATTTCTGCAACTCGTTTGGATGCCCCCATAACATTAGTAGGGTTTACTGCTTTATCAGTTGAAATCATAACAAAAGATTCAACTCCAAATTCATCTGCTAAATCAATTAAATTTTTTGAACCCCCAATGTTGGTCATTATCGCCTCGGATGGATTATCTTCCATTAAGGGTACGTGCTTGTATGCCGCGGCATGATAAACTACTTGGGGTCTAAAAGTTTCAAAAACTTTTTTCATTCTAGAATGATTAGATACATCTGCTATTACAGCTTCGCAAAAATTGTCACCATATTTATCCTTTGTCTCTAAGTCAATTTCATATAAAGGTGATTCAGCTTGATCTAATAATATTA
>ENA-UOXV01007163-UOXV01007163.1-marine-metagenome-genome-assembly--contig:-NODE-7163-length-11392-cov-5.039252_pt1 | contig 11392 bp, 7 predicted proteins | sample MGYA00238165_ERZ766961 | MGnify/ENA primary metagenome ERZ766961 (study PRJEB28924, sample SAMN03173240) | marine metagenome | biome: Marine; feature: Water; material: Subsurface seawater | place: North... | reverse complement strand
GACCATGAAATCATGGTTGAAAAAGCAAATAAAATAACGGCAATTGTAAGAACAATTGAAAAATTAGGAATAGCACTATCAAAAACAAAACTGGTCAAACCTACACCAGACAATACCTTACCATCGGCAAACACGGCATTTCCAGCAACATTCCCATAAGGAAATGCACCTTCAATATTGAACAATACAATAACAATTGCCGTCATTGTACAAATCACAACCGTATCAATAAAAGGCTCCAACAAAGCTACAGTTCCTTCACTTGCTGGATGATTTGTTTTAACCGCAGAATGAGCAATTGCAGCTGAACCTACGCCAGCCTCATTGGAAAAAGCCGCTCTACGAAACCCTTGAACCAAAACACCCAAAAACCCTCCAGCTATTGCTGTTGGAGCAAACGCCCCAGTCATAATTGCGCCAATTGCGGCAGGCACAAATTCCAATTTCATAAAAATGATAATCAAAGCAGCTCCGACATATACTACAGCCATAAAAGGAACAATCTTTTCAGTTACAGTGGCAATTCGTTGAATTCCGCCTATTATGACCACACCAACAATAATTGCCATTACAATACCGAACAAAGTACCAGCATATTCAGATTCAGCACCTATTCCTTCAATAAATATACTTGCCGCTTGATTGGCTTGAAACATGTTTCCTCCACCGAAAGATCCACCAATACACATAATGGCAAAAAGAACAGCAAGTATTTTCCCTAATTTACCATACCCTCTTTCTTTAAGTCCTTTTGTTAAATAATACATTGGGCCCCCATACACTTTACCGTTTTCATCAACATCACGATATTTTACTCCAAGTGTACACTCCACAAATTTTGATGACATACCCAATAAACCCGCTAAAATCATCCAAAAGGTTGCGCCTGGACCTCCAACGGCCACAGCCACAGCAACACCAGCGATGTTCCCTAGACCCACCGTAGCAGAAAGTGCAGCAGTTAATGCTTGAAAGTGAGAAACCTCACCTTCTTCTCCCTCTACCCGAATTGTGTCTACCTCAGCTCCATCTACCACATTTAAATCCGATGGAAGCTCTTCTACGTGCTCATATTTTCCTCGAATTGTATTTATCGCAATCATGAATAATCTAACACCCGGAGCTTTAAAATAAATTGTGAAAAATAGAGCTCCAAGAATTAGTGGAAATAAAACCCAAAAAATTCCAACCCCGGCAATTTCAATCTGATAAAAGATTAAATCAACAAACCACCCGGTAGCCCATCCAAATACCTTATCAATTTTCTCATCAAATCCAACTTCTTCCTGAGCAAGAAGGTTAAGATTTAATAATGAAAATATAAGGGACAACGTGAAAAAGCGAATAGCTTTAATTAATTTCATAAATCAGATTTTGTAATTCCCAAATATATGAGAATTCAATAGCTATACAAATTGATTTAAAATTAAAGGAAAAAGACTGTTTTATGCACTAAATTGGGATACTAATTCTTCGATAAATTCTCTTTCACCCAAGACAAATAATTTTTCACCTTCCAAAATTTCGGCATCATAATCTGGGCTTAGAATGTATTCATTATTGATTTTCTTTATTCCAATAATCCTGATTTTCATATTCATTGACTCAACAAGGTTACGGACTGAAATAGGCTTTTCTACTCTTTTCACTACCACTTCTTCCAAATTCACGGACGAAGAATTGGTAATTGAAAGCAAGTCTAAAAATTCGTTTATATCGGGCCTAGTTACCAAAGAAGCCATGTGATTACCACCTACTCTATCAGGCATTATAACATTATCCGCTCCTGCTAACCTCAATTTACTTTTACTTTTTGGAGAAGTCGCTCTACTAATTATTGTAAGGTTTGGGTTTAGCTGTCGTGCTGTAAGACAAACAAAAACATTATCAGCATCGCTTGGAAGAGTCGTAATTAATGAGTCGGCATTTTCAATTCCCGCTTTAATAAAATTATCATCTTCAGTTGCGTTTCCTTCGATATATAAAATGCCTCGTTGATGCTTGAGCATTTCTAATTTTGAAGGGTCCTTCTCAATTACCACAAGTTCCCTATTATGCAATCCTAGGCTTGAAACAGCAGCTTCACCATTGTTTCCGTATCCACAAACTATAGTATGTCCAGATAGTTCCAATATTTTTTTTTCCAATTTGTAATACTTTAAAATGTCCTTGTATTTACCACTGAGTATACTTGAACCAATACTTGTGGCAACATAAGCAAATGTACCAAAACTGCTTATAATAAGTAGAGAAGTAAATAACCTTCCATTATCAGATAGTGGCTGAACTTCACCGTACCCAACGGTGCTTACAGTTATCAAAGTCATATAAAACCCTTCAATAACTGTGTAGTCCTCTATATATACATAACCATAGGTTCCGAAAAAAATAACCCCAAATAAAAACGCTAGCCCTATATAAAGACTTCTGAAATACTTAAAAGAGAATGAGAACATTTAGGTTTTTTTTATAAATCCCAAATGGAATGTTTTTTTTGCTTAAGAAAATTTCTATTTTCCAATAAAAAAGCAAGAACAAGGTAAATAATTAGTGGTGAACCAAAAGTTAAAAACGACAAGTAAATAAAATATTTGCGAATTGAGGAAGATGCTATTCCTAGCTTCTCTCCCATATATTCACAAACCCCAAAAGCTTGTCTTTCAAAAAAGGCTTGAATATTTTCAATCATTATTTTAACAACTTGTTTCCTATTCCGCAAATTAAACACTTTTTTGCGGAACAATATTCATTATATAATTCTAGCAAGGATTGACTGTCTCCTGCTGAAGTAGATTTCATTCCAATTTTCTTCCAATTTTCAATAATAGAGTTTTTTTCGGTCTTTAATTTTTCTAGATAATTCAATGCTCTTAGGCATAACTCTGGTTTATCCTGAACCTTGCCATAAACGAACAAAAACGGAATTATTGAATTAATCATTATCAAATCAAAACTCGAATTTCCAATTAGCGAGGAGTGTTTTTTTCCTGGATGACTGAAGGAGTAATGCGTTTCCCAAAAGGAATTAGCTGGAGATTGAAATAGATTTTTCAAATCTTTAATATCTTCCATTTCCATAATTGAAGTCCAAACTCTTCCTTTACATTTTTTTAATAATGTCGCTAATTGTACTATGCGAATTACAGGTTGATTTGGAGGCCTCACTTTACCAGTCTTCCATAAGGCCTTTTCCATTGGTTCCAACTTCCACTTTATTTTTTCAAATTCAAAGTTTTTTATCAATTGATTTACATAAAAATCATTTGAATTTTCGGGAAGAAATCCGGCCAACCCTAATAAGAGTGCTTCAATATTTGAAGAATTAACGAGCATGTTCAAGCTCAATTTCTTAGCCAACCATTCCATAGGCTCTGAATTAAATTTGAAGCCATATCCTCTAAAAAACCAGATTAAAAAAGTTCGCTCCCAGTCGCCATTGAACGAAGTAAGGGTGTTTTTAAGATCTTTAGTTTTCCGTTCAATTCTTTCAATCTTAAGTCGTTCTAACCAATTAGCCTTATGAAAAGAGTCAACTTCATTTATTTGAGACTCGCAAGTAATCCAACCCCTTTGGGATTTAAAAGAATTATATCGGTCAATAAAATCAGAATCAATGAAACCTTTAAGTTCTAAAGTGGGAACCTTTCTAAATACGTGTTCTTCTAGCTCAACATCATTTTCATAAACCACATGTAAAATGATTGAATCATAAGCTCTATCATTTGAGTGACCATGTTTAATCCAGTCTGAAGATTTTACATGAATTTCAACATTCCCCACCCAAGTTTTTTCACCAAATCTTATTTTGGAGTTTTTAAAATCTGGACCAGAAAGGTAATTTTGAGTTCCTGACTGAACAATTTGAAGCGATTCGTTGGAGGTAGTTTGGAGGTTAGGATTAGTTAATCCAAACTTCCATACATAGTACAGAAGTTCTTCTTTCATATTAAATAATTTTATATTCTTTTAAATACTTACTCATTTCAACTTGAATTTTTTGAGCCTCCAATCCTGCCTGATTAGCAAAACCTTCATCTGATCCCGAATATATAATACCCCTAGAAGAGTTAATCAATAAACCGCAATCTTCAATCATCCCATGTCTAACTACATCTTCAAGACTTCCGCCTTGAGCACCAACACCTGGTACTAAGAAAAAACTATTTTTCGCAAGGTTTCTGACTTTGCCAATATCAGCACCACGTGTTGCACCAACAACAAACATTAATTGCGAAGACGAAGCCCACTCTTGAGATTTAATTAAAACCTCTTCATATAGTTTCATTCCATTATCACCATCAATTTGCTGAAAATCGTTTGACCCAGGATTTGACGTTAAAGCGAGTAAAATGACCCATTTGTTTTTGTAATCATCTCCATCAATAAATGGGGTAACTGAATCTTTACCCATATACGGGGCTACGGTTATAGAATCAAAATCTAATCCACTGGCCTCTTTATCAAAAAATGCCTTTGCGTATCTAGCAGCGGTATTTCCAATATCGCCCCTCTTGGCATCTGCAATGGTGAAACAATTTGATGGAATATAATCTAAAGTCTTCCTCAAACTTTTCCAACCCTTCTCACCTAAGCATTCATAGAATGCAATATTTGGCTTATAAGCAACCGTAAAATCTTTAGTTGAATCTATTATTTGCTTGTTAAATTCAAATATTGGGTCTTCAAGTTTTAGTAAATGTCTAGGTATTTTATCTAAATCAGTATCAAGACCGACACAAAGAAAACTCTCTTTGGTTTTTATTTGAGATATCAGTTCAACTCTCGTCATATTAAGCTGCTCCTTCTTTCAATTTTTCAGCATTTTCGGCAATCTGTAAAGCTTCAATTATTGCTTCAATATCTCCTCCAATTATGGCATCCAAATTATAAAGATTCAATCCAATTCTATGATCGGTCACCCTTCCCTGTGGCCAATTGTAGGTCCTGATTTTTGCCGATCTGTCTCCAGTAGAAACTTGTGACTTCCGTGCAATAGCCTGTTCTTTTTCCTGTTTCTCTAATTCCACTTCATACAACTTAGAACGAAGCACTTTCATGGCAGCGGCTTTATTTTTATGCTGTGACCTACCATCTTGACACTCCACAACAATTCCAGAAGGTATGTGAGTCAATCGAACTGCAGATTCAGTTTTATTCACGTGCTGTCCACCTGCACCGGAAGAACGATAGGTATCAACTCTGATGTCATCTTTTCTTAATTCAACTTCAACATCTTCAACTTCGGGTAATACGGCAACAGTTGCTGCTGAGGTATGCACACGTCCTTGAGATTCTGTTACAGGCACTCGTTGAACACGGTGAACACCTCTTTCAAATTTCAATGTACCAAAAACGTCTTCGCCTGACACCGAAAATGATATTTCTTTAAAACCTCCACTAGTTCCTTCATTAGAGACGATTAGCTCAGTTTTCCAGCCTTTTTTCTCGCAATATCTCCAGTACATTCGATACAAGTCACCTGCAAATATACTGGCCTCGTCTCCGCCTGTACCAGCTCTAACTTCAAGAATAACGTTTTTAGAATCTTCAGGGTTTTTAGGAATGAGCATTATTTTGACCTTCTCTTCCAATTCTGCCTTAGCAGGTAAAAGATCATCTAATTCCATCTTAGCCATATCCTTGAATTCTTGATCTTCATCCGAATCAATTATTTCTTTTGAAGTAGCTATATTTCCAATAATATCAGTGTATTCTTTATGAGCTGCAACAATTGGTTCAAGGTCTTTATATTCTTTGTTCAGTTTGACGTATTTGTCCATATCCGAAATAATCTCCGGATCCACTATTAAGTCACTTACTTCACGAAAACGATCAACGATTTCTTCTAACTTTTTAATTATATTACTCATTTTTAGTTGTATACAAAGTTACCGAACTCAGAATTGATCGTTACTTGTTTTTTATCAAGATTCTCAACTCGACCTATAATTTGAGCATCTACGTTAAATGATTTTGAAATTGCAATTATGTCTCCTGCTAGTTCTTGCGGAACATATAACTCCATTCTATGACCCATGTTAAAAACCTTGTACATTTCTTTCCAAGGAGTTCCCGATTCTTCCTGAATCAATTTGAATAAAGGCGGCAGATCAAATAAATTATCTTTAATTATATGTAAATCTTTTATAAAGTGAAGAATCTTAGTTTGAGCACCACCACTGCAATGAACCATTCCATGAATATCTTCTCTATATTTATCTAATATCTCTTTAATAATAGGAGCATAAGTTCTGGTCGGAGACAGTACCAATTTACCTGCATTTATAGGTGAACCCGGTATTTTATCAGTGAAGTTTTTTGAGCCCGAATAAACTAGATCTTTTGGTACTGAAGGGTCAAAAGTCTCAGGGTATTTTTTTGCCAACTCTTTATTAAAAACATCATGTCGTGCTGAGGTCAAGCCATTACTTCCCATTCCGCCATTGTACTCAGATTCATAAGTAGCTTGACCCGATGAAGATAGACCTACAATCACATCACCATACTGAATAGTATGATTACTAATTACATCACTTCTTTTCATTCTTGCAACTACAGTTGAGTCAACAATTATGGTCCGGACCAAATCACCCACATCAGCAGTCTCTCCACCAGTGAGGCTAATATTCAATCCTGCATCTCTTAAATTCTGAATAACTTGTTCGGTACCATTTATTAGAGCTGAAATTACTTCTCCTGGTATCAAATTTTTGTTCCTTCCTATTGTAGATGAAACCAAAATATTATCTGTTGCACCAACGCACAACAAGTCATCAGTATTCATGATAAGCGCGTCTTGAGCTATACCTTCCCAAACTTTTAAATCACCTGTTTCTTTCCAATAGGCATAAGCCAAAGATGATTTGGTTCCAGCACCATCGGCATGCATGACCACACAGTGCTCGTCACTATTTGCCAAAAAATCAGGAACTATTTTACAGAAAGCCTGTGGAAACAGCCCCTTATCCAGGTTCTTAATGGCTGAATGAACATCCTGTTTGTCTGCTGAAACGCCTCGTTTATCGTATCTTGAATCTTGTGCCATAACCAAAAAAAGCGCCCTTAAAAAAGGGCGCTTCCAATTAGGAATAATTTGTTATTCTATTTTAATAATATTTATTTCTCTTCTTCCGGAGCATCTTTATTAGGGGCAGCTCCATCTATCGGTGCTTCTACAGCAGGCTCATAATCATCTCTGAGTACTCTAAATACAGTTCTACGATTAAGTTGGTGCGCCGCTTCTTTGGCCGCTTTTGACCCTAAACCATTAATATAAGATTCACTATAAGTTGTAGTAACACCATTTCTTACAACTACTAGAGGGGCATTTTCACCTTTTCCTACAGCTTGTAATCTATCAACTGCAATTCCCTTTTCAACCAAGTAATCTACACAAGTCTGAGCTCTTCTTTGAGACAATTCTTGATTTGACTTTTCGCTACCCCTTGCATCAGTATGCGCAGCTAATTCAATAACAATATTTGGATTGTCTATTAACGTTTGATACAGGTCATTCAAACTATCTTTTGAATTAACTTGACCATCAACAAGAAGTTCCGCTTTGCCCAAAGGATAAAGGACAGTTCTAAATTTAATATCTCCACAATTCGAACATTGTAATTCAAAATCATGAACGAAAGCCGTAGACCTTTCAACACTAATTGTAGTTTCTTGGCCCTTACTATTCAAATACTTTCTTTTCACATAATCAGAAGTTCCACATTCTTCAGTGACCTTTTTTACATCTCCAACTCTCTTTTCTACTAAAATAGTATAAGAAGTGTTTTCTGAAATATACCTATCACCGTTTTCTTTTTCTTCCAATTTATAGAATCCGTTTGCATCAGTTAAAACTTCTACAGAAGAACCATCAGTACCAATTAACTTTACGGTAGCATTTGCAATTGGTGTTTTACAGGCAACATCAATTACAGTTCCTTGCAGTGTGTAAATAATTGGCGGTAATTTAAAACTATAAATATCAGCTCCGCCTTTTCCGCCTTTTCTATCAGATGAGAAATATCCTTTTTCTTTATTACCCATATAGAAGATCCCAAAATCATTTGCTTCTGAGTTAATTGGGAATTTCAAATTCTCAACATTAGCCCACTCTGTATCACCTGTTTTTTCAGCTTTATAAATATCTAAACCACCCATTCCTTGATAACCAGTAGAAGAGAAATATAAGGTTCCGTCATCTTTTATAAAAGGAAACAACTCATCATTTTCTGTATTAACGCCAACAACATTTATAGGCTCGCCAAAAGATTTTGAAGTCTTATCATACTTAACCACCCATATATCTTTCCCTCCCTTTCCACCTGGCAAATCAGAAGCAAAAAACAATAATTGATCATCATTAGAAATAGAAGGATGACCTATAGAAACAGTATCTGGTACCATGTCAATTTTAACAGGATCAGCCCAATCTTGTCCTCTTTTCGTTGCCATCCATAACTCACAAGGTTTTGTAGCTTTAACCTCTGTAGGACAATGAGTATAATACATTGCCTTATCCCTTTTAGTAATGCTAACTGGACCTTCATTATATTCAGTATTTATGGGCTGAGGTAATGGGCGTGGAATACTCCACTTCCCTTTCCTGTCCATTTCTGCACTAAAAAGATCTGCAAAGTTTTCACCACTTCGTGAATCAGTTCCACTGCCAGTACCACCTGGTCTTGAACTAACAAGAATTACTTCATTATTTCTTCTTCCTGCCATTACAGGTGAATAATCGTATTGTTTAGAGTTTAATGCCTTCACGTTCTCAACGATGTGAGGAGTGGGTTTATCCATCCATTTTTGCGCCAATTGGCACCCTTCTAAACCATCAGCAGCCTTTGAATTACCAGGCTTCACTCCATTATAAATTTCATACCTTTTAATCGCTTCTTCAAACTTACCTTGAACCTTCAACACTTCTGCTAAATTCAAAAACAATTCAGGCTCTTTGTCACCATACTTCGCTTTTTCGGCTTTTAAATACCAATTCTCGGCCATTTCAAAATTGTAAACCAAACGATAACAATCTCCGATAAGATATATAATTCTAATTTTTTGATCACGGTCATTTTCCTTGGTATAAGCTGCTTTATATAAAGCAACAGCCTCAAAGTAATGTTCAGTTTTGTAAAAATGATCTGCCTCAACAGTTTTTGTGCCTTGCCCCAATAAGGTGGTACAAATTGCTAGAGTAAGTAAAGTTGAAAAAATAAATTTAATCTTCATATATTCTGATTATGGAAGTAATCCAATTAGGAACAAATTAAACGATATTTTAATAAAAATCAAAAGATTTGAATAACGCCGAAAGTAAATCAAAAATGTAAAAGTTTCATAAATTATTGCACGTTCATCAAAACCACCAACTAATTCCGACCTAACGTGCTAATTACAAATATTTTACACTAAAAAAAACAACTTTCAATTAGTAATTACAGCTGGCAATTTACAAAGAAATCTCCTTATAACAAAGACCCAACCCTTCTTGTATTATCTTGTAAAGAGCATTTCACGATATTTTGGAACTGGCCATAGTTCATTATCAACCATAACTTCTAGCTTATCCACATTGTATCGTATTTCATCGAAAAAGCTAAAAACATTATCACAATATGCCTTAGCCTGCTCAGGGACATTCTGTATCTTATTGGCCTTTTTTCTCTCTACTCTCATTTTCTCAACTAAGTCTTGAAGGCTGCCTATTCTAGAGGAAATTTCTTCTATAATATTTATCTGTGAGGAAGCATGCTTTTTAAAATCTGCCCCAAATATTTCCTTCATTTTTGAAACGTTACCTAATAAGACTGATTGATAATCAACTGAAGCAGGTATGATTTGATTTAACACCATATCTTGAAGGCATCTTGATTCTATTTGAACCTTCATTTTATAATGTTCTTGTGCAATCTCGTAACGAGCTTCAAGCTCCACTTCTGAAAATACATCATGATTTGAAAATAAAGCTTTCACCGACTTATCAATCATGAAGTCTAATGCGTAAGGGGTTGATTTTACATTGGCGAGCCCTCTTTTCTCAGCTTCGCCAACCCAATTATCGCTATATCCATCTCCTTCAAATCGAATTCTTTTAGATGAAACAATATTCTTTTTAAGAACCTTAAAAATGGCATCATCCTTTTTGTCTCCATCTTTGACAAGTTTATCAACGTCTGCCTTAAAACATGTAAGTTGTTCAGCCATAATTGTATTAAGAGATACCATAGCAGAAGCACAGTTGGAATCAGACCCAACGGCCCTAAATTCAAATTTATTACCCGTAAAAGCAAAGGATGAAGTTCTATTTCGATCAGTATTATCCAACATAATATCTGGAATTTTTCCAATTCGTAGTTTTAAATCTGTTTTTTCATCAGGAGATAATTTTCCTTGATGCACTTTTTTCTCAATCTCATCAAGAATGGCTGTTAATTGAGAGCCAATAAAAATTGAAATAATAGCTGGAGGCGCTTCATTTGCGCCAAGTCTGTGATCATTTCCTGCTGAAGCAATTGTCGCTCTTAATAAATTATCGTATTTCTGAACGGCAGCAATTGTATTCACGAAATAAGTAAGAAAACGAAGGTTTGTTTTCGGGTTAACGCCAGGGCTTAACAGATTTACACCGGTATCACTAGCCAACGACCAGTTATTATGCTTTCCAGACCCATTCATTCCTTGAAAAGGTTTTTCATGCATGAGCACTCTAAAATTATGTTTAACAGCAACCTTCTCAAGCAAATCCATAACTAATTGATTATGGTCAACTGCAATATTTACTTCTTCAAACATTGGAGCCATTTCATATTGATTAGGCGCAACTTCATTGTGTCTTGTAGTCACTGGAATACCAACCAAATGCGCCTCATTTTCAAAATCTTGCATAAAAGCCATTACTCGATCAGGTATAGCTCCAAAATAATGATCATCTAATTGTTGCCCTCTAGAAGAAGAATGTCCAAAAAGAGTTCTTCCAGTCATCACAAGGTCAGGACGCGCATTGTAAAGAGCAGCATCAACTAAAAAATACTCTTGTTCCCAGCCCAATGTAGCTACTACCCTGGTTACATTTTTATCAAAATATTTCATTACATCCAATGCAGCTTTTTCAACAGCAACATTTGATTTCATAAGAGGGGCTTTATAATCTAATGCTTCTCCTGTATAGGAAACAAAAATGGTAGGAATACATAAGGTTTTTCCAATAATAAAAGCTGGAGATGTTGGATCCCAGGCTGTATAACCACGAGCTTCAAAAGTATTTCTTATTCCTCCATTCGGAAAAGAAGATGCATCTGGCTCCTGCTGTACTAACTGACCGCCTCCAAATGTCTCAATAGATTTCCCATTGCTTGTAGGCTCCATAAAAGAATCATGTTTCTCCGCTGTT
>ENA-UOXV01007161-UOXV01007161.1-marine-metagenome-genome-assembly--contig:-NODE-7161-length-11392-cov-7.482932_pt1 | contig 11392 bp, 11 predicted proteins | sample MGYA00238165_ERZ766961 | MGnify/ENA primary metagenome ERZ766961 (study PRJEB28924, sample SAMN03173240) | marine metagenome | biome: Marine; feature: Water; material: Subsurface seawater | place: North... | reverse complement strand
GCAGAAGATGATCGACGGTGTCACCAAGCTGATTGCGATTGAGGAGGAGCTTGCTTCCGCGGCCCCTGTAGAAGCAGCAGAGTAGATAAGCTCGCATCACTGTTGTGTTCAGGGCTTTTAGGTTTTTCGTCGTCGTTCATCTTGATTGTAAGGAGTCTCGCAGCTCAATTCAAGTTCCGAATATATGTTGTCTCCACCCAGTATGACCAGTGCGATGCTGTGTACTGGGATCTCGTAATGTGGTGAAAGTTGTTAAATCGTTCATTTTCTTATAATTTTTGTTTCATTGATGGTCTCTTTCGTTTTGAGAGCTTGCGTTTCATGACTTCGTTCTAAGAATTGGGACTATTTGATCTTAGTGGCTACCCGACGTCTTCGTTCTCAATGTTACCCTGAGACACTTCGTCCTGTAGCGGCCCCATGGCACCACTGCTCGAGTGTTGCATGTCCTTGAGGTCAAATCTATCCAAATGTTCTTCGCCACTCTCTGTCCCACAGCTTCCCCGTACCTCCATTTCCCATAGCGATGGTGGCCACCTGGTGGAACGCGAAAGGATGTTGATCCGCACGCCCCTCACGCCACGCGCAGACGTGGCCCCGTCGAGAAAGATGGAGTGCTTCAGATCCTTCGAGGTCTTCATCATCTGTTGACCATCAAATGATGAGACGTGACAGCGAAATAGGCAGAGAGGATGCATTAGAGACGTAGCAAAGATAAGGAATCATCTTGCAGGGTGAATTTGTCGGACTCTCCTGTTTCTCCCGCCCAAGTTCATTGTAGGCCTGCAGCATTAGGCCGAGTATTATTGACAGGAATGAGAATATTTCGCCCAGTGCAAAACGAACTGAATTTTGCACGTTTTCAATGCACTGCTACTAGGGTCACCACTGGGACAAATGACAGCGTAAACCAACAACACTCATCAGGTCGAGGGCCAGCGTAATGAACCGTTTCCCATTTTTTCAGATCCCGTGATGTCTGAATCAGGTACGCTTTTGCGGCAGCCACCTCCCAGTGCAGGCGGACTTCATAGATGTCACAAGTCTCCTCTGCGGTGATCGGCTGCGGGATAGGTGTGACTGGTCAGAGAAAAGATAAATATTGCTCAAATATCCAAATTCCGGCAAAGTGCAAAGTCTGCAGTCCCTTGCACGTGGGAAGGACCACTAGTTCGATGGACAAAATAGGGTTCGTGTCGTTTGCCAGTGCACCCCTGAGAACAGAAGGATCCGCTCAACTTGCGCTGGTTACAGATTGCATCCGTTGTGGTGTGAGTGGGCGAGTGAATCAATGCATCTGATTCAAAATTCTGAGACGGCACTTTCTACGTGTTCTTGTTACCATCGCGTGGTCAAATCTCCATCGACAGCAAAGTGAGGTACGAGTTCTTTTCCTTTTGCACGTTTCTGATCATGCAAGACTTCAGCGCGAAAGGCAAGTCCAAAACCCCGACAAAAATCAAATCGTAACTGATAGCGCCAAAACTCCCAATCAGTAGACCTGGCGCGATGAAGACTTGACTCGTTTCCTGTAAGCGATATTTTCTTGGGTCGCGAAGAGGCCAAGCAAGTTGAGCTTGTCGGTATCCTGTGACAATGCGCTTCCATAAGCATGTCCATTCCGAAGCAAGTTTGAACCATCTAGATCACTCCTCTGGGTCGGCCAGACACAAGCCGCATTCAAACACTGCTAAAATTGCTAGAGGGGAACACTGGCTGAGGAGTTCCTGATGCATCTGATGCAGCAGCGCGACGGACATGTCCTCTGTAGAGTTGATACTGAGAGCAAGGTCCATCATGTCATACACCCGTGGGTGGCGAAACTTGCGGGAGAAGAAGAATCCTGATCGTGGTTTGCTTGAGCCCTGAACCGTCTGAAGCTTGCCATCCAACGAAATGCGGATGCCTGACGCTTCTTCGACGATTTGCAAATACATTGCCTGCGCGGAGTCGATCAATATCATTATCACTGATTTTGAAGCGACTAAACTCGTGCTTTGATGAACAATGACTGCCAAGTGCAATAGCGCCTCAATGGAAGCCAAAACCAAAAGCGTATGCACAATCCGCGCACAATTTTTCTTGTTATTGCTATGTGTATCGCACCAATCTCGGTCATTTAGAAACATCTGATTCCTGGAACCAGAATTGGAAAAGTTTGAGGGTTGCTGCAGCTACCTCATCTAGCCAACGGGGAGAGTTCCCACAGCCATCAATCTCGTTGTGATGCAAACAGCCCTCCTGAGTTCATCGAATCTTTGAATCAGATATGAGAGCCGAGAGAGGCGCTACCACATTTCTGCGTTGCTGTAGAACTATGAGGCTGAGAGAACAAAAAACTAAAAGTGCACTGTCTAATCGTCAAATTGATGGGTGCAACTGTGATTTGAACGCTCCTGCTCCTTCTGGTGTTCAGTCTTCTCCCACATTATGCGTCTCATGTCTTGATGTCTGTTGGAAAAGTGGCTGCAGAGATGCGTCGTATTGAAAAGAGTCTGGAAGAAGATCTCCTCGGCTGAGATGCGCGTCTGCAGCCAATCAAGCAATTCCTGGAATTGAAGCGACGAGCCCAAATTGATATCAACAAGATCGAAAAATATTAGTCTAAATTGTTTGATTATGAAACTTTTTTCCGGTCCAAGTGGCATGGCAGCTCAAGATAATTAAGAGGTGCTCAGTTGAGCTGGTATTGTCTTACGTGGACTGCACCGCACGCAGTGGTGCTTGTGTGATTGGAAATTGCAGGATAGGACACAGAGGTATCCTTTTCAGCGAGCCCACCTCCAAACCTGATCACGCAAGTGACAGCATGTTGAAACTCTCGTCCACAGCTTCATCATGACCCAACATGGCAAAGGAGAGGACTCTGGGATTGAACCCTTGGGCAATGCACTCGTTGATCCACGCGACTGCCCCACGGTGCAAAACCCACCAGGAAGACCTGCGCCCCACGCAGGACATGAAGGCGCTAATGTGCGAAAGCTTGCATCACTGCATGCATTGACTGGCCTCTGCAATAAGCGGGCTCGGAAGTCCAGCCCATCGCTTAGAGCGGGCAAGACCCGCCAAAAAAGCCGATCCCATGAGTAATGGCTCCATTGTAATCCACCTAGCAGCCGCACCCGAGCTCAACTTTCGGGTGGGACGATCAAGGGATGAAATGCTGGGAGCAGAGAGATCCTCAGGCAAAGCAAAGGTGTACATCACGACATCAAGTCTACCCCTCCATCAAGAAGCCCAAAGGACTTCCAGAGGAGGGGTTTTGGAAATTTATTGCGGTGAAGTCGCTGGTAGACACCTTGTACGTGTGACCTTCGCATTCGTGAAACACATTCGAGAATCCCCTCCTGTACCGTGACAAAAAAATCCAGCTGAGCGCCAACACTTCCGAACACATCCGAGCCCCAACTGTGTTACACAAGAAGCCTAAAGCTCGTTAGTGCGAGGTAGGGTAAACCTTTTGATGTCAGCCGTTCCTCGCCTCCTTGAGTGCGCGAAACTGGCACCGTAATCATCTAAAAGTGTTTCCCTGAGCCCTAGCAGGCTGCATAATGCAAAGCAGTCAGCACACGCGTCACCTGAGGACAGGCTACAAGCAGTGTGTGGGTGCGCATCGGTCTCGAACGGGGCACCAAAACCTCCGCACTACCACATCCGATGAGGAGAGGTTAATGATGTAATCCCACTCACCCATTGAAAGCAGTGCCTGTGGAGGGTGCGCAGGGCGCTCAGGCTCGGAGGCAACTTTTTCTTGGTTGCAAAGAGACATCCGGTACGATCCACCATTCATGGTGGTGATTTGTTAGCGTTCCTCACCTCGTTCATCGCAAGTTGTGCATTGAGCATGCTAACTCCGCCCCAGGTCACGTCGAACACCCCCTCGACCCGCACGTTCCCGTTGGCGATCATCGGGGCGAGCACCTCGCGCATGAGCGTCAAATCTTTCTCCTTGGACTCGTCGTGATGGACCTGGTTGGGGTGAGGTTTGCCTTTGGCACATGGAATTGCGCGAGCTTGCTCACCGCCACGACACAAGTTTGTGAAATTAATGAGAATCACAAGGTCTCGAAAGTTTGAAGTGGGACGAACGTCAACGTGCACGAAGAAGAAGTCACGGGTATTGTGTACTGCCTGGAAACGAGGTCAAATGCATGGCTCAGTGCATGGTAGAGGGTGCCTCAGCGTACAAGGATTGCCTATATGGTGTGTGACGAAGCAGTATGCATGCCATGAGTCAGGCGAGATGCAGGTTGAGGTCAATTCCTTCAGGAGACGGTAGATACGCCACTTCGGGTCCGTCGGAGACGCGAATATTGAATAGGCAAGCCTGTGAATCGCGCGCACGGGCTATGGTCAGCCGTGGCTGTGAAAGTAGAGGGCAATCTTCCGACCGAACAAGTGTTCAGGAGTATTAAGCTCTCACAGGTACTTTCTCAAGTTGAAAGCGGCTGGAGATGTTGCCTCAAGTCCTGAGGCCTTCTTGGTTTCTTCCCGAGACTGTAACTCACGGCAGGCGCGGGCGGTGGTATCGAAGAAGTTGACAGCGCCCCTGGCGCGACCGTCTCTGTGGCTTGGTGCACGGCGCGCACTGCATCAGAGATGCCAGCGACCTCGACGGAAACCTGCAGGATTCGAAAGGTTGGCTGAGAGAGAAAGGCACATGTTTGCAAAGTCCATTGCCTCCCGTGCATAGGATCACATGCACACATTATGATTGCTATGTGCCTCTCTATTGAGTTGAACAAGATAGGTTGCAGAACCTCTGACTGGGTCGTCTTTTGCAAGAGTTCTTTGACTTGCTGAGCGCTGGTCTGCCGTCGGGTGGGCATCTTTGTGAGGCACACCTGAGCCTTGCTACTCATGTCGCAAAGTGCAATTGGCAACTGCCTGAGGCCAAATCGTTGCAGTGTATCGAGGATCTGCGATCATACCCCGAACAAACGGTGCTGCGCAACGCAAATTGACTGCTGGGAAAATACTTTTAGCGCCTCAAGCTCTGGTGAGGCCTCGTTGAGCACAAGCCTGTACTTCCGCCGTGGACCCACCAAGCCCACATGATTCAAATCCCTCTTGAACTCCTGCGGTCCGTGCTCTCTCCGTGAGAACTTCCACATTCGACTCGGGTTGGACGGATGGAAAGAATAGGACTTCTAGGCCTGCAGGGCCTTGCGTTTTCGGGTACCAACCGGACCGCGCTTCAAGCTCTTGTCGCTGGGCGGAAGGCGCCCCTTGCGCGGCTCTGAACGCGCACTTGCGCTGAATATACCCATCGAGTCTTGATCAGTCGCACAAGGAAGGGAAGCAAAAACACTTTTCGGCTGCGTTTGAGAAGCGTACTGAAAGGGAATCCTAGCACAGAATTGGTTTAGTGCACGAGATACCGGGAGCGCTCCAAGATCGTCCTCACAGACTGCAGCTGGTCCAGCGAGGAGACCAAAAACTGTTGCAGTAGGCACATCCACGCTGGTACGTCAGCGGATCAGAGGCGCAAGAATCACGCCTTTGAGCGCCTCTAGACGTTTTGTTGGTGCAAGCGAGGGTGCCACGAAGCAAGGATCTTGGGTGCGTTTTGCAGGAGCGGGGTGCGCCACCGTGGTCTGCACGGGCTGTGGAATGTCATTGAGTTCCTGGCCGATGTCTGGTCCGCCTCCAGTGGGGCACGTTGGGCTGCGTGCCTTTGTCCAGCCGTTCGCACTCCCGCGCTGCTGCGTGGCCAAGAACTGCACTCAACCAAACTCTCAGGGGCCAAAACACGGCAGAATATCGTAGTACGCAGGGACAAAGACGATCCCAGGATGGTGATTGGAGATTGCGTTGCAGGGAATTAATGAGCCACGGACCCTGCGTTTGCACTCCATTCCTTCAATTTGAGTTGCACGCGTTCCAGCAACTCGCTGCGCGATTTTCGCGATCTGCTCGTCTGCAGTTTCTTCGTTGACCTGTCAGCCCAATCCGTACGGTATATTTCAACGAGAAGATCTGTGCGCGAAGACAACGTAAATTATGCCGACTGTTCCAGACTGGCAACACAGTCGCGCGTTTTGCGTAAGTGGCTGCTGAGGTTAAATGGACCGGATACTGCTTCAACATCCAATCCCAGCGCTGCTTGATCCACCGTTCAATTGCATAACTCGTTGACGATTCTGGTGCTGTAGCTTCAGACAGTAGTAGGAATACAAGGAGCGACAGCCATACGTCCTGCGGCCGGCGACGCCGCATCTGTGATCTATCAAATCTCTCGTTCGTTAACGGCCCGCCTCGGGATAGGCAGGGTGCTCGACACGCGGGAATCCGGCGCAGTACCATTCCAGGACGGCTTGTCCGTGCGCCTTGGCAGAGAAGTTGGAAATGGCGGACAGCATAGCAGCTCAAGACAGTGCGGACAGTGCAGTGCAAGGTGACACGCTCGTACGGATCTCAGAGCTGGTCAGTGCAAATGACGATGCTGCGGCTCTAGAACGTGAGTGACTCCCCGGCGGTCACAAGGACGGCGACTGCACAATTTTAGTAGCAGACTGCCGGACATTCTTGTAGACCGGGGCAGAAGTTGAGGTGATGTGTTCACGCGCACAATTGGCAGTTCTTGGAAAATTCACAGCTGCTCAAATGACCGAGCTAGTACGGGAGGCCTCCAATTGGGCGTTCCGCCTGGATTTTCAAGAGCGTGCGTACCCACTCACGGTGCAGTCACTCTGCTAGTCCTGTAAAGTGCGTTGCTTTGTAGCATTGTACAGGTAAGTAATGCTGTGCTCGCGACGATCCTAGTCGACCAGTACATGCTGTCGAAGCCAGCCTCAAGCTTTTGACACCCAATGTTGGCCATGCAGGAGCTGAACAGGTGCGGGCACAAGAGCTCGGCATGCTTGACGACGAGGATGCAACATGAGAAGGGGAGAGAGAAAATGGTGATGCAATCTCACTTGCAATCCAGAGCCTTGTACAAGATTAAATAATCACGGCATCAGCGTTAGAATCAAGTTGTCACTTCTAACACTTCCTCTTGCTTTGGCAATGGGCGCGTGGCCGTGCACGTAGAAGGGGCCGGGCACGCAGAACGCCATCTTACCCTCACTGTACTGAATATCAATTTGGCGAGCCCTCGCCTCTCGCAACACATCATACACCAATTTCTCCGCCTGACGCTCAGCACGCTTAAGAGTAGTCAGCAACCTGTATCTGGTCGCCCCAAATGACAATCAGGAGGCCAACCATAGTTCCGAGCGAAGCGACCACGATACTTGCGCAAATGACGAAGAACTTGAGCATACGCTCTAGCAGGAATCCCTGCTCCCTGAGCTCCTTCTGCATGCGCCGAATGTCCGACGCCTGCATCGCCGTGAAGATGCCCAACTTCTTTGTTACCTCTATCATCTCTGTAACGTGTGCCTCGACAAGCATCGGAGGGCCGGGAGCATCGTCGAGTGGCTTCACTACCTTGCCTGTCTTCATCTGCCCTGTGTCCGAAGAGTCCTGCGAATCTGACAACGCCTCGCTAGATGGCTCATCGGATCGGACGGCGAAGAGAGAGAGGAGAAATCCGCGCGAGCGCGGCGAATCGTGGAGGTGGTTCAAGACCGCAAAGATAACGAAGAGAACTGCTGCTGGAATGATCACAAAGAGCTCCCATGCCGACGGATCCTGGCACTTCTCAGGATCTGTCACCGCAGGAGGGAATAGCTCGTCCTGCTCACCGTATAAAATCGACGCGAGTGAGCCATCATTGTGCATCACCTCAATCTTGGAGTTGAAAGCTTCGGTAAGGTAGTCTGCCGAATGGACAGACTTGCCAAAAGCGCAGACGCGCACCGCTGGTCGAGCCTGGAGCAGATCTTCCTGTGGTACCGGTTTCCCTGAGAGACGAAAGGGTGCGCCGCACATTTCCTGGGAAATGGTGCTGAGGGAGTCCCCGAATTGACGTGTTCGGAAGTGCGAGATTGCGTCTGCCCGCGGGACGAGAAGGGCCTGCACTTCGTCTGTTTTGAGTGCAATAAGACACTCGTCCAACTCAGCACAGAACTTAGGCGAAAATCCAAACTTGGTTTGCAGGTTGAGGAAGCGCGTCTTCTCCAGCACTCCGACACTAAACCCAGCCAGAGATGCAGCGTTCTGAATCCTGTTGGAGGCTACCTCCCCATCAATGAAGTCAGCGACCTGTCCCGAGAAGACACCGAACATGATGAGTCCGAACAGCATCCAAAAGATCGCAAAGATCTTGCCCTGTCCTGTCACGGGCGCTTTGTCGCCGTACCCGACAGTCGTCTGCGTAACCATGGCCCACCAGAGGCCGTCCATCACACCTTCACCGTAAAATGGGCGGAATACGTTCTGGTTTGTCCATCTCTCAAGCACCCAAATTATGTGCCCAACGAGCAGCACAGCAAAGAAGAGCGAACAGAAAAAGTTCACGAAGTGAGGTGAAATTACGAGTTTTGCCGCAACGAGGTACAGCGAGACCACTTTGTCTGCAGAGTTCACGACCACACCGATCCCATCGCCCATCCAAAGCTTCCCGGAGCACGTCCAGTTCGCGGGAACATTGTCGAATTCGGTTAGTAGGGCAACTCGTACGCTCTGTGCTGTGGGGTTTGGAGGGTCGATCATGTAGTCCTCAAGCTTGGCGTCGCTCGGGACGAATTCGACAGAGTGTTTGTACACCAAACGCTTTGTAATGTTCGACAGCACCCTCATCGCGTAACCGCCAACCTGATTCCGGATCAGTGCTACTGTCATCATACTGATGCTATTGGGGCTGAAATCAACGATACACATATGCCAAGGCGCGAGTGTATGGAGGGTTGCAAGTAAAGTTAGCAATGGCAGTTGAGATCTTAAAGTTTTTTTTAATAACCCAGGATCCTGAGGAAGGGGATTGCGCTCACCGGAGAAGTGTCATTCATGCCGTACGGCAGCCCATCCACACGTTCCGGGTTGATGACCCACGGGAGGCGGTCGCGCACGACGAACGTGATCGGGCAGCTTGGGTGCCACGGGTACTCGGACAGTGGACGCGAGTACAGCGTTGAGCCCTCCATCGTGCACTTGTGGTAGAGGGCGTAGTAAGCATATTCGATGGGACCGACCTGAGAGTAGATCGAGCAGGGTCAGGTCTCAATAGCAGAAGCTGAAACATTCAACGTCATTTAAGCACACACAAAAATGGTCAGCCATGATGTGGATGCGCACACCTTCTCCTCATCGTTCGCATGACGCTCAAATGGTCCGTAAACTTGCGGGAAGTCGGCACGAAACCACTCTTGGCGGTCAAGGAAACCATCGTTGTTCTGCATATCGGCACTCAGGTCAAGGTTGAAATGGGGATAGATATGCAGGACAGAGTCGAGTGCAAGTGCAAAATTTCCGGTCTTGTGACTTGCAAGCAACGCGTGAATAGAGCAAATGGGGACTTACAAAGTCCGCGAAGATGCGCTTGCGCTCCACGAAGGTTACATAACCGTCGTTGTTGAGGTCATGGTCTTCCCACGTCCTAGTGGTCACGTGACCGGAGCCAGCTGGCATGTAGTTCCCATACAGCGAGAGGTCAAACTCCCAGCGCTCCACGAGACCGTCGCGATTGATGTCCGCAAACACGCGGTAATAGTGCTCTTCCAATGAGATCCGAAGCGAGTGGTCGAGATCCGCACTCTAGAAACAGCAGGACAGTGATCAGAACACATAGGATTGCGCAGCAGCGCGGTGGCACAAAGCTTTTTGGGGGAGCGCACACGGGACCAACGAGTCCCGCGTGGGAGTAGCGGTACTGCTCTGAATACCGCAGTCACGACCAAGCCGCACCCAAGCATCACTAATTGGCGTTATAATGGGGACGAACCCTCTTGAGCTCCTTCTCCTCGAGTGCACGAGGCTCACGAGTCTTGGCTGCGGGCCAGCGATTCGCAAGGTATAGCCTCATCAGGATGTTGTTGGAAGTCGTGACCCACACTGATATAGCCGTCTTATCATAGAAGAGTCCACCGAGCGGACCGTCTGCGAGATATTGCTCGCCATCCTGTGCAGGCCCTGTTTCTGAGAGCAGCATTGGCGTGATGAAGTGCCTCAGCACGATGAACTCCTCAGGTGAGACGACACCGTCCTTGTTGAAGTCTGTCTGCAATCACTCAAGGCAGCAGGTTTCAGAACTGAGCTTAGGATTGGTAGGTCAGGTACTCTTATCTAAGGGCTGCAGACTGTTAGGCGTACCGTCCAGAAGATCAAGTCCATGTCAAGCTTCCGGTTCGCAACCATCTGCTTCAGTGGGATGTCCTGGAACATTTGCTTGAACTCTGTGAGGCCCAGCACACCAGCACTAGAACCGGTATTTGTCGTGTCCAAAGCGGAGAACTCTCCACGAAAGGTCGTGCAGTTGAGATACTTGGGCACCATTGCCAGCTCGGACGAGCTTGGCGACACAGGCCCTAATGAAACCTGCGATCATAACCCCGGTTGGTGGGACATGCAAAGTGAAATACGACGATCGACTGGCATCTCCTATTCACTGTAATATGCACAAACAGGGGGCTTTCTGCTACCTGGATCGGGTCTGCGTCGGGAAACTGCATATCCCAAATGCATTGACGGCAGCAAGACATGTAGTTCTTGACGAAGTCCTTGGCCGTCGACTGCGCCGCCACACATGCCCCTCCTGCACAGTCCGGGTCTGTCGTGCACTCAAGATAGTTGTTGTTGGTGCAGAATCCCGGTTCTCCCAGCGCACGTGGCTGGCGCAAATACCACTCCCATGGCGGGTTTTGGGCCAGCGCTTCGAACTCGGTTGCGTAGCCACCTTCGCAAGCCATCATCTGGATGGCGGTTGTAGGTACCGCACATACGCCCTGGCCTGTACAGCACTGCCCAGGCACAGCATCTGCACCATGAGATGCGAGAAGAAATAAGGCTATAGCGAGGATTCTCGTGCCCCGCTCTGCGCGACTCATCTTCCTCGATGTGAAAAACCAACCTGTCCTCCAGAGCAAACCCCAAGATGTTCCGACTGATTTGTCCTCTGTGTCAAAAACACATCCGCCGCCAAGAGATCCCTCAAGAGCTGTCCTCCGGGGTACCCACGTGCCGGGCGGCTCAGCAGACAACACTCTGCCCCCCAACCTTGCAGCTGGCTCTTGCAGGAGGATGACTAAATCCCATGTCATCTTCATTTTATACAGATGAAATACCAACTTGTCGCAGCGGCTCTATGTAAAGCGACTCTCCATGGACGCGTGTGTAGGGGAGGATTGCACGTCTAGAGGGCGGGGCATGACACAAGGAGCCTGCGCCGCGCCCGGTGGGGGAACGGGAATTCCGGCTCACTGTTTCCCCCCGTGGTCTGGGGAGGCCGCCGGTCCGATTGCATGGCCGGTGAGCAGCCACAAGCAGGGGGCTCCCTAAACCCGCGAGG
>ENA-UOXV01007159-UOXV01007159.1-marine-metagenome-genome-assembly--contig:-NODE-7159-length-11396-cov-5.255092_pt1 | contig 11396 bp, 11 predicted proteins | sample MGYA00238165_ERZ766961 | MGnify/ENA primary metagenome ERZ766961 (study PRJEB28924, sample SAMN03173240) | marine metagenome | biome: Marine; feature: Water; material: Subsurface seawater | place: North... | reverse complement strand
GCCACGTCCGTCGCCGCCTCCATTTCGGCAGCGGACCCGAGGAAGTCGAGCTCCCGCCGCACGCCCCCGCCTGCCGTAAGCCTGCCTGCGGATCGCACCTTGGCGGCACCCGCTGCGTCCCCGCGCGCCTCCAGCGCGTCGCCCACCTGCCGAGCGAACCGGCCCAGGTCACGCATACGCCATTGCTCCAGGAGCGTCGGCCGCGCGGACAGGGCGCGGGCGAGACCTCGTCGTGGCGGCCCTCGAGGATCTGCACGGCGAGCCCGACTGCCTCGAGGTAGCCCGCGGTGCCGCGCCCGGACGTGTCTCCGTACCGCGCCTCGAAGCGCAGCTGCCGCAGCCGCAGCACCTGCGCGCGCGCCACGCGGTCGGATCTGTGCTGGTTTGCAGGGAGGCTGGGCCGCGGACGGTACCCGGCAGGGCACAGCACGCAGGACGCCACCGAACGCACGCAGGGGACTGGGGAGCGACATCTTCGATGAGGAAGAGCTGGGAGCGCATGGCGGAAGGGTCGGTGTAGGGCCCGAAGAAGCGCGCGCGGGCATCGGCTTCCTTGGACGTCTTGGAAGGGACGGAGAAGACGGCGGGGAGGGGCTGGTGGAGCGTCACGCAGACATACGGGTAGAAGCGGTCGTCGCGCAGCAGGACGTTGTAGCGCGGCAGGTGCTGCTTGATCATGCGCGCCTCGAGCAGCAGCGCGTCGTGCTCGCCCCCCGGGGTGATGATGCACTCGATGCTCTCCGCGCGCCACAGCATCGCACGGATCCGGGGCCCATGGCGCCGCCCGCCCCCGACGAGGTAGGAGAGAGCACGCGCCCGCAGGCGCTTTGCCTTGCCGACGTACAGGATCTCGCCCTCGGCCGCTCCGTCCGACCCGGAACCCGCACCCTGCCCGTCCTGCGGCGCCGCGCGCCACATGTACACACCTGCGCTCGACCGGGGCAGCCGCGCCGCCTCTGCGCGCAGCCTCGCGACATGCGAGTCCCACTCTGCGTCGCTGACGCCGCTCGGCACGCCTGTCAGAGCGCCCCGTTGCCCCTCCGCGGCCGGTGTGTCGTCCCACTCGGAATCCTCTTCGCAGGTCAGTTCTTCGGTGCGAGGAGGCGGGGGGGGCGCCCGGCCGGCTGCCGGCGTGGGCGCGGCGTGGCTTCGGTCGTGCGACCACGCCGCTGACTCCGCGAGTGACGACTTGAGCGCAGCGCGCTCGATCGAGAAGAGACTCGCCATCGCGCGCCCCTTGGTGCTCTGCGGCACCAGGCCGTGCTTGGTGTTGTGCTCGTGCTGGATGCGGCGGCGGCGGTTCGTCTCGTCGATGCAGCGCCGCATCGAGCCTGTGACGCGGTCCGCGTAGAAAATCGCCGTGCCGTGGCGGTGCCGCGCGGCGCGCCCAATGGTTTGGATGAGCGAGCGGTCGGAGCGCAGGAAGCCCTCTTTGTCGGCGTCGAGGATCGCAACGAGCGAGACCTGCGGGAGGTCGAGCCCCTCGCGCAGCAGGTTCACGCCCACCAGCACGTCGAGCTCCCCCTTCTGCAGCTTCTCCAGCACCTCAGACCGCTCGATGGTCTTGAGCCCCGAGTGCAGGTACTGCGCGCGCACGCTGTGCTTGACAAACCACCCGGCGAGGTCCTCCGCGTCGCGCTTCGTGATGGTCATGGCCAGCGATGCCTGCTTACGCGCCGCGCGCGCCTTCACCTCCTCGAGCAGGTGGTCCAGCTGCCCCTCCGTCTCCCGCACGTGGATCTCGGGGTCCAGCACGTGCGTTGGGCGCAGCACCATGTCGACCACGCCCTCTTCCACCCCGCTTGCGCCAACTCCGCCCTCTGCCCCCACCATCTGCAGCTCCAGCTCCCCTGGTGTCGCGCTGAGAAAGAGCGCGTCGCCCACTTTGTCCCAGAACTCGCCGTCGCGCAGCGGGCGATTGTCGAGCGCCGACGGGAGCCGGAAGCCGTGCCTCACTAGCGCCTGCTTCCGCGAGCGGTCCGCCGCGTACATCCCGCGGAGCTGCGGGAGCGTCACATGCGACTCGTCGACGACCAGGAGCCAGCCGCCCGCGCCTGCCGCGGGGAACGGTGCGGGGGTCAGGGGCGCTGGTGCGCGGGCATCTCGGCTAGAGACGCAGGCGTGGGCCCCCATGGTGCGCGCGGGGCAGGCGGATTCACCGCCCGACACGGCCTCGAGGTAGTCCACGAGGGTGTCGGGCGCGGCACCCGCCGCGCGCCCGGCAAGGTGCCGCGAGTAGTTCTCCATCCCCTGGCAGTACCCCGTCTCGCGCATCGCCTCCAGGTCCACCATCGTGCGGTGCCGCAGCCGGTCCGACGTGGTGGTGATGCCCTCGCCCGCCGCATGTTCCTCTTGCTCGAGCTCTGCGAGCCGCTCCGCGAGCTCCGCCTCGATCAAGTCGCACGCGCGCTCGAGCTGCTCGCGCGGCGTCACGTGGTGCCGCGCGGGATACACCACCGCGGCCGGGAGGGCCGCCTCAGGCGAGCCGTCGAGGGCCCCAACCATGCGGATCGTGACCAGCTGCCCCATCGCAAAGCGCAGGCGCAGCGGGGCCTCCTCATACGGTGGCCACACGAGAATGTCCGAGGACGCGACCGTGTGCTGCACAGCCACACAACCGCGTTCGAGCTCTGCTGACGTCTCGCACTCGGAGTACAGCATGCCTTGCAGCTGCGCGAGTACCTCTTCAATTGCCCGTGCTTCGCCCACACTCAATACCAGACGGGCGTCCAGGTAATTCTTGGGGAGTCCAATGCCATAGATGCATGACACGCTTGCGACAACGATGACGTCGCGCCGCTCGGAGAGCGAGCGCGTTGCGCGATGCCGCAGAGCATCCAACTCCTCGTTGATACTACTCGACTTCGCAATGTACGTGTCCGAGGCTGGGGAGTACGACTCAGGGAGGTAGAAGTTGTAGTAGCTCACAAAGAGCTCGACGCAGTTTCGTGGGAAGTAGCTCTTGAGCTCGCGCGCGAGCTGTGCTGCGAGTGTCTTGTTGTGGCACAGCACCAGCGTTGGCCGGCTGACCTTGGCAATGCACTGCGCCATGGTGAAGGTCTTCCCCGTACCCGTGGCACCACGAAGGACTGTGAAACGCCGCTGCTCGCTGCAACCACACCGCGCCGTTGCGTTACGGCACTAGGCGTGGCTGCAGCGTTTGCTCTGAGCAAGTCACGCGCCAGCAGCTCGAGAACAAGTCACTGAAACAAGGATACAAGCAGGGTGGTACCGGATACGTTTCACAATTTGTTCAACAGCGGCGGGCTGGTCGCCAGTCGGGGCGAACGGCGACTCGAGATCGAACAATGCGCACTCCCCAGTAGATCTGATTGTATCGCCAAAGTTCGCCGGGCTCCACGGGCCGTCGCCAGAGCGGGCCGACTGAGAATCATCCGCGCGCTCCTCTGCAGAATTTGGCGCAGAACGTGCTTTCCAAGACATGCAACGCAGTGTACCCGAGTTGCGGTTCCCGCCGGGCCAGGCTCCGCATACAACCGCATCACCCACCGGTAGAAAGGAGCCAAAAGGAACGTTGCCAGCAGGAAAAAGGCTGGAAGCGGTGCGCGGGCGGCCAGACGCGGTCAGCAGCGGAGGCCGCTGTCCGATCCTGCCAGCTACCCGAGCATGCAGGTTGGTCTTCGGCTGAACGACGGGCCCCGCGGAGGTAAAACCAGCGAACGACGGCGCGAAACATAACTCTTGCGATATAGTTTTTGCTTGACGGGCGGCTACTGCACGGAGAGCAAGCACCATCAGTCCAAAAGCCAAAGTAAGCGGCGTAGCCAGACTGTGCGCTGGCCGACAGGGGCGTCTTAAATTGAGTCTTGAGTTGCCCATGAAGGTGTGATGCTTGAAGGCTCGGATGTGGCTCCTGGGAGTCAATCCGCGAGCTCTTTTTGAACTATCGGCGAACGCATATGCTGCACATAATCACTATTGTCTCAGGAAGATCCTTTGCCTGCAAAAGTGACAACTCCCCTGGGCCAATCGGCCCCGGGGTTCGCGCTGCCCTATCGTGCTCTAGGCCCTGTCGGCGTGTCGATGGGCCCGCCTCGTTTGTGGATTCTTCGTTTTGAACACACTGCCCGCGATTTCCCGCGAGTTCTCGGAAGCCACACTTCGGAGGGATCGCAAGTGCGATCTGGAATCTCAGCGTGTCGCAATGAGGGCGCTCCCGAGGCCGGCACCAAGGATCGTCGTGTGCTTGATACTCTTCGGAATCTCTGGAAGTGCCAGCGCGTTCGCACCCACACAGTTCATGGCGGCTTCACGAATTCAGATGCACTTGTCAACTCCCGGCCGCACTTGCCGCCTGTGCAACTACAGTACATCCAGGGGATCCAGGCCGATGGGGGCCCGCTGCCTCGACATGCGATTTCAAGGCGCAGCACGAGAAAAGTGCCAAACTCTCCCATCTCCTGGAAGCTCAGCGATTGTGCCCCGCACGTTACTGTTGGGGTCGTCGTTGGGATCTCACTTGGACAAACTCCGAGCACTCGTCGAGCCCCTAGCGACTGCATTCGCTATGTTCGCGCTGAGCTTTCTCTACAATATCCCTGTCGCATTTGCTGCGAGTGCCGCCACGAGTGCCACGCCGGTGCGTCTGCGACCCTCGGACGATGTCCCCTCTCCCTGGGTTGAACATTTTTGTCAGGGATTGAGAGCCTCTACTGAGCCGACTTGATCGACATGCAGGTTGGGTGGGCCCCAGTTGCGAAGAAGGTGGCACTATTTGTGCTGGGTTTCGTGGCCCTGCTCCCGGTCGCATCGCGGGTCGCACGCTGGGCCGCTGAGTTTCTTTCGCCCGTTGGCCGCGCGCTGATGGGCCGCGACGACTGCATCTCCGTCACCTGCACGAATGTTGTGCTCTCGGGGAGCGAAGCTGCACTGCTTCAGAAGCGTTTTCAGGTGTGCCCACTTGCACTAGAGCCTACACACAACTCCGCACTCTGATGCGCGGCGAACGGTGCAGGAGCTCTCGTTCAAGCGGGACGAACTCGCGGACCGGATGCGATGGGCAGTGCGCAACGACGTGACGGTTGGAGATGCAAGGCTGACGGTGGGCGAGGGCGTAGAGGACGGCATGGGCGAGGCGGCAGTGGCACGGCAGGCAGCGCGTATGCTTCTCTCGGCGAAGCAATCGGGGGGCTGGGTGGCAGGCAAGGTTGGGGTGAACAGCTTTCTGCTCTCGCAGACTACAGAAGGGCAAGAGGAATTTTTCACGCAGTGCGCCTCGGCTCGGGGCATGATGGGACAGTTCGATGGTGCAAAGCTGGCACGGAATCGTCCAGAGGGGAGCAGCTCGAAGCGCGTGGAGCGGCTGCGGCAGGAGACGGAGAAGATCCGCGAGGCAGCTGAAAGGGTGCAGTCGACGCGCACGCGCGGGGCGTCGGGCCTTCTCGAGGATCGGAACGCGCCGCCGCTGCCCAACTTCCCGCGGCCCAAGGCGGGTGTGGGTGCTGCCTACGGCTACGTGGACGAAAAGCCTGCAGAAAAGCCGGGCCAGGGAGTGCAAAGCGTCGCCTCCAGTGCGAAAGCAGGCGTCCAAGGCGACAAGCTCGACCAGGACAACAACTTTATGATAGCCACGATTGTGACGGCGACCGTTGGCCCGCGGCCCGGTGGGGGGCAGGGGGAAGGCGTTGCAGGGCCGACAACGTCGGCAGCACTGGAAGAAATTTCCAAGCTGACAGCCGAGCAGCTGCTCTCGCTCGAGGTGCTGTGGCTGCCCGCGGAGGGCGATCGCTGGCTGAGCAAGGAGGAGGTTCTCATGTCGCTCGACATTTCCCGAGCCAAGGTGCCCTCGCCCGCACCACACCCCCGCACAGGTGCTCGGACCATGACGGCACGCGCGTGTGGCTGCAGGGATTCGCCTCGGCGCAGCGGCTTGACCTCTTTGGCCCGACGCTCTTCTGACCACCGCCCCGGGACCCAAGTCCCGCACCTTGGCTACGCTGTTGTGGAGTAAACCACCTTGTTGCGCCCTTCGAATGCGAGAAAGCTCACGCGAATCGCCACCGCTTCCGCAGTGTCCCTGCCGCTCTCACCGCCGGCGTGTTCCCCAGGCTCGCGCGCAATTCCCTTGGCCTGCAAGTACCGCACAAACTCGGCTGTTGTGCGCACCTCCCCGCCTGCACCCACAGTGTGACAGGGCGGCGATCAGGCTCAGAGTCAGAAGACGCGCCAGATGCGCCGAGAGCTTTGACTCGGTGAGGGAAGGGAGACGGCGCAGTGGGCTCAAGTGTTGTCTTGAGGGTGGGTGCCGGGGCCTTGCGGCGTGCGGCGATGCGGATGGCGGGAAGGAAAGACGCAGCACGGAACGACCTGGTAGAGTAGACTCGCGTATGAGTGGCCGTTATGGCGGCACGTGTGGCTGGGGCAGAGGGGGCGCACTGCAAATGGCTTGCCGAGGCTGAGGGCCGCGTCGACGATCGGCTCCGTTGCGTCGTCCGAGTGCATCCCGATCAGCACGCTCGCCGCTGCTGCCGCCGCGAGCGCTGCATCGCCCGCTTCCCCAGGAAATTCTTGTACGATGTGCCGAAACGGTGCGCTGCGCAAGCCCGCAGGGCCGTGCCAGTTGCCCCGGGCCTCGGTCTCCGGCTCCTTGCCTGCTCTCCCCGAGCCGTCAACGCCGAGCAGCGCACCAAGGGGGTCTGATTCTGAATCGCCTTGTGCGACCCCGGCAGGCACGACAGCTCCTTCCGCTCTGCGCCGTGTCGTGAGTTTCCGTATGCGCCGGCGACGCTGGGCGGAGAGGCGGAGCGGGCGAGGGTCGATGAGCGTGCAAGGCACGCCATGCTCCAGCTCTAGGATCTCAGAGACCGCTCCGCCGCCACCCGCGATGTCCACCACGCCACCCTGGCTGCGCAGCAGTTCCACGCCGAACGTCTCGATCAGCCATGCTGCGAAGATGCGGTTGTGCTTGCTCTTTCCCTCTTTGCCTTCACGATGCGGGTCATCCTCGTCCACCGCCTCAGCGCGCGCTGCGGCAGCCTGTCGGTCCTGCCGCGCCACCACCGTCTCTTCTCCTGGAAGATAGGCGTGTCTGAACAGGCAGTTTGGGTCCGTACATCCTCTTTCGGTGTCTTTCTGCCCACGTACCCATGCGCGGCAGAGGGACCCTTTCCAGCCATTGACGCCCATGAGAATCGTGTGCCCAGCCCCGCCCGAAATTTGTTCCGCAGCACCAAGATCCACAGGCTGTGCTACAGCCTGCACACGCGCCGGTGGCGAGGCATCGCTGTCCCAGCGGTCTACCTGCATTGCTCGCGAATCTGGGTCGTCGGTGCATTCAACCGAAATGCGATTCCCCTTCTTGAGCGAGTTCGGCAACGGCATATCCTCGAATTTCACAATGACTGGCAGCTGCAGAACTGGAGCGGTAACTCCATTAAATGCAGTTAGCTCGCACTCAGGGATCTCAAGGGTCACAAAATGCAACCACTTGCCGACAGATTTTCGTCTCGCAATGATTCCGGTCAGCTGGATGGTCCCCTCGAACGACGAAAGGGCAGGTCGCACAGCCTCCGACTCTTCAGGAGAACTCATCTGGAGGTCCATAGATGCCGAGAAGATCGTTCCGACGGTTGCTGTCACAGCCTTTTTTCGCAGTGCAAGCGGGGAACACGACGGATTCAGCGCAGAACCCTCCTGGGGGGCGCTTCTAAACGGTAGCACGAAGGCGGACAGCGGATGCAGGACAGCGAAGCCGCCAAAAGCACCGCGGAGAAGAAGGAGTAAGAGCACGCGTGCAAGATTACGAGCGGATCTCAGAATGGCTGCCATGCGCCGGCGCTGTGCAGGACCCTTCTTGGCCTCCCATTCATGAAACTTTCCGGCCTGAGGTCAGGTTATGATCCGCAGATCGATCGTTGGGGCGCATCCCACCAGTAATGCTGGACTCGAGGCTTGTGCGCTCGATCCGAGGCCAGTTGACATTGCTGCTCACCTCATTATTCTTTCTATCGGCATCACACCACTTGGATCCGTCCAGAGAGAATCTGGCACACCGTCGTGCGACATGCGGGCTGCGAGGGACCTTGCCTTGTCTGCGACTCCGAGGAGGACGTGTCAACGAGGCGAGCGGGTACAAGACACGCTGGTCAGATGAGCATAAGGCTGATGAAATCATTCTCTTGGGCCACGGGCGCCAGGCGTATCATGGGAGGGGAGCGGAGCGGCATAATTTCATTCGACTGTCAACCACGGATCCCCCGCCTGTGGATCCTGGGTGGACCGTGCGCGCCGAGGACCCCATTCCCTCCTCCGGAGAGCATTACTTTGAAGTGGTGCTGACGCAGCCACATGTTGCAACTGGCGGACAGCTTGACAGGGGCTGGAATACAGTTGGTCTTGTTGCTGGGAATGTGTCTGATTGGAATGGTGCCTGGTGGGATGATGAACGTCGATACTCATTCTGGTCGACTTCTCCCGCCTTGTCCCCCTTCGCCAACAGGCTTGATACTGAGTGATGTTGTGTGTGTGTGTGTGTGTGTGTGTGTGTGTGCGCGCGCGCGCCCGTAGTTTAGCAGCTTGAGGCCCCGCATTTCTGATGCTAATGGTATCAACATTGCAACTGTCTGCAGGGGCGTGCATGACAGTCAGCAATCGGCTTTCGTATCTATCTCCTCACCCAACCATTTTGTCAACCGGTGAGGGATTTCCCGTGCTGCACCTTCAATTGTGATGCTCTATGCTACCCCCCCAGGCCCTCCAGATGTGTTCTTGTACTGGCTACCGGAGGCTCCAGCCCCCAGATTCGGCTTCTGGTTTGGGTGCCTTGGGTGCTTGCCTGCACATTTACCACAGCCGACGCCGCACAGGTGGGCAGAGGGCGGAAGTTTCGGGTGCGGGGATCGGGTAGGGATTCTGGTCGACATGGACCGGGGCGTCGCGGCGGTGTTGCTCAACGGATCATTCCTCGGCGAAGCTTTTCACTCCCTCCCTCGCGGTACCGACGGTGTGCAGCTCTTTCCGGCTGTGCCCCTCGCCGCGGAAAACATCACGGCAGGTTGCATGTTGCGCCCTGCGTGCTGCTTTCCACACGCTTCACCCGGTGTCTGAGCTGCGCTGCCAGCAGCCACCTGCAGTGCGCCTGCTCGCTGACTGCGCTCCGGCGCAGAGCTGTCTACTCCTGCAGCCCCCGCGCTGCCCCCCACGCGGGAGCGTATCCCTGCACCTCTATTTGGCGCACCGGGTTCGCCAGGGATCACGCCAGGCAGCTGTTCCAGGCCTGGCCACGCAGCGCTTGGTTGCTCGGGGCTGTGCGATGTAGAAGCTCTGATGGATCCGGCCAAGTACCGAGCGTTAGCGGGAACGCCTCAGGAGCAAGACAAGGCCCGCTCCTCGCCCTCGCCCGCGCCCGCACCTGCCACTGTGGCGCGCTGAGGTGCAGGGGCGGCGGCGCGGTGCAGCTATGGGAGAGCATGTACCGCGACGTGCTGGACGAGACCGGCTTCAACGCCGTTGTGGAGGGCGACGAGCGCCTCTTCCGGCTCACGTACCACAAGCTCTCGCACTCCGCCAACGGGGGAGATGCCTCCCTGCTGGAGCCCCACGATGCTGCCAGCCTCGGAGCCGAGACACTAGCAGGCCTCCTGCTCGACTCCAAGTCCGGCGCGAGCGCAGCGGTCACGGTGCGGGGGTCCTGGTTAGACAACGACGGCTTGCCGGGCCCAGCCGACGCGCGGGCAGGCTGCGCCTTCCGGGCCGCGGTCGAGCAAGCGCCCAACAGGGGGACAGTGCACGCGCGCGCCGGGGTCCACCGCTGGCAGTGGCAGGCGAGCCTGCTGGAGATAGCAGATTTGGCAGAGCAGTCGCCCGAAGGGGAGCCGATGCGCATCTTCCCTCCTGGCGAGTTGCGCCACACTTGGCTCTGGGAGGACGCGCTGATTGTTCCGTGGCGCTGCGCCCAGCACGTGCGGGGCGAATCACCGCACCTCACTGTCCTCTGGGGGCGCTGGCAGCTCCAAAAAGCAAGCATAGGTTCGTTCGCTCGCGCAGCGCTCATGGCAGAAGTGCCGATCAGGGGCTGCGAAACTGTGGAGGTTTTGGGAGCGTGGGCCTTTCGAGAGTGCGAGGTGCGGTGCGCTGCAGGAACAGCGCTCGCCGTCGACAACGAGGGGCGGGCCGTGCTCGAGGTGTGCGGCGTTGGTGGTGATGGCGACGGTCGCCGGCAAGCGCACCGCGCAGTGCGTGCCTCGGCGAGTGCTGATGTTTCGCTGCATGACTGCATCCTTGACCGAGTTGGGTACCACCGAGAGGCAGCAGGCGTCGTGGGAACGGACAGCGCGAGCGTGAAGGTGCTGCGCTGTCAGCTACGGCTGCTCGACGTTGCTGTCTCGCTGTCGTGGCACGCGCGTGTCGCTCTCGCCCAGTGTGTCCTCGAGCGGTGTCTCCCGCCGCCCTCGCTAAGCGCCCCGCGCTCGCAAAAGCTGTCGCTATGCTTCCACGCTCACTACGGGGGCACTGCAGGGCTTACTTTGCGCAGTTCTCGGTGTTTCCCGCACGAGAGGCCGCGAAGCTCGACGCGGAGCTTCGGGCAGAGGCGGCGGAAAAGAACCCCTCGCAACACGGATGCACCGGGGGCACGAACGGACAAGGGGCGAGAGTTGCGGAGGCATCGGCATGCGGTTGGCAGGAAGAGGGGGGACAGCTGCCCTGGGGGGGTGAAGACGAGACCTCTCAGGGCGCGTGCGATGGCGCTGACGTGCTCGGCACCGGGCCAGAGGCTGATCGTCGGCGTGCGGCGGACGCGGCAGCGGTGCGCTTCGAGGCAGCGAGGAAACGTGCCGAGTGGCCGGGTTGGCGGAAGAAATTGCGGTGCGGTGGGGCGGGTGCACCGCGTGGTGTGATGGAGGAGCTTTACTCTGACGACGAGCCGGCGGGAGAGGAGGCGGGAGTCGGAGAGGACTCACACGAGGGCTTGGGAGACTGCACCGAGCTCGCGCTCTCGGATTGCACGGTGCACCTGAACGAGGCGGGCGAGCCCGCGCTTTTCATCACGCCATTTCGCCCGGCTGAATTTGGCTCGCATAACACTACGCTTGTGCCCCTTATGCAGGATGCCCCGCCCCTGTACGCGCACCGCACCGTACCGTGGGCCACTTGGTACGTTCTGGGCTGCACGGATGCGCTCCCAACTGAGGATGGTAAAGGGGGCGCCAATGAAGGTGACTGTGGAGCAGTACGGAGTTCCAAGTCGCGGCGGCTGGACGTAGGCGAGGATCGTGTGGCTTTGCGGCAGGGAGCAATCAAAGTTGGGGACTCGGGCGCTGAGACTCGCGTCGTCGATGCCGTCAGTGGCGAGTTGCGCTGTCTCCATGGTGCTTTCCCGCACCTTGCCAGCATACCCTTTGCTGCTGCACCAGATGAAGCGCTGAAGCATGGCGCGG
>ENA-UOXV01007155-UOXV01007155.1-marine-metagenome-genome-assembly--contig:-NODE-7155-length-11399-cov-3.872796_pt1 | contig 11399 bp, 10 predicted proteins | sample MGYA00238165_ERZ766961 | MGnify/ENA primary metagenome ERZ766961 (study PRJEB28924, sample SAMN03173240) | marine metagenome | biome: Marine; feature: Water; material: Subsurface seawater | place: North... | reverse complement strand
GCCGTTACCGCTATAAAAGTCAAAAAAATCATAAATATATGGGCAAATTTTCCTAATGGCACGGCGCTTGTTCCAATCAGTGTACGCCAACTATGGTTGAGCACTAAGTACGCACCGTGCAACCCTCCCCAAATAATGAAATTCCACCCAGCACCGTGCCATAAACCGCCTAGAAGCATGGTTGCCATTATATTCCGATAGCGGATGAATTTACCATGACGGTTGCCCCCGAGAGGTATGTAGAGATATTCTCGTAAGAATGCGGACAATGTTATGTGCCAACGCCGCCAGAAATCAATAATATTTGAAGCTTTGTAAGGTGAATTGAAGTTCAGCGGAAGACGAATATTGAACATGCGCGATAAACCTATAGCCATATCCGAATATCCTGAAAAATCGAAATACAATTGCAGGGAGTAAGCTAGTGCCCCAAACCAAGCTTCAAAAAACATTGACTGCTCACCACTAGCAGCGCCATTAAAAACCGGTGTGGCATATAAGGCGAACTGGTCTGCAAGTACAACTTTTTTGAATAACCCAACAGCAAAAATTGTAATGCCAATAGCCAAATGATCATAATTTAGTTTATATACCCAATCTTTTGCAAACTGAGGCATCATTTCCTTATGGTGGACAATCGGGCCAGCAATTAACTGAGGAAAGAAAGTGACAAATAAACAATAATGCAGAAAATTATATTCTCTTGTTTTTCCTTTATATGCATCGACTAAATAAGCTATTTGCTGAAAGGTAAAAAAAGAAATTGCCAAAGGTAAAATAATGGTCTTTAAATTAAAGTCTAATCCAATTGCCAGGTTCAAATTATCTACAAAAAAATTGGCGTATTTAAAATAACCGAGAAGTACAATATTCCCAGAAATCCCAATAAAAAGTAATGATTTCTCATGGGACCAGACCTTCTTTACTAACATCACTCCAATCGAATAATTAAACAGAATCGAGAATAGTATTAATCCAAGATAAGCAGGATTCCACCATCCATAAAAAAAAAGTGAGGCACCCACTAACCAAGAAATAGCAATTCTATGATGCCCTTTCTTGCCAATCATAAAAAAGCCAATCAATGTAAATGGTAAAAATAGAAAGATGAATGCGTAAGAGTTGAAAAGCATATTTTTATTATATCTAACGACCTCTAAATTGTAACGCAACATCTTTCGGTATGAAAAAAATAAGAAGTGAAGTGTTGAATAATGGAACACTATGCGTATTTTGATAGTAAGGAACATACTTCATAGGAACTAAGACTCAGAAGGATGGGTACTAACTGATTTAGAAATGGACCATCTTTTTGGTAAGGATTTAGTTCTCTCAGTTTTACTGAAAACATCTCTTGCTGCTGTGACTGTTGTAAATAACAATTAGCTTAATCTAGCTGTATTGCCAATAAGTTACTATAACGATGAAGAGCTGTTTTTTGTAAATTAATTCTGTAGCTTATGTTGGATTGTAAGCTTCTTAATCGCTTTACTTCCTCGAGTCTTTTCGTTATCTATTACGACATATGTAAAGGACATACCAGAAAAAATATTTCTTGAAATAGCATTCAATTTAGATTTACCAGCAATGAAAGTTCTTCATTTTTTTGTAGATAAATATCAATCCGTCTTTACACACAGAAGACATAAATGGTTAAGAAGAGGTATAAAAGTATATGCAGAGGTATTTATGGCACTTTTACATAAAAAATATCTGAGTTGGCTTATCTATAATAGTTAAGAAAAGTGATGTTCTTTCTAAGGTGCCAACATAAAACGTATCCTGAGAATCAAGGTAACTAGGATGTGCTGTTTCTATCCTCAGAATTATTCTCTAAGAGTAATCCATTTCCTGTTCTTGAGTGTAGTAAAATTTGTCGATATGTCGTAACATTTTGATGTAATAAAATTATACAGATTGTGTAACAGAAGGTTGTCTAAATTAGGTGAGATTCCCTATATTTTCTCAATTTTAGCGAAATTAATAGAGATACTGGATAACTCTAGACTGTAACCACTGCCATATTCTGTATGCGACTAATTGAATAAAATTATATTTCTAGATTTAGATAATGATCCTATATTTGATATTCAGATACTATATGAATATAGAGTAACTGTGATTTGTAATGAACGCAGATTCAATTATATTATAAATATTAAGATGCTGGGTCGATTATTCTAATGAGATAAAAGGATTTACTGCTATACATTACGTATAAAGGCTTTTTCGATAACTTCATCAATTATAAATTTACTTCACACAATGCCAAATATATTTAAATTTTTGTATCAACTCTATATAGCCTTATTTTATATATTTTTTGTCGCGAACACCTATGCCTACGAGAATGATGTCAATGCATCATCTTGTGAAGAACGACAGCAATTTACCTTTAGCTGGCAATTTAATACACACTGCGACATGGTCCCAAGAGGTGGAACCACTCATGGAACAAAAATATCTTTGGATCCAAGCCCACATCAAGGCTGGTTAGATCTAAAAGAAAAAGGGCTATCGAAGTTTGAAAAAGATCGAAGAGCTATATTAGCTATGTCCGGGCCTTATCGCACAAGTTTTGATTTTATTGAAATAGTCGGTTATATCCCTAGTTTCCGCCCAGACAAACCATATCAATCTTGGGGGACTGAATATGTTTACGTAGTTGAAGATCAGGACGATTTTATTAGCCTGCAACATATCATGGTTATGTATGTAAAAACCAACGATAAAATTTCAGAGCCAATAGTAATGAAACATTGGCGTCAGGATTGGCAATATGAGAAACAAGAAATTCTTAGCTACATTGGCAATAACACATGGAAAAAGGTAAGTCTGTCAAAAGAAGAAATTAATGGTAACTGGTCACAAGCTGTTTATCAGGTTGAAGATTCTCCTCGATATGAATCATTTGGTCGATGGGAACATAACTCTGATTTTTCCACTTGGCTGAGTGCAAAGACGTGGCGTCCCCTGCCTCGACGCGAATACAGTGTCCGTGATGACTATCAGATTCTCGATGGCTTTAATCGTCATACTATAGTGCCGAGCGGTTGGGTTCATGAACAGGAAAACTACAAATTAGTCCTAAATTCCAATGATAAATTTAAACAAAAAAAATCTTATTTATCTAAGGAGTTAGGTTTAAATCGATATGAACGAATTGTCGAACATGATTTCACTCCGGGTCACCGTTATTGGGAAAAAACCAACTCTTACTGGCGAGATGTACGAATTATATGGTCAGAACTTATTCATAAAAAATCAGTGCTAGTGATGGAGAAATTAGTAGATGGACAACCTCTTTTTATCAACCTGTTCGATTACGCGGAAAAATTACAAATTCAGCCATATGATTCTGAAAAGGGAAAAATATTTATACGTAAGACTCTAACCGATTATATAAAGATTCATGCTTCCTAGATTGAGAATAAGAGTTACGCCATAACTTTTTTTAATGCATAGGCTTTATCACTATAAATCGTTAATGGATGATTTTAGCCTGTTCGATTAGACGAATATTTATTTGAATACGTTCTAGGGGATTGTCTTTGCTATCTCGTTTTTGTGAAACAATCTTGTCTACGATTTCTATACCTTCAGTCACTTCACCAAACACAGTATATTGTCCATCAAGAAAGTTTGAGTCCTTCACAACAATAAAAAATTGAGAGCCGGCACTGTTTGGATCTTGGGAACGTGCCATCGAGAGGACGCCTCTTTTATGGGGACGTTTATTAAATTCAGAAGGGATTTCGTAATCAGGGCCACCTGTACCGTAGAGTGATTTGTCTGTACCTTTTGTTAATGGATCTCCTCCCTGAATCATAAAACCTGGAATGACGCGATGAAAAATAGTCCCGTCATAAAATCCTGATCCTGCTAATGTTAAAAAATTATCGACATGTTTAGGCGCATCATCAGGGAAAAATCGAAGTTCGATATTACCAAATTTCGTTTCGATGACGCTTGTTGGTAATGATTCCTCAGCAAAGACAAAAGCAGATATTATCAGAAGTAAAAAACCAATATTGAAACGACAAATATTTTTTGTATTAATAAAAATCATAGACAAAGTATATTCCATTTAAAGATTAGGATGTTTTCCAACTTATGATATAAAGAAATAATTTTTAGTTCAATAATAAAACTTTATATCAATTATGCTAATACGTATTATCATTAACAATTATGCAAGATTTAAACAAATTACTTGATATAGATAAAAATTTAATCTGGCATCCTTATAGTGCCATGTCTTCTGACTTACCGATTTACCATGTTGACTCTGCCAATGGTGTGCGTCTAAAACTCAGTAATGGACAAGAACTGATTGATGGGATGTCATCTTGGTGGAGTGTTATTCATGGCTATAATCATCCAGCAATGAATCAAGCTTTAGAACGACAGCTTAAGGATATGGCGCATATCATGTTCGGTGGTTTGACTCATACGCCCGCAATTAGACTAACTGAAAAGATAATAGACATCACCCCCGAACCTTTAAATGCTGTCTTTTACTCCGATTCTGGTTCAGTTGCAGTTGAAGTTGCGATGAAGATGGCGATTCAATATTGGCATGCTAAAGGAAAAACAAAGCGACAACGATTTATCAGTTTACGTTCGGGATATCATGGTGACACCTTAGGTGCGATGTCAGTATCTGACCCTGAGACAGGCATACATAGCTTGTTTTCTGGCATGCTTCCCAAACAGATATTTATCGAACAACCTCAATGTCGCTTCGGTGAGCCTTGCACAGATAATAATATTGCAGTACTCAAGAAGGTATTAACGGAATATGGAAAACACTGTGCGGCTTTGATTATAGAGCCGATAGTACAAGGTGCGGGTGGAATGTGGTTCTATTCGGCAGATTATTTAGTGAAAGCTCGTAAATTATGTGATGAACACGATTTGTTGCTAATCTTCGATGAAATAGCGACAGGGTTTGGTCGAACAGGAAAATTATTTGCCTGCGAACATGCTAATGTTGTTCCCGATATAATGTGTCTTGGCAAGGCTTTGACTGGTGGATATTTGTCTTTAGCAGCAACATTAACAAAACAAGAGATATATCTAACAATTGACGGAGGTGACCCTGGGGTTTTTATGCATGGGCCTACTTTTATGGCGAATCCACTGGCTTGTAGAGCGGCACTTACTAGTATCTGTTTATTACTAGAGTCTAAATGGCAAGTAAATATTAATCGAATTCAACAATTATTAGAGAAAGGATTGGCTCCTTGTCGTAATTCATCTAAGGTAAATGATGTCCGTGTTTTAGGTGGCATTGGGGTTGTAGAATTGAAAAAACCAGTTGATATGTACACAACAGTACCAAAATTTGTAAAAGCAGGAGTTTGGATACGTCCTTTTGGTAAGTTAATATATGTTATGCCTCCATACATCATTAGTGATGCAGACTTAGCAACTTTGACTAGTGTCATAGTCTCTGTCATTGATGATAGTTAGAAAATTCTTATTTTAAATAAACACGATGTCCAAATGATTTTGCAGTTGGTACCATCCTTACTTGTTCAATGGTGGCCTTTACCGGTCCCCTCGCAACACGAAATTGTGAATCCCGCCAGGTCCGGAAGGAAGCAACGGTAGCAGTCGATGTGTGTGACGGGGTAGGGACGGTATAGGCCGCCTCCATTTTTTTATACAGTATTTGTATGTCATTTGTGAAAATTCAAAACGTTTCGCGGCTATGGGTTTCCTTATGTATAATGAGGATAAATCATGATGTTATTTTAGTGATAATTAAACAACAAAAAAACAAAAACCTATGACTTATCAGGTGCTTGCACGAAAATGGCGGCCAAAATCATTCCAAGAAATGGCCGGACAATCACATGTTTTAAAAGCATTGACTAACGCGCTAGACCAAGATCGTTTACACCATGCTTATTTGTTTGCTGGTACACGTGGAGTGGGCAAGACAACCTTGGCTAGAATTCTGGCTAAATGTCTAAATTGTGATACTGGTGTAAGTTCGACTCCTTGTGGAATATGTAATGCTTGTGTTGCAATAGACGAAGGTAGATTTGTTGATTTAATTGAAGTCGATGCCGCATCTCGCGCCAAAGTAGAGGAAACACGTGATTTGATGGATAATGTCCAGTACGCTCCAAGCATTGGTAGATATAAAGTTTATCTCATTGATGAAATCCATATGTTTTCTAATCATAGCTTCAATGCCTTACTAAAAACACTTGAAGAACCACCACCGCATGTTAAATTTTTACTGGCAACAACTGAACCTAAAAAATTACCCATTACGATATTGTCGCGATGCTTACAATTTAATTTAAGTCATTTAACTAATCATCAAATTACGAAACAGGTTGAAATGATATTGGGGCATGAAAAGATAAATTTTGATTTTGAATCAGTAGAGCATATTGCTCGTGGCGCGACTGGAAGTATGCGCGATGCGCTAAGTTTATTAGATCAAGCGATTGCTTATTGTGGTGGAATTTTGGAAGAATCTCAGGTCCGCGCTATGATGGGAACGGTCAACAGCAGTGACTTGAATGGTCTTATTCAGGCATTGATTGATGCTGATCCAGAATCATTGTTAAGCACAATAGAATCTATTGCATTACAAAACCCTGATTTTGATGCTTTGTTGGCAGAACTATTAAGCCTGCTACAAAAAATAGCAATAATACAAATATTGCCAGCAAATTCTAGCAACCCAATAAAAGATAATCCTATATTAGTTGATTTTGCTAATGTGATGAATAAAGAAGACACTCAACTTTATTATCAAATAGGTATGATGGGGCGTAAAGATATTCATTTTGCCCCGGATGTTAAGTCAGGCTTTGAAATGGTTATGATAAGGATGTTGGTATTTAAACCAAACATAGAAAATGAACCAAAATTTCAAAAATCAAACACTAAAACACCAACTGAAGTTCTAGCAAAGAATTCTGTGACACCAATAGCAACACAGAAAGCAAAGGAGAATAAAACATCAATAAAAAAAATAACGTCCAATAATGAATGGAAAAAAATCACTGAAAAAATGGAGCTGGCTGGACTGGTGAAAGAATTGGCTGAAAATTGTGTATTGAAGGCACATGTTGATAATCGTATAGCGCTAGCATTATCACCAACACAAGAACACTTACTACTTAATCAAAATCAAAGAGATCGTTTTGAGCAAGCGATTCAAACTCATTTTGGACAAAATGTTAAATTAGTGATTCTGCTGGAAGACTCAACAAATGAAACACCTTCCGAAACCAATGCTCGAGTAAAGAGAGAAAAACAAAAAGCGGCTGAAAATTCTTTAAAAAACGATCCAACAGTTAAGTCATTAATGGATACATTTGATGCATCAATTGATCAAGATTCAATTCAACCACAATAAAATATATTTTTAAATATGGGGAAATAAAACGATGAAAGGTGGTATGGGAAATATCATGAAACAAGCTCAGCAGATGCAGGGTAATATGGAAAAAGCACAAAAAGAACTTGCTGATACAGAAGTCATAGGTGAATCAGGAGCAGGTTTGGTTAAAATTACAATGAATGGCCGTCATGATGTAAAACGTGTTGTTATTGATCCCGAGCTTATGAATGATGATAAAGAGATGCTTGAAGACCTTATTGCTGCAGCTGTAAATGATGCGAATCGGCGGGTAGAAATAATGACACAGGAAAAGATGGCTAGTGTTACCGCTGGAATGGATTTACCAGCAGGAATGAAACTTCCGTTTTAATCTTTTGATAAAAATTCAGTTAGTAGTCTTATGATTCAAAAATCCTTGTTAGAAAAATTGGTTGAAGCGTTGCGTTGTATGCCTGGGATAGGAAAGAAATCAGCCCAACGTATCGCATATCAGTTATTACAAAGAGATCGTGATGCTGCAAAGCACCTATCTAGACTCTTGGGAGAGGCAATGGAAAAAATTGGACATTGTGAACGTTGTCGCACCTACACTGAAAATACATTATGTCAACTTTGTGAAAATAAAAAACGTGATGATAGTATTCTTTGTATCGTAGAAAATCCATCTGATGTTGACTCAATTGAAGAAGCAAATTATCGAGGACGATATTATGTTTTACTTGGGCATTTGTCGCCGTTAGATGGAATTGGACCTGATGATATAGGTCTAAATGAATTGCCAAGATTATTAGATGATGAAGAATTAAATGAAGTGATCCTTGCAACGAGCAGTACTGTTGAAGGAGAGGCCACAGCACATTTTATCAGCGAAATGGTAAAAGTACGTGGAAAAACAGTCTCCAGGATAGCACATGGAGTGCCTATGGGTGGAGAGCTTGAATACGTTAATAGTTTGACAATCGCTCATGCAATAAATGGACGAAAAGCGATCTGATGATTAGTTGTTTATAAATAAGTTAAAGTGACATATTTGTTCTTCTAAATTGGAGTACATCATATTTTAAGAATGTAATATGAACTTACTGCTAATGATGATGATATGTAAGTCAAAAAAACAAGATTATTTTCAAGTAAACGTATAAAGCTAAATTTTTTACGAAATATCTCTCATTTTATAGGTCGGCACGGCTAGTTTCTTGGCCTTGGACTATTACCATTTCTTTGTTTAAGAGTTTACCGTGTCGCTATGGACTTTGACAATAGCAGTACTATTCTTAAAAGAAGTTGTAACTATAAAAAAGATAATAGCCGTTTTATTTGGAATGGCAGATATCTTAGTTATATTAAAACCAGGTATTGAAATAATTGAACTGACATCACTTGTTGTTTTGATTGCAGTTATTGGATATGCAGTTTCACATGTTACTACCAAATCATTATCAAACACGGAGTATTCATTAACAGTTTTGTTTTATATGTGTCTTGTACAGTCAACAGTTAGTTTTTTATTGACTATTAATAATTGAATATTTCCTGATTTGAAACAATGGCTATGGTTTGGGATAGTTGCTATAGTAGCTTTAATAGCGCATCACTCTATTACTAATTCGATGAAACTATAGGAAGCGGTAATTGTAGTAACTCTAGATTTCTTGCGACTGTCATTGATCGCTATTATCGGCGTCATTTGTCATGATGAGGCATTTGAGATTGTATTAATTTTAGAGGGGGTGTTTAATACTGTTTGACAATTTGATGAATTTGAACATACAAAAATAATAATAAATATAACAAAGTTAGTTATAGTCTTGATTTGAATTCATAACATTGCGCTGATGTATTACTTATTACCATTTATTTTCCTTGATTGAAATGATAAAAGGAATCGTTTAGATAAGTTGTAACTTGATCTGTCTCCTCTTCAAACCACATTAACTCAGACATTAACTCACATTGAACGACACGTTCATGTAGTAACGGATAGCTTTGAATTTTGCTTTCTTTTCGAGTGTAGAGAGAATGTTCATGACAACGTACACAATTGTCGTTGTGTAGTATCTTGCCATTTTCACTATCAAAAGCATATGCTGTTGAGTACAACAATGTGAAAACCATGAAGTTTAATAAAGTTCTGTAAAGTAAATTCATGTGAACTTATTCATCAAGTGCGCGATTCTAATTGGTGCTGGTGGGTGTGAATCATGGAATGATGAATATAATGGATCAGGTGTTAAAGTGTTTGCATTCTCACGATATAAGCTGACTAATGCTGTAATTAAGTTTTCTGTTTGTGCTTGGCTTGCTGCGAAATCATCAGCCTCAAACTCGTGTTGGCGAGAAATAAACGAGAACATTGGTTGTAGAAAAAATGTAAATGCAGGCGAGGCTAATAAAAATAATATTAACGCCATATAATTAGATGCTTCATCTACTCCAAGACCATTATAGAACCAGGACTCGTTAATCAACCAACCAAGTAACGCCAAGCCAATCAGAAAAACAGCTCCCAATATCGATATGCGCTTACGAATATGATTACATTTGAAATGCCCAAGTTCGTGTGCCAGAACAGCTTCAATCTCATCGTAACTAAGTTCGTCGACTAAGGTATCAAAAAAGACAATGCGTTTATTTGCACCAAGTCCTGTAAAGTAGGCGTTGCCATGTGTCGAACGAGTGGAACCATCCATAACGAAGATACCCTGACTTTTGAATCCATTACGAGTAAGTAGATTTTCAATACGTGTTCTTAATTCTTCATTGTCCAAGGGCCTAAATTTATTAAAAATGGGTGCTATAAAAGCAGGGTAAGCCCACATCATGATGAGACTAAAACTCAACCATGTCGCCCAAACATAAAGCCACCAATGACTACCACTATTTTCCATAATCCAAAGCACAAGCAGTAAGATTGGTGTACCGATCAATAGTCCTACTACAGCATTTTTAAGTAGATCAGCGATGAATATTTTTGATGTCGTTTTATTGAAACCAAAAATTTGTTCTAGTTTAAATGTGCGATAGATAGACATTGGTAAATCGAGTATGGACATGATGACGAAGACACTGAGAATGAAGCCTGTACCGGTCCAAATATCCGATAAGCCAAATGAACGTAACCAGTCATCTAGTAACTGAAGACCACCTGCTAATGTCCATAGTATTAAGAATACTGAACCAATGATGAGCTCAGCGAAACCTGTTCTTACTTTGGCTTGGGTATAGTCTGCAGCCCTATGATGTGCTTCAATTGAAATTTTACCATTGAAGGCATCAGGGACTTCTTCACGATGTGAACTAATATGGTTGATGTGTCTTTGCACTAAAAACCATTGAATAATAATGCTGACACCTAGGCTCAGTACAAAAATGGTAGTAAAGTGATTCACGTGGTTTTAGTCTCCTGAAAAAAATATTTTCCGTTTTGTAATAAGTTTCTAATTATGTTCATATTCAATAAATAATGGTTAAAATAAAAACTGGATAAAATATGTCATATTCTAAAAATAATCTTATATGGATCGATCTGGAAATGACAGGTCTTGATACTGATATTGATCAAATCATAGAGATCGCAACTATTGTTACTGATTCACAGCTGAACATCCTTGAGGAAGGCCCAATAATAGCAATCTTTCAAACTGATGATGTACTGAATCAAATGGATGAATGGAATACACGACAACATAATCAATCCGGTTTGGTAGAAAGAATCAAGACTAGTTCCTATAATCTCGCTGAAGCTGAGAGTTTTACACTGACATTTTTAAATAAACTCGTTCCAAAAGGAAAATCACCAATGTGTGGCAATAGTATATGTCAGGATCGCAGGTTTATGCACCGATTAATGCCAAATTTAGAAGCCTATTTCCATTATCGAAATCTTGATGTAAGTACTATCAAGGAGATCAAAAATCGCTGGGCGCCTGAACATAAAGATTATAATAAGCAAAGTAACCATCTTGCTATGGACGACATACGCGATTCAATCAATGAATTGCAATTTTACAGAGAACATGTCTTTAAA
>ENA-UOXV01007146-UOXV01007146.1-marine-metagenome-genome-assembly--contig:-NODE-7146-length-11411-cov-4.738464_pt1 | contig 11411 bp, 13 predicted proteins | sample MGYA00238165_ERZ766961 | MGnify/ENA primary metagenome ERZ766961 (study PRJEB28924, sample SAMN03173240) | marine metagenome | biome: Marine; feature: Water; material: Subsurface seawater | place: North... | reverse complement strand
TCCGATCTATGGATATGATGACAGAATTTATAAAAAGCCAAGTTTTAAAGTACAAAAAAAGTTAATGAAAAATTTGGAGTTAACTTATAATTGGTATAAAAGCTTGTAAAAAATGAAAATATTAATTTTAGGTTCCGATGGTTACCTGGGTTGGCCAACTACTATGCATTTTGCTAATTTGGGTCATGATGTTTTTGCAATAGACAATCTTTCAAAAAGAAAAATTGAAAGTGAATATGGAATAGAACCTATTAATTCAGTAAAATTTTTTCAAGATAGAGTTAAAATTTGGAATCAAAATCAAAAAAATCAAATTAATTACTTAGTAACAGATTTATTAAATTATAAAACTTTATGTGAAATTTTGTCTGATTTTAGACCAGAAACTATTGTTCATTATGCTGAACAACCTTCAGCTCCATACTCTATGGCTGATAGAGAAAAAGCAGTTTATACACAGCATAACAATGTTATTGGAAATTTAAATTTATTGTTTGCTATTAAGAAATATTGTCCAGATAGTCATCTTATAAAATTAGGCACAATGGGTGAGTATGGAACACCAAACATAGACATAGAAGAGGGCTGGTTAAATATTAAACATAATGGAAGAGAAGACAGGGTGCTATACCCAAAAAAGCCTGGAAGCTTTTATCATTTATCTAAAGTACACGACAGTGCAAATATAGAATTTGCTTGTAGAATTTGGGGAATTCGATGCACGGATTTAAATCAAGGATTTGTTTACGGAGTTTCTACTAAAGAAATAGAATTAGATTTTGAAAATTTATCAACAGCTTTTCATTACGACTCAATATTTGGAACTATTATTAATCGATTTATAACTCAAATGACAATACAAAAACCCATGAGTGTGTACGGAAACGGAACACAAAAAAGAGCTTTTTTAAATATTCAAGATACAATTAATTGTGTTCAAATTGCCTCAGATAATCCTGCTAAAAAAGGTGAGTTTAGAGTTTTCAATCAATTTACTGAATTTTCATCATTAAATGAAATGGCACAAAAAATAAAAAATTTTGGTGATAAAAATAAATTAAATCCAGAAATCTCGCACATAACAAATCCAAGAATAGAAGAAGAGGATCATTATTATAATCCAAAAAATACATCTTTAATATCATTAGGATTAAAACCTATTTTGTTTGATGATGTGGAAATTGAAAAAATATACAAAGTGGCTCAAAGACATAAAAATAAAATTAATTTAGAAACACTAGATCCTAAAAACAGAATTAAGTGGAATTTAGGTTAGTATAAATTATTAATGCTGAATAAAAATTTACCTTACATAATAGCAGAGGTTGGTAGTAATCACCTTGGAAATACTAAACTATGTTTTAACTCTATAATGCAGGCAAAAAAAGCAGGAGCAAATTGTGTAAAATTTCAAATCTTTGATGAAAATAATTTGGTCAATCATAAATTAAAAATTTACAAACATGTAAAAGATAAAAAATTAAAATATCAATATCAAAGATTCAAAAAAGTAAAAGTTACAGTCGATCTTGTAAAAAGACTTTATAAATATTCAAAAAAAATAAAAATAGATTTTTCAGTTTCTCCATTTGATGTTAGCTATGTTTCAAAATTAAAAAATTCAGTGGATTTTTTCAAAGTTGCTTCTGGCGATATAAACAACTTTGATTTACTTAAAGCAATTTCAAAAACAAAAAAAAAAGTAGTTTTATCAACCGGTATGGCAAATCAAAATGAGATAAAAAAAGCTTTAAGCTTTTTTCCAAAAAAAAAGGTTTCCATTCTCCATTGCATGTCCAGTTATCCCACAAAGTTTACAGATGCAAATTTAATTAATATTCAATATTTAAAAAAAAAATATAATGTAAGCACCGGTTATTCTGACCATGTACCAGGGATAAATGCCTCTATAAACGCTGCAATGCTCGGAGCAGAAATAATTGAAAAACATTTTATGCCAAAAAAAACTAAACTTGCAGGGGATTATTCCCTATCGGTAGATAAGAACGAATTAAAAAAAATGATTGAAGAGATTCACTATTCATTAAAAATGATTGGAAGTATAAGAAAAAAAGAGTTTAAATCAGAATTATATTTTAAAAGAACATTGAGAAGAAGTTTATATTTCTCCAAAAACTTTAAAAAAAATCATAAAATTTTAAAAGAAGATTTATCTTTACTTAGACCTTATGAAAAAAAATCAATTAAAATTGAAAATATAAAAAATATCGTCGGATCTAGATTAAAAAGAGATGTAAAAAAACATCAATTGGTTAGACACAAAGATTTATGGATCAAAAAAAAATTATCTGTGTTATAGAGGCTCGTATGGGCTCCAAGAGATTTCCTGGAAAGTCTCTTTTAAAACTAGATAAAGAAAATACCTTAATAGATTATGTTATAAAAAATACTTTAAAATCAAGTTACTTTTTTAATAGTAATACATATGTTTTAACTTCAAACTCAAAAAATAATAAACCTTTGATTAAACATTTAAAAAAAAAATATTCAGTGAAGTTGATAGTAGGTTCAGAAAATAATGTATTTAGCAGATATTTAAAATTTAAAAATCGATCAAACTTTCCAATTTTAAGACTTACTGGTGACAACCCTTTGATTGACCCAATTCTGATTGATAGGTTTATAAAAATATTTATAAAAAAAAAAATTGACTATATTACAACTAGAGGAATGACGCATTCGAAAAATTGGAAGGTGAAGAGTTCATTCCCTAAAGGAATTTCATTAGAAGCATTTTATTCAAAAATATTTTTTTCAAAAGAGAAGCAATTTAATCAGTATAACCAAGAATTTCCTACATGGTTTTTTTTTAATAAAAAAATAAATGCAAAAATAAGAAAATTTAACTCATTTGGCAATTATAAAAATTTAAATCGGCTCTCTTCATTCACATTAGATGAAAAAAAAGATTATAATAGATTAAGGAAATTTATTAAAATGAATAAATGTAAGCCAGGTTTAAATAATATATGGAACATTTATGGAAAAAATAAAAATTAATTTTATAGATAGGAATAAAAAATATAATTTTTAATCATGAAATCAATTGCGTCTTTAATAAAAAAATCTTCATTAAATAAAATTCATTTAAAAAATTTAGATAATAAAGGGTTTATAATTATCGAGAATGTAGATTATATGAAAAAAAATTTGCATAAATTAAAACAAAAATCCGAAATATTAATCAATTTAGAAAAAGAAAAGGGCGGCTGGGAAGGAAAAGAACAATATTATAAAAAAGGCAAAAAATTTGAAAGTGGTGCAGATAGATTGGGCAGTTTAGTGTCGAAAGGAAATGAATTTTTAGGATTGATAAAGATACCTGAAATAATTCATGCTGCCAAACATGTGACCAAAAAAGAAATAAAAGTTTGTGGTCTCAACTTAAGAAATCCTACAAAAAAACAAGGAAAACAAAGCATTCATATAGATGGTTTTGCAAGAAGCAAAAGAAAAGAGAAATATGCTGGTATAGTAGCATTTATTTATCTTGATGATACAAAAATTCAGAATGGTGCAATGAGAATAGTTCCGGGCACACATAAAAAAATAGGTTGGCCAGATGATCATATAGACATTAATAAAAAATTAAAAAATGAGGAAAAATTAATATTAAAAGCTGGATCAATTGTTATTGCTAATTTAAATATATGGCACGCAGGTTCAACAAATCATAATGGTGAATTTAGAAGAGTAATAATGTTGAATATCAAAAGTAGAAATTATGATCAATTGCTTAATTATAAAAAATATCTCAGCAAAAGTTTTAAGAAAAAACTCAAACCAATAGAAAAGTATTTGCTGGCAGTTAGAAGTAAGGATCCTCTACAAAAATTAAATTCAGGAGGTAGTGCCAATCAAAAAAGAAGAGAATACTTTGAATCGAAAAAAAGAAAATTCTCAAGTGTTGCGAAAAATTATTAATATAAAGTGAATCATTTATTAAATTATAAAACATTTGTTCAAAAGTTAGGTATTCGAAAAGGTGACATAATTCTTATAAATTCCAATTTTTTAAATATTTTTTTAAGAGCAAGAGATCAAAAGAAACAAATCAATTTTGATAATTTAATTTCTGAAATATTACTTAGAATTGGATCTAAAGGAACTTTATTAATTCCAGCATATAGCTGGGAATTTTGTAAAACAAAATTTTTTAATTTTGATAATTCAAAATCTATTTGTGGTAGCTTAACTAACTATTTTATTGGAAAAAATATTTTTAAAAGAACTAATAATCCAATATACTCGTTTTTAGTAAAAGGTTTTTATCAAAATTATCTCTGCTCTCTAAAAAATAAAGATAGTTTTGGCAATACCTCAATTTTTAATTTTTTAATTAAAAAAAATTCAAAAAATATTTTTTTGGATATTGATTATAAAGATAGTTTTACTTTTGTTCACCTTGTTGAACAAGAAGTAAAAGTTAATTATAGATTTAAAAAAACATTTACAGGTACTTGCTATAAAAATGGAAAGATCAATAAAGTTTCTACAATCGTTTATTCAAGAAAATTAGAAACAGGCGTTAAAGGCACAAAAATAGATAAAAAATTTGATAATTTATTAAAAAAAAATAAAGCTATAATTAAAAAAAAAATAATGAATATTAATTGTCAAATTATTGATGTATCAAAAACGTATAAAATTATGAAAAAAATGTTTATAAATGGTAAAAATAAGTATATTTATCCAATTTATAAAAAACAATAAAACAATTTTTGACACATGTGGAATTTCAATAAAATAAAAAAATCTTTAAATGAAAATGGCTATTACGAGTTTAAAAATTATTTGAAAAAAAATGAATTAGAAAAAGTCAAAAAGTCCCTAGTTGATACATTAAACTATATTCATCCAAGTAAAGAAAAGAACCTTCAAAAAAAATATTATGAGGTAAAAAAGTATAATAACAAGTTAAAAGGTAATTGGTATGATATTTGTAAATTTAATATAGACCTATTGGGTTTTTTACATAAAAAAGAAATGGTAAATTTTGTAAAAAAATATTTTTCATCAAATGTGGTTTTTTCTGGAAGACCAGCAATCCATGCACATGACAATGCAAACGATAGATTGCTACACGCTCATCAAGAAACAAATCAGTTTGCAAGAGACACTATAGTTTTATGGATACCTTTATGTGATACAAATTACAAAACAGGAGGTTTAAAAATATACGAGAAATCTCACAAGTATGGTTATTTTAAGCATAGTTTAGAACACCCCGAAGGTAAGAAGGCTTGGACCTCTAAATATACTCATATTAGTCAAAAATATGTAAAAAAATTTAAAGAAAAAAATCTTGATGTAAAAGCTGGAACAGGGATAATTTTTCTATCTTCCCTAGTTCATAGTGGGTATGAGAATACTGATAAGAAATCAGTCAGAATTACAATCACAGAACGATTTAATCCTTTGAAAAAATTACCATACCTTAAAAATGAGAAAGCATCTATGAAAATGCCATATGTTGGATTGGATTATAATAAATTAAGAGTAAATTAAATATTCACTTTATATTTTTTTAGTATTTCTATTCCCTTTTTAAAAGAACTAAAATCAACTATGTCATCTGTCTCCAAGCTTATGTTAAACTCTTCCTCAAGTTTTGACATTAGAGTCATATGACCTATCGAATCCCATTCTGGAACTCCATTGTATTCTAGTTTTTCATTAACATCTTCATCTTTTAAAGATAAAGAATCTTTAAAAGATAATTTATACTTTTCTAATTCTGACATTATTTTATTTCTTTAACAACTTTGTCTGCAATTCTTTTAGCTGATAAATTATAATAATCTAGCATAAATTCATAGCTACCACTTTTTGAATATTGATCGTTAACTCCTAAATTAATTTGTTTTACAAATATACTTTCTTCACATTTTACCTCACTAATAGCACTGGCCAAACCTCCTATTACATTATGTTCTTCAACACATACATGTAATTTAAAATTTTTGTTTTTTATAATTTCTTCTCGATCTATAGGTTTTATTGTATGCATGTTAACTATTTTTACGGATATATTGTGCTCTTGTTCTATAATGTTTGCAGCTTCAATTACATTCCCAATTATGGTTCCGCAAGAAAAAAAACATATATCCGAACCTTCCTTTAATATATTTGCCTTCCCAGGTTTAAAATCATAGTTTTCGCTGTAAATTTGCTTAATGTTAGAACCTCCAGTCAGCCTCATATACATTGGTTGATTTTCATGATTTAGATAATATTCCAAAGTCTTCCTTAATTCATAAGCATCAGCAGGTACAATAATTTTAAGATTCGGTATAGATCTTAAAACTCCAATTTCTTCAATGCTGCAATGTGTAAAACCTAAATTACCAAGAACCAATCCTGATGCTAGACCAACTAGCAGGACTTTTGATTTCATGTATCCCAAGTTTACTTTAATTTGTTCACAACATCTTAGTGTTTGGAATGGAGCGAAGGTAGTTGTGATCACTTTATAATCCTCACTTGCCATACCAGCTGCAACACCTATTAAATTTTGTTCAGAAATACCAACATCAACAAAATTTTCTGGAAATTGTTTTCTGAACCTGTCTAACCCAGCAGATGTTGATACATCAGAAGTTAAAATCATCATGTCTGAGTGATCTTTAACAAAATCAAGACAGTTTAATCCAAAACTAGCACGCATACCTATGCTAGAAAATAATTTTAATTTTTTTTGATCAATTGTCATAATTTTTATTTAGACTATTCAAGGCTTCATCGTAAACTTTTTTGCTCAATACGGAGTGATGCCATTCATTTTTGTTTTCAAATAGTTCAATTCCCTTACCTTTTACTGTGTTGGCAACGATCAAATTTGGTTTTGGTGAATTTAGATTTTGAGAAATTGCTTTAAAAATTTGAGCGTGAGCATGACCATCAATCTCACTTGAAAAACAATTGAATGATTTAAATTTTTCGCTTAAATTTTCAGTAGTTAGAATTTCCTCACAAGTTCCAGTTTGTTGAAGATTATTTTTATCAATAATGATAACTAAGTTATCTAAATTAAAATGAGATGCTGACATTAATGCCTCCCAATTTGATCCCTCATTACATTCCCCATCTCCTACTACTACAAAAACTTTGTTTTCATTTTTTTTCTTTTTAAATGCTATACATAGACCTACAGCAATAGATATACCCATACCTAAAGAGCCTGTTGAAAATTCAATTCCTTTTTCTAAATTTTTTACTGGATGACCAGCTAGATTAGAATTATCTTTTTCAAAAGAACTTAAATCTTGGTCGTTAAGTACCCCAATCTGATTTAGAGCTGCATAATAAGCTAAACAAGCATGACCTTTGCTTAAAATAAATCTATCCCTTTCATGCCAAAGAAGGTTCTCTTTTTTATATTTTAAAAATTTTGAAAAAATTACTGAAATTATATCTGTACAGGATAAGGCACCTCCAATATGAGCACTGGCAGAACCAGCATTATAGGACATTTCAAGAATTTTTTTTCTCATTTGATATGAAAATTCCTGTGTGTCTTTAATATTAAATTCTTTCAATTTATTTACCACCATCAATTGAGATTAATTGGCCATTAATATATGACGAACTATCACTACATAAAAAACTGATTACATTGGCAATTTCAACTGGCTTAGCAATTCTTTTGAGCGAAACATCATTTAAGTATCTTTCCATATTTTCTTTACTTGTGTACTTAACTGCCATTTTAGTATCAATCAAACCAGGCAAAACGGCATTTACTCTCAAATTTTTTCCACCTGTTTCTTTTGATAGTGAGATAGCCAAACTATTTATTGCTGCTTTAGATGACGAATATGCAGCTCTTCCAACTGGATTAATGGTTGAAGAGTTAGATGAAACAAAAACTATATTTGCATTTTTTGAATTTATCAAAAGTTTTAAATACATTTGTGTCAAAAGAAATTGAGAAAAAAAATTTACCTCAAAAATTTTCTTTAGTATTTTTTCAGATGTCATTTGAAATAATGCATTTTCTAAAATTCCAGCATTATTAATTAATATATCAATATGATTACATTCCTTCTTTATTATTTCAAATGAGTTTTTTATAGTATCTCTATTTTCTAAATCTAAATGAACTATTGAAATTTTATTTTTATATTCTGATGATAGATCTCTTGTAAATTTGATGAACGCTTCGTTTTTTTCATCTCTAACCAAAGCATAAATATCAGCTCCTTCTTTCGAAAATTTTTTTATTATTTCTTTACCTAAATCACCAGATGCACCTGTAATGACAGCAACTTTATTTGCTAATTGCATTAATCAAGAAAATCTTCTTTGTTAAATATATCTTTTGCTAAAGCAGGTTTAAAAATAGTTTGACCACTTTTAGTCATAAATTTGCTTATAAATTCCTTATCCTCACCCGCTAAGCAAAGATTACTATGATTTCGAAAATATTTTATACTAAATCCATGATCTATAATTTCTTTTAAAGATTGTTCAAAAATATTTCCAATTTTTATATGAACATATGGACAAACTAATACATCTCCTATTGGAGTTACATAAACACGATTAACAGTAGTACAGCCTAAAATTTTTTCATGATTTTTGTCAAATGGGTTCCAAATGTTTCTTACTAAATTTTTATATTCTTTTCTTATCTTTCTTAAATATTCTCTATCTTTATTATCACATATAATGTCCTCTGCATTTTGCCACATCCCTGAGGGAACAGCGACATTTAATAAAGTTTTGTATCTCTTATTTTTTGAATAATCTAAAAGTTCTTTAAAATGATTTGTGTTAGCGTTGTAATGTCCAACAGTGATATTTAAATAAGGGTCCATTCCAGCATTTTTAACATGCTCCAGTGCTGCTATTGCTCTTTTCCAAGATTCTTTTCTACCTCTGATTTCGTCATGAATTTTTTCATCCATGCTGTCAATACTTACAGAAACTCTACTTACTTTATACTCTGCCAATCTTTTTGCCATTGACTCGTCTAAATAATATCCATTAGTTGTTAGATACATATAAAATCTTTCAGGCTTAATAGCATCAAGCACTTCAAAAAGTTTTTTGGGTTGAAGTAGTAACTCTCCTCCCTGTAAATCAAATTCAAAGTAACCCAATTCATCAGCTTCATCTGCAAGTCTTTTAATGGCACCAATGTCTAGATATTCTTTAACATGGTCCCCTTTAGGAGAATTTGTAAAACAGTATTTACATCTTAAATTACAAGCGTTGTTAAAATTTAAATCTATTCCTCTAGTCTTGGTACCAACTTTTCCATCATTTTTGTTAACGTAGTCGTAGAAATCCCTTAACTTTTTCACCAATCTGGGTTTATTAAGTAATGATGATGCAATAGGCATTGATAAATTTTATATATTTTTAATTATTTATATATCTTTAATTCTTCAAGCAAGGCAAGTGAAAATTCTGCTTTACTTACTAATTCTTTATTTACGTAAGCTTTACCTTCACATAAAGCAATGCCTCTTTTATAACTTTTAATGATAGTTTCAATAATATATTTACTACCTGGAAGAACTTTTTTAAAAAATTTTAAGTTATTAGCATTTACAAGATACATAACTTTTCCTTTATTTCCAGGCATTGTAAGTATTGATAAAGCAGACATTTGAACCAAAGCTTCAATTTGAAGCATACCAGGCATATTTGGATCTCCTTCCCAATGCACTTTAAAAAACCACTCATCCTCATTTAGGTTTTTAAAACCTTTGGCGCTTAAACCTGGAATTACTTCAGTAGCTTCATCTATCATTAAATATGGAGGCCTATTTTTTTGATATTCTAATATTTGAGATTTATTTAAAGTTAAATAATTATTATCTGACATCTTTTATTTTTGTTAAATTAGAAATTATATCATAACCATCCCAGTAAAGAGAAATACTTAGAGCTTGACCAATTTTTACAATTCTATCAATCCCTTTATAAGATTTATTTGTAAAAATTTTTTTAAGATAATCTTTCTCAAATCCAAAATATGACAAAGTTTGAGTAGCTTCATTAGAATATTTTATTATTTGATTAATATTATTTATATTTCTTTCATAAAAGTAACCCCATTTTGCTTTTGTAGAGTTTAAATTTATATCTTTATTTTTAAGTTGAACTCTATATATGTCTGAATTCTTCAAAATTTTTATATTTTTTTTATTTAAATAATCATCTATAGAGCGCTCATACTTAAAAAAACTACCTGAAAAATTAATTTTATATTTTTTTTCAACTAAATTATTTAAATTTGACCAAAATTTATTTTTAATTTTTTCACTTACTCGATTTTTACTGTACCAAAATATTACATGGGGTGAAGAACAAGCATTTTGATCAACAAGATAAGTATCATTATAAAAATTATTTATTAACAAATTTATATCTTTTAAATTTAATTCTTTAAATTTATCAAAGTTTATTAAACAAATAGAATTTTTGTCTGCAAAATAAAGATCTCTATTGCTTATTTTTGTTTTAAATTTCTTTGTTTCTTCAATAGTTTTATTTCCACCCCAAATTAATCTTGCATCAGAAATTAATGATATTTTTTCAGTTAGTTGATTATTTTTTGAATACTTGATAATTTTAATATTATTTTTTAATTTTGGAAATTTTATCAACGTTTTATTAATTTCATTACATATTATATCTACCTGCGGAAAATTTTTTGAAGGTACTCTTATTATGTTGCTATTACCAGATAACAATCCAAATACGAGAGAGTAAGCGAAATTAGTTGGTATATTTGAGGGAGTGACATGAAAAATTAAACCTAATCCCATTCTTAAATTTAAATCAGAATATTTTGTGCTTAATGAAATTAAATTTTTCTCTCTACAAAAGAAAGCAAATGTTAAAAGATCAGTAAATTTTTTTGCATTTTTATTTGATTGAATATTTTTTGATAGTAAAGAAAAAAACCTTATAATTTCTTTTTCAAAAGGTCTAAATGTAAAATCACTTATAATTCCTGTTCCAACTAAAATTTTACTATCTTTTAAAATATTCATTAAATATTTGCGCAACCTCTAATTTCAGAATTTTCCACTCTTCCATGTATTTTAAATCTTTTTCCTTTATATTTTTTACATTTATTACATTTACTTTTATTTGCATATTCAGCTAAATCTTCAGTAAGTATGATGTTTCCTGGGTAACTAGTAGGCACAGTGGACATTACTTGTAGCAAACCTATTTCGCCATCCTTTTTAATTGAATTTAAGTTTTTGTCTCTAATTATAACATCTGAATAAATTGAACATTTAAAACTAGAGCACTCTGGACATTCTATAAAAATAGATCCTGTTTGTTCAATTAAACCATAATAATTATAAATATTTTTAATTTTATAATTTAAATTAATATAATTTTTAAATTGAAAATTATCGATT
>ENA-UOXV01007145-UOXV01007145.1-marine-metagenome-genome-assembly--contig:-NODE-7145-length-11413-cov-5.595880_pt1 | contig 11413 bp, 9 predicted proteins | sample MGYA00238165_ERZ766961 | MGnify/ENA primary metagenome ERZ766961 (study PRJEB28924, sample SAMN03173240) | marine metagenome | biome: Marine; feature: Water; material: Subsurface seawater | place: North... | reverse complement strand
ACACAGATCGGGTTCCGCGAAAATACCTCCACCTGATTGGCTGAATTCATTTCGCATGGCACCCACGAAATTTACACGGCTGACAAGGGTAAATAACCCCAGAGGCATCGTCCGTATCAGCCGTGTAAAGTGCGGAAACAGCCCGGGAAAACATATTTTCGCGATCGCAGAGCCGAGTTTTTTTGCCGGGTGTCTACTCGGATTGGATCGGATTCGGGTTGTTGACCACGATCGGATTAATGCGTGTTGGGGAAGACTCGGGTACATGTAAAGTAGTTAAGAACACGAGTACATGTTTGGCTATTTGGCTATTTGTTTGGCAGTCTGGCCGCAGAACAGAGAGCACCGGCGAAAGGCAAGAACAAACAAGCGAGCAGCAGAACCATCGGAGGGGGAGACGGGCCACATGGCGGTGGCGTGCTCGGCGCGCGCGTCGATCCCGACATGCACGCGCCGGTCGACACACGCGGACCGCGGTAGCCGATACCGTCACGTTCCAAACGCGACGGACGACCAAAGATCCGAGCGCACGTCGTCCCCGTCGTCGTCGTCATCCCCGTCCCCGTCGTCGTTCAGGCCGGCTACGTGGCGTGAGCTCGACATAGACTGGGGCAGACGCCACCTGCAGACCCTCTTCGTCGACGACGCGCACGGCGTGCTGGCCAGGGGCGCCGAGGGCGTCTGCCAGCGCGTCGCCAAGTGGGCCGGCGCGGGGCACATGGTCTTCCCGGAGTCCGCCGGCCTCGACGTCCAACACGGATCGCGGATGGATGCGGATGAGTCCATGTCGATGCTCACGCGGCTTCACCCGGTGTGCGACCACCCGAGGTACGCGGCGAAACCCAGATACGCGTTCACCGACGCCGACGGCGCGTGCGCCGACCTCGTCGTCACATGCGGGGGCGCGGATGTCGAACGAAGGGTACGAGCCGCGTCGCCGTCCGCCGTCGCGGTTGTGGATCTGTGGGAGTTTGCGCAATTCGCGGACAGAGGCGAGATCGACGGCACGGGAGTCGCGGCCATCGTGCAGAGGTCCTTGGCGCTCGAGTGTGTCGCGCCGTGCATCGATGAGGCGATGAAGCTGCGCGTCGGGGATGCCTGGGGTTTGCCTAATTCGTCGTCCGGAGGAGTCATCGACGAGGACGAGATGGCGGTGGCGAGGGCGAGGACGGTGGTCGGCGTCGCGGGACTGGTGACGTTCTTACTGGCCATCTCGCCGCTCGAGGAGGTGACGCGAGTGACGAAGCGGTGATTTAGTTTGTAGGTTTGTGAATTAAACACACAGTTTAGCAGGTTATGTTGTTTCCCATCCCATGTTGTTTCCCCAGTGGCAGTCTCAGCCGGCGGTTTTTGTACACGTGCCGGCGAGAACACCCGTTTCTCCCGTTCTGATTTTAATCAGACCGGTTCGATCATCGGTTGGCGCGGAGGGCGCGGCGGGAGGACCTGGTGGGCGCCTCCTCCTTGACCGCCTCCGTGGCCTTCTTCGCCTTGGGCGCGGCGCGCTTGGACGTCTTCTTGGCCGGCGCCGGGGAGGGCTCGGGGTCGTTCTCATCGTTCTCCTCGTCGTCCTCCTCCTCGGCCTCCTCCTCGGCCTCCTCTTCAGCCTCTTCAGCCTCTTCGTCAGCCTCGGGTTTCTCCGCGGTGGCCGTCTCGCCGTCGAGGGGACCGAGCGGGTGCGCCTCCTCCTCCGCCTCCTTCGCCGCCGCCTCAGCCTCCGCCAACGCCTGAGCCTCGGCAGCCTTGAGCCTCTCCTCGTAGTCGTCGTCAAAGACGTGGCCCTCCGCTCGCTTCTGCGTGCGCCACGACTCGTACCGCTCGACGTGAGCCGCGTTCATCTTCTGCTCAAACTCCTCAATCTGCTGCTTAGCGCCGTCGGCACCGTCCGCGCTCTTGGACTTGCCGCCGTACGACTTCTTAGCCTTGGCGACGACGCCGTTGAGCGCGGCGTACACTTCTTTGTCGTAGAGCGCGGGCTCGTACATCTTCCACCCGTCCATGAACTTCTTGAACGCCTTGTCGCTGAGGGAGAGCTGCGAGAGGCAAAAGGCGACGTCGCGCGCGGGCTTCGGGGTGGACGCGAGCGCCGCCTCGGCGAACCTGTTGGTGAACTTGTCCGCGAGGGACTCCGTCTGCCTGTCCTTGTCGATGAACCCGAGAAGCCGGGTCATGATCTTCTGGAAGACATCCGGCGTCAACTGATCGTCTCCGGAGAGGCGGGAGAGCAGATCCGGGAGGAGGTTGTAAATCGGGTTGCCGTGCTTGCGCGACAGCTCGTGGAACAGCAACCTCGCCACGGACGCGACGCGCGGGTCCGGGTCCTCGAGGCACCGCGCCATCTCCGCGATGTGACCCTTCACCTTCATCATGTCGTTCAGCACCAGGTGCGCCAACACCGTCACCGCGTGTTGCCTCACGCCGGCGTCGGAATCGTGCAGCGAGTTACCCCACTCCCTCACGCCGTAGAGGTGCTGCGTCCACGGCTCGACCGCGTTGGGGAACCTGAACGCTAAGTCACCGAGCGCCACCATGAGCGCCGCGCGCGTGCCGCGGTCGGACTCGCGTCGCAGCCTGGTGAAGATGAGCGCGAGGTGTTCTTCGCAGAAGACGCCGTCGATGGCCATGAGGCGGGAGAGCGCGGCCAATGCCGCGCCGCGGAGCAGCGCGTGGCCCTCGGCGACGGCGGGGTGGCCGCACAAGGCCACGACGACGGGCGCGTACGCCGCGACGATGCCCTTGCCGACGCCCTTCGCAGCCTTGAACGCGAGGAGCTCAGTCTCGGCGAGCTCCCTGGAGTTGTCGAGGTGGAGATCTTCCGACACGGACCCTTGCCCGAGCGCGGCGGCGAGCGCAGCCTCCTCCGAGTTATCGTCACCCTTCGCCGCGGCAGCCTCGGCGCTCTCGGCAGCCTTACGATCGCGGTCCACGCGCGCGCGGCGGACGGCGCGGGCGAGCCCCTCGACGTGCACGAGGTGCCTCAACCCGACCTCGCCGAGGACGAACAAAAACCTGGAGAGAAACGCGGCGTTGACGTTTGAAGCGCCCCCCTCGCTCTCCGCCGGGGTTGGAAACGCGGCAGCCGCGAAGGACCGCACGATGTCAGCGGCGGCACCTTCGGGGTCGGGGTGGAGCGCGTAGAGCGCCGCGATGGACTGCTCCGCGCACGGGTACCACCCCCGGCCGGGCAGGCACGACGTAGGCGTCAGCACCTTGGCGAGCGCGGCGAAGACGGGGTGCGCCGCGGGGAGCGCGGGGGTGCACACGCCGAGGGAGTCGGACGTCCCCGCGTTACCCCCGGGCCGAGCGCGCGCGAGCACGGCGGCGGCGGCGCGCGCGAGCGCGGGGTTGGAGGATTTCCTGGTCTGGCACGCGCCGTCCAGCGCCGCGGCGACGGCGCCGAAGCGCGGGCCGACAATTTCGGGAACCTTAGCCGCGCACATGGACAGCACGGTGAGCGCGGCGGCTCTGGAAGCCTCCGAGTCGGTCTTATCGCCCGCCTGCGCCCAGAGCGCGGTCATCACGGCGCCTTCCGGTGGGACGCGGTTATCGGCGACGAGGAGTTTGAGAATTTCTTCCATCGCGGCGAGTTCGCCGAGCGCCGACGCGGACGCCGTGTGCGCGAGGCCCTTCGCGGCGGCCATCGGTGATTCCGCACCCCCGAGGAAGAGAACATCCACGGCTTCCACCGCGGCGTCCCGGACGGACTGATCGCGGGAGAAGACGAGGCCGAGCATGCGTCGCACGCCCTCGTCCGCGCCGTCGACGCCGAACTGCTTGAGTCGAACGAGAAGGCCGGTGGCTTCGATGGCGTCGGACGGCGTGGCGGACGCGAGGAGTCGGCAGAGGACGGTGACGGCGCCGCCCATCTGCACGGCGAAGCCGAGCGCGGTCTTGAGCGCGGCGACCATGGTGCGGACGGCCTCGACGCCGCCGTCGAGCTCGGGCGCGGCGTCGGCGTCGCCGGCCACGGGCTTCTCCTCGGGCTCCGTTGGCTCGTCGGCGTTCTGGTTCTCGGCGTCGGATCCCTCCTTTGCGGATTCGCCCTCGGGCTTCTCGGCATCCTCCTCGTCGCCCTCCTCGATGGTCTCGGGCATTTGCTTCTCGAAGGCATCCGTCTCGCTCTCCTCCTCGTCGGTCACGGGTGGAGCCATGGCCAATAGCTTGGCCTCGTACTCGGCCAAAGAATCGGCAAACGCGGCGGAGGGAAGCGTCGGGGCGAACGGGTTGAAGCCCAGCATGGTGGCCAGGAGGTTCATCGCGGCTTTGCGCACGAGCGCAGCCTTATCGCCGAGCCGCCCGATGCCCAGGTCCGCGACGACGAGCCAGTGCGACAGCGGAATCGCCTTCTTCTCCGCCATCGTAGACCACGTCTGGAGCACCCGGGCGCGAGTGAAGGCGCTGACGTCGTGAGTGCGGTCCACGAGGAGGTCCAGGAAGCCTTGCTTGGCGCGGAGTAAAGGCGCGTTGGCGTCCGACGTGGTCCTGTCCTGGTCCCTGTCCAGTGACCCGGAGGATGCGTCGGAACAGAGAAGGCGACCTGTGAACAAAACACGACATCAATCTAATCGCCTATACGGAAGGGAATTAAAATCAACTCACCGAGCACGGTGACCAGGGAGGATCGGAGCGAGTACGCCTCGCCGTCGAGGTGCGGGAGAAGAAGCGAGATGTTGGTCATCGTCGTCTTGGGCATGCGCTCGGCGAGCTCGGAGATGAACACGCCGACGCATCGCACGCCCACGGCGTCGGAGAGCTGCTGGCGCTTGTACTCCGCGGGGTCCACGTTGCCAACCTGTTGAGGAGAAAACAACGACGTCATTCAAATTGCCCATACGCAAACAAAAATAAACTCAAAATAAACGCACCTCTCTGAGCAACGAAGCTGCGAGTCTCGCGTTCTCGTGCCTGTCCGCCGCGGCTGCCGCGCACTCGGCGATGGGCCCCGGGAGGTGCTCGTGCTTGTTGAGGAGGTGCAGTAGGGACGTGGTGACGTTCTCGAGCTGGCCCCACTTGAGCGCGCACGCGCCGAGCATGTCGAACGCGGCGGCTTTGGTCACCTTGCTTCGAAGCGCCGACTGCGATTCCATGGCGGCGCACGCGAGTGAGGTGAACATGGTGAGGAAGCCCTCGGGTGGTTGCCTCGGCCTGAAGAGGTTCCAGAGGTCCACGTCGAGGACGCCGGACATGACGTGTAGGACGCGTTCGCGCTGTTCGTCCCATTTCCACTCGGCGAGCGGCGCGGTTTTCTTGGAGCCTTTCTTACCTTTGCCGGATTTTGGATCCTCGGTGGGTGGCGCGGCGCCGGCGTTGGCGGCGTCAGCCTCCGCGCCCTTGGCGAGGTGGTACACGAGTGTGCTGTAGCACTTGAGCGCCTCGCGGTGGGATGCGACGGCGTCGGCGCCGTCTGCGCCCGCGCCCGCCGCGAGCATGGTGTGCGCGGCGGATGACAGCACGGAGAGGTTGCTGCAGAGCGCGTCGCAGAGGCGGATGCGCGCGACGGCGGAGAGGCGATGGAAGTCGCGGACGCACACGTAGGCGCGATCGAAGATCTCCTGCTCCATGATGCACGTGGCGTCGTTGTCGCACAGGTCGTGCGTCAATCGCTCCACGAGCTCGTTCGCCTCGACGTCCCTCATGGACGAGACGTCCTGGACATCTTTGGGGAAGAGCGCGCCCTCCCGCGCGGGGGCGGTCTCGAGGTCGGTGAGCGCGAGGGGGATATCGAACTCCATCGCGACGATGCGGTGGCGATACTGCGTCGTGTGGGCGCGACGAGCGTCGTTCACGGCGTGTGTCGCGCGTGTCTGAAGTGGCGTCAGTGTGGGAGATTTACTTTCCCCTGTTTTCAGGTAACGGAAAAAGTCGTGCGGGGGTTTTGTATGGGGCTGTTCCCCAGTCTATGACCCAAGAGTTAGGTCGGTCGCAGCAAAAAGTCCGACCGAAAAAGCCCAAAACGCTCAGGTCGGGTTTTCCGAGAATCTCTCGTTTGCGGCCGCACCCACACACGGGTTGCGCCACACACATGACCGAGGCTGACTTCGACCGACCCGAGCTCGCCGACCGGCTCCTGCGCAAGGCGGAGACCGCGATTCGCGGCAGGACCTCCCGCATCCTCTGCGTCATCGAGCGGTGCACCGACGAGCACAACTACAGCGCCGTCATCAGGACGTGCGAGGCGCTCGGGGTGCAGCACATCTGGCTCGTGGACCCAGTGGAGGTGAGCTACGACGGGCTCGTGGACGACGACGACGTTCACGACGACACCGACGATGACGACGCACATGAGGGCGGCGATCGGGGACACAACAAAGCGTTGCTGAAGTCGCACGGACACGGATCCGCCTGGAGAGAAGCGCACAAACTCTTCGCACGACGCGCCAACGAGTTCACCTCCATCCGAGAGTTCCAAACCACCGCCGCATGCGTCGACGCACTGCGCGAGGCTGGATACGCCATCTGGGCCACGGACCTGTCCCAGAAGGCTGTCGCGATGACCCACGACGCGTTGCGCGACGCCGGCTACGGCGACCCGAACGATCCCGCCGTCACCGTCGTTCCCGAAAAGCTCGCAATCGTCTTCGGCACCGAAAGCGTCGGATGCACCGAGGAGATCTTACAAGCGGCGGATTCACGTGTGTACCTGCCCCTGCGCGGGTTCGCGGACTCGCTCAACCTCTCCGTCGCGGCCGCGCTCTGCATCCAGCAGCTCTTCCACCTGTGCCCGGAGGCCGTAGGCGCAATGGACGAAGCGGAACGGAATGTTCTCCGCGAGAAGTGGTTCACGCAGCTCGCGGCGCAGAGGGTCATGACCCGGTCGCAGGACAGGCAATTGCGGGATACCAAGACGCGGCTCACGAGGTGCCGTAAGAAGCTACTACGGGCGGAGATCGTGACGGATCCCAACGGGCCGGACGCGGGCGCGCTAAGAGTCGCGGCGCTCGAGGCGGAGGAATCACAGCTGTGTTTAGAAGTGGAGGCGATGATGGAGGAGCGGAGGGTCGCGGCGAGACGGGCGATTCAGCCGTACCTCGATGACCCGCCGGCGCCGCTGCGGGACATGCGTCGCCCCGATGAGCACAGGGAGGCGTACGTGGGGAAGGGCGTCCGCGCTAAGAACGCGGAGCACTGGCGAGGGATGCCCGCCGTCGCGGGGAGCGGCTCGATTAAAAATCACACCAAGAAGTTGTTCGAGGGGGGCGTAACTGCCGAACCATAGGAATTATGAAATATAGATAGGCAATTAGACCACTAATTAGACCACACATAACCGTTTGCGCGTTGAAGTGTTAACCCGATGGTCAAGGGCAAATCTGAATCCCACAGCCCAGTCAGCGTTCGTGAACGATTTCAACCTCCTTTTTCGATGGTTTGGCCGGGGCAGAGAGAGCGGTCCAGGGGACGCGCGCCATGGGTCCCGTGATCGCGGACGACGACTCGTCCGATGACGAGGTTCCTCTCGCGCAGCGCATGAAGCAGGAGGCTGCCACCCCCAAAGGTGCGCTTAGATCCCGGGCCCGAGGTTTTAAATTCCCACCTCGAAGCGGGTTCTGTCAGCCCGTCAGCGGAGGAGTGTTAGGGCAACTATAATCCGCCCGTTCGAGCGCGGGCGCGGGGCGCGCGCGTGTCGATCGGGATCGTGCGGCGTCGCGGATGACGTTCCCCGTCGCGTATCCCGCCCGAGCCGCGCGCGTGTAGACCGCCACGGCGCCGCGCGGAGGTTCCGCTCGCGCGCCCAAACCCGATATTTCACCCCGCCTCTCATCCATCTCTCCACAAGTCTCTGACGCCCCTCCGTTCCCTTCCCCGTCCCCGATCAACAGCGGTGGCGGTCAAGAAGCCCGTCGCGAAGGGCAAGATCAAGATGAAGATGAAGAAACCCGCGAAGAAGAAACCCGCGAAGAAGGTTTCGACCGGTCCGGTCCGCGAGAAGAAGGTGTACGACCTGCCGGGGCAGAAGAAGGACACGCCCGAGGAAGGCGAGTCCCTGCGCAAGTTTTACGTATCGATGCGCACGCAGGTCCCGGAGAGCGTGATGGCTGAGCAGTGGCTCATGGAGCACGGCCTGTTGCCCGAGGACGAGGCTGCCAAGGCGTACAAGAAATTCCTCATCCGCAAGGGACGGGACCCGAAGAAAGCCGGCGCGATGAAGAAGAGCGGGGGCGCGTCCAAGCCCTCCAAGCCGAGGCCGAAACCGTCGGTGAAGAAGGAGGCCAAGTCGCCGGCGGTCAAAAAAGTGGGTGGAATCAAGCGGAAAGCGGCGCTCGACGACGACGACAGCGACAGCGACATTCCCCTGGCGGCGCTCAAATCCAACAACGGCGGCAGTGGGTTCAAGATTCCCAAGAAGGAATAGAGAAGACAGGCGGACGTACGGACGGAGAGCGCGTGGGAGTAGTGACGGGAGGACAGAGACGCCGTCGCGAATAAGTACTGTAATATGTAATCATCACCAACGTCATCGACGCGCGACTGACCAAACACCCTCAGCCTTCAACCTTATTCACCTTTACGCCGCTGCCACGAGCTCAGCACGTCGTACACCGCGTACGACACGCTCGTCGCCGGCAGTACCTTGGCCAGGTTCGGCACGATCCCCCGGTACAATCCGCTGAAACCCTCCTTTGCCAGAATCTTCCCCGCGCACTCCACGGGCCCGGCGTAAGACGGCTGCCCCGGCATCCCCGAAGCCTGCAGCCGTGTACGCACGAGGTTCAACGGGTACGTCACCAGCATGGCGCTCGTGCTGGACGCCATGCCGCACCCGAGCAGCTCCGCGACGCCCGGGTCACGTCCAACCTCCGCGTACTTCGCCGCCAACGCGTCTTTCAGCACCGAGTTGGCCATCAAGTCGATGCCGGCGTACGGAAAGATACCCACCAACGAAGGCGTCAGGCCCTTGAACAGACCGCGGACACCCTCCGCCTTGAGCACCGACGCGATGACCGTCGCCATCGAGGTACCACCCGCGCTCAGGCTCACCCGGGTCTTGACGATCTCCAACGGGTACACCACGCTCTGCGCGGCGGCGCCGGCGAGTCCGCCCGCGGCGAATCGCTCCCCGACGGTGGCGTTGCCCGGGTCCGCCGCGAGTTTACGTTTAAGTACGTCGAACACGACGTACTTGGTCGCCGTCTCCGGGACAACCTTGGCGACGTTCGCGCCGTTACCACGCCAGAACGCGCGCCAACCACCTTCGCCGTACACCGCGCGAAACGCCCGTCCCAGCGTCACGCGCTTCGGCTTTGCATTTGTATTTGTAGATGAAGACGAAGACGATGATGAGGACGCGTCGCCGCCGCCCGATGCGCGTACGTTCTCTGCGACTCGCGCGGCGGTCGTCGCCGTGGCCGTCTGCGTCGCAACCGCAGTAGGTAACCTCCCCGCCTGCATGATGGTCTTGATCCTGTCTATCGGCGCCGTCGAGGTTCGAGACACCGCCCCCGCCACGCCGCCGCTCGCGAGCTTCTTCGCCGTTCCGATAGTCTCGCCGTTTCCGCCGCCGTCGCCCAAGGAATCCTTTCCCTCGCGTCCCTCCCCCTTGTCTCCCTCCTCCATACCCTCGCGTATGTGCGCGCTGAGGGACGTCCGACGTCCGGTGTCGATGTCCCTCGGCATGGTCATGAATCCATCGGGGTCGTCTACGAATGCTCTGTGCGCGAAGGCGTCGAACACAGCCTCCGGGTTGGCGCCGTGCGGGAGTAGCATGAGCGTGGACTCGAACTCGTCGAAGGATAGGCGGCCGTCGCGGTCGGAGTCCATGCGCTTGAATGCGGCGCGGAGCTGCTCGTCGGAGATCTTGAGCCCCGCGCGCTCCACCCCGCGGCGCAGTTCCTTGGAGTCCACCGCCCCGTCGCCGTCGGCGTCGATGTCCCGGAAGATTTGTCGTATGTTCTCTCGCCGGCTGTCGCAGAAGGCGTCGAACTCGGACGCGGATATCCTCCGATCGTCGTTGGCGTCGAGCTCGCTGAGCATGGATTTGAGCTGCTCATCGGACACCGCGACGCCCCTGCGCCTCAGTCCCTCCTCCACCTCCTGCTCGGAAAGGAAAAAAGTTGAGGACGAGAGGCGTCAGAAGAAAATCCTTCGGGCGAGATGAGCACGGGGGCACGGGTCGTTGGGGTCGGGACAGCCGGGAGGGGGACGCGCACCTTGTAGCTCAGGGTTCCGTCTCCATCGCTGTCCAGGTCTCGGAAGAGCCTGAACCGGGAGTTCATGGCGCTTCCGGGCCGCGCGGCAGTGTTGAACTTGAAACTTCGTTCCCGCTTTTTCTTGGGCCGGCAAAAAAATGGTTCTGTTCGTGCGTTATCGGACCCGTTATCGGAGCGATAACCTACATTAGCGCGAGCCCCGCCGGCGCTGAACCGGTTGGAACATGCTCGCCGCGTCTTCCAACTGGACCGCCCATGTCTCAGCACGTGTGCGGTGCGGGAAACGCGCTCAGACCACCGGAAGACGTCACCCACACACGCCACGGACGTCGCCCCCAACACGCGCACGAACGCCGGACACCGACGGGCGGGTCCTCAATCTCGCGGACCTGAGAGCCATGGACAACATGGAGGACGATGACGACGACGAGTCGTACAACGACTACATCGACGACCTCCTCGACGAAAACGAGTCCATGTCGTTCGCCACGCGCGCGACACGATGGCTCACCGCCCTGACGGTATGCGGCTGGCCCCCGGTCAAGGGCGGAGCCGACGTGAGTTTAGTCCGGGTCCTCCCGTCGACCTTGGGCGGCAGCGGGGTGTTCGCCAGGCGATCCATCGGCGCGAACGTCACCGTGGGGGAGTACCCAGGGGTACGAAGGTCCCTCGCGGATTACCTCGCCAAGTGCGAACGTACGGGCGGTAGGACGGAGGTGTACTCGTTGATGTGCCGCGACGGATGGGTATTGGATCCTACGGGCACAAACGGCGTGTTGCGTACGGGCGTGGACGACGATTCGTATGGCATGGATGACGATTCGTATTCCTACGGGGCGTACGGCGCGGGCACGGCGACGCCCACGGTACGTCTGGGTTGGTTCGGGGGTGTATTTCTTGGTTCGGTGTCACGGGACGCCACGATGGCGCTGTGCAACGAGCCGGGCGACGTTGATTTGGACTCGGCGGCTCGGGCGGAAGCCGCGAACGTGGGGGTGCAGGAGCTGGCGACCGGGACGCAGGTGGTGTTCACGCTGCGGGACATCGCGGAGGGTGAGGAGCTGCTGTGGGACTACGGCGAGAGCTACAATCGAGAGCACTATTAGCCAAACTAAAACGTCGTCGTTGTTAAGCACTAAAGGGTAGCACTATTGTGAGGTGCGAGCTTCGTGACGGGACTTTTCTGCAGCGGACAGCCGGTCTGCCTAAAGCATACCGCCTTCTTTTCGCGACCCGAGTCTGTTTGTCACTGAGGCTTTTTGAAA
>ENA-UOXV01007143-UOXV01007143.1-marine-metagenome-genome-assembly--contig:-NODE-7143-length-11414-cov-8.894445_pt1 | contig 11414 bp, 13 predicted proteins | sample MGYA00238165_ERZ766961 | MGnify/ENA primary metagenome ERZ766961 (study PRJEB28924, sample SAMN03173240) | marine metagenome | biome: Marine; feature: Water; material: Subsurface seawater | place: North... | reverse complement strand
TTGGAATGATTAAAATAAAAATTTTTAAAAAATATAAATTAGCTGATGCAAAACAAGCTCATGAGGACTTAGAGAATAGAAAGCTTATGGGTCCAGCTATTTTAATCCCTTAATGATTAACAAAGTTATATCTCCCTGTATTAGTATTTGTAGAACTGATCCGATAACAGAGTACTGCTATGGTTGCGCCAGGACTAATGGTGAAAAAAAATTATGGAAAGATAAAAATACAAAAGATGAATGGAAAAAAGAAAACTTAAAATTAATTATTTCAAGAATGCAGGGCTGGCAGCTAGATACATTTAAAGAATCATACGAACATAAAAAAGTTAAAGGAATATCTTTATTTAAAAAAGAACAGTTGGATAAAAAGTAGAAATTATAAATCTTTTTTCATCGAGTCCATATCACTCAAATGATATTTCAAAGCTTGATTTGAAAGCCTAATCTCTTGTAAAAATAAAAAAATAGATATGATCATACAAATACAGCATCCTGCAAAAATTAGTCTGGCGAGTTGCAGATACCCCATATAAAGCATTAGAACAGTAGTCATGTTAAAAAGAAATCCAAAAGCTGCAAAGCCCATTGTGTATTTAAGCAAATTAGTTCTATTGTTAAGAACGTGCAATTGATTTTCCCACTCAGGTGGTGTTCTTTTATCAAAAGTTAATTGATCATGTAATTTTCTAATTAATCCACTTAAAGTATGAAATCTATTGCTGTACATTGTCATCATTAAAGGGATGGCTGGAAACATTAAAGCTGCAACTGTGTAATCTATATCCATATCGAATCAAATTGATTATGAAGATAGTGTTTGATATTTACAAGTAATATTTCATGCAAGATTTAAAGATATTCATACAGTTAACAAGATTGAACAAACCTATAGGCTTCATGCTTTTGTTTTGGCCTTGCTCTTGGGGTCTAGCTTATGCGTATTACTTCGATCAAAATTTAAGTATTTTTTTATATTATATCTTTTTATTTTTTTTGGGTTCAGTCCTAATGCGTAGCGCAGGGTGCATATTTAATGATATAGTTGATAAAGATTTTGATAAACTTGTAGAAAGAACAAAAGAAAGACCTATTGCAAGTGGAAAAATATCAGCTAAAAAATCCTTATTTTATGTTTTGTTGCTTTGCGGAGTTTCTTTTCTTATCTTAATTCAATTTAATTATAAAACTATCTTATTGGGACTTGGATCAATGTTTTTGGCATTTTCATATCCGTTTATGAAGAGAATAACTTACTGGCCTCAATTATTCTTGGGATTAACCTTTAACTGGGGGGTAATTATGGGCTATACAGCAATTTCAGATCAAATATCTATAGAGATTTTATTGCTTTATATAGCGGCCATATTTTGGACATTGGGTTATGACACAATTTATGGACTTCAAGATATTGAAGATGATGAAATTATTGGAGTTAAATCAACTTCAATTAAATTTAAAGGAAACATAAAAATGTTTGTTAGCACATGTTATCTAATTACATTTTTATTTTTAATTTTTTTTTTACAAAATAATATAGGTTTAAATTTATCAACTTTTTTTACTTTCATGTTTATCCTTAGCTTGTTATATCAGATAAGAATTTTTAATAAAAATAATTCTATTAACTGTCTTAAAGCTTTTAAAATGAATAATTTTTCTGGTTTTTTTATTTTTTTAGCAATTTTATCAAATTAATTTATGGAATTTTCAGAGCTAAAAATAATAATAAAAAGACTTTATAAAGATCACATAAGATATCATTTAACTAGAATAATTTTCTGTTTATTTTTATCAATTTGTATCGCTGGAACAACCTCGTCTATCGCATGGTTACTTGATCCTGCTGTTAAAAAAATATTCATAGATAAGAACCAAACTTTAGCATGGGTGATACCAATAGTAATAATTTTAACTTTTTCCATTAAAGGTTTGTCTCTATACTTTGCAAGAGTTAATATAAATATTGTTGGTGAAAGAATTTCTGGTGAACTTCAAAAAAAAATTGCCAAATCAATTTTATTTTCAGATATTCAAACATTAGATGCTAGACATTCTGGCAGATACATCTCTAATGTTCAATTTGATGCAGGACAGGTTTCACATTTTGTTAGTACTGGAATTTTGAATTTAATGAAAGATTCATTTTCAGTTGTTTTATTAGTTAGCTTAATGTTTTACCAAAATTGGAAGTTAGCTACTTTTGCAATTTTTATGATCCCTTTGGCAGGAGGGCTTGCAAAAAACCTTGGGAAAAAAGTTGGTAAAGCAACAACTGAGGCAAGTTATTATTCTGGAAATCTTGTATCATATTTAGCTGATATTTTAAGAGGATCAAGAATGATTAGAATTTTTCAGAAAGAAGATCAAGAAACTAAAAATGCTGATAATGTAATTACTGATTTAGTTAATAAAAATATTAGAGTAGCGTCAATAATGTTGAGAGCCACACCCATCATGGAGGCTCTTACGGGATTTATGATTGCTGGTTTTATTTTTTTTTCGGGTAAATTAATTAACTCAGGGGAACTTGGATTAAATAATTTTTTTTCTTTTTTGGCTGCAATGATGTTGGCTTATCAACCCATTAGGTCTTTAGCTACTATAAATATGGTAGCGTATCAGGGCGCAGCAGCAGCAAAAAGAATTTATATCGAGGTTGATAAACCTGTGAGGATTAAAAATGAAACCCATTTACCAGACCTTAATACTTCGAAATGCGATATGTCATTTCACAATGTTAGCTTTAAATACGAAACTACTGTTGACAAAGCCATTAACAATATAAATCTAAAATTTGATGGAGGAAAGATTTCAGCTTTAGTTGGCAAAAGTGGAGCTGGTAAAAGTACTATAATTAATCTATTGCCGAGGTTTTATGACCCTCAGGAAGGTGAGATATTAATTGATAATCAAGATATTAAAAAAATTAATCTCAAATCATTAAGAAGAAAAATTTCTTTGGTAAGCCAAGATGTTATTCTATTTGACGATACAATTAGAAATAATATTGGGTATGCAGACTCTAATGCGTCTCAGAAAGATATCGAAGAGGCATGTAAATTTGCTGCTGCAGATGAATTTATAGAAAAATTACCAAATAAATTTGACACTATGGTAGGTGAGAATGGTGTAAAATTATCAGGCGGGCAAAAGCAAAGAATTTCTATTGCTCGGGCAATCTTAAAAAAATCAGAAATCATACTTTTAGACGAAGCAACTTCTTCGCTCGACACAGAGTCCGAGAGAGTCGTTCAGAACGCTATAAATAATTTAATCAAAGGAAGAACAACTATAATTATTGCGCATAGACTTTCAACAATACACAATGCAGATACAATATTTTTATTAGATAGTGGTAAACTATTAGATTCTGGTAATCATGAAAGATTAATTGAAACTAGTAAAGAATATAAATCTCTGTATAAAAATCAACTAAAGTAAATGTTACTAATTTATCGTTTCATTTTAAATGCTTTATTTCCTTTTATAATATTAATTATTTATCTAAGAACCTTTTTAAATAAAGAGGACAAAATTAGGTATAAAGAAAAAATATTTAATAACTCATTTAATATAAATAAAAATGACCAAAAAAAATTAATTTGGTTTCATGCAGCAAGTATTGGAGAGTTAAATAGTATAGTTCCTTTAATTAATAAACTTAACGAAAAACAAGAATATGAATTTTTAATTACCACAGTTACTTTAAGTTCATCTAAACTCATTAAAAAATTATTTAATGGAAAAAATATAATTCATAGATTTTTTCCAATTGATAAAACTAATCTAATTTTAAATTTTTTAAATAATTGGTCTCCAGATCTTATTATATTTGTTGACTCTGAAATATGGCCAAACTTTCTTTTAGAAATAAAAAAAAGAAAATTACCGCTAGTTCTTTTAAATGCAAGGATTACTAAAAAAACATTTATGAAATGGAAGCTAATTTCATCTTTTGCTTCAAAGATTTTTCAAACTTTTAAACTTTGCCTTGTGTCAAACCATGAGTCAAAAAAGTATCTTGAATTTTTTAAAGCTCATAATGTTAAATATTTAGGAAACCTTAAATTAGCTTCAAAAAATAAAACAACCAATTTAAATAACTTTAATAAAGAAATATTAAATCGCAGTAAGTTTTGGTGTGCTGTGAGCACACATAAAACAGAAGAAATCTTTTGCTTAAAAACTCACTTAAATATTAAAAAAAAACATAGTAATATAATTACTATTATTATACCAAGGCACATCGATAGAGTAGAAAATATAAAGCATGAATGTGATAAATTAAATTTAAGATCTCAAATTTTAAATGAAGATGAAATTATAGAAGAAAATAATGAAATAATTATCATAAATTCCTACGGTGTAGTTTCTAATTATTTGAGTATTTGTAAAAGTGTTTTTATTGGCAAGTCTATAGCAAAAAAATTAAAACCTGTTGGTGGGCAAAGTCCAATTGAAGCAGCTAAATTTGGTTGTAAAATCTATCATGGGCCTTTTGTTTACAATTTTCAGGAGTTATATAATCTTCTAAGTGAATATAAAATAACTGAAAAAATTAATGATGAAAATGAACTTGCAAAAAAATTGATTTTAGATTTATTTAACTCAGGAATAATTAATAACGTCGCTATTGAAAATATTAATAAATTAGGGAACAAAATATTATTAAATACATTTTATGAAATTGAAAAAATAATAAAAAATGAAAATTTTAAAACCTAACTTTTGGAATAGAAAAAATAACATAGTATCCTACTTTTTATTTCCTTTTTCTTGTATCTATCAGTTATTATTTTTTTTAAAAAAGAAATTAACCTCTGAACTTTCTTTTAAAATTCCAGTTATATGTATAGGTAATTTATATGTAGGTGGCACAGGAAAAACCCCTTTATCAATTTTAATTGCAAAAGAATTGATTATAAATAAAAAAAAACCAGCTATAATAAAAAAATATTACCCTGAGCATTCAGATGAACATAACTTAATTAATGCTAAATTGGATAGCTTATTTCTTCATAAAAAGAGAGCTAAAGCCCTAGAAGAAGCTATTAATAGAGATTGTAATTTTGCAATTTTAGATGATGGTTTTCAAGATTATTCAATTAAAAAGGATCTAAACATACTTTGTTTTAATAGTGAACAATCAATAGGGAATGGCATGATAATGCCATCAGGCCCTTTAAGAGAAAAATTAAGTTCCATTAAGAAATCTGAAATTGTTGTCATCAATGGTAATAAAAATCAATCTTTTGAAAACGAAATCAAGAATATATCTAAAACAGTTAAGATTTTATATTCCAAATACATTCCTACAAATATTGAAAAATTTAAAAATAAAAGCTTATTTGCTTTTGCTGGAATAGGTAATCCTTCTAATTTCTTTAATTTATTAACTGATAATCAGCTTAAAATAAAAAAGAAAATTGAATTCCCTGACCACTATGAATTTAAAAAAATTGAAATTCAAAAAATGTTAAATATAGCGGAAAAAGAAGGTCTTCAATTGATAACCACAGAAAAAGATTATTTTAGAATTAAAAAATTTCAATTTAAAAATATAAATTTTTTAAAAGTAAAATTGGAAATTGAAAAAAAAGATGAACTAATAAATTATATACTTAAATTAAAATGATAAAATCAATTAAATATTTTTTTGAAGCTTTTTTTATTTATCTATTTTTTTTAATTTCTAAGATTATAGGTCTTTCATTTAGTAGAATTATTTTTTCTTTTTTATTTAGAAAGATCGGACCAGTAATTAGAGGTAACGATACTATATTAAAAAATATTAATAATTTCTCCAAAAATATCTCCGTGATTGAACAAAAAAAAATAATTTCAAATATGTGGGCAAATTACGGTATGACATTTGTTGAATATATCTTTTTAAACAGGTTTAAAAAAGAAAATACTCACATAGAAATTAAAAATGAAAATATTTTAGAAGAAATAAAAAAAAATAAAAGACCAGTTATTTTCGTATCTGGTCATTTTGCAAATTTTGAACTAATGTCAATAGAGATAACTAAAAAAAATATTAGTTTAGCAACAATATATAGACCTTTAAATAATTTTTTTCTTAACCCATTCATGGAATATTTGAGAAAAAAATTTGTGTGTTCAAATCAAATTAAAAAAGGACGATCGGGCGTTAAGGACTCGATTAACTACCTTAAAAAAAATTATAGTGTTGCTCTAATGATAGATCAAAGAGTAAGCGAAGGAGAGAAAATTAATTTTTTTGGTAAAAAAGCTCTTACGACAACCTTACCAGCACAACTAGCAAAAAAATTTAATTTAAATATAGTGCCAATATATATTGAAAGAAAAAATACAAATTCTTTTTTCATGGAAATATATAATCCAATTACAATTTCACAACTAAAAAGCAAAGTAGAAATTTCTTTAGAATTAAACAAAATCTTGGAAGAGATGATTTCAAGAAATCCAAATCAATGGATTTGGACTCACAATAGGTGGAAATAAAGTTATTTTTTATTTCTTAAATATTGAAATTTTTTATTTGCTTCTGCTGGTGAAAAATATGGTTCTTGCAATTCCACGTTCCAGTAATTTAGTTTTTCTAGGGATATCTTTTTACCTGAGACTGCACAAATTACAAAATCACCGTCTTCAATTATATCAAAAGAGTTGTGTTTAAATAAAAGTTTAGCTTTTTTTTTATACATCTATAAAATATATACATTATATATTTTTATATGAATATTGCTTTAATAGGTAGTGGTGGCAGAGAACATGCTTTATGTCAAAAGATTTACGAGTCAAACCTTTCGAAAGATATAATTTGCATTCCTGGAAATGCTGGCACCTCTGAAATAGCTAAAAATGTTTCCATCGATTTTTTAAACTTCAAAAAAATTCTTGAAATCATAAAGTTATATAAAATTGATTTAGTGATTGTTGGCCCTGAGGAACCTTTAGTAAAAGGATTAGTTGATTTTCTAAATAAACATAAAATTAAAGTATTTGGACCGAATAAATATGCAGCTCAATTAGAGGGGTCTAAAGCTTTTATGAAAACAATTTGCAAAAAAAACAATATCCCAACGGCGAATTTTAAAATATGTAAAAATAATAAAGATGTTTTTAATTTTCTTAAAAAAAGCAAACTGCCATTGGTAGTCAAAGCTGATGGTCTAGCAGCTGGAAAAGGTGTCTCAATTTGTAAGTCAAAAAATCAGATTTTAGATGTTTCACAAAAAATTTTTAAAGGAAGATTCAAATCATCAAATAAATTAGTCCTTGAAGAGTTTCTAGAAGGAGAAGAATTAAGTTACTTTTTAATTGTAGATAAAAAAAGTTTCAAATTTTTAGGATCTGCCCAAGACCACAAGAGAGTTGGTGAGGGCGACAAAGGCCCAAATACTGGTGGCATGGGTGCTTACTCGCCTGCACCGATTTTAAATAATATTTTAGAAAAAAAAATTATAAATAAAATTATTCAACCAACCTTAAAAGCTCTTAAAAAAAAGAAGAAACCATATACTGGTTTTTTATATATAGGTTTGATGATAAAAGAAAATGAGCCCTATCTTATAGAATATAATGTTAGAATGGGAGATCCAGAGTGCCAAGTTATTCTTCCAAGGTTAAACGAAGATTTATTGAAAATTATAATTAAGTCTCTGAATAATAAATTAAACAAAATAAAAATTAAGTGGAAAAATATAAAATGTATGACAATTGTTTTATGTTCAAAAGGATATCCTGGCAAGTATAAAAAAAATGATATTACTAATAATTTAAAAAAAATTAAAATTAGAAAAAATTCATTTATTTTTCATGCTGGAACAAAATTAATTAATAATAAAGTTATTGCAGTTGGTGGGAGAGTTCTAAATATTTCATCAACCGGGCGTTCATTTAAAATAATTAGATCAAAAATTTTAACGATAATTAAAAAAATTAATTGGGAAAATGGTTTTTTTAGAAAAGATATTGGTTCGAAAGTAATTAAATAAATGAGAATAATAAGTGGAAAATTTAAAGGAAAACCTGTTTCATTTTTAAAATCTAAAATTACAAGACCTTTAAAAGACACAGTTAAAGAAAATATTTTCAATGTTATATCTCATTCAAATCTTATTGATATTAATTTGAATAACGCTAATGTATTAGATATTTACTCTGGTGTCGGATCTTTCGGCTTAGAATGTATTTCAAGAGGTTCTGCTAAAATTACTTTTGTAGAAAAAGACAAAGATGCCTTAGAAGTTTTAAAAAAGAATATTACATCTATCTCGTCATTAGATAACGCTAACATTATCGCAGAGGATATATTTGAATTTATAAGTAAGAAAATAACTTTAAAATTTGATATTATTTTTTTGGACCCACCTTTTATGGATTTTAAATTTCATGAAATAATAAAATTAATTCATTCGAAGAAAATTTACAAAAAGCAACATATTATTATCATTCATCGTGAAACTAACACAAAAGAAAATTTTGATGATAACTTAAATACTATTGTCATCAAAAAATACGGTCGTTCTAAAATAATTTTTGGTAAATTTTTACTTTAAAAATTTTTTGGTATTTATTTTTACTTGCTCCACAGCTGGTTGATCAAAAGGATTTACGTTAACGATCATTCCAATTAAAGCTGTTTCCAAAATAAAATATGAAAATAATTGACCTAAAGTTTCTTCGCTGAAATTTTTAATTTTAATTTCTCTAAATGGTATATTGGCTTTTTTCAAAGCATATATTAAAGCATTTTTTTGAGCTAGTTTAATATCTATCAATTTTTTGTTATTTAAAAAATTTATATTAGAATTTAATTTCATTGTTTTAACCACTTTATCCTTTTTCTTTATCTCGCTAAAAATATAAAATAATTTATCTTTTGGTCCATCCATATAAAGTTGGAGTAAGCTATGGTGGTCTTTAGGGGCGCTCGAAACTACCGGTAAAAACCCCTTGCTCTTTTTTCCAAGACTTTCTGCTAATAATTGTTGGTACCAAAAAAGAAATTTATTTAATTTTGGCGCATAATTTAATAAAATTAAATTGTTATATCTTTTTTGCAGAAACAAACTGGCAAAAATAGTTGAGCTTTCTTTTAAAAAAGCTTTATTTTTTAACTTAAAATTTATAAGCAAGTTCTTTCTAATTTTCTTAATGTTTAACCCCATTAAGTACGCTGGCAACATTCCTGCCTCTGAAAGAACAGAATATCTTCCACCAATATAATTCTTGTGCTCTACATGAGATAAATTCATTTTATCAGATAAAGAAAATAGAATATTTTTATTTTTTTCCGAGATGATGATTATATTTTTAGCTTTTTTTTTTATTATTTTTAAGGCTAAAAGATTCGATAGAGTTTCTATAGTATTTCCAGATTTCGATATAACAATAAACAAAGTTTGTTTAGCTTTAATTTTTTTATCAAATATTTTTATTTTTTCACTATCAATATCGTTAATAAATATTAATTTTTTTTTTATTTTTTCTTTTAAAAAACAATATATTGCTTCAGATCCAAGTATTGATCCTCCCATACCAACAATAGCTATATTTTTGAATTTTTTAAATTTATTTAGATCTTTAATTTTAAAATTGTATGAAAATTTTTTACTAAAAGAGTAAAAAACGTTATTTCGAAAATTAATATTATCTAATATTTTTTTAAAATTTTTTGAAAAATTTTTTGAAAAATTACTATTATTTTTTAAATTTATATGTTTTTTTTCAATAAAGTTTTTAAAATTTAAATTTTTATTATTCACTTTTTAATTTTATCTAATATAGATTTTTCAGCAGATGTGGCTTGGGAGCTGGATTTTTTTTTCTCATCTGGAATTTTTAAGATGTCATTAATTTTTTTATTTTCATTTATCTGTTTTTTAGACTTATTAATAGTATTTGGTTCCGGTATAGTTTTATAATCTGGTGGTAAAATTAATGGTGCTCTTTTTTTTACCAAAAATTCATCTTTGTTACTTATTTTCTCATTTCTTAAAACTTTTCCAACATCGGACGCTGTTCCACCACAAGAATTTAGAAATATAGTTGCAAAATAAACAATAAGGACTTTTAATATTTTTTTTTTCATTTTTCTTTCAAAATTAAATCTATTCCAATCAACATTATAATACCAAAAGAAATAAATATATCTGCAATATTAAACGTGAACCAGTGAAAATTTTTATAATGAATATCTATGAAATCAGGCACTGAGGCATACACAAATCTATCATAAAAATTACCAACTGCACCTCCAACTATAAATGAGTAGATTATTTTGTCTACGAGTTTAGCTTTTAATATTAAGTATACCAAGACCGCTATTACAAAACCTATTAATCCTGTTATTGTATTATAAAAAAGATTTGAACTTTCGCTTAACAATCCAAACCCTATTCCTGTATTCCAAGTTAAATCCAAATTTATATAATCATTTATATAAATTAAACTATTATTTTGTTGATCTATTATTTTAATTTTTGAAATTCTATCCAACCAAAAAATTAGGATTATTACTAAATAACAAATTAAATTAGATCTTTTGTAAAAATATGAAAGTTTTTGATTTTTAAATTTCTCAAAAGAACTCATATTAATTTATTTTATTAATTACTAAATCGCATCTTGGACAGTTATTTTTTAAAATTTTCCAGCACCTAGGGCATTTTACGCCAGTTGCTTTTTTAACTTCTATTTTGAATTCATCTTTTTTATTTGATTTTATTCTTTCAGCTCGAGATGTGATAAAATATTCTGCTAAATCGAGATTTTCCATTATTTGAAAATTTTTTTCGCCTGTAATAACTTTTAGTTCCGCTTCAAGACTTGAGCCTATTTCTTTATTTGATCTTTTTTCTTCAATTGCAATATTGGCTACTTGTTTTATTTTAAAAAGTTTACTCCATTTATTATTTAAATTATTATTTTCCCATTTTTTTGGTATTTCAGTAAAATCATATTCATGAATACTATTTTTACTTTTTCCTGCAAGGCTATAAATTTCTTCCGTTGTAAAAACAAGTATAGGGGCAAACCATTTTAATAAGCACTCCAAAATAATATTTAAGACAATAACGCATTCTTTTCTTTTTTTTGAATTTAAATCATCGCAATACAAAACATCTTTTCTAATATCAAAATAAAAAGATGATAAATCTAAAGTACAAAAATTTAATAGTTCTTTATATAATTTATGTAAATTGTAATTTTTTAAATTTTCTTTTACTGACTTATCTATAATGAACAGCTTGTGTAAAATATATTGCTCTAATTCCTCAAATTCGTCAATTCGTAGTTCCTCTAATTTTTGTTTTTCGTAGTTATCTTTTAAATTTCCTAAAATAAATCTAAATGAATTTCTAATTTTTCTATATGACTCAGCATGTTGTCCTAAAATACTATTATCTATCCTCAGA
>ENA-UOXV01007136-UOXV01007136.1-marine-metagenome-genome-assembly--contig:-NODE-7136-length-11422-cov-5.502683_pt1 | contig 11422 bp, 7 predicted proteins | sample MGYA00238165_ERZ766961 | MGnify/ENA primary metagenome ERZ766961 (study PRJEB28924, sample SAMN03173240) | marine metagenome | biome: Marine; feature: Water; material: Subsurface seawater | place: North... | reverse complement strand
TCTCTCTCTCTCTCTCTCTCTCTCCCTCTCTCTCTCTCTCTCTCTCTCTCTCTCCCTCTCTCTCTCTCTCTCTCTCGCTCTCTCACTCGCTCGCTCTCTTTCTCGTGCCGCGATGGCGCGTCGCGGCTCCACTGCGAGTGCTGCCAACGGCCGGGACTGTCGCTGGACCGCAGGTCGCCTGCCATTTCTACCAGGCCAAAGGCTTCATGCGGCTCTGCGCGCTCGTCAACTTCTACACCATCTCGTGCGCGCCACCCCTCTTCTCCCCGCGAGATCTGCTCACCTTCTGACGTTTTGCTGCGGCCTGCTCTCCACCAGCGCCCCCCTCACCGCGATGCCGCCGATTTCTGTCCCACCCGCCTCGTAAATTGCGCCGACTGGCTGGCAGCAACCGCCCGTGCACGGCCCTGCTCTACGCCGCGTACCGCCACGGCGGGCGCCCGCCGCGCACCCTCTCCATCGCCCTCGAGCGCCTCCTCCTGCTCGCCCGCGACTACGCGCGCGCAGCCTGCAGGTGCTCCGCCACCGCGTGCCCGTCGAGCGCCATGGGCGTCCTGGGCGGCTAGAGGCGGGCTGCCCGGCGACGCAGCTGCGAGAGGGAACCAGGCTGACTGCGCCGGCCTCGCAGGGAGATGCTTGCGCTGCCGAGCTGTTTCGCCAGCCGGGTCCGCCGCGTGGGTTCAGGAGAGTTGCCCCGATGCTTCAAGCCATGTGCCCGGACGCGCCTGCGTATTTGCATGATGCAGGCGCAAAAACCAGCTGCATTGCAACACGCGTGCGAAATCTAGCTATCGGTTGCTCCAAGTCAACGAGACTGACAGCCTCCTCTGTGGCAGCTGACGGTTTCGATGCTAAGACCCACGACCACGCTCGGAACAGCAGAGCCAAGGATTCGTGATGGGGACGTTGGCGAAACGGATGGTAGACGTGGCTAGACAAACGTAATGTGTGGTTCCGTGAATCGAGTGGTCAGCCTGGCCGTTACGCCTGAGCGACGGCAACGTATCCAACTCTCACCACGTACAGGACCACTGCACAACTGGACACCTTGGCGCATGGTTAGAAGAGTGCGTGGGATGTTCACCACAGACACGTTAAGCTAAATACGGAACAATTCGTTTTCATTTTCATTTCCTTACAAGAAACTAGTAGAGAAACACTTACTGCGGAGACGCCATAGGGTAGCCATACATCTGCTGACCCGGCATCATCTGCATCGGCATGGTCTGCATCGGCATGGTCTGCATCTGCATCGGCATGGTCTGCATCGGCATGGTCTGCATCGGCATCATCTGCATCGGCATCATCTGACCCGGCATGTAGAAGCCAGCCGGGACCTCGCCCATGCCCGCATCGGTCTTGACCGACGGCTCGTACTCCGGAGCCGGGGTGTAGAACGGACGCACCTCGAGGTATTCGAGGATCGGGCCGATGATGGTGGTGACGGCAGCGAAGTGCGCCCAGATGAAGGCGAGCGCAACCCAGAAGGTGAAGTAGGACTCGGTGAACGGGTTCGCCGGGAGCGAGAGGAGCGGCCAGATGACAATGAGGACGATGGTGAGGACTCCACCGAGGATCCAGGTGCGGCGGAGCTGGACGGTCATCTGCTCGATCGACTCCTCGCCGTGGGCGTTGAGGCGCGCCATGCGGTCTGCCTCAACGAGGTAGGCCCCGGTGGACTTCTTCATCTGCTTCCAATCGTAGTTCTGGAAGCCCCCAGCCGCAGAGATGACGTAGGCAAGGACCGGCGATGAGATGAGCGCAAAGAGGTTGCCGATAAGGAGCGGCCAGTTGCCGCCAAGGGTGGCAACGGATACAACACCTTCCGGGTTCATGGTCGCGGCAGACACGACCCACGAGATGACCGCGCAGAAGAGACCGCCGACGGCGCCGCCGATGGCGCCGTTCGGAGTGCAGTCCTTCCAGAGGAGCGCGAACATGATCGGGGCGACCGCGGAACCGATGAGGATACCCATGGCCATGTACATCCACCCAAGAGAGATGCCGAGGGCGTTGAGCACGATCGAGGCGACACCCGAGATGATGCCCCAGAAAACGATGCCGCAACGGGACACGAAGATGAGCTGGGAGCCAGTTGCCTCCGGGTTGATGTAGCGCTTGTACACGTCATAGCAGAAGAGCGACGACACGGCGAGCTGCTCCGAGTTCGCAGTCGAGGTCACGGCAAGGAAGAGCTGGAGAGCGACGAGGAAGGAGCCACCCGCACCCATAAGGTGGGTAGCGACGGCGGGCGGAACCAGACCACCGCCAGCCTCAGTCGAGGTGATGGGAAGGTCGAGCGCACGGCCGGCGAGGCCGAGGGTAGTGGCCATGGAGAAGGGGATCGCGAACCACGACATGCCGCCAAGGAGGTAACCCTTGTAGGTGGCGTTCGGGCGGCACGCGATGGCACCCTGCCAGTAGGACTGGTCGACGAACACAGTGCCGAAGTTGCCGACGATGTTCATCAGACCAAACATGAGGCCACCGCCCGAGGCCATGGTGAGGTACGAGCCGTTTCCGTCGTTGCCATCAACCGGGTTCTTGACACTCGCGATGTTGAGGTTCTCGAACACCTTCGCGGTCGAGCCGAGCTCCGGGGAGGCGGCGTACACGGTCCAGATGAAGATGAGGAGCGCAATGTAGATGATAGTGGTGTGGGTCCACGACGCGTAGTAGGTGCCGTGAAGACCACCGAACGCAGTGTAGCCGACAACGCCGAGCGGGATGAGGAAAGACGACGCCGCCCAGGGCACATCAGTGAGCGCCTGAACAGTGCCGGCGCCTCCAAGGATGAGCATGGAGGTCACGATAAGGTTGGTGAGGAGGCCGAAGAAGAGGAACACCATGTGCGCGGTAGAGCCCCAGCGAGCCAGAACCACCTCGAGCATAGTGTGGATAGCCGGGCACTTGAGCTTGATCTCGATCGCGAGGATCGCGAACAGGAGGATCTGGATGGTGGCGCCCGAGGCATACCAGAACGGGCCCGACACACCGTAGGTGTAGGCGACGTTGGAAGACTGCAGAAGGGTGGCGGCCCAAGTCCACTTGGACACGACATCGGCAGCAGTGAGGAAGGCCGGGATGGAACGGCCCGCAGTAGAGAAGTGCTCGGAGTTGTTCCACTCGCGCTCCTCAGCGGACTGCTTCAGGTTGGAAAGGTAGAGCATCGCGGAGGTGATGAGCGCGAAGCCGGCACCAACGCCGAGGATAAGGAACCACCCAATGCCAAGCGGGAGCGGCGCGGCGCCGCCGAAGAAGGAGCAAGCACCATCGTACGGGAGACCGGTGATCGGGCTCGGGTAGCCGAACTGGTTTTTCCAGTCAGACGAACCCTCACCACCGGCGCAAAGCGTCGCCGGGTTGGCCACGATCCGCTCGAGAAGACCGATCTGGTCCTGTTGGCAGAATCGAGGATCTTTCAGTACCGGGACACCACGACGTGCGCGTGCACGAGTTTGCGCCTCGGGATATTTGCGCGGGAACTTGGTCTGCTCAAACCAAGCTCGCATGCCGAAAAGGTTTCAACCCGTTCTAAAGCATCAGCAGTACCCGAGGACCAGTGCGTGAGCAGCAAACAACCAGGAGGTCCGCGCGGACCCGCAGGCCTGCGCAGAGATACTCCGCGGGGCCACCGAGGATCGGTGGGCCCCGTAAACCACGCCACACGGCAGCGCGTCATCATGGCGCGTGCATACAAAGAGAGATCGTTCACAGGCGTAGCATCGAACCCTTGTGGACAGTCACTCGCAGCAAAGGGAGCGTCCGCGCGGGGCAGAGGCCGCGGGCGTACCGCAGAGACGTTCATGGTTGTCCAAGATGATTCTTTGGGAGGGCCTCTCCGCGCCCTTGTCCACCCGCAAGAAATTAAAGACGTGGCCTAACTTGCATCCTTTTGCATCCAACGGATTGTTGTTGTTTTTTGGACCCGAAACGGCTGGCACTTTCCCGTTAAACTTGAAAATTCATGCCTCAACTCGCAACGTACGTACGGAACGATGCGAGTTACGTGCATTGCGATTACGTACCCCGCCTGAACTCGTACCGTACTTACCTTGCGGCCTATTTGGGGGTGTTTAGATTACATATTCCGTTTAGATTCGAGTTGTTAGAGCCGTTAGAGCCGCACGAGTTGTAAGAGCCCTGTGGCGTTGCCGCTTGAACATCTGTCAAAAGTTGCCGACTTTTGCAAGAAATTTGAAATCTGTCAAAAGTTGCCGACTTTTGCTAAAATTTTGAAAGGCGCAAGCTTCGTGTGTCTTGACCCGCGGATTCCGTCGGGTTTGCTCCGCGATACGACCGGCCCGAAGGTGGGGGCGGGGCAACGTCGGCGACATACCGACGTCCACGATTATTCGCGCGCCGCGGTCAAAGCAGTGCGCCGGGGTGTCCTCTGTACATCTGCCTGCGCTTCGGGGTGGTTCGGGGCCCGCCCGGCGGTGGGCTGGCCTGGCCCGCCACGACCGAGCAGGGTCACGCCCCCCCCCCCCCCCCCCCCCGCCCCGCTTTTCGGGAAATCAGCGTGCCAGGAGCGACGGTCTTATCGAGAGCCGGGATTGGCTGGTCGGTGCAGCCTGGGTGTGTTTCGCGCTCTTCGCGGGCGCGTTCGTCATCTGGCATCGCGCTGAAACGCAGAAGCTTGCTGCCTCGACCTCCTCATCCGCCACCGCAGCGCAGCCTGATAATTTGGCCGGCGCGACTATGTCTTCCGGGGAACAAGCTGCAGGTGCAGGTGCATCTGGCTCGGTAACTCCGGTCACAGCGTTCGGCAGTGCACTGTTTGCTAATCTCGCAGTCAAGGAAAAAGGGAACGTGGTGGTCTCGCCCATATCAGTTGCACTTGCGATGGCGATGGCAGTAGCAGGTTCGACACCCGAGTCTTCGACGAACCGCGAGCTGAAGGAAGTGCTAAAGTATGCCCTGCTTGGTGACGAGCGTGCCGTTGATGCCTGGTTCGCCGAGACGATTCCGGCGCTCGAGACTGCTGATCCCAAGGTGCAGAGCAGCTGCCCTCAAAGGCACAGGCTCCTGTGGGTTTCAGCTCCACCGTTGCCGTTGAGCTCGGTACTCGTCCCTCGTGCAGGTCACACTAGCGCTGGCAAACGCAATTTTTGCGAGCGGCGAGGTCTCCCGCCCCGCACTTGTCGGCCACTTCAAACCCGGGGGGGAAGTCATCAGTCTTCCAGATCGCAGGGGGCGGTTGAAAGGGTGGCATAGTCAAGCTGAGTATGACATTCAATCTCACTGCTGCGGTAGGTGAAGCAAGCCTTTATTGAGACTTGCCGGGTGTCCTTCTCCTCTGCGGCGTTTCCTCTCGAAGGCGCAGGTCTGTTCCAGAACCCCTGCTGTCTCGTTCGCGTGCCCTCGGCACGCTCTTGCATCTTCTTCGCCTGGGTGCTGTTAGTACCAGTCACAATTCATGGGACCACTTGCATGCTTGGGGTGAGCCTGGATGCACCCGCCCTAGTCGTCTTGCGAACGAATAGCTCTCGATCAGAATTGCGAATGAAATGCTCCTGAGCAGGGCCGATCAATCGCTGGGTTGACGAGAAGACTCAAGGTTCCACCTCCCCATGCGCGTCCTAGCATGTGCACGGCGCGCCGTGCGCAAGTGTGACGCCAGGCGAGAGCCGCAGGCAAGATCCCGTCGATTCTTTCGCAGGACCCTCCCGGGCCCGCCGTGCTGCTCAACGCCGTGTACTTCAAGGGCAGTTGGACCCACCCCTTCGACGAGCGCCGCACGTCCGACGAAACGTTCACGACGGCCGCGGGGGAGGAGCGCCCGTGCCGCATGATGCGGAAGGACGACAAAAAAATGCTCTATAAGCTGCTTCCGCACGCGCAAGTGAGACCCGCACGCGTTCTTTCGGCGCCATACTGGGGCTCTGCTACAGTCCTGCTATCACGGTTGCGCTCATGTGGCAAATGGTCCGAAAACAGGTCGCAAAGCTACCTTACGGAGACGGTACGCGGTACGCCGCCTACGTCGCTGTTCCGACTGAGACCGGGGAAAGTGGGATGGCAAATGCGATCCAAGCACTATTTGGATCCCCCGGCGCGTGGGATGATGTGGCGACCGCCATGGACACAGGGCACATTCAGCTCTACCTCCCGCGCTTCAAGGCAGAGTGGGGCGTGCGCAGCCTCAAGCAGACGCTGCAGGTCCCAGCACACTCTCCGCGCACGCGTACGGCCCGGCAGCGGGGGCTGAACCCGACGGGCCGGGCAGGCGATGGGCGTGAGCGCGGCGTTTGCCCCCGGTGCGGCGTTCGGGCGCATGACGGACGACCCGAGCGTGTTCGTCGAGGACGTGCTGCACAAGGCGCTCATCGAGGCCCGCGCCCCGCCCGCGCCGAGCCGACCTGCCTGGCCCGTGTACCCGGTGGGCGCCGAGCCCCGCGCCGGGACAAACCGACGGCGGCCCGGAGCGGGTCAGAGCGGCTTGTTTGTGCGCCGAGGGCAGGGCGCGGTCGTGACTCGCGAGGTGCTCGGCGGCGTGTGTCGTGGAACAACAAACAAACAGACAAACAAGTTTTGGGCGCCCGTGGACAGCAAGGTGACCTGACCGCGACCTGACCGGTCACCTGACCGCGGCCGGGGCGCCAGGTGCACGAGGAGGGCACTGTTGCGGCGGCCGCGACAGCAGTCGTCATGACGCGCGCGCTGGTGCGCGTGCCCGCCGCGGGCGCAGCGCTGTCGCCCGACCCGCCGCCTTTGAGACGCCCGGGCTCGTTCCGGCCCGGGGGCTCTTGCTGAGCCTGTAAAGTAACTCGCGGGGAGAGGGACGCAGGTCATGCCCGTGGCGGTGATCCGCGCAGACCGCCCGTTCCTCTTCGCCGTGCACGATGACATCACGCGGAACCTGCTCTTTGTCGCCAAAGTCGATTCCGTGGCCATGTGACAGGCACGCCCTCCGTGTGTGCTGGGCGAAATAGGATGCCTGCCGCAGGCATCTTGTGTGCGCGGGAGCCTCCTGTCCCGGGCGAGGGTGCGCGCAAGGTTGCATGCTCATGATCGTCGGTGACCAGACAAGGCGCAGAGGCTGCAGGGACACAAGGCCTCGCGCAGTCGCAGGCACGCGTAAATTCACCACTTCTATTCTAAGTCGTTTTAAGCTTAGCACGTCACGAGTACACCCGAGGCTCAAAAAGATGCGGCACCTAGTCCCGTGCGATGGCGCCTCCCCTCACCACACACCCATTCCTCCTCCCCCTTCCCCCCCTTCCACTCCCGCATCTCGCTTCTACTCTTACTTTTGAAAACCGCCCTGCCTCCCCGCCGAAGTCGCGTCCGACTCGCAGCACTGCGTTGCCACAAGCAACTCATCACAGGGGGGCAGAGCCGCGGCGCCCGTCGAGGCCGCCCGCGCCTCGCGCCTTCTTGAGCGACTGGGACAGCATGTTCCTGTGCAGGTGCGAGGCCGAGCTCGCTCCCCCCCGGCGGCCAGCAGCGCCGAGCTGACGCCCAGAGGTGCCCTTCGGGCTTTCGGGCGGCGAGGCGGCCTGATCGGGGTGCAGCAGGAAGTCACCCTGCGCGAGGCTCTCCCCTGCCCCGGACGCGGAGCGCTTGCGCGGCGAGCCGGCGGGCGAGCCTCCCCGCGCGCTGCCTGCCGGAGAGGCGCCTGCACCCTTGTTCCTTGCGGCGAAGATGACGCAGCGGGTGCCCTCGTCGCCGTCCAGCGGCTGCGTGCGCGCAGCGAGCGTTTCCATGAGGTGCTGCGCAGGCTGCAGCGCTCCGTGGTATCCCCGCAGCATCGGCTGCGTGATTCCTGCAGCTTTGCTCGCGATCGCCTCACGAAGCACCTTCACCGCACGCGTCTTTGCCTGCTTGCGGAGACGGTCGGCGACAGCCGCGTCTGAAAGATCGAGCGTCTGCGGATCGTACAGCACAGCCATTGGCAGGTGACGCGCAAGCACGACGAAAGGCGCGGGAGTCTGGTCCAAGTGCCCTGATATGTACTCGCCCACCGCCTTGGCGTCCTCGGAGTTCACCACGAACACACGCATTTTTAGGTCGATCGTCACGCCTTCGCACACCTCCACGCTCGTGTTCTGCTCCTTTGGCACCTTGCGGATGATTTGCTGCAGCCGCTCCTGGACCTTGGCTGGCGTGTCGCGAGCCATGGTGCCATCCGCAATCGCCGTGACAAAGAGATTGACAGGAAAGTGTGCAGTAGGGCGGCCAATACCCCAGGCAAGGCACATTCCTTCGTCCTCAACCACGCCTGGCGTCGATGGCACGGACGTGTCCGGGGACAGCGACCGCGGCGTCGCCGGCAGGTGCAGCTGCGGCGGCCACTGCTGTCCGGGGCCGTGCGCGGGCAACGGAGTTCCAGATGGATGCGTGAGTAGCATCGGCATTGATCGCGGCCCATTCTGTGCCCTCGCAGGCGACGCAGGGGCGCGCACCGGGGCCTGGCTTTCGTCGCGTACCGCCTTGTTTTTGGCCGGGAGAACAATGTAGCGTCTCTCGACGCCGTCGCTGCCAACCAGCACTGTGCGGCGCTGCACCAGCTCCTCAAGATGAAGCGAGGGCGCGAGTGGACCGTGCATGCCACGCAACATCGGGGTTGTGACGCTGCATGCGCGGTCGGCGATCGATTCGCGAAGGACCTTAACGGCATGGGTCTTGATCTGCTTGCGCAAACGGTCCGCGACAGCGGCATGAGCTGGGTTCAGCTGCGCAGGATCGTATGAGACAGCCATAAGCAGCTGCTGCGTGAGCACGACGAACGGCGCCGGGGTTTGGGTGGGATGCGCTGCGATATAGTCGGATACGGCTCGCGCTTCGACCGAGTTCGCGACAAACACACGCATCTTGAGATCGACCGCACCCTCGTCCGCGACGTGCACGACTGTGTTTTGCTCCTTGGACACCTTGCTGCGCACTTGATCAAGCACCTGCATTGCCTTCGGAGACCCATCGTCGATGATTGGGCCGTCAGCGATCGCCGTGATGTACAGATGCACCGGAAATAGCGCTGTCTCTTCCGCGGCGTGTGCATGCATGCCTATCCGTAGATGGTCCATCTCTCCGAGAGCACGGCCCTGGCGCACAACACGCTCGTGAGCCGTTGGTCGGAAAGTGCACATGGAAATTCTACCATGGACCGCGCGAGTTCATGCACCGTACGAGTCTGGGTGTGAGGGGGGCGCACCTCCCCCGTCGGGACCGAGAGCGAGAGATTTTTCCCCCTTGTATCCCCAGACATCTCTGCGCGCCGCTTCAGCAAGCCCGGAAATGTGTCTTGTCCCCCAATTTTTGGTGCGGAGGGCCGCCCCTGCTGTTTGCCAGCAACTACCCTGGGCTCAGCCAGGTCTGGTGGCTGACCAGCGAGGTCGCGGCCCTCTCCGGCTAGGCCATGCGGTGGGAAGTCCTCGTGCATGCTCCTCTGCCGTCCTTGCGAGTCATAGGGAAATGACGGCGCATCATGAAATGGCCACATGCCTCCCGACGCCATGCTGTATTCGTGTGCCGCGTCGACATCGGCTTGTTCAGTGTGGGAGTCGGAAAGAGCGATTGACCCACACATTGACATGCCCTCATCTTCAGGGCTTGCCGAGGAGCACGAAATGCTGATGTCTTCTCCAGAAAGCGAATCCCAGGCAGCCATTTTGTCGTCCGGGACCAGGCCCTCCTGGATTGAACCCAGATTCGCCCAGTCCTGATCAAGCAAGGGTTCCCACCCACATTGGAGGCCCTCAACGTTGAGAACATCCGTCATTTTGACACTGATGCGATGTGTGTGTGCCAAAAAGGACGAATCGAAGCCCGAAACGTATCTGTGACAAGCTTAGGTTCCGCGTGCGCACCGCCTGGTCGCCTTGACGGCTACAGAGGATTTTCGACCTTTGCCTTGGAGCCAGCCGCGGAGTCCACCCCAACAGGGACGCTTTGAGCGTGATGAGTGAATACAGCACTGATACAGGGAGTTTCCCAGCAATTGTGCCGGCGTTCTTCGCCAGGGGTTGCCCCTAGCTGCTGTCAAGCCCTCAACTGCTGGTCGCACAGTGACGTTCCACCTGTTCCGGAGCCGACAATTCTCCAAGGGGTAGCGCGCGACTTTTGGAGTTCTGTGATATGTTTCTCGTCAATTTTGGAGATAGCAACGCAAAATGCATCGATCGGAGGACGATTCACATTTTAGAGGTAGTGTGATTACGAAAACATGCAGTAATTGACAGACATGTTACCATGAGGGAGTTGTATACGATGAGGGAGTTGTATAGGTTAAAATTCGTGGTTTTTAAAAGCCCGCAGCTTCAAATAGCGAAGACTCAGGCGTGGTGGATGGCCGCATCCACCTCGCCGCAGCATACCGCGGGTGAACCGAGCAGCAGACGTAGTCAAGTTTGCCTCGCACTCAACCGTGATCCGGTACTCCGGGTCCTGGAACTGGATCAATTGTGCTGTGCCAACGGGCCGGGAGGACAGAGGGAAATCCCACTAGACAAGTCTCGAATCACGCTTGGGCGAGACGCCGGGCACGCTGATGTCGTGGTGGACGATAAGACGAAGATCAAACGAATCTCACGGCTGCACGCAGAAGTCACCCTGAGCCCTGGTGGCTCCAGCTGGCAAATTGTGGACCTCGGCAGCGTCAACGGGATGGCGGTGAACGGCGTGAAACGCTCTTCCGCCACGGTCACCTCCCGCGACCTAATCCAATTGATCCACAGCGTGTCGATGCTGCAACTCTATGCTGCGCACCATTCCTGCTCGCTGACTGTCGACCTCTATGGTGCAGCTCTGGGATGGCGACATAGTGGCGCTTGGGATCGAGGGCAACGTCGAAGAGGGCGAGCGGATCAATGCGCGGTGCAGACCCGGCGTTACATTGCGCTTCGAGAAGGCGGCACATAATGGGTGCTGCCTACAGGGGGCCTACGCACTTCCATCTGCCGCACGATCGTGTGCTGGCAAAGAAACTGCCTCGCTGCTTCGGGACCGGGAAGACGGTGCGCATCTCGGCAGAAAGCGCGCCGCCGGAGCAGCCGCCGGGAGCGGGGGCAAGCAGAAAAGGCGACGGTCCCGAGGGAGCAGGGGCGCTCCACTTCACGCGCCCTCCGATTCTGCAGAGGAAGGCGAGAGCACGGCTGCGGGAGGAGCGCCGCTCGGCGCGGACGCGGCAGCGCGGCTGGGCGAGGAGGTGACGTGCGTGGTGTGCCAGTCGCTGCTGGTGGAGGCGACGGCGCTGCAGTGCGCGCACACCTTCTGCGCAAGCTGCATCGCGACGTGGCTCGCGCGCGCCGCGCACTGCCCCGCGTGTCGCGCGCCGGTGGGCGTCCTGGAGGCGCCCGTGCGCCTGCGGAGCGTCGACGCGGTCGCGCGGGGGCTCGCCGCGGCGCTGCCTCCCGCGGAGCGCGACGCGTGGCACGCGCGCGAGCAGGAGGCGGCGCGGCGGCGCGCGGAGTGCGAGGCG
>ENA-UOXV01007133-UOXV01007133.1-marine-metagenome-genome-assembly--contig:-NODE-7133-length-11431-cov-4.749648_pt1 | contig 11431 bp, 5 predicted proteins | sample MGYA00238165_ERZ766961 | MGnify/ENA primary metagenome ERZ766961 (study PRJEB28924, sample SAMN03173240) | marine metagenome | biome: Marine; feature: Water; material: Subsurface seawater | place: North... | reverse complement strand
CGCCTCCAAGACTGCCGCTGCGTACCCTCTCAGGTTCGACTTCGACGCGTTCCCGACCAAGGCTTCTTGGGAGCGGGGTACTCTCATCATAGACATGATGGACAACGACGAAGCTCTGTCTCTACCCTACGAGAGAGTCGTTGGACTTCTTGGTGGAACTGGGGAATACCTATGCAACTACGCTGCTTTCCGGGGGAGTGTAAGGCTGCTGAAGTGGACGCGAGAGAACAACCTTCCTTGGAGTATACAGACGTGCTCTACCGCAGCCGGAAATGGGCAATTGCCCGCTCTTCAGTACTTGCACGAGAACGGGTGCCCTTGGGACTCGAACACGTGCCTTTATGCCGCCGATAATGGAGACCTGCCCGTTCTCAAGTACTTGCACGAGAACGGGTGCCCTTGGGACCGGTGCACGTGCCTTTTCGCCGCAAATCACAAACACTGGGACTGCCTGCAGTACCTGGTGGATAACAAGTGTCCGGGGTGGGAGAACTACGCCAAGGAACACGCGAAGCACCTCAGATGAAATGCCAACAATCAATCGACGACCCGTTAACTCTTATCAATCACACGGTGTCCAAAACCCTATCGCCACGCGGACGAACCCCGCATGGGCAGCTCCGCGTACCTCACCTCCTTTTTCTTCCCGCTACCCCCACCCGCGCGCTTCTTCTTCAAATACGCCGGCGTCCCGATCGTCCTCGGCGAGAACGTGCACTCCTCAGCCTCCGCCTTTAACCTCGCCACCTTCTCATCCTCGTACTCCCGCCGTGACCTGGACAGAACCGACCCGGCGTTCAACCCGCGGGTCTTTTTCTGAAACGTAGCGGCGCTCGCCGGTAACTTTGGCTCGACCGCCGGCCTGGTCAGCAGCGAACTCCTGCCGCGGATCCTGGGTACCGCGGCGGTCGGCACGGGAAGCGGCGCGGACGGTTTCTTCGCGTGCACCGGTTTACGCTGCGTACTCGCCGCGGTGTTTGCGTCGGCGCCTCCCGACAATTTACGCGCGGGCCGCGGCTGGGATGGGTCCAGGGAGAGAAGCGCTTCAAAGTCTTCAACCTCCCTGTCCTCCCGTTTACGTTTGTCCTTGTCCAGCGCGGGCGCCAGCGCGGGCGCCACCGGGACGGAGGTGGCGACCGGAACGGTGGCCTGTTTCTGCATCTCCGCCGTAGCCTTGGAACTTCCGGGTCGCGGTGAATTGTGGTTCACGCCGAGCGATGTGAGCGGCGGCGCCGAGTCTTCGCGTCGCCGCCCGGGCGTGCCGAGGAACCTGCGAATGTCCGCGTTTTCGTCCAAGCCGAGAAGTGGATCGTCGTCGGAATCCGAATCGGCGGCGGCCACGACCGGTGCCTTCGGGTTCGGGTTTTCGGTGCTTCACCGGCGACGGCGCCGACATTTTCTCCGAGAAGAGCTTCACCGCGGGCGACTCGGCTTTGGGCTCCTCGACGACGTTCGGCTGCTGCTGCTGCGGCGACGGTGGGGTGTACTCGCCGTCCTTCGCGTTCGTCGCGGCGTTGAGCCTGGCGAGCGACGCGCGCGCGGCTTCCATCGACGTGGCCGGCTTGGGCTTTGGCTTGGTCGATTCCCGCGTGACTTTAGCAGCCGTCGGTGATTTTTTAGATGGCGGAGCGGATTTGACCCTCGGGGACGCCGGCGCGGGTTTGTTAGCCTCGGGCGTGGGCGGCATGGACGGGATCCACGCGCTGGGCACGATCTCCTCCTTGGGCGCCGGCACGGGGCTCGGCGTGGCCGCGTATTTGCGATACGCGGCGAGAAACTGACGCTCGAAATCATTCGCCGGCTCGGGCGAAGCCTTCGCCTTCGGGCTCCTCCGCGCGTCTCCCTTCTCCGCGCCGCGAAACGCGTCGATGAACGTAGCCTCCAGCCCGCCGCGATCCGCGCACTTCTTCTCCTCATCGGCGGCGACCACCGCGGCGGTGCTGCGCATCAGGATGAGGTCCGCCGCCTCGCTCGCCGCGCTGAGCCGTTTCAAAGACCGGCGCATGTTCTCGGCGGCTTCCACGTACGCCGCGGAAGGCGTGGACCCGTCTTTACCCTCGGGCGTCGACCCGAACCGCATCGGCGTCGAGGGTTTAGGGTTAGGGTTTACTTTCCTCGCACCCGGGGTAGCGTTCCTAACCGCACCCGGGTCTTTCTTCTTATCCACCTGCTTGACGGGCGTGGCGCGAGGTGGCGCTCGGCGGCGGGGCTCCGGCGTAACCGACCTGCGCGGCGGCGTTTGCGCTCGCGCGTCGACACTCCTCGCGCCCGCATCCTCCGCCGGGGATGACCCGTGGTCGTCGACGCGATTGTTATTGTACCCGTTGGGTCGCCACGACGGCGTGTACGGGGACCCGCGCCACGGCGCCGACGACTTGGCCTCCGCCGCGGACATGTACCGGGGCTCCACCGCGGAGTAGTCCGGGGTCGGACGCGACGGCGCGCGGACCCGAGCGGGTGACTTACTCGACAGCGTCCTTCGTCGCGATGATAACCCGGCTGAGCCTGGTGTCCTCGAGGCTGACCGAGCTCGGTGTCGCTCGCGCTCGCGCTCCACCGACGCGATGAACTCGTGGCGTAAGGTATCTTCCCGCGTCGCCGGCGTTCGGCTCGTCCGTTCCTTCGCGGCGGGCGACGGCGTGGCGTTGCCGGTGACGGGCGCGCCGCCGTTGCCGGTCCCGCGGCGTAGGAAGGTCCTTCGCGCGGCGGACGTTGGGGTGGCCGCCGAGGTCGGGCTTCGCGCGGCGAGCCGGTCCGTCCACGGCGGGCGGTCGTCCGCGTAAAGGTCTGTGGAACGCGTCGCGTGTTCCGGACACTCTTCCGCGGCGTTCTTCGCGGGCGACGACCTCGGGGATGGCCTCGCGGGTGACCTCGCGGGTGACCTCGGGGATGGCCTCGGGGATGGCGCGACGTGTGCTGTTGGGTTCGGAGCCGACGCGGCTTCGACGGCTTGGCGTCGTGCGAGTTCCTCGGCGACTGCGTCTCGCTCCGCGAGCGTCGCCTCGAGCAGCTCCCGCCGCCTGCTCGCGACGACCGTGCGGTACCTATCGTCGAGCATGTCCAGCTCCGTCTGCACCGCGCGTTCCCGTGCCGATATCTCGAGCATCTGCCCAGTCGTCGGGGTCACCGCCTCCTCTGACTCCTCCGTGGTCCGTGTCTCAACCTTCTTCACCTCTAAGTACTGGTACTCGTGCGCGACGTCCTCAATCGGGCTCGGGCTCGCGACTGCCTTCTCGATGGGACTGACCAGCGGCGACGGTACGGACGCCAGTATGTCGTTCAACGCATCCTCCCACGACGTCGGGTACGGCCCAGTCGGCGCGCTCTCCCGGGTCGACGAGCTCGGAGCCGGCGCGACCACCGAGCCCTCTCCCGGCGCGCCAACCGCTCGAAGCAGCGTCACCGTCTCCTTGTTCTCCATCGCCGTCTCGATCGTCCCGGCGGATACCGTCGTGACGTCCAGCGCGCTATCGAACGATGAACACGACGCGTCATGCCCCCGTGTACTGTACGGCGAATACGTCGCACGCGGGCTGGCGTCGTCCACGCACAGCTGTGCGGACTCCGCCATGGAAGCCTCCGCCGACTCGGCCAGAGCCTCCGCCGCGGCGGCTTCCTCACGTTTCCTCGCCGCCTCCGCGAGCATGCGCGCAGCCTCCGCCTCCGCGGCTGCAGCCTCGACCTCCAGCCTGCGCGCGGTGGCCTCCCTCGCGGCATCCGCGTCGCGGCCCGCGCGTTCCACCGCCGCCGGAGAGGTCCGGAGAGGTCCGGTCGCCGCGAGACGCGCCGATCGATTCGCCGCCGCCGCAGCCGCCGCCTCGGCGCGCGCCGCCGCCTTGAGTATCATGGCGTCCACCTCGCGCGATACCTTCGTCGCGGCGTCGACGCGCGGGGCGGGTGAGGTCCGTGTGGGCGTCGCCGGGAGCCCGCCGGGTGAGATGGACACGGAGCGGTCACCATTTGACGGGTCGATGGGCGACGAGGAAATCTCGAGATCTGCGATGCGTTCGCGCGCCTCCCTCATCCACTCGTCGGCGTCGCGTCCCAGCGCGGATGACTTCCCGGTGTTGCACCTGGAGGATGTCGTGGTGGACGTGGCGTTGAGCAGGTGCGCCGCGGGGGTGTGGAAGGCGCTCTCCCGGCCGGTCGAACGATCGTCGTCGAAATCGTCGTCGCCATCTTCGGATGAGGAGAGGGCTTCGAGTCCGTCGGCGCGGCGTCGGCCGGTGGTGGACGGCGACGCGCGCGCGGGGGACCGCCACTCGTCGTCGCGATCCCAGTCGTCCGTGGATAGGGAGGACCCCTCCGCCATCTTGGAGATGGTCGCGTGCGGCGAGAGCGCGCGCCTTGCGCTCTCGCTTCGCGCCGAGAAGGCACTCGCGGGGCTCGACGGTACCGAAGCGGCATCTGGCGAGCGCGCGCGCGGGCTGCGCGTCGGGGAGCCGCCCTCGAGATCCAGGGCGCGGACGAGCGCCTCAGGGGGCGTCGTCGGCATGTTAACGCCTTGACCGGCCGCGTGAACCCGTCGCCTTCACGCGACGCTCGCTGTGAAGGGGCACGGACGAAGCATCTCTCGGGTCTGCCAACGGCTCTTGGCCAGCAAACAGAAATGAAAACGGCCCGTGGATGCCCTATCCATTCCGCCCCCCCGGCGCGCGCGACGAGAGAGGCGGCGGCTAAACGATCGGGACCGCGAACCTCGCGCACATGTCGCTCTGCGCCCGGAGCCTCGTCGGGAGCGCGCTCCGAGCGCTCCCGCGCCGCGCCGTGAGAAGCTCCCGCGACGCGACGCCCCTCGGAACGAGCGGCGGTCGGCGGCGTGTTCAGGGTGCCCGCGCGGTCAGGGGCGTCGTCTCCGCGGCATCCTCCGGCGACGCGGACGTCGCCTCGACCCGCGCCGTCGCGCCCCCGTGGAAAGAAGAGGTGCTCGAGTCGCACTCGCTGCTCGGTAACGTGTGCTTCGTGCTGTGCGGGCCGCAGGGCCCTCAGAACGTCGGCTCCGTCGCGCGCGTCATGCAAAACTTTGGCATCTACGACCTACGCATCACCGAGCCCGGCCCGTTCGTCCTGGCGGGAGGGACCCGGGAGGACGTCACACCCGCGGACGGCGCGAGCAGCTCCGGCGGCGTCAACAGCGGCGCGACGCTCGGACCCGACGGACTCGGCTCCGAGCTCCCGCCGGCGCTCCGCCCGACACGACCCGACGACGCCGTCGACGGAAATCCCGTGGTCGATCCCACGTCCCCCGACCCGCTCTGCGACGAGGCGTACCGCTTCGCGTGCGCCGCGGACTGGCTCCTCGCCGAGTCCAAACGATGCGACACCGCACTCGACGCCATCGCCGACTGCACGTTCGTCATGGCCACCACCGCGAGGCCGCGCGGGAACGTCCCACTAGTCACCGCCAGGGTCGCAGCCGAGATGCTCGCGCGGGAAGCCAAGCGGGGTAAAGTAGCCGTGCTCTTCGGTAACGAGCGCACGGGCCTGACCAACGAGGAACTCGCGCAGGCACACGCGTGCGTCGCCATACCCACCGCGGGGCAAGGTACGCTGTGCAGGCGGAGTCTCAAGTACACGGGGGGAACCGGGCCGACGAGCCTGAACCTGTCGCAGGCGGTTGGCGTGCTGGCGTACGAAATGTTCATGGCCGCGGACGCAGCTCGGGAAACCGTCCCCGGGTCCGTCCCCGGGGATGGGGAGTCGGCACCCAAAGGGGTCAACGCGGGACGCATCGACCTCCCGGCCTCGCAGCTCATGACCGTCGGGGAGAAGAACACGTTACTCAACGAGCTACTCGCCGCGAGGCGATCGCTCGACGTGCTCCCGAACGAGACGGACGCGGATGACGCCGCCGAAGATTCCTCCGGCGACGACGACGGCGAGGAGGACGATGACCTGGACGTGAGGGAGGAGAGGGGGATCGAGCGGGTGCTCAACTCGTCGCCGCTCGCGAGGAGGGACGCCGCCGCGCTGTTCCAGCTCGCGCGGCGTGTAAAGGCGGCGGCGAAGGCGGGTGACGATTCGTCGGGCGCCGGTTCATCGTCGGGGCTTCTCGACGCCGCCGTGCTGAGGGCGGTGGCCGAGGTTGACGGGACGCGCACGGTGCGAAAGGCGCGCGCGAAGATTCGGGAGAGGCTTGGGGTGTCGCTGACGAACAGGGAGATCGCGCGAGCGATACGCAGAGCCGCGGCGGGCGCGACGGCGGCTTCTTCAGAGTAGGCTAGCGACATCTAAAAATACCAAAGCTAATGTTAAGTGTCATCGCCGCGTGTACACGACGTCGGAGCGGAGGACGACCTTCGTTCCCCTCTCCACCGCGAGCGACGCGTGCGGCGGGCACCTCGCGCCGTGTCGAAACACCAGCACCTTGCCCGCCTCGGGTGCCACCCTGAACGTCTCCTTGGCGTCATCGTGAGCCAGAAGCGCGTCCCTATAAAACACCGTCTCACCCCCGACCACGTTCCCGGTGAGGTAGAGGAGGAAGGTGAACTCGGTGTTTCCCCCGCCCGCGACGCGGTTAGCGTCGTCGTAGTGCGCGCCGAATACCTCGCCGATGGCGTACCTGTACACCCTCACCGCGGGGTTGAGACCGGTCGGTGATGAGTCGCGTCCTAAGGGTCCTAAGATGGGCACAAGCGCATCGGCCAGCCCGGTGCGTTCCCAGATGGCGTTCGCCAGCGATGGGTCTTCGTAGTTGGCCCTGCCGTGGTTTCTGTCCGCTTCGCCGTATCGCGCGCCCCTGCTCGTCGCGTGGCTGTACCCGCGCGCGTCGGCGGCGGAGCGTATCGCGTCGCACTCCCCGGGCGTCAACACGCCACGCGCGACAAATGCCTCTGGCCCCACAGCCTCCACCTCGATCGCGTGCTTCCTCGACGGACGAAAGGCGTCGCCGAGGAGGCTCCCGACGACCGCGGGGGGAGCGACGAAGCCTCTGCCATCACCGCTCGACGCGGACGCGGCGGCGGGAACCTTCCCGCCCTTCCCGCCACCCTTCGACCTACCCATACGGCCCGCGACGCACCCGACGAAAGCGAGTTGCGCCATAAAAAGTGACTGCACAAATCTTCGGTTTCGTTCAAGTCCTCATGACAGTACTTTATGATACTAAGGCTGGTGAATAGTAAGCGCTCACTCGTCACTCACCTCACTCGTAAGCGCGCACACCGACGACACACATGCTTTCCTCTACTCAAGGTGCTTCTTCACCTCGAATCCCTTCATCCCCGCGCGCTTCTGCTCGAGCTTCTTCAAGTTTGCGTCGTTTTTATCCGTCCACGCGTTGTGCTCCCCTTTCTCCTGGTTAGCGTAGGTGGTATCCTCGGCGCTGAGATGCGTCCACTTGGTCTGGCCAACCTTACCGAACTTATCCTTGCGCACCTGCATAGCCTTGGGCAGGGAGCTCTTGTCTATCTTGTCCTCCCCGGTCGCCTGACTGAAGTCCCTCTTGTAGATTTCGTCCACACCGTCGTTGCCAGGTCGGCGAGGATCGTCGGCCGCTTCTTGGAAAAACGCACCCTTGTGGTAGTACTTCTGCATGAAGTTCATCTTCACGCGCTCCTTCTCCGCCTTGGGTTCGAATAACTCGGGCCGGTGCTCGCGGAGCCACGCGTCCTTCTCATCCTCCGGCATCGCCCGCAGAGTCTCGAGCTCTTCCTGTTCCTTGACGTAAGCCTCGCGCTGCTCTTTATCGATGCGAACGCGCTCCATCTCGCGAATCACCCACTTCTCGTAGTCGCCCTCGGGATCCGCCTCGTCGCTCGTGTCCACGTCGTCGAGCAGCGCGTTAGCCTCCGCGTCTTCGATCTGGTTCTCGCGGTCCACCTCGATTTGCGCGAGTTGCCTCGATTCGTTTTTGCGAATCTCCTTTTGTTTGGCCCGTCCCTCCCACTCGGCGTCCATCTCGGCCTCGACGCGCTCGCGCTCCGCGATGGTGTCGCGCTCCTTCTTCGGGACGAACACGGGCTTGATCATCTTGCGTGCTCCGCGTTCGTCGCTGTCGGACGCGTCGCTGTCGGTCTCCCACGAGGAGCTTCCCTCTTCTTCGTCGGACTTTGGCGTGGGCGCGCGTTGGAATCCGCCCCGGAATACGGGCGCCCGGTCCGGGGCGGGCGCCGCGCCGAAGGAATCGTCCTCGGATTCGTACGGCATCTCCTCCTCTTGCTGCCCCGCGGCCTTCATCGCGAGCGCCCTCGCGCGCATCTCCTCGCGTCGCCGGTCGTTCTCGGCCGCCAGCTCCTCCTCTTCCTTCGTCATCGTTCGCGGCTCAGCGCGGATCACCACCGGCGCGGCGACCTTCCTCTCGCCGGGTTCATCCCCAACGCGCCCGCCGCCGCCGCCGCCGCCGGGAGCGCCGACCGCGGGCTTGACCACCACGGCACGAGCGGGCGCGCGTCGACCCGGGGCCCTGGTGAACGCGCCGAGCTCCTCCTCCTCGGACTCGTCGTCGGCGTCCGCATCGTCCCCCGCGTAGTGGGGCGTCTGCCCGGCTCTGTACCGCCTGATCTTGGCCTCGACCTTGGCGGGTCCTTGGCCTCGGGCCTCGCGGTCGCGGTCGAGCCACGCGGGGTTGGAACCCTTCAACCGGACATCGCGGTCCTTGGTCACCCTCCCGCTCATGGTCCTCGGCGCACTCAGAGCTGTGTTGACGGACGTCTCCCCAGCAGGGTTTCATTTACAAGTATTCGCCTTCAAACCTGCGCCCTCGACAGCTCAGTCTTTTCAACTCGAGGACGCGAGCGAGGAGAACGCTACGGGCTTCGATGATGATGATGTGCTGGAATTGTATTACATCCTTTGTGTTCAACTTGTATTAGATCATGCATGCATGCAAAGCACGCGCGTTTCGTCGTGCGTCCGTGCGTCTGTGTAACTAAGAGCCGCCCAGTCGAGCTTCTCGGTCAAGCTCAAACTTTGCCGGCTCGTTTCGACCAAGGGTTCTCGCCGGAACCCCACGCCGCCTTCTCACCCGCCTTCTCACCCGCCTTCTCACCCTTCTCACCGCCCTCATCGGGCCCCTTACCGCCCAGCGTGGGAAACTCCTCAACCTTGTGCAGGTAGCTCTCGTCCACGGTAGCTCCTCCGTCCGGACCGGTTTTCCCCGCAGAGTTACTCGAGTTTTCCTTCTCCCCCGCGTTGGAGTCTCCAGACGACGAAGACGCCCTCGACCTTCGAGCCGCCCCTTCCTTCGCGACGTCCTTCGCCGCATCCTTCCCGAGCGCATGCACCGTGATCGCAGCCGCGGCGGCCGCGCGCTCGACGGCCGCGGCGGCGGCGGCGGCGGCAACCCTGGAAGCCTCGGCAGCCGCGGCGAGGGCATCCTTGCCGTTGCCTTTGGCCCACGCGCCGGCGAGCGGCCTCGCGGGGGACGGCGGCGCCGAGGTCTTCTTCTCGGGCACCTCCACGGGCTCCCGAAGAGCCGCCGTGGACTTGCCCCGCGCGGGTGATGACGGCGTGGATGTCTCCCCGGTGGATGGGGACCCTCCCGCGGCGACGAGGGAGGACCACGAGCCCTTGGGGGCGACGCCGAGGCCCTTGGCGTTTGCGAGCGGGCCTTTTTGTTTCCTCTCCGCGGGTGGGGACTTGGACTTGGCACCCCCGTCGCGGGTTTCCTCCGTGTTCGCGGCGGTCGGTGGGGGATTCGGCGGCGCGCGTATGGCGTCCATCGGCGCCGTCTTCTTGGGACCCCACGAGGGTCTTGCTTGCTCGATCGCGGGGGGAACGGGAACGGGACCGACGCCGCCTCCGTCCATCGAGGTTCTGGTTCCTGGGGGCGGCGGGCCCGGCGGCAGCGGGGGAGGGTCGCCGGGCGGGAGCGGCGGCGGGTCGTCCTTCGCACTCACCGCCTTGCTCCAGGCACCCTGCCCGGGGATATCGTCGCCATCTCTGGACCGCGCGCCGCCGCCGCCGCGTCCGCCGCGGCCGTCGCGGCTCCCCCTCCTCTGCGCCGCAGCCGGCTTCTCCCCCTCTTCCGACCCTTCGCTCACGTGGCTGTGCCTGCTCTGTCGCGCGGACCTTCTCCCGAGTTCATTCGGCGGCGCGCCGGGAGGCGGGGGCGGGGGTGCCGCGGGCCCCTTGCCCGCGCCGCCCGCGCCCCAGCTGCCGCTCCTGGCGTGCCCGCCGCGGCCGCCGCCGTCCCTGCTCTGCCGCCGGTTGAAAGCCACCGCTCCGCCGCCGCCCTTTCGGCCACCGTACCGTTGCTGGGCACCACCTCGCGTGTCTGTCCCGCCCATCGCGCCGAACGATCGCATGTGAACGATCGCGAGGTGGTGGTACGCCCGGCCGAACTGGAGGTGGCTCCAGATGGCTTCTAAATCTCCGGTGAAGACATCCGTGACGGGCTTTCCGTCGTCGTCGCCGGCTGTCCGAGGGGGAAGCACCGCGGGACCGGGTTTCGACGGCGGCGCGGGTGGCGGCGGCGGCGGGATTCGCTGCTCGGGCTCCGGGAAGAACGTCGGACAGCTCATCTCGCGGCGCATGCGGGCGTGCGCTCCGTCCATCGACGTGCGGGCGCGGTGCGCCGGCGGCGGGGGACCGGGCGGCGGCGGCGGCGGAGCCGGCTTCGCTTCGGCGACCTTCTCGTCTGCGGGCTTCACGTCGGCAGCCTTGCCCTCGCCGTCGCCGTCGGAGAGTGGACCGGTCGGCGACGCGCTCTTCGCCTCCTTCGAGGATTCGTCGGAGGATCCGTCGGATCGAGCCGCGTGCGTCGACTCAATCGGGTCCATCCGCCGTTCGTCAGCCTCGCGGCGGGACTCAAAGTGGAACGGACACCCGGAGGGTATGGCCGACGCCACCACCTCTTCCTCCTCCCGCGCCGCCGCCGCGAGCACGGGGCACCTCCCTCCTTTACCTCCCTGCGCCATACCCTCGGAGTGAGTCGTTGGGAAACCCTCGGAAGTGGCGAACGCCCGGGCGTGCTGCGCGATAGCCTCCGACGCCGGGAGGGGATCCCACCGGCCCCAGAAGGGCCCGCGCTCCTCCCCGTGTAAGTCCCTCTCCGCCTTCTCCGCCGCCGCCGCCTTCTCCGCGCGTTGGAGCACCGGGCAGCGAGTGCCCACGCGCTCGAGGTGCGGCCAGTGGTCCTCGGCGACGGTGTCGTCATCACCGCCGCCGCCGCCGCCCTCCTTCCGCGGCGACGTCATCTCCAGTCGACGCGCCGGCATTCCCCCGCCGTCCTCATCCGCCGCGGTCGGTCTACGCCCAGCCACCTTCGCGGCGGGCGCCTCGGTTCCTTTGGTCGCCATGCGGCTGCTCGCGGATCCCACGACGGGTGAGTCACGGGCAGGCGGCAACGGGGACTGGTACTGGCTCGGGGACGACGGCGAGGCCAGCACGGAGACGGCGCCCGTCCTCGGGCACCGCGCGGGCGTCATGCTAACCTCATCCGCGTGGTTCCGTCCCGCGAACCCGGCGGGCGTGCTCGGCGCATCCAGCG
>ENA-UOXV01007132-UOXV01007132.1-marine-metagenome-genome-assembly--contig:-NODE-7132-length-11432-cov-7.199350_pt1 | contig 11432 bp, 10 predicted proteins | sample MGYA00238165_ERZ766961 | MGnify/ENA primary metagenome ERZ766961 (study PRJEB28924, sample SAMN03173240) | marine metagenome | biome: Marine; feature: Water; material: Subsurface seawater | place: North... | reverse complement strand
CTCCAAGGAGTGAATCTTATGCGAAGGACTTCCGACCCATGAAAATGGGCACAATTACTCTTCAAAAAGGTAAAGGTGAGCTGAAACTACAGGCTAAAAACATAACCGGTAGTCAGGCAATGGAGTTTAGATTATTGATGCTTCAAAGAATTGAAGCAAAGTAGAACAAGATAATTAGGCTGCTTGTTCTAAATCATTCATCTCAAGCTGACGTTTCAGTTCACGAAATCCTATCATCTTGCTGTTGTCTTCATCCCAAAGGCGGTAATTGATTGATTTTAAGCTGCTTAAAATATTCAGCTCAGGTGCAACCTGAAAAAATGGATCTGATTTATGACAGCGCTCCAAATTATAATTGGGAATCATGGCATTGAGATGATGAATATGGTGAAAACCAATATTACCGGAAAACCACTGCAATATTTTAGGTAGTTTATAATAGCTACTACCCTCCATCGCGGCTGCAGTGAAATCCCACTCTTCACTCTGTGCCCAATAAGTATCTTCAAATTGGTGCTGAACATAAAAAAGCCAGATTCCACAGGTTCCAGCAACTGCCATCATTATAACCTGAATGATTAGAAAATTGAGAGGACCGAAAATTGCGCCCATAGATACACACCAAATGAGCAGGGCAAAATTCATGGAATGCACAGAACGACGCTCACGGGGTTTGCATTTTTTGGAGGGGAAGCGTTCGAGCACCATAAATAAAAATAGCGGAGCGAAAACAAATAAGATGAAAGGGTTACGGACCAAACGATAATTAAATCGGGTCATTCTCGAAGATTTCAGATATTCTCGAACGGTCAATGTCCAGATATCACCAATACCACGTCGATCAAGATCCCCATTGGTGGCATGGTGCATAGCATGTTCCCAGCGCCAATGATGGTAGGGCGTGAAAACCGACATGCCAGAAATGAATCCCAGTATGTTGTTTGCCTTTTTAGATTTGAAAAAGGAACCGTGCCCACAATCATGAAATATGATGAAGGAACGAACCAAGAATAATCCCGCTACTGCGGAAAGTCCAATGGTTAGCCACCAAGATATCCCCATGGTGAAGTAAAGGGTCACCCAGATAACTGCGACTGAACCCAATGTGTTTAAAATTTGCCAAATGGCCCTGCCAAGGTGCGGTTGTTGATATTCCGCAACCAATTCCTTCCATTCTGCAACTGATTTATGTGTTTTTTTCTTTTCCATCCTGTTATCATTACATCAGTATTAAGAACAGATAGCAAGTGAAGAGATTATTTTTAAATGAATCATAAGTTTTTATGTAAAGCCATTCATTCTTTCTTTTTCGAGAAATGTCCATTTTTTAGAAAATTAATAGTTTCTTTTTGAATGCTTTGATTACCCATCATAAATGAATGAGAATTTGGAACCTCTATAAAATCATTCATTCCTTCAACTTTGGTTCGCTCGACAGATACTTTTCCATCGTCCGGGCCGGGAATTAAAAAAGAAAGGAAAGGGTTTATGCTTCGGGTTCCAGCAATTACTCCAAGGTCAAAATGAACTGGGCCCAGGCTTTGAATGAAGCCATCCGAAGATGTTCCTAATTGTAGGGAGGCTGGTCCGTTAATGATAGGGATCAGTTTAAATGGACCAAGCCTGTCGATAATTTCGCTGCCCTGATTCGGGGGACCGAGCATGACCACTCGGCCAAGATTGGAAAAAGGGGATAACTTCATTATTTGACGAAGAATAATCCCTCCCATTGAATGGGTTACAAAATGGAGAGTGTGTTTAGGGTGATCAGCGAAATTTTGATTAATCTTTTCAAGTACAAACTCGCTTAGTTCTTCGATGGGTTTCTTTCGAGATGGATAATTTACATTGAATGTTGAATAACCATTTTTTTCGAGGGCTTTTTTAATCGGCCTCATCGAGCGGGATGTTCTTGATAATCCATGAAGAAGAACAACGAATTCCTTGTTTTCTTCTCTGGCTGCTTTCATTTCCAGGCTTGGAAGATTTTAATATATAGTGCTTAGATTAGGATAGTAATCTACTTGGAGCCTCATCTTTTAGGTCTAAAGCCAAGGCAATATTCAGAAAGGTTATTTCACCCATTGTCTCGCACTTCGAAAAACGGGTATCATTATACAATCGACCCAATTCCGTTCTTAAACGCCTGACTTTTTCGTCACTTGAAATTCTGTCCTGACACATCGATTGCCTGAGTTTTTTAATTCGGGTGGGTGAGAAATTAAATCTTCTTTTAATCAGAGTACGTTCTTCTCTTTGATACTGACTACTCGTTTCCGGATTAATGAGCCGGGTACACAAATTGACTACGGGCAGATTATTTTTAAAGAATTGCGGGAGGTAAAATGAGCGACGGCCCTCGTAGGATTGCTGATCAAAGTCAATCGCCCGGACACGGTACTGATTTTGCTCAAAGTCCGGAGTCATCTCCACCACATAATTATAGGCCCGCATATCTCCGAGTAACCGTACAAAGCAGCGCTCGTTAAATTTAATGAACTCCTTAGCCAGTCGAACCTCATTGAGATCCGAATGATCCAGGAAATTATCGATGAAGTCGTCTCCGGGAACACCAATGATATGTTCTTCAATCAAGGTATCCCCGTCGATCTGGAAGTTAATTTCGTTGGGGGAGAGAAGTTGTTCGAGTTCAAGTCCGTAAAGCCTGGAGGCATCCGCTTTTTTTACATAAAAGTAATCATGGTTGTCATTGTATTGGTTGACGATACGGATCCGAAAGGGCTTGGTGTTCCCAAAAGTACAGTAATCAACCCGATCGACGTAGAGATTCGGTAAAATGTTCACATCTCCGCCGGAACGAATGAGGACATAGATTTGCTTGAGTCCTTCAAATATCTCGCGACCGTAATGCTGATCGTAGACCATGGTTTGCCAAAGCGTATCCTCATTTTTTGCGTTCATGAGTGGATAGGAATCCACGCTTTGCAGAAGGTTTTCGTAATGAACGGGCAGTTTAGCACTGCGCTTAAAATTAGTCAGATATTCGCGGAATTCATCAGTGATTGGATAAAAAATCTTCTTTTGTTGAACGCTGCCTTTTTTCATCGGTTTATAGTTAGGTTTAATATGTTCAATAAAGATTTCATAGCACAAGGAAAAAGCTGAAATTAATTTTCCTGTAAGATTGAGTTTGGTTTTTCAAGGAGTACTTTTTTCGTGGCCCACTCGGCAGTTAGGACAGATAGAGTAACCACGGTGAAAATAATACCCAAGGGCAGGGCAAGATGGAATGTCCATACCTTGTCAAAAATATATTCAGCGAGGATAAAGCTCACCAGGGCACTTAAAGAAACACCAAGAATGGATGCACATAAGCCAAGAAGTCCGAATTCGATCCTCACTTGATTTCGTAAATCCTTAAAGGAAGCCCCCAGAATTTTTAATAAGTTGATCTCCCATCTCTGCTCTCTCGCTTTCTCGCGGGAAATAGAATAGAGGATTACCAAGCCAGCCATAATGGAAAGAATTGCCATTAGTTGGAGAGCCCATGTCATCTGTTCAACAATGGAAAGGATTTTCTTACCTGTTCTTTCCACATCGAGAATTGATATGGTTGGGAAATTTCTCACAAGCAGGTTTTGAGAATCCTCTTTTTGCTCTGCGTTTAAATGATTCAAGGTGGCGATAAAGGTTTTGGGTGCCTGATCGAGAACACCAGGTTGCATTTGCACAAAGAAATTTGGCTGGAAACTTGTCCAGCGAACCCGTCGAATATTAACCACCACCGCAGCTATGGGAACTCCGCCCACTTCGATCTCAATTTTGTCATTAAGATCGATGCCCAGAGATTCGGCATATTTTTGTTCGACTGAAATTTCAGCTGGTTTATCTGAAGTGGGGTCGAAGGAAAGCGAAACCATTCGGCCGCGAAGGATTTCCTCACTTTCAAGTAAACGATCCCGATAGCTGAGATTAAATCCACGATTTCGAAAACGGTTTCTTCTCTGTTCATCCGAGTTGGTTGAATTGGGTTCTTTGGCCTCAGACATTCTGTAGGGCTTTCCTTTCACTTTGAGTAATTTACCACGGACCCATGGAGTAAGGTTATCGAGTGGATGTCCTTCCTTTTTAAGTAAATCCTGTAGGGGTTCCACTTGGTCTTCCTGAATATCAAAAAGAAAGAGCTTGGGAAGTTTTCCCGATGGATTATCCAAGCCGAGTTCATTTTCCAGGCTGTTTTGAAATTGAGGAATCAGGTTAAGAAGTAAAACGCCCAAGCCTAATGCCAAGAAACCGGTAACCGAATGAGATCGATTTCTACCTAATGAACGGGTGGCCATGCGTAAGGAAAGCGATGATCTTTTAAATAATTTTTCAACTCCTCTCAGGCAAAAACCACCAATTGCGTAGAGTATGATGGCTGATACTAAAAAACAAATAAAGAAAAGATTACCCAGTTTCCATGAATTGGACTGAAAGAGAGTTAAGCCCCAGAAGGCCAAAACAGCGGGAATGATTGCGAGTATCCACTTTTTATCTGTGAAACTGCCCGGTCGTGCGGCTTCGCGAAAAAGGTTGGCTGGGTTTAACCTTTTAATTTTTTGCAGGCTGGGCAGGGCGAGCAACCAACCGGCAAGAATGGCAACTAAAAATGCAAGAATAATAGTCTGAGTACTTATGAATACATCGACTGAACTTGGCATTAATCCCTGTAGCGCACCCGAGACAATGGGTAGGAGAAGAAGTACGCAAACGAGTGCAGGTAAACAGGCAAAAAGCCCCAGGAGCATTAATTGGATAACATAAGTGAAAATGGCTGTTCGCTTGGTTGCCCCAAGGCTAAGCAGGATCGCAATATCCGTTGTTTTGTTAACAATAAAACCATGAAAGAGATAGCCACTACCAAGGGTGGCAAGGAAGAGGGCGACTAAAGAGACGAGGCTAAGGAAATCGGAAAGATAATTGAGTAATCTACCGGCTCGGTGTCCAGCTTTTTGATGCGAGAAAATTCGGATATCCGGGGTGGTGATCCCTTTTTCTATGGCTTCGATAATTTTTTCCTCTTCGCTGTTCAAAGGGAGCTTGTATAGGGAATTATGAAATGCCGTATTTCCTTGTAATAAAAGGTTGGTTTTAGCGAGGTTGTTTTTACTTATGAAGACCTTGGGCGCGAGTTCAGCGGGTTGAAACTGGAGACCTGTGTCATTCATCACAAAATCAGTTACCCTGAATTGAGCCTCCCCAATTTTGATCATTTCTCCGAGATCAACTTCCAGTTGATTTCTGAGTTCTGGGTAGATCCAAATATTTTCCCGGTTATGGAGTAATTCGTTGGCAGATTTTGCGACTTTTCCCTGGAGCTTTAGTTCAAATTTTCCATAAAATGGAAAACCTGGTTCCATTGCTACCACTTTAACCAGTCGTGAACGACCGGATGAAGCTGCAGCCATGGAGTAAAAATCAATTACTTTGACCTCCTTGGTACCCGGTGGAATGAAATTATCTACTTTTTCTTTTTCCTCCTGTGTAAGGGGGCGTCTTGCCCGGATAGCAAAATCTGCTCCGAGCAGCGATCTTGATTCCAAGCTAACTTTCTCATCGAGTGAACTTTTAAACGAATCAATAGTCAAAAAACCAACCAGGCCAAGGGCTAGGTTGACGATATAAAAAAGAGAGAAAGTTCGGTTATTCTTAATCTCCCGCCAGGCATTCCGAAATAGGAAATTCATATGTCTTACTTCAATTCTTTATGGACATCTTGTTTAAGCATGCCTTCAGATAGAATTAGGGTGCGGTCACATTTTTGGGCAAGATCTTGGTTGTGAGTCACCAGGATTAGGGTTTGTTGACGATCTTTGCATAATCGAAAGATTAACCCCATGATTTCCTCTCCTGTTTTTTGGTCTAAATTACCTGATGGTTCATCGGCTAAGATGATGCTGGGTTCAGAAACCATAGCCCGGGCAATGGCCACTCTTTGGCATTCCCCTCCCGATAACTGGGCCGGGCAATGTGCGAGTCGATGGGACAATCCGACCAGGTTGAGTGCTTCTCGTGCTTTTTCCAATGAGTTCGGAATTCTTTGGAGTTCCAAGGGGATACCCACATTTTCCAAAGCGGTCAAATGACGCATTAAGTGGTATTGTTGAAAAACTATGCCAATATGTTTGGAGCGAAATCGGCTCAATTCGTCCTGATTAAGCGAGGCAAGATTTTGTTGGTTTACTTCAATAGTACCAAGATCGGGGTGATCTAATCCAGCCATGATTGAGAGCAGGGTGGATTTTCCCGTTCCACTCTGACCAAGAATGGCAATTCGTTCGCCTGGTTTTACAGACAAATTAACACTTTTCAGAACCTCTACGCGCTGTTCGCCCTGATGAAAAGTTTTTGTAATTTTTTTTAAGTCTAGAAGAGTTTGCATGATTAAAACAGAAAGAGTTATTCTAAAATTGGACTGAGTGCTTGGTATACAATTTCGCAAATCAGTTTATGTCCCCGAGCATTGGGGTGTATTCGGTCGGGAAGGTTCATTTCTGGATTTCCACCAACACCTTCCAAAAGAAAGGGAATTAAGGGAATGTCAAATGTATCAGCAAGAGTAGGAAATAATTGGGAGAATGACAAGCTGTAGGCTAATCCGTAATTGGGAGGGATTTTCATCCCTGCAAGTAAAGTTGGAATACCATTTTCTTTCGCGGCCAAAACCACTTTCTCAAGGTTTTCCCTGATTTTCTCGACGGGAATTCCTCTTAATCCGTCATTTCCTCCTAAGGCGAGAATAAGAAAGTCCGGCTTTGATCTAAGGAACCATTCAATTCTGGATACTCCTCCACTCGTAGTAGAGCCACTGATTCCACCATTAATAACTTTATAATTTTTACCAGTTTTAGAATGCATCTCAGTATTGAGCTTATATTCAAGTAGGGCGGGGTAGGAGTCGGATTCATCAACACCAAAACCTTCGGTTAAAGAATCACCCAAAATCAGAATTTTAAAATGTTTTTTTTCAGAACTATTTATGGTTTCAATATTGGAGTCTTCTTCCACCTTTTTTTCAGCACAAGAAAGTAGAAGAATAGATGGAGTAAAAAAAAGCAGGATTCTAGAAAGAATCAAAAATATATTGGATGAATTTGTCATTGGGAAAGGATATCGGTTTACTTACATATCGGCATCATGACAAAATCATTAAGCAAAAATAATAATCTTTTATGAATTTAATACTCGAATTTGTGCATGAACATATTTTGGCAATCGATCTATCTATGTTTGTTCTTATATGGCTTGTCCAAATTATCATTTACCCGGTCTTTCTTTATATTACTGAGGATCAATTCCAGGTTTGGCACAAAATATATTGTAAAAGGATAAGTTATTTTGTACTTCCGCTCATGATTGCTCAAGTTTTCGAGTCAGCAGCAGCCTGTTTCTTTGTTGGCAGTCATTTAGAATGGATCAAGCTAGGATTCGTTCTATCTGCATGGATATTTACTTTTTTAATATCTGCCCCCTGTCATCAAAAATTAACCAAGTATGGAAAAGTTGAAAGAGAGATTTCTAAGCTCATTTCGACTAATTGGTACCGTACATGGATTTGGTCTGTTGTTTTGATAATTTCATACCTGCAATATTAATGAAGCCCCGCCCCTTAAGATTTTCTAAGATTTGTCCTGTATGTAAGAGATCTTTTGAGAATCGGAAAAAATGGGAATCCCGAGGGATTTGGGACCAAATTGTTTATTGTTCTGATAAATGCAGAAAGGAATCTAAAAGAAAGCAAAGCGGATGAAAGCGGTTTGGTGGATTAAGAGAGACTTTAGAATTTTTGATAACGAATGTATTCATTCTGCTTTGAAGGATTGTGGAGAAGTTCTCCCTTTTTTTTGCTGGGAGTCCAAGATTATCAATGGAGGCGATTATTCAAAATTTCATCTGCAGGCACAATGGCAGGCATTAGAGGAACTTCGTAGTAATGTAGAAAATCGTGGAGGTTTTTTACGGGTAGTTTCGGGAGATATTGTCAATGAAATGGAAGTTCTTTTTCAGGAGTATTCTTTCACTCATTTATATTCTCATATGGAAACCGGGAATTTAATTTCTTATGAGCGAGACCGGGAGGTTGCAAAATGGTGTAAAAACCGCGGGGTTTTTTGGAGCGAGATCAGCCAAAGCTCGGTTGTGCGTGGTCATAGTGCAGAGGGGCGTAGAAGAAAATCAAAACAGGGCGACCTTCGTAAATCCTCACCTATACCTGCACCTAAAGTAATAGTAAGTCCCTCTCAAAAAAGTTTGAGAATTGAAAACCTGGAATGGAAAAGCCTTTGCAGTCTCTTCTCCAAATTTTCCGGGTGCGCTCTTTTACCATCTATCCAACCCGTTTCTGAAAAGAGGGCTTGGGCCACACTGGGCTCCTTTATAGAAAAGCGTGGGGTGAATTACTCGGGAGGAATTTCATCTCCGAATACAGCTTTTGTTCATGGTTCAAGGCTTTCGGCTCATTTGGCTTGGGGGACCGTGAGTTTACGGACAGTGTTTGCGAAATTAGAATCCAAAAGAAAAGAGATCTCAAGTCAGGAAGGCATGGGCGGATGGAAAAGAAGCCTCCGTGCATTTGAGTCTAGATTGCATTGGAGGGATCATTTTATTCAACGGTTGGAATCCTGTCCGGAGATGGAAGTACGGACCCTTAACCCGGCATTTGAGAATTTGGAATACGAGGACAGATCCGATTTTTTGGAAGCATGGATAACTGGACAGACTGGTTATCCGATGGTTGATGCCTGTATGAGGTGTTTGGGAGATACCGGTTTTATGAATTTTCGGATGAGGGCAATGGTGGTCAGTTTTGCCTGCTTCGGATTACATCTATCCTGGCGATTCATTCACGAACCTTTGGCCCAGTTGTTTACTGATTATGAACCAGGTATTCATATTTCCCAATTGCAAATGCAGGCAGGTGTTACTGGATTCAACACCCTTCGTGTCTACAGTCCAATGAAGCAATTCTTGGATCAGGACCCAGATGCTAAGTTTGTAAAGCGTTGGGTGCCTGAACTTTCAGATCGCACGAGTGTGGAAATTGCCAGGGCCAGTGAAATGAGGTTTCCAGAATATTCTTCTGCTCTGGTTGGACTTTCCGAAAGGTCAAAAGATATGAAAGCCAGGATATTTTCCATCCGTAAAAGCCAAACGGCTAGGATTGATACTGAGAAGACCCTAAAGAAACATGGCTCCCGAAAGAACACTCAAGGAAGAAAAAAGCAAAAGGATACAGGTCAGTTAAGATTAAGGCTTTAAATGAATTTCTTTTGTACTATTTGGAATCGCATCTCAATTCTTCCATGGAATGCAATTCTTTGACCCATTTTTGAGGGATGCCGGTTTGCATGCCAACGATGGATCCGACAACCACTCCACGGTGGCAGTTATCACCACCGGCTTTTGCATTTGCAAGAACTGCCAGCGAAAAATCATCAAAATATTTCCATGCGAAATAAAGCGATGCGGTGAAGGATTCTGGTAAGTAGCAAGCCGTGCTTAAAGTTTCCCCCACCACTTTTCGGTCGGGCATGTTTTCCCAAGTTCTGATTGAATGTAGTGGAACATTGGAAAGCCTCAGGTTTTGCAGGATACTCCTAATCTCTGCTCTTTCATTCAATGCGATTAAAATACGAGTCAGATCCTGAGCCGCTCCAAGGGTTGCCGGGTGGGTGTGAGTCCCTTGGATTAAAATTTGGGTTGATTCAAATAAATAATCATCAGCAGTCTTATCAATGGCCTCCAGTCCAGCAAGAAGGGCTGGGACTAAGCTGAGTCCTCCAATATGAATGTCTTCAATACCACAATTTGAGAGTTTTTTCCCCCGTGCATAATTAGTAAAAAAAGCACGATGGTATTCTTCAGCGTAGGTGTCTTTGTGCCACCCGGGAGTGAGCATGACTTCTGCGTATCGATTGAGCCATACCTCGCTATTAAATTCTCCATGTTTTATAATCGTACGATATAGTTCACAGGCTAATTTTAAATTCAAAGTATTTTCACCGGCTTTGAGAAACTGATGATAATGTACTCCTCTTTTTCCCCAGTGTTTAGCCTGATCATGTAGAATGTCATCTTTTTCACCTATTGGCTGGTATTTTGAACGCCAAAGTATGCTGTCAGGGTGTGGATTCTTTGGATTCATGAAATGATCAAAGTCACCATAGTCCGAGTCTAGGGCATTTCTATTGTAATACCAGTGGACGGGCATGGCTACCGCATCGGCAACAAGAGATCCTATAAAAGCGTTTTGAAAACTCATAAATATTGTAATACCCCTGACTGCAGTGTTGGACAAATAAGGAAACATAATTAAGCTTGAGCTTTATGCCCAAGTTTTCTCTCTATTACCACCCGTTGTATTCTGACGGATTAGACCGTACGGCCCGCTTTCCTGTTGATCGGTATCGTTTACTCGCTGAACAGTTACCTAGCTTAGATATTGAGCAAAATATACAAATTAAGGAACCACGGTTAGCGAATCGCGAAGAGATTTTATTGGTACATGAGGTAGATTTTGTCGACCGGTTTCTTTCCAGTTCCCTCTCTGAAAAAGAAATCCGCCGAATTGGTTTGAAGCCCTGGAAACCTGAGATTTTGCCTAGGACCATGCATTTGGTGGGAGGGGCTTTGGATTCATTAGGGGAGTTGCTTAATGGGGCTGCCATCGCAGGTAATATGGCTGGTGGTACGCATCATGCATTTCGTGGCGAAGGTGCAGGTTATTGTATTTTTAATGATTTAGCGGTTTGTGCGGAAGTGGCTCTGCAGCAAAAGAATATAAACCGCATCCTTATTTTGGACTTGGATGTCCACCAGGGTGATGGAACTGCAGAAATATTTGCCGGTGATGAACGGGTTTACACGGCCTCTTTGCACGGGGGAAATAATTTTCCATTCCGAAAAAAAAGAAGTGATCTGGATATTGGTTTTCCAGATGGAACTGAAGATGAAGAATACCTCCAGGTTCTCGACTCAGTTTTGGAGCAATTGAATGGTGAACATTTCGACCTTATTTTCTTCCAAGCGGGGGTCGATGGTTTGGCCTCGGATGCATTGGGTTTGCTTAGCCTATCGCGCGAGGGGCTTGATCGAAGAAATAAGCAGGTTTTTGAATGGAGGAGAAACTTGGATATTCCTCTACTTATTTTTATGGGAGGAGGTTATGCCAAGCCCATTACCGACACTGTGGATGCATTCTGTGATTTGTTTCTTGAAGCCTCAAGGGAGACCATTTCAATCCCCGAAAACTAATTGGATTTATTTCTGGTTTTAAATTGAGTTCTAAGTTTATTTAAAACTTCAAAATAACTATCGTTTGAAACGAGATTTTTAAATTGCTTGGGATCGTTTTTCATATCGTATAGTTCCTTTTGCCCATCTCTATATTTCATGTATGCCCATTTTTCAGTTCTCATAGAAGTTCCTTT
>ENA-UOXV01007129-UOXV01007129.1-marine-metagenome-genome-assembly--contig:-NODE-7129-length-11435-cov-5.515202_pt1 | contig 11435 bp, 5 predicted proteins | sample MGYA00238165_ERZ766961 | MGnify/ENA primary metagenome ERZ766961 (study PRJEB28924, sample SAMN03173240) | marine metagenome | biome: Marine; feature: Water; material: Subsurface seawater | place: North... | reverse complement strand
GTCGATATATGGCTGCACGGAGCGCGGTGGACGGCTACACGAGAAAAGTCGCTGGCTTCACGTGTCACGAAATTTTGCCGAATTTCGGGAATCAGACCGTCATTCTTGAGTTAATTAGACACACGCAAAAGCGTTACAACGGCCCAAATGATTTTGGCACCTGATTATCGATCTAAACCTCGACCCCCTCGTTCGCCGCGTGCATGCTGTCCTCGCACACCAGCAGCTGGTGGATCAACCCCAGGTAGGAGATATCCTCCCCCATCACGTCGCACAGGGAACCCACGACTTTGTCCTCGTCGTCCGACTCGTTCAGGTTATCCAGAGCCCTGTACGCCGCTACAAACTTTTCTTGGCCCAAGTTCCGCTCCAGGTGCACCCGCAGCGCCTCGACCCTGTCGGACAAGCAGCTCGTGTCGTCCACGTCGTTCAGTCTCACCGTCGCTCCGTCCAGGTAAAACTTGGCGGGGTTGATGAACGTGCTGTCGTGGTCGAGGGACACGGTCGAGTCGGTGTTTGCCACCGAATGTTTCCCCCCGTCTGTGTTTGACTTTGACGACTTTGCGTTTCTCCCCGACTTTGACTTTTCAGCCGAGGTGGCGTCCGAGGCGGTCGCCCCGTCGCATTCCGGCACCACGCCGTCCGTCTCAGCCTCCGTCATGGCGATGTCACCGCGCCCGTCGTCCTCCCCGGAGCACAGCGCGGATCCCGCCCTGATGGTCATCGGATCGTCGTCGTCGTCCGCCCCGTCTGAGATGATCGTCCCGAGCCTCGCCGCCAGTTCCTCCGGCTCGCACGTCGTCGCGCCCAGCACGCAGCCCGTCGGTGCGTCCACAAACCCCCTCGCGCCGTGAACATCCGCGTGGACCTCCACCCCGGGAGGCGAGCCGCGGTGATCGCCGCGCGCGTCCGCCACGGCACGCTCCCGGTTACGCTCGGCGGCGGCTTTGTTCTCGAGCCAAACCTCCCGGCGCGGGTCAGACGCGCGCTCTTGCGTTTGTGGCGACGAGGAACGGGACTCACGCGGCGGGGGCAGATCGATCGTATCGGGAGCTGACGTGGCTTTCCCCTCGGCCCTCGCGCGGTTACGCTCGGCGGCAGCCTTGTTCTCTTCCCAGACGCGTCGCCTCGCATCCGCCGCCGACGGCTCCCTGGTCGTCACCCCAACCTTGACGAAGCCGTCTTGACGCGTGGGAGCCTGGCCAACCTTGACAAATCCCGCGACGCGCCCGCCCACCGGGTTCTGTCGGCTGTCCGGTCTGTCCGCGCCACTCGGTCCCGTCTGGTCGGTCGTCACCGCGTGCCACTCCGGTCGATCGGGCGAGAGTTTCTTGCGCGGGGGTGACGACGACGCGCTGGGCGGGGGCGAGATGGACGGCGCGTGTGTCGGCGAGTCGCTCGTCGCGGTTCCGGGCTTCCGGTTGTTCGGGTCGTTCGTCGGCGCCGGGCGGGACGGCGCCGCGCTCGGCGGCGGCGACGGTCGCTTCTTCGTCGCCTGCGTCCTGGGCAGAGTGTCGACGGACGCCGGCGCCGAGTGTCTCGGAGGCGCCGCCGGTGAGGTACGCTTGGGAACCAAAACCTCCACGGGCTGGTTCCCCAGGTCCATCTGCGCGCGTTGCTTGTTCGCCCGAGCCTCGGCTTGCCGCCTGAGAAACTCCCGTCGAGCCTCCTCGCGCTCAGCCGCTCGCCGCTTCTCGGCATCCTCCCTCTCCCGCGCTCGCGCCTCATCCGCCCGTTTGCGACGAGCCATGCGAGCCTCCTCCTCCTCGCGAAGCTTGCGCCGCCGCTCGTCGAGCGCCTGCTCGCGGCGGCGACGGTTGATCTCCTCAGCCTCGCGGCGGGCTTTGGCGGCGTCGGCGGCGGCGGACTGCGCCCGGGATGGAAAGTTGGGATGCTGTTCGTTCCGCGGTTGGGCGCGCGAGGGCAACGGGACGGGGTCGTAAGGTCTGGCCCTGTTCGCCGCGTGTGCGGCCCAGATGGGCACGCCGCCGCCCCGCGCGCCCACCCGGTGCACGGGGGGAGTGAACGCAACCTTCGGGTCCTTGGCGCCCCGAGCAGGCGGGTCCCTCGCGGCGACCGCCGTCGGGGGCCGCTCGCGACCGATGAGCCCGCCGCGGCTCGGCGGAGGCTTCGGAGGATCCGAAGGCTTACCAGGTGCCTTCTGGGCGGTGGGTACGCCCTCGCCGCCTGAAGGGTACGGCGCCGGTCTCGCTCTGGGCGGGGATAGCCGGACGCCGCCGCCCGCGATTTTCGAGTTGTGATCCGACGCGGGTGTCCGTCTCGACGCGGGCGCGCCGGGCTTGCGGTGTATGACGGTGTGACTGAACTCATCCGCGTGTACGTCCTCGTCGAGCCACCGCTTGGCCCTGTCCTTGAACGGCTGTTTCGATAGGATCTCGTTCACGCTCGGTCGACGCGCGGGGTCCCTCTGCAGCATCTGCGCGATGACATCCCTGACGGCGCGGCTGTACCTCGAGCTCACCGGCGTGTAATTGCCGCGAAGAATCTTGACGATGAGCAGCTTCAGGCTGGCACCCTCGAACGGGTGCTGCAGCGAGCACATCTCGTACAGCACGCACCCGAGGCTCCAAACGTCGCTCTTGTTATCGTACGACTTGTTCTCGCAAATTTCCGGCGAGAGGTAGTACGGCGTGCCCACCGCGGTCTGAGCGAGCTGGGTGGTGCCGCTGAGCACCTTGGACACGCCAAAGTCCCCGAGCTTGCACCGGCCATCCGCCGTCATGAAGACGTTCTGGGTCTTGAGGTCCCTGTGCAGCACCTTGCGGTCGTGGACGTGCTTCAAGCCGAGGCACATCTGCGTGAACCAGTCCAGGATCCGGTCCTCCGCGAGGGGGACGCCCTTCTGGCGCTTCAGCCGCATGTACATGTCGCCGCCGGCGCAATAATCCATCACGATGCACAGCCTGCCGCGCTCGGTGAAGGACTCGTAGCAGGTGACGATGTTGGGATGGTGCAGCGCGCCGAGGAGCTTCGCTTCCAGTAAACTAGCCTCCCTCTCGCTCTTGGGCATCTTCGACATGTCCACCTCTTTCTGTTTGGACGATGGACGGGGGCGGGGTCAGCGGACGTTGTTGACACGGATTTTGTTGACCGCCGAGACTCTCCATCGGAGGCTCTCGGCCGGGCGGTGATGGGCGGGTGACGCACCACGACGTACTGCTTGCTCGGATCCTTGGCGACGGTCACGAGGACCGCGTGGCCGAACGAGCCCTTTCCGAGCACCTTGACTCGCTTATACTTCTCCATGGCGCGTGTCGGGTGTGTCTGCTCCAGCGGCGCGGCGCGTCTTGTCTCGAGCGATTATTTATCGAGCCCGCGGCGTGGTGCGTGGTATGAGCGACGCGTGAGGGTCGCAGATGAACCGGAGGCGGGTTTTTAGGGGTTCCGACGCGTATCCGGGGTGGATAACGCGATTAACGATCCTCGAAGGGTCGCCGGGAGGTCACTCAAGGTCGTGCGTGCTTGGACTTGTGCCGTGCCGTCTCGGCGATGCCAAAAAACAAAAGAGTTGACTTTTTTTAGTTGCTCTGGCAGTTTTTGGATTGGCTCAAGGACTCGAGAACGGAGGTCTGTTTTCCCCATAGAACGCAATCTCCGTGCGTTACGATCAAACTGCCAAAGGGGGGAAGAAATCGAACAGGTCCAACAGATTTCGCCACACTACTTTGGATCGGGCTCGATGACTGCGGCCGCCGAGCCTCCCGCCACCAAGCCGGTGGTGCACTCGTTCCCCTCCGACCTCGTCGAGGCGGAGGCGGCGCAACGCGCGAAGGAGGATATTCGCCGCAAGGTCGAGGCCGAGCTCGTCGCGGCGCTCACGTCTCTCGAGACGGCCAAGAATGCCAAATCGTTCGGGGGCTCCGATAAAGAGAATTCCGAGACGGGCGGCGACAGCACCAAGCTGAAGGACGAGCTCGCGCGGACCAAGGAGGAGCTGAACGGGTGCAGGTTCCTTCTGCGAGACGCACAGAACGCGCTCGCCGACGAGGCGGCCAAGACGGAACAGGCGAACAAGGCTGCCGAGCGGTGGGAGGGCGAGGCGAGCAAGCTCCGGGACGAGCTGGCGAGCGTCAGGGATGAGCTCGACAAGGCGCGCGTGGCGACCGCCGCGGCGCAGGGTTTCGTGAAGCGTCATCAGGAGATGCAGCGCAAGCAACAACAAGCGGCGGAGATGGTGCGTCAGGCGGAGGAGCTGAAGCTCGCGGTGGAACGCCAGGCGGCGACCGTCGAGCCCCCGAGCGCCGAGGTGCCGGAGGAACCATCCGCGCCGGTGGAGGAGAACACGCGCCACCCGCCTCCGCCTCCGAGGTCACCCGCGCGAGCCGCGCCCAAGCCTGGCGAGGACGCCTTCCCAAAAGTTGACGTCGAGAAGGTCAAGCTCGCCAGGGAGGTGGCCAAGCAGACGCAAGAGGCGCTCAGGGCCCAGGAAGCCGCGATTGAGCAGATTAACAAATTGGTTGTTGAAAACGCTCGGCTCGGCAAGGAGCTCGCGGAGGAGAAGAAGAAGACGGGAGCGCTGGAGAACATCGGCCAGGACATCGGTCAGGCCTTCAAGGGTTGGTGGGGCTAACTCTCTACAGATACATAATATCGTCGCTAACTCTCATCGTATCAGTCGTCCTCTCGGAGAACCTTTTCGGATTTCGCGATGACAGTTCGCGCGAGTGCCTCGATCTCATCCCGGCCTCGCGACCCCGTCACGGATGATGCCCACGCCCGTCGACGTAAAGCCTCAGCCTCCGCCAGCCTAGCCTCCCTATCCGCCACCGCGGATGCCAGCCTCGCCTCCGCAGCCTCGAGCTTGCTCCTCAGAACACCCGCGCCGGGGGTCGCGGCGTCCCCGGCTCCGCGGCGCGGCGTGATGGCCCGTGTGACTCTCGAGCTCGAGTTTTGGAACGAATCCTTTGGTTTGCGGTTGGTCGGCGAGTTGGGCCCGGCGTCGCGTGAAGCCGACTGACGCGACGCGCGCAGGGCGGCGACGCGGGCGTCCGCCCTGCGTCGTGCCTCCTCGGACGGCGACTCTGCGCCGATGAGACGAAAATCTCGACGAGTGATTGACGCCGAAGCCCGTTGCGCCGTCTTCGGCGCGGAGAGGGACGCGCGGGGGGTCATGAACGGCTCGGGTACGTCGCGTCCACGCGCCCACGATGCACGCGCGCGCGTCGCCGCGGACTCTCCAACGCCCGAGACGGCGCGCGCGCGCTCCCACGCCTCAGCCTCGGCTCGCATCGCCGACCGAACCTTGCTCCGGGACTTGTACCCAAAGTCCACGGGGCTCTTCGCGGGCACCGAAGTCTTCTCGCGGCTGGGCACGAACGGGGTTCGATCGACACCGGGTTCACCCCAGGATCCCTTGACCGAAGCCGAGGCGGATCCGACGCCCCGCCCTTTGCCCGACTGCGAGAGTCGAATCTCCCTCGCCCGCTGGTCCGCGCTCAGCCGCTCGAGCCGCACAGCCTCCATCACCGCGATCTCAGCCTCGGTGCGGGCATCCTCCACCGCCCTGTGCGCCACCGCCGCGGCGGCGAACGCGGCTTTCCTGTGGCGATCCGCGTCGGACTCGTTCCGGTCGGAGGATTCCGCCGCCGCCGCCCACTTGGCGCGCATCTTGGCCAGAGCGCCGTCCAACTCCCGCTCCCTTCGCTCCAAGCCAGACGCGAAAGCCTTGGCGAGCACCAACTCGTCGGTGAGAGCGCGAACCTTACCTTCCAGCGCGATGGCGCGTGACCTGGATGCGGCGACCGCGGACTCTGCGTCCCTGATTCGCGCGGCGGATGTCCTCGCCGCGTGGTCCGCCGCCGCGGGCTTGGCCTCTATCCACATCGACTCGGTCAGAAACGGAGTTCGGCTGGTCACGCCCCCGACCCTCACCGTGCACCGCAGCGCGTTGCCACCCTCGCCAAAGTAGGTCGAGCGGTACTCGACCACGAGTCTGCCCTCCGACTTGCCCGGGACGTGCGTCTTGGACTGTACATCGTCGTCGGCGGGGTAGCGATTGCCGAAAACTTCGCGAAGATTCTCCGAGACGCGCACGCAGAGGCGCTCCCCATCCTCCGAGTTACACCTCTGTCGCATCGCCGCGGTGACGTCCACGCCGTCGGGGAACGACGGATGCCCGAGCAAGGTGCCGCGGACGATCGCCAGCCGGGCCTTGGAAGTGACCTTTCGCCGGCTGCCTCCCGTGCGGACGGGGGCGCGTTCGTCGTCATCCGATTCGTCCGACAGCGTTCCGCTCGGCGCGCCATCCGGAAAGAGCCTGGCGTGAAGCCTCTGCGCCCGCGCCGCCGCCTTCGCCGCGCGTTCCTCGGCGAGTGCGCACTCCGACGCCATCCTGGCCACCTCGTCCGTCGCGACACCGAGCTCCGCGCGCGCCGTCTCCAACTCCTCGGTTCGTTCCTGGGTTAACCGCTCCGACGAGTTCAGCTTGGCGAGGATCGTCTCCTTCTCACCCGCGATTTGTTCAACCTGCTCCCTTCGCCGCGACCGCTCCTCCCTGAGCGTCTCCGCCAAGTCGCTGAGTTCCTGGGTCTTCTCCCGTAGACGTAAGGTGACCAGCTCCTTGCCCGCGCTGTGCGTCTTGAGCTTCATGGCTGACTCCGACGCCGCGCGTTGGGCCGATCCCATGTGCCTCTCCATCTCGAGCGCGGCGGCCGCGGCGGAGGTCACGTCCCCCCTCGCGCCGCGGAGCTGATCCCTGAGCTCCTCCGCCCGAAGCTCCGCGGCGGCGCGCGCGGATGAAGCGGATAAAGCGGCGGACGAGGTTGCCTCCGCCTCGGCGCGCGCCGCGGCGGCTTCGCGCAGGGCTTCGTTCTTTTCTCGCTCGTGCGACGCGTCCTGCGCCTCGAGGTGCGCGACGCGAGCGGAGAGCGCGCGGTTCTCCCTCGTCGTCTTGTTGATACCCTCCCTGAGGCTCTCCCGTTCGGTCTCCGCGTCCGTCTTGTCAGCCTCGGCGCGCGTGACCTGTTTCTGAAGTCGTTCCTGCATCGCGTCCGCCTCCCGCAGTCTAACCTTGAGAGTTTCAACCTCCTGGACCGCGTACATCTCCGCCTTGAGCTTGTTCTCGTCGTCGGTGCGGGCCCGAGCGGTGGACCCTGCCTCGAGCCTCGCGATCGTCGCGCGCAGCGATCCGCACGTCTCGACCGCGTCGGCTTCCTTCCCGCGAAGGTCTCCGAGCTCAGCCTGGAGGGATTCAATCTTTGCCCGTTTCCCGGCGAGTTCCTTTTCGAGACTGGCCACCTCGCCCTTGGCGGCGTCGCGGCGTCGTTCCGCCGCTTCCACCTTCGCGGCGGCCGAGTCTTGCTCCGCCTTGACGTCTGCGAGTGCCGTGGACGCATCCTGAGTGGCGGCTTCGAGCTCCAGGGTCTGTGCGAACATCGTCTCCTTGTCCGCGACGGCGACGGCTAGCTCGGCGCGGAGCTTGGCGATTTCAACCGACGACTCAGCCTCGGCGGACGCGGCGAGATCCGTGAGCCGGTCGTTGACCTCCTTCGACGCCAGCGTCTTCCGCTCGCTCTCCCGCAGGTCATCCTGAAGTTTCTTGCACTCAGTCTCCAGAACGAGGTTTCGCTCGGCGCTCGCCTCGAAGTCGGCTGACAGCGCGGCGTACCTCTCGGCGTAGACGCGTTTTTCCTCGGCGGCGGCGACTGCGGCTTCCTCGGCGGTGTGCTCGAGCTCGGAGATCCGCCTGGCCACCCCGGAGTCGCGCGCGGTCTCCCTCGCGGCATCCTCCGAGTTGGCCTCCCACAGCGCATCCAGCTCGCGTTTGAGAGCGTCGCGCTCCTCGTCCCAGGCGGACCGCATCTGAGATTTCTCCGCCGCGTGTTCCGTCCTCGCCGCCGCGAGCGCCGTCTCGACGGAGCTCAGGCTCTTATTGGCCTTCTCCGCCGAATCCGCGCGTGCCTTCGTCGTCTCCAGTCGCTGCTCCAGCGCGGCCACCTTCGTCTGGAGCTCGGTCAGCTGTGCGCGAAGCGACGCGGCCGTTTTAGCCTCGGTCTCGGCGTCGGCCCTCGCCGCTTCGGCTTCTGCCTTGGCCGCGCGGGCCGAGACCAGAGCCGCATCCGCCGCCTCCTCCGCGTCGCGTTTCGCCGTCCTCGCCTCAGACAACACCTGGTCCTTGTCCCCGGCGACGTCCGCGACAGCCTCGGCGCGCTCCAGACGTAAGCCCGTCTCCCGTAAGTCCTCGGCCGTCTTGACCAGCTCACCCTCCAAGGAGGCGACTGCGGATTCGAGCTCGGTGACGCGCGCGGCGGACTCCGCGGATGACCGTTCCGTCGTCGCTCGTTCCTTCGTCATCTCGTCGAGCTTACGTTTGGCGTCCTTCGCCGCGGTCTTCGCGCGCGCGCATTCCTCGCGGAGCCCGTCTGCATCGCGCACGGTCTCCTGAAGCTGCGCGTCGATCTCCGCGGCTGTGGCCTTGACCTTGTCAACCTCGGTCATCGCGGCGAGCGCGGCGGCGCGCTGCGTTTCGGCGTCGGATTTGGCAGACTTGGCGTCCGCCTCGGCGCTCTCCCTCGCGACCTTCTCGTCCTTCGCCTCCGACCTGGCGGCCGCGACGTCGCCCGCGAGGGCTTCGCGTTCTCGCGCGAAGGAGGACTCCGCCTCCGCCAGGGTCCGCTCCAGGGCGGCAACCGCCCCGGCGGGCCCCGGCTGGGAAGACACGTCACCAGCCTTCCCCCCGTCGGACGAGGACAGCATCTGGTTGAGTCGATCAACCTCCTGGGTGAGCCGGTCCTTCTCGTCGGTCAGCGCGGTGGAGGCTTCGAGCGCCCGGGCCGCATCGTCGACGCCGCGCTTCGCCGCCTTCTCGGCGTTTTCAATCTTTTCGTTGGCGGCGGAGCGCAGCGTCGCGATTTCATCCTCCTTCTCCTTGTACGCCGCCTGCGCCTTCTCGATCTTGGCGTTGGCATCCGCGCGGAGGCGTTCGATCTCCTCCTCCTTTTGTGTGTAGGCGGTCTCCGCCTTTTGTATCTTGGCGTTGGCATCCGCGCGGATCTTCTCGACGTCGTCGTCTCCGTTATTCTTGCCACCTTTTTTACCCTTGCCCTTGCCCTTGCCCGCGCCGCCCGCCGTCTGCGCAGCCTTGAGCTCGGCGTCCTTCTCCTTGTACGCCGCCTCGGCCTTTTCGATCTTATCGTTGGCATCAGCGCGAACCCGCTCGAGCTCGGCTTCTTTTTCCTTGAAGGCGGCCTCGGCCCTCTCAATCTTTTGGTTGGCGTCGGCTCGGATCTTTTCGACATCCGCATCCCCGGGGGGAGACTCGGAGAGTTTAGCCTCGAGCGCCTTCTCGTTCTCCTTCATCGTCTTGATCAGTTTGTTCGCAACCTCCAGCTGGACCTTTTTCTTGTCCAGCTGGGCCTGGAGCTCTTTTATGTTGGCTTGTATACTGGCCGGGAGCGAGGGATCCGTCTTCTTCGTGTCCTTCTTCTCCTTCGCCGCGGCCAACTCCTTCTCCATCTCTCTGTACGCCGCCTCCGCCCTCTCAATCTTGGCGTTAGCGTCCGCGCGAAGCCGCTCAGCCTGCTCGTTCGCCGCCGCCATCTCCGCGCGCGTGGCCTCCAGCTCGTGCTGCAGCTCCTCGGACTTGTTCGCCTGCGCGTTGGCGGAGTCGAACGCGGCGGCTGTCATGGCGCCGCTCTCCGCATCCTTCCTCTCCAACGCCGCCCTCGCCTCCGCCGCCTCCGCCTCGAGCGCGTCGACGCGCGTGTGCAGCGCATCCGCCTTGGCAGCCTGCGTCTTGGCGGTCTCCGCGTTCGCCTCTTCTCTGGCCGTGAGCTCGGCATCCTTGGCCTTGAGCTCGGCTCGTAGGGCGACCAGGTCCGCCTCCGTCTTTCGCAGCAGGTTTTTCTGCGTGGCCACCGCGCGGTCCTCGGCGTCTCGGTCCTTGACCCCTTCCGCGATGCGCTTCTGCGCCGTCGCGAGCTCATCCTTGAGCCCGGTTTCGTTGTCCCTGAGCTTCTTGACCAGACCCGCGGAGACCTTCAGCTTCTTCCGTAGCTTCTCCAGCTCGGCGGCGTCGGTCCCGTCTGGGGCGCCTTGAGAGCTTGGGGATTTGTCAGCCACCGCGGCGATCGCCTTGGCGTGCTCGAGCTCACCCTCGAGGTCGGTGATTCGCCGCGTGGATGCGCCGAGCGCGTCGTTCATGGCTTCTTTGATCTCTTCCTCGCGTTCCACGGCCGCCTGGGTGCGTTCGGTGATGGGTGAGAGGTCAGCTACGGTGTGGGCGGGGCGGTGGGATCTACTCGGCACTTCAAACCCCGTCGTCGGGTATCCGGCGCGGGACGTCGTGGCGCTGGGTTTCACTCGGACGGCGCTCACCTTGCACTGCGCTTGCAGGGTCTCGTTTGCGATCTGCAGCATGTCCAGTTCGTCCTGTCTCTGCTGCAGCTTGCGCTGCAGATCCTTAGTGGACGCATCGTCGCTCGGCTCCTGAGATTGTTGGATGGGATGAACGAATTGTAAACACGGGCGCAGGACGATTGACCCGCGGGGGAGGAGAACGCCGGGGGAGAACGCCGGGCTCGAGTGTACGCCGGATCCGGATGATCGTACCGTCTTCTTGGGCGTCCGAGAGAACATGTCGAAGACGCCGCCGGTTGCTTCCCGCTCCTCGGTCTGATGACCGCGCCCTGAATTTTGCCCTCTGTGGGCAGGGAGATGTCGATACCGATTGCGCATTTCCGCTGATCAGCAGCTGACTGGAGCACATTTATTGCGCCGTGGGGTTACGCGCCAAACCGTCTCATTATGTGTGCGTCGAACGGTCTTCCTATACACATATGAACGTCTACGCGTGTATTTAATGTCTTTACTCTACTGCCCGCCCGCCTCTTGTTGCAGCCGCGCGATGGCGGCGTGGAGTTCGTTTGGGTCCACGTTTCCGAGTCCGTCAGTCCCGCCGCTGCCGCTGGGTCTGACCCCGGGGTTCAAAGCACCCGCCTGGCCCATCGCGCCCGCCTGGCTCATCGTTCCCGCGCTCACACGCATGTTGACTCCCAGTCCGGTCGCCTGGGTCGCCATCTGCGCCGCCTGAGCCTTCATCAACGCCGCGTTTTGCATCTCCTGCAGCTGTCGCTGTTGCAGCTGTTGCTGTTGCAGCTGAGCCAACGAATTTGCGCCGTCGCCTCCAGAGTTGCCGACGCTCCCGAGGCCCCCGAGTCCACCCAGGCCGCCGAGGCTGCCGATTCCACCTCCAGTACCGGCGAGGCTACCAAGGCCGCCACCCAAACCGCCACCCAAACCGCCTCCAAGCCCGCCTCCAAGCCCGCCTCCAAGCCCGCCGCCGAGACCGCCCATTCCTAAGCCACCGAGACCGCCGAGGCCGCCGAGACCGCCGAGGCCGCCGAGACCGCCGAGACCGCCGAGACCGCCGAGGCCGCCGAGCCCGCCGAGCCCGCCGAGACCGCCGCCCTGCTGCG
>ENA-UOXV01007128-UOXV01007128.1-marine-metagenome-genome-assembly--contig:-NODE-7128-length-11435-cov-5.702988_pt1 | contig 11435 bp, 10 predicted proteins | sample MGYA00238165_ERZ766961 | MGnify/ENA primary metagenome ERZ766961 (study PRJEB28924, sample SAMN03173240) | marine metagenome | biome: Marine; feature: Water; material: Subsurface seawater | place: North... | reverse complement strand
CGTCGGAGCCGTCGTTCATCGGGATCGCGATGATGTTGCCAGCTGTGTCGGTCCTCCCATCGCGGGGCGACGCGGGGCGACGCGGGGCGAGCGCCGTGAGGTCCACGCGCCACATCCTGACCGTGCAGTCCTGCGACGCGGTCGCGAGGAGGTAGACGCCGCGTGATCCGGCCTTCTCCTCGGCACCCTCGACACCCTCGTTCGCGTCGCCGGGATGCCCGCCGCCGCCGCTCATCGCGAGCGCGCAGACGTCCGTGACCGGCGCGCCGTGCGAACCCGCCGCGACGACGACCCACTCGTGCCTCGTGGACGTCGCCGGATCGTCGACGCGGCGCCACAGGAGCACCGCGCCGTCCGACCCGCCGCTCGCCATCCATCGCCCGCACCCGCTCTCATCGCCGGCTCCATCGAGCCACGACACCGCGGTGACTTGCCCTCCGTCGTGCGCCTTTCCCACGGTTCGCACCACGCGCGCGGTGGCTGGGTCGTAGAGCGCGATGGACGAATGGGAGCCGTACGCGAGGAGCCCGCCGCCGGGCCCGCGCTCCGCGTTCCACGCCGCCGCGTGGACCGAGCGGTTGCACCCCGCGCTGACGTAGGTCAGCGTCGCGCTCGCCATCGAAGTGACGAGGGCATCTCACGATGAGTTTCCCTCGGAGCGTCCAGACCTGAGAGTTCATCACTTCAAATCACACGGCGGTGATGGCGTCGACGTCGGGCCGATCGTCGGTGTCGGCCTCCGCCATGAACTACCTCCTCCTGGCGATGGTACGCGACTACCACGGCAAAGGGGAAGTTGGGCGGCGGCAGATGGAGGAGATGGGCGCGCAGCTCGGGTCGCAACTGGCGGAGAGGTGAGCACCCGAGTACCAAACGAAGATCCATCCATCACGACGCCCCACCCACCCGTACACGAACCCAATCGCTGAACCTAAATGACCAAAACCTAATTCAACTCAGGTACACCAAAGACCGCGCGCGGTTCACGGAGCACACCGAGGTGGTCCTCTGGACCTGCAAAGAGTTCTGGCAGGAGGTGTTCGGCAAACGGGTGGACAACCTCAAGACGAACAACAGGGGCGTCTACGTCCTCACCGACACAGCGTTCGTCTGGATGGCCGGCTTGAGACCCATCGGCGCCACCGAGGAAGACGGGATGTCGACGATGAGGTCGTACGCGGAGAGCTACGGGCGGTTCGCGGGCGGGGTGGTGCGGGGCGCGCTGGAGGCGCTCGGGTTACGATGCGTGGTGAGCTGCGAGCCGATGTGTTCAATCACCGGAGATCCGCCGCCGGGGTGTAAGTTCACGGTACGGCTGACCGGGGGTCTAGGGTTCGGGGGAATCGCGTGATGTGTACGTAGCGCACGTATGAGGGCGTACCGGCACATAGGTTGGGGTGCCGCGCGGGATAAGTCGGCGTTTGTCTATCGTTTCATTAGGTTACAAATACAAATATGTCGCGTCTCGTCGTTCACACTTTCGCTCACAACGACTTCACCATGAGGTAGCGCTGCTTTCCGAGTAACGCGTCCACCGGCGGGCACGTGTCGTCCACGACCACGTACCCCCGCCTGGTATACAGCTTGATCGCGGCTTGGTTCTTCTGGAACACGTGGAGGCACGCGCAGTCGTACCCCCACTGCCGCGTCACCTTCTCCGCGCCTTCCATCAGCGTATCCGCCACACCCATGCGCCGATAGTCATCCTTGACGCACATGCACGACACGTACGCGTACTCGTCCGCGGGTGCGCCGCCCACCCACCGCCCGGGCCTCGGTCGCATGTTCCGCGCCTGCGACCTGCGCATCGCCCATCGCTCCATGTCCCCGCCGCTCGTCCCGAGCCCATCCGACCACCTCGTCGTTGATGAACTCAATCCCATCCCGTCGTCGCCGGGGAGGGGGAGGCGCGCGAGGACGTCCTCGTCGCGCTGGATGCTGAGCTCGACGACGCCCATGATGGGCGCGGCGGCGTCCTCTGGGGACCCGGCGTCCGCGCTGGCGTTCGCGGGCCACCGGCCGCTGAACGACAGCCCTTTGGTGCCGAACCGATTACCAAAATCGTCGTCTCTCTCTTTAACCGCGACGAGCGGTGCGAACCGTCTGCTGTCCAGGTACTCGTACTTCCTCCCGAGCGTCACGCTGACGTCGCCCCTGAAGTACTGGAGCAGCAACGGATCGATGAACGGCATGACCGGCTCGAAGAACGCCTTGGCCTGGGTCTCGCTGATGTCCAGCAGTTGCGCCTCGGTCCCGTAGCTCACGTCCCATCCTTTGGCGGGGAACCGCAACACTCGCGTCCCCGCGGGGGAGCCCCTGGTGAGCGAGGCGGTGCATCGGACCGCACACGCGCGGCCGACGTGGGGTGCGGCAGCCCGGGATGGATGAACCCGGGTGGGCTGCCCCCCGCTGAGCACCCGCGCGCTCATCTCTGAAAAATTAGGGTAGCAATCCACGTCGGATTGCGGGAGAAGATTCAGTCGACAGATCACACGGGCGCAGGTGGACGGCGACGAACCCTGAACTCATCCATGAAGCGGGATGAAGCGGCGCTGTGCGACCTACTGGAGGTGACCAGGCGTGTCATGCGTCCGGCGAAGGACAACGGCACGTTCTGGTGCGAAGGAGTGAATCCGCTTGCGATGTGCGAGTGGGCACTGTCGGTGAGTTCCTAGGCACACCCCGATCCCGACGCCCATTGCCACTCCCCACCTTGCCTAGGCGCATCGCCGACCCCTTCCCGCCCACCACCCGCCGCAGGAGCTCGCCGAGGTTGAGGATGAGATCAAGGCTGTGCAGTCATCCGTTGAAAATCACTGGACCGACGCCGGCGACGAAGACCCACACCGCGTCGTCGTGGAGGCCAAACGCAGGGTCCAAGACGAAGTCGGCGACCTCATCTTCGACGTCATCATGCTCGCGTGCGTCTGCGAACGTGACTTCGGCGCCCGCGAGTTCACCCTCGCGGGCGCCGCGGAGCACGCGAGCGCCAAGGTCAAGCGTCGATGTCCTTACTCCTTCAGCGTGAAAGCCGCCGATGGACCGTGTCCGGACAGGGCCACCGAGGAAGCCGCGTGGGGCGCGGTGAAGACGGCGGAGAAGGCGTCGAAGGCGCCGGGGGGTGAGCCCATGCCCCCGCCGCCGCCGACGTACGACTCGGTGTATCAGTACGTCGCCAGGAGGGGATTGAGCGGTTTAGTTGGGATGGATGCGGCTTATGGGTTACCGGCGCTGGCGCTCGCGTTCGGCGTCGGCGCCGTCGTCGGTGTCCGATGCGGTCGATAGGTCTATGGACGCTTAGTCTTTGAAACATGTTGCACGCACGCGATGGATGCTTTCATGTGAGGTTACTTTAGCATATGATATGTTGGTACACTACTTGTGCGCACAGCTGTGCGACATTGTCGATGGCGTCGCTGTCACAGCCTCTCCTTCATCACGCGGATCTCCGTTTCCAGCTCCTCGATCTTCATCTGCGCTCTGGTCACTTCCTGCCCGCTGGCCTGCAGCTTTGCGGCGATGGCGACGAGCGGGAGGAGGAGGAAGAGCGAGGCGAGAATGGACGGGAGGGCGATTGGGATGTAGTGCGTCCCGGCGACGACGCACACGTTGCCCCAAGGAGCGCACGCCTGCGCGTGGAACGAAGATGGGAGGAAAACGTTGTTGTGATGTCCGGGCGGTCGCGTGGGGTACGCACACGGGGCGGGTTCGGTGCGGGTCACAGAGGGAAGCGCACCTCGAGTAGATCATCCGGGTACAGCGGCACGCCCATCATCTCCGCCGCGCGCGTATCCCCCGCGAGCGACCCCCTACCGTTCGCGCCCGTGTTTCTCAATCGATGATGTTTTCGGGCGACATCGGGTCGGGACCCGAGCGCGCCTCTGGCCGACCGCGACGGCCGCGGCCGGGACAGTGCGACGCCACCGCGCGTGGAGACGCCGAAGGAAGATGTCAACGTCGTCATCGCGGACACTCGGCTCGATCGTCCGCGGACTCGTGACGACGGCGACGGAGGAATGTGTGATTACAGTTACACGTCGCGTGGTCTTAAATACACTGATGAAAGTCGCTAACCTCATCACGCGGCCGCCGCCCTTCGCGCGCCCCTCTCCTCCTCCTCCCTCCCTTCCACCTCCATCACGACCGCCGCGGCAGCCTCCCTCGCACGCCGCACCGCCCCCGCGTCGTCCTCCTCCAGCCGCTCGATCAACTCCATCTTCTTACCGCTCACCTTCAACCCGCGCGACTTGCACTCCTTCCCGAGCGCCTTGCCCGTCATGCCAAAGTACGGCCCGAAGTAAGGTAACGGGTCGTCGGGGCCCAGGCGCCTGCGCATGCCGCTCGAGGTGGTGTTCGCATCGCCCTCAGCGCCCTCAGCGTCGCCCTCGGAAGCTTCCTCCGCGGCGCGTATGACCATGTCGCGGACCCGTCTGCAAAGCGGATCCTCCTCGTCACTCACAGCTGTGTTTAAACCCTGTGCGGCGTCCGCGCGCGCGCCCCTGGCGTGCATCGCCATGTGCCCGTACGCCGCGATGAGCAGCGCCTCCGCGCGGCCGTGGTCCTTCTTCCGTCGCAGGGTCACTTCGCCAACCTCGGGGAACATGGCGGCGGCGAAGTGTCTGGAATCATCTTTTGACGAGCCGGACCGGGCGAGCCCGAGCGCGTGTTTCCACGCCTGCGGCTTGACCACCTCCACCGTTAGCCCCGCCGCGGCTAGGACACCTTTCCACAAACCGAAGTTGTACCCCTGCACGAACGCGGTCTGCGCGGAGAAGCCGTACTCGACGCCTCCTTCCTCGAGGAAGACGGTGGTGCGGGCCGGAATGTTCAGCGACGTCACGAGTTGCACCATGTCCTCGACGCAGAGGCGCTTGCGTAACTTGCCGTTGACCTCGACCTTGTACGTGGGGCAGTCGTGGACGTCGACGGAGGCGACACAACCGAGGGACGGGCCGCGGACGACCGCGAGCGCGCCGCCCGCGTCGGAGTCGCATCCCAACAGGGTCCATGGTTCACCACCCGAGGGATTCAACGTTCGGTCGTTCTCATCCCCGGGCGTCGTCGTCGTCGTCGCGGCGATGGGTCGGAGTAGCGCGGAGCGGTTCCTGCCGCGGCGCGTGCCGTAGCGGGAGGTGGCGGTGCTCGCGGCGGTGCTCGCGCCGCGCCGGGCGGTGAATCCGGCGCGCGGACGGGGCGATGCGTTGTTCGCGTGCGCAGAGCCCAAAGTCGTCCACGGTCGCGTGGAAGAGGATGAGGACGACGCTCGGCTGTCGCGCGCGGTGGCGGAGGCGACGCACGCGGTCCACGGCGCGAGGGCGCGAGGCGTGGCCATGATGTTACGCGACACGCACTCGCGGAGCAGGTGCCGCAGCATCGGCGTGCCCCGGCTCGAGTGGTGACGGGGCAACAAACGGAAACAAACAAAACTGAAAAAATGCCCTCAGAAATTTCGTTTACGCCGAGTCATCAGACGGGCCCGCGGGCATCCGACGCAGGCGCGCGAATGTATTGAGACGCGATGTTCGAGTTGTTCGCGACTCCAACGTCTGATCACTTGATTAAAACAAACGCGCGTCTGTCGGAGCTAAATACACGAGGCTCGCCGCGCCTTGAACGCGGCTCGCCCTCGGTTTTTTTTGGTTTTTTTTGGTAAATTGACAACGAAGAGGTTCAACCTGATGGCCTTCACTTCTTCGACGTCTTGTATTTGTCCTCCACGAACGACCGGTCCTTGAGTCCCAGCCGGTAGATGACCTCGCCGTACGCGTCGCCGTCGGACCTCCGGAGATACTTGAGCAGCTTCTTCCGACGCTCCAACATGGCGACGAGGCCGCGCATGGAAGCCTTGTCCTTGTGGTGCGCCCGGAGATGCTCCGTCATGTACCTAATCTTCTCCGTGAGCGACGCGATTTGCACCGCGGAACCCCCGCAGTCGTGCGCGTGCGTGGCGAACGCTGACCGTACCTTGCGTAAGGTCAGCCTGTTCCCCTCGCTCGCGCTCAGCTGCTCGGCGCCGAGGTACCCGCGCACGAGATCGGGCTTGAAATCGCGCGACGACGTCGAATCATTCATCGGTTCTTTCGACCCCGAGCGATGGTTGGACGAGTCGCGGCGACGCCTCTGGCCGCGCGCGGGGTACTGCGGCCGCGCCTCGCGCCTCTCTGTACCGTCCGCAGCGTTGTGTGTCACAGCTGTGGACGAGAGAGGCGCGATGCGCAGCCTGAGCGCCCCGGGCGCGGCCAGCCCTTCGTTCCTAATGCTTGCTATCGTAATCCCCACTACACCTCCCGCTCGCCGCATAGCGGCGCTCACCCAGCTCGCCATGGTGATGACTTGACGAGTCCGAATGGGCTGGAGACGGAATTAGGTGGCGTTGGAGTTGGGGGAGCGCTTCTTGCCCAGACCGACGACGACGTTCACGAAACGGCGGTTGTACTGTTGGGGAAGGGGCGAGGGTGGAGGTCAGTGTCCGGTCTGTGTGCACTGGAGAAAACCCTAAAAACTGTTAAGGGTCGTGGATGGCCGGGAACGACGCGGTTCACGCCGTCATGGGATCCAATCGACCACGCCGGCGCGACCTGACGTGCTGACGGGTCGATCGCACGCATCCGCGGGTCGTTCACGCGGGTCCATCGCGGTCCGACGGCCCCGCGGAGACGCCGCCGGTGGTCCAAATTCCGGGCTTTGGGAGGAGAAAAGCATCTATCGCGTTTTTTCCGCGGCGATGCGGGACCCGCGACGACGCGGTCCTAGGTCGATGCGACGCTCACCTTAATGCGCTTGCCAGCGCGACCCTTGGGCTGCTTCTTCTTGTCCTGCTTGGCGACCTTGGGAGTCTGACCGCGGACCTGTTGAACGAGTGGGACGGGACGGAACGGAGGAGGGTCAGTCCTTGCTGTGCTGCTCATTCACGCACGGGGAGAGCGCGCTCCGGTCGGAGATCGACGCGTGACGCGTGACGCGATGCGTGGGTCGGGGAGGCGACGCGTACCTTGCCGGCACGAGCGAGCGAGCCGTGAACCTTTCCCATAACTAAGGCGAGTACTACTAGCTTGTAGTAGCTGTGGCACGCAAAGAGGGCTCAATGGCTCCGCGACACCGGGCTTAAGAAAGCTCGAGGGTGGAGAGCGGGGCGAGCTCGACTCCGGAGATCCGAAGAAATTCGCAACCAGCCTCCAAAATACGGCCGGACACTTTTCGCCTTCAAAGTGACCGTTGAAGGCGAAACGTTTCATCGACGGTGACCTTTCGGAATCGACGTCACCACCCTTTGTTTGATCGACGTGGCCGATACCAGTGCGAGCCACGTCGAACGTGACCGTTTCCGCCTCGAGTGCTTTTTTCGGTTCCGCGATTCGAAATTTCCCTGTTTGAAAAATCCCCGTATAAATGACTCAAGAACTCGACGGTCTAACTCCTCCCAAACTGGATCGATTTCAAACTTGTGAAGCGACAGAAAAGTGCCCACTTCGCACCGACAAAATCACTCCACAACCCGCCCCGGCACGCACGCCCCGGCAACACACGTCCCCGACACGTTCCGCCCTACGGAACCGTCCAGGCTACCTCCAAAACACACGTGTTCACTCACCCCATTATCTAACCATGGTTGCCGAGTCCAACAACAACGAAGTCGCGCGAGTCGCCGAGCCCCTCCTCGACGCCAACGACGACCGCTTCACCATGTTCCCCATCAAGTACGGAGACATCTGGGAGATGTACAAGAAGGCCGAGGCCTCCTTCTGGACCGGTACGTCCCATCTTGTTACCACCCGATACCCCAGATCCACGCCGCGGCGATCTTGTCCGTCAACACGTCGCGCCACACGCGCGCGCCCGTCTCCCGACCACCGCTCCGCGATTCGGCTAATTTTTCCTCGTACCGTTGTCTCACTTTCCCCGGCCTCCCCCCCTTCCCGTACAGCCGAGGAGGTGGACCTCTCCGACGACTTGGTGCACTGGACCAAGCTCAGCGAGGACGAGAAGCACTTCATCAAGCACATCCTCGCCTTCTTCGCCGCGTCTGACGGCATCGTCCTCGAGAACCTCGGCGTTCGCTTCATGGGCGAGGTGCAGTTCCCCGAGGTACGCTTTGAATATCAGCTACTTTTCCCCGTGTGTTTTCGAATCTCCGGCGTGTGCCCCGACCCGGCGTTCGCGCCCTCGACGTGCGCACGAACACTCGCTGACCTTCGTTCCGATCCCATCCACACAGGCCCGTGCGTTCTACGGCTTCCAGATTGCCATTGAGAACATCCACTCCGGTGCGTGACGTCACCCATCGTCCCCCTTCCCACACAACCCCGGTGCCAACAATCAAAAACCCGAGAAAACCGGGTGCCACACTTTTCAAGTTTAAAGTCTCTGACGCCCCGCCCGCCGCTCTCCTTAATGTCCACAGAGATGTACTCTCTCCTCATCGACGCCTACGTCAAGGATAACCAGGAGAAGAACTACCTTTTCAAGGCGATCCAGAACATTCCCTGCATCGCCAAGAAGGCTGACTGGGCTTTCAAGTGGATCGAGAGGTGCGCCCTAAACCCACACCGAAACCCACAACCTGTTTGCTCTCAAAGTTTGAATTCTTCCCACGCCGCGCCGACCCGAGACTGACCTGGATACCCCCTCCCGTCCAACCCTAACAGCACCGCCAACTTCGCCGAGCGCCTCATCGCGTTCGCGTGCATCGAGGGCATCTTCTTCTCCGGCTCCTTCTGCTCCATCTACTGGCTCAAGAAGCGCGGCCTCATGCCCGGGCTCACCTTCTCCAACGAGCTCATCTCCAGGGACGAGGGCCTTCACCGCGACTTCGCCTGCCTCCTCTACAGCTACATCAACCAGAAGCCGTCCGAGGAAGTCGTGAGGCAGATTGTCAAGGAGGCTGTCGAGATTGAGAAGGAGTTTGTCTGCGACGCCCTTCCCTGCGCGCTCGTCGGCATGAACGCGGATCTCATGTCCGATTACATCGAGTTCGTCGCCGACCACCTCCTCGGCCAGCTCGGCATGGAGAAGGAGTACAACGCCACCAACCCGTTCGACTGGATGGAGCTCATCTCCCTCCAGGGTAAGACCAACTTCTTCGAGAAGCGCGTCGGTGAGTACCAGAAGAGCGGCGTCATGAACTCGCTCAACGCGGAGGCGGCGAAGTTCTCCCTCGACGAGGACTTTTAAGTTTTGGGTGGAGGCGTCGGCCGAGGGTAGGCGGTGCGACGCGCGCGTATTAGGATCCTTTAGACGGGGCGACGGGATTAAACGGGGGATACCACGGGGGGGTAGGGAGGGACGAGAGCTCCGAGGATTGAGCTTGAACGAGAAGAGACGCTTCGTAGAGGCTCTCGGCGCGAAATCAGCGCCGAGGGTTTGTAAACGGTGGGTCTCTTGGGGACGACGAGACTGAGGTAGTCTCGTCGTGGGGCGGCGGCAGCGGCGGCGAGTGGGACACACGACACGCGGTGGAGTGTGCCCACGTGGCGACGATCTGGTACGAACCGTCACGGGTGGGGGAGGAGATTGGAGGAGGAGGAGCGAAAAACCCATAGAGGACGTGATGTTCGGTTACTCACTTACGGGGCTTCGTCTGAGCGCAAGGCATTGGGAACGTTGTTGTACAGCACTTTGTTCCCGGGTTTTAATGACGACATCGAAGCTGTTTCTTACAAACTAATTCGTCTCCATTCACCAACGACGATTCGATTCAGCGCCCCAACCACCGAATAATCTTCACTGATCCGCCATCTTCATCACCGAATCAATCAATCGTCGATTCACTTTGGGCTCCTGCGGACGTGTCCCTTTGAAGCGTTCCTGCGTACGAACCTCGCGCGCCTCCACCGCGGAACGATGACGCAACACACGAACAGACCCACCAACGCGTACCCCCCGGTCCTCACCACCCCCGTGCTCCAGTCGTCCTCACTCGATGCGTACTTATCAACGCGTAAACCTCCGAGTCGTTGCGCTGCTTTGATCTTGTCCATCCGCGCGGGGACGTCGCGGTCGATGCCGTCGACGAGGTGGTACCCAAAGCCCTTGGTCCCTAACCCCGTGGTCTTGACCCCGCTGCCAAAGGCACCCGCGCGCTGGACGATACGCTGGGGCGAGGCGTCGCCACGGAGGTGAGGGCCGCGTTGGGTGGCCCCGTCCTCGTCCTCATCGTCTGAATCATCTTCTGAATCTTTGACCTCGTCGTCGGAGCCCCCCGCGGGTTCCTCGTCGTCGTCATCATCCGACCCGCCTCCTCCGCTGACCCCACTGCTTCCTCCACCCACGTCCGCTCCGAGTCCGGCGCTGGGTAAGTCCGGGTGCCGCGCGAGCATGGGCAGCAAGGATACCCCCGCGGAGACCCAGTCGTCCACCACCGAGTCGTGCGCCTCTCGCCCGACGGGGTTAAACATCCTGAAGCAGTCCATGTAGTGCGCGTCGTCGTCGCCGTAAATCTCCCACGTGAACGCCACCGGAACATTCGCCGCTTCGTACACCCAGTCCGTCGCGGTTCCGTGCGCGAGGTATCCAACCCCTTTGCCGCCGCCGCCGACCACGCACCGCCCGCCGCAGTGAAACGCGTTGAGGTCCTTCAGTACGTTCCGCATGGCCGCCGCGCCGGCACCACTCGGCTCCGAGGGCTTGTGGTCGTAGGGCATGAACATAGCCTCCATCCCGCTGTGCACGTTGACCCAGGCGTGCGGTTTGAACGTCTCCACCAAGGACTTTAACATCCGCGCCTCCGGTTCGGAGAACGGCGCTTTTCCGGGGTACTCTTCGTAAGGGTCAAAGTCCGCTTCTTTCACCCCCCAGTCCACCGCCCAGTTCCGATTGGTGTCCACCCCCCGGCCGTTCTTGCGCTCGCACCAGTCCCCAGACTCCACCTTGGTCCGCCCGTTGACGTTCTCCATCGGCACGATCTTCAACACGACGTCCTTCAACGCGGCGGCGGTTTCCTCTCGTCCTAAAGATTTGTGCGATAGGGTCGACGCGTGGTCCACGCCCTTGGCGAGCTGTGCGAGGAGCTTGAGCGCCACCTGGACGGTGATGAGCTCGCGGCCGTGCTCGCCGTAGTTGTACAGCGCGCGGGTCTTCTCGGTGCCGCGCGTGGGCGGGGTGTCCAGGCCGTTGGGTTCCACCGTGACGACGAGGAGCTCGGATGCGTACCCATCTTGCGTCGCGGTCATCGTCTCGAGGCGCATCGTCCGTGGGTTGGCGTCGACGATCGCGCGGACCGAGTCGAGGGCGTCGGACTTGGTGCTGTAGTAGTCGAAGTCCGGGCGCGCGTTGGTGTTGCGCTGCTTCGCGAGGAGCGATCGATGTTGGACGTCGTCGATCGAGTGAGTCTCTCCCGCGGCCCGGGTCGGTTCGAGATCGGGCGCGCCGACCGCGAGGTTCGCCGCATTCGCGACGCCGAACGACGCCGCCATCAGTGATATCAACGCGACGAGGCG
>ENA-UOXV01007126-UOXV01007126.1-marine-metagenome-genome-assembly--contig:-NODE-7126-length-11436-cov-19.401898_pt1 | contig 11436 bp, 11 predicted proteins | sample MGYA00238165_ERZ766961 | MGnify/ENA primary metagenome ERZ766961 (study PRJEB28924, sample SAMN03173240) | marine metagenome | biome: Marine; feature: Water; material: Subsurface seawater | place: North... | reverse complement strand
ATGAAGAATTAAAAAAAGCAGGAGCTTGTTTTGGTCAATCAGGTGAATATGAAAGGCCTATGTGGTATGCTTTAAATGATACAAAACCTAATTACGAATACAGCTTTAATTATCAAAATTGGTATCCATCAGTTGAACAGGAATGTAAAAATACAGTTCAAAATGTGGGTTTATATGAACTTACACCGTTTTCTAAATATGAAATTAAAGGTAAAAAAGCTTATGAAGAATTACAAAGGCTTTGTACTGCTAATATAAAAAATGAAGTTGGAAAATGTACCTATACTCAGATGCTTAATGAAGGTGGTGGAATTGAAACAGATTTAACTGTTGTCTGTATTGATCAAAATCATTTTAGAATAATAAGTTCTGCAACTGTCAGAACACATGATAAAGCACATATACTGAAACATTTGTCAAAAGATGTTGAATTCAAAGATGTAACAGATGATTTAATTTGTTTAGGTATTTTTGGTCCAAAAAGTAGAGATTTGTTGTCACAAATTACAAATGAAAGTTTATCTAATGAAAATTTTAAATTTGGAACAAGTAAAAATATCAAATTAGGATTAATGAATGTTTGGGTTCAAAGGTTGTCTTATGTTGGTGAACTTGGTTATGAACTTTATGTTAACAATAGTGATGGAATTGAGTTGTATAATCTTATTTTAAATACTGGAAAAGATTTTGGAATTTCTCACTGTGGAACTCATACTATGGATATAATGAGAATGGAAAGCGGATTTTTACACTGGGGTCACGACATATCCCCTGAAGAAAATCAATATCAAGCAGGTTTAAATTTTACAATTAGTTATAAAAAACCATTTAACTTTATAGGAAGAGACAAACTGTTAAAAATTAAGAGTCAAAAATTGGATAAAAGATTTGTAATGTTAATATTAAAAAAAAGTAAACCTGGAAATCCACTTTTACTTCATGAGGAGCCAATTTTTTTAGATAATAAAATCATAGGAAAAACAACATCAGGAAATTATTCATTTAACTACGACAAAAACTTATCATTTGGATACATAAGTTCAAATTTATCGAACACAGAATTGAATGAAATGAAACTTTTTATTGAAATTGAAAAAAAAAAATATCAAGCAGAAATACTCCCAAAACCTTTAAAACAGATAATTTTTAAGAAAATTTAAATAATAATATATTTTTTTATAAATAAGTGATTAAATAAAATTATGAAAAATTCTGAATCAAGTAAAATTGATTATCAAATTAAAAAAAATAAAAAAATTTTTTTTGAAAATAAACATATAAAAACAACCAATATAAACATACTATTAAATAGAGTTAGAGAAGAAAATAAGAATAATTTAAAAAAAAAAATAATTTTATCAATTTCTATAATGGGTATTCTATTTTTTATTTTCATCTCAGTATTTAAAATTAGTTAATACAATTTATCTATATACACAAAAATTTATGAAAAAAGTTAATATCATATATTTGCTACCTGAAATGAAAGGAGCATCTGGTGGAGCAAAAGTAATTTACAATCATTCTCTAATCTTAAATTATATACATAAGAATGTTAGTTCTAAGATAGTTCATTTAAAAAAAAGTTTTTTATATAAACTTCAATTATCATTAGCCAAAAAAGTTAAATTTTTTGATAATATTTATTCTGGTTGGGATGGAAAAAGAATGAAAATAAGTAAAAAATTTAAACCAAAAAAAGATTGGTATAAAAATAAAGTTTTTAATAGTCATAATCTTAACTTTGATAAAAATAAAGATTTTATAATTATCCCAGAGATTTGGGCACATTTTGCAACTGATCTAAAATTTGCAGAAAAAGGAATTAATTATGCTATTTTTGTTCAAGGATTTTATCACATGAACTCTACAAATAATTTTATTAATTTAAAAAAATCTTATGAAGGAGCTAAATTGATTATCACAACATCAAAATATAGTTTAAGTTATTTAAATAACATGTTTCCAAATCTTAAAAAGAAAATTTTTAAAGTTAATTTGTCAGTTGATAGTAATAAATTTAAAATTATGAAAAAATCTAACCTGATAACTTATATGCCTAGAAAGTTGCCAGACCATTCAAATTTATTATTATTTTATTTAAAGAATTTATTACCTAAAAATTGGGAAATTCTACCTTTGATCAATCTGCCTGAAAAAAAAATAATAAAATCTCTTTCAATTTCTAAAATATTTTTATCATTTTCTAACTTTGAAGGTTTAGGAATCCCTCCTATAGAAGCTGCTCTTTCTGGAAATAAAGTTATTGGTTACGTGGGAGGTGGAGGTACAGAATATTGGAAAAAACCTATTTTTATAAAAGTTGAAAATGGCGAAATAGAAGATTTTGCAAAAAAAATTATTGATAACATAAAAAATTATAAAAACAGCTGGATTAAAGATTCTAGAAAAAATCGATTACAACTCTTAAATTATTATTCTAAAAAATCAGAAAAAAAGTCTTTAAGTCTTCTATCAAATAAAATTTCAAGTTTTTTTGATTAGATTAAAAACTTTATTGCACAAAAAAAATAAACTATTATAAATCAACGATAATTAAGTGGCGGGGTAGCTCAGTTGGTTAGAGCGCAGGACTCATAAGCCTGAGGTCAGTGGTTCGATCCCACTTCCCGCTACCAGAGTTGAAATTTAATTAAAACTTAACTTTAATTTTTGATAGAAAAATTTTTAATTATATTGACTTTGTTACGATTTCAAAAATTTTTTAATTTTATTTAAATTCATACTTACGTTATTTTTTGAATTTTTTCCTAAAATCTTTTTGATAGAAATCTTTTTAACTTTGGCATTTTTTGATAAAGCAAAATTATAAACGCTTTGAGATTTGCCACCAATATTTATAATGCCTTTTTGATCTATAGTTTTTAATATTATTTTTGCTATATCTTCGTGATAAGTAAAATTTGTTATAAAATCAAAAAAAGCATTTTTATGAATAAAAGGTTTTTCTGTCATTGAAGCTCTTATAATAAGAGAATTTTTATACATTTGAACTGCTGCCTCCCCACCCATTTTAGACAAACCATAATTATTAATTGGTTTTATAGGATCACTTTCAAGATAATTTCCTTTTTTGCCAGGATAAACATAAGAAGTAGAAATAAAGATTAGTTTTATTTTAAGTTGAGAACAAACTTTTGTTATATTTGATGTGCCAATGATATTTAAATCGATACTTTTCGATATGTTTCTATCATGTAAGCTCATAGGTCGAGATAAAGCCGCTGCATGAATTAAATACTTGGGTTTTTTTGCTATTAGATATTTCCTTATTGATTTTTCATCTAAAATATTAAGAATCTTTTTTGATGGAAACAGAATATTAAATATTGACGTATCATATTGTTTTTTTAAAATTGTTCCAAATCTTCCTGTCCCACCTGTAAAAACAATTTTTTTTTTTATCATTAGATTACCCTGGGATATGGGGTATGAATGATAAACTTACCACCTGATTTAATATATTTTTTTTCTTTTTTAAAAATTTCCTTCTTAAAATTCCAGGCACCTAAAAAAACTAAATCAACATCATTATCAATAGATCCATTATATTTTTTAATCAAAATTTTAGTTCCTGGAGTATATTTGTTTTGTTTATCTTTAGTTGTATCAAGAAAATAATCTATAGTAGAGTTATCAATATTACAGTAATTGAGAATAGTAGTCGATTTTGCTGTAGCACCATAGCCGATTATTTTTTTATTATGTAGTTTATAACGATTGAAAATTGAAATAAGTTTTTTTTTAGACTCCTTAACTCTCGTGCTAAATTTAATAAAAGTGTTAATTTTATCTAATCCATATCGAATCTCTTTATCTTTTTGTCTCTTTACAGATTTTTCTATTTTTCTATCAGATTGTTTTTTTTTAATAAAATATCTATTAGAACCTCCATGAATATCAAGATTTTCAACTCTAAATATTTTAAGGTTATACTTTTTTAAAATATTTTCTAAACCAATGCAGGAAAAGACATAAATATGCTCATTGTAAAACTGATCATAAGTATTTCTTTTTAAGCATTCTAATAGGGAAGGGTCTTCAATTATCAAAACACCTTCATTTGAAAGTACTAAATTGATTGATTTAAAAACTTCGTCTAAATTTTTTATATGACTGATAGTGTTCGCTGAATAGATTAGGTCAACTTTATCGAATTTGTTTAATATTTTTTTTGCTAAATTAATACCCCAATAATCTGGAATAGTATTAAATTTCAATTTTTTTGTAATTTTTTCAACATTCGCACATGGTTCTATTCCAATAGTTCTATCTTTATTGAAATTTTCAAGAAAAGAACCATCATTACTACCAATTTCAAGAATTTTTTTTGGTTTATATTTCTTTTTAATTTTGTTTGAAAGAATTTTAAATGATTTTTTCATTGTTTTGGACATAGATGATCTGTAGGGATATTTATCATTAAACATCATTTTGCTTGAAAAAGTTTTTTTTATTGAAACCAGTTTTGTTATTGAATCATAACATACAATAAGTTTGTATTTTTTTTCTTTATCTTTTATTTGACTCTTTTTTAAATAGTAGTTTGCTAATGGCTGTTCCCCTAAATTTAAAAAATTTATCTTTCTTTTCATTAAGAATTCTCTTTCTTTAAATCATGAAATAAAATAGGCCACTCTTTAACTTTTGCATTTTTGTTAAACCAATATGGCAGAAATCTTTCTGCTAAAAAAGCATAAATTCTTACATTACCATAACCTTTTAAATCAAATCCAAAAACTCTTTCACATTTTTCAAGCCATTCAAATATAGTCTCATAATAAAGGTTCATTTTTTTTTTTGATTTACACACGAACATATTTCCCTGGTTATAAGATGTTTCACTGTTTACATAATCTCTAAAATTATCTCTATCAGCAACATTTAAAAGATCTATAGCTTTATCTAAAACACCACAACCATGAAACATATCAAATTGAAATCTTATATTTCGGCCATTTTTAAATATAGCTTTTGGATTTCTTAATATTGCTTTTTTACCATACTTAATAACTTTCATCAATTTAAGTCCATCTATTTTGATTTTGTTACCTAGTATTACATCGTAATCGTTCCACTCAAATGGTATATCCTTCATTACCACTGAATTAAAATCAAATTTATTTCCTAGCTTTTTATTTTCTTTCTGCCAAAATCTTCTATACGCACAGAAACCTATCCAAGTATCATCTGGTATTTTGTCTAATTCATTTTTCCATAACCAGTAATGAAAAGAATATTCTCCATAATAAGAGTTTTTGTTAGAAATATTTTTATCTTTATTGTCTAATAACCAATCACTAGAGAAACTTTCACCACCTAAACCAACAGGAATATAGTTTAATTCTTTAACTTTGTTTAGTAATTCATTGTGAAGACATAAACAGTAAATCTTAGCTTCACTCATTTTAATCAAAATAAAATTGAAATGACTTATTTTTTTTGTCTTTGTCTGAGATTATTGGTTTTTCTATAGGCCACTTTATATTTAAAAATGGATCATTCCAAATTATACCAGTTTCACTTTCTTTATTTCTATAATTGTCACAGCCATAAACCACTATATTCTCTTTTTTCATACCCATGAAGCCATGTGCGAAACCTTTGGGTATATATATAGATTTGCAGTCTTGATCATCAAGAAAAATCTTAAAGTGTTTACCAAATGTATCTGAGTTAATTCTACAATCTACAGCTACATCAAAAATTTTACCTTTAATAACTGAAACGTACTTCCCTTGCGGTTTTTTAAGTTGCAAATGCAATCCTCTTACTACATTTTGCTTTGATTTAGATGTAACAATAAAATTTAATTTTTTTTTTATAATTTTTTCAAGATAAAGTTCTCTAAAATAACCTCTATTATCATCATATTTTTTTGACTGAATTATTAATAAATCTTTAAAGTTTGTTTTAGTTATTTTCATATTTAAAAAATTTATTAATACAGCTCGCTATATAGTAAGCATCCTTAATACTTATTTTAATATTAAGAGGGATTACTAGATAATTATTTTCATATTTTTTCATATTTGGAAAATTATTTTTTTTTACAAATTTTTTAAATATTTTGTACCTATCATTTCTAAAATGAACTTGGTTTGTCTCAATTTTTAATTTTCTTAAATAATTTTGTAACTTAATTCTATTATCCTTTAATATAATAGTACAAAGCCAATATGAATTAGACAGATTTATGTCGGGTGTATCTATAACTTTTATATTTTTATTTTTAGATAATTCTTTTTTGTAGATATTAAAAATTTTTTTTCTATGTAAAAAAATTTTTGCAAAATCTTGAATAGAATCTAGTAACATTCTAGCTCCAATATCAGTCATTTGATATTTGTACCCAATTTCAGTAATGTCGTTTTCCCAAGTACCACCTTGTTTTTTTTCTCTGTCTATTCCAAACCATCGAATTCTACGACTTTTTTCTAATAATTTCTTATTTTTAAATGTTAACATACCACCATCACCAGATGTAATATGTTTTATTGCCTGAAAACTGAAAATAGTAAAATCTGCAAATTCAGTTATATGTTTTTTTCCAACTTTAGACCCCAGTGATTGAGCAGCATCTTGAATTAAAGTTAGGTTATATTTTTCTTTTAACTTTTTTAATTCTATTAAATTACAAGGGACACCACCATAATTAACAAAAATAATTGCTTTTGTTTTTTTGGTAATTAATTTTTTAACATGATCAATTGAAATATTCATTGTATTAGGATCTATATCTGCAAATTTAATTTTGGCCCCAATGTATAAAAGTGGAATATTGGTTGCTGTACAAGTAAAAACCGGAGCTATTACTTCATCATTTTTTTTTATATTTGCTAAGATATAAGCTAAATGAAGAGCATCTGTTCCTGATCCTACAGCTAAACACTCATTAGTTGGTGCAAATTTTTTTTTAAATATTTCTTCAAATTTGTCCACTAATGGTCCTTGACCAATCCATCTTGTTTTTAAAACGTTAGGTACTGATTTTATAGATTTTTTTGAGACATAAGGATAAAATAATGGATAAGATTTATTCTTTGTCTCCATAAGAGGAAAATCTGTGTAATTTGTTTTCATAATAAAATAAAAATTAAAGTATGTATAATTTTAAAAATTACAACAATAAAGAGATAAATTTAACAAAACACGTAATTTTTCATATTAGTAAAATCTAATTTCATAGCGCTATAAATTAATAGTAGGTAAGTGCTAAATAAATTTTTATTATACTTTTATTGTCAATAATTAATAACGATATTAAATGGTAACAATATTTATATGATGAATATTGCCACATTATTGTTAACTAATTTAAGTATTGTTAAAACAAAATAAAATAATTTAATTACTGTCAGCCTCTAATTTTACTTTTGAATATTTTTTTTTACCTAGGATATTTTTAAGATTATTTATATCAACTTTATTTGAGTTCTTTTTAATAAGATCAATCTTAATAATTCCAAATTTTTTCAAAATTTTTTTCCAATAAAAATGAGTTGGATTTTTTTTATAAATCTTTACTTTTTTAAAAAAGATATTACTAATTTTTTTTTTTAACATTTTTATATTAGTATTTGGGTAATCGTTAATATTATCCTTAAAAAAACAATCATATTGAATGTTATTTTTAAATAAAAATTGTGAAAATCCCAATTCATATTTCCCAATTATAGTTGATCTTTTTTTAAATTTTTTTATTTTTTTCCACCAATTATAAAACTCTTTTTCATAAAAGTATGAAGTTGGAATTGACAACATATCTGTTTGAAGATGTTCTTCAATTTCCCAAGATTTGGATAGACCATGAATCGTTTTATAAATTTTTTTATTATTATTAATTTGATTAATTAATCTCATGGGATTTATAAAAATTAAATTGGAACCAATAAAAAATATTGTTTCATTTTTTTTTTTATTTTCTTTAAAAATTTTTTCTAAACCAACCTTGTATGAATAAAAATCATAACCATAATTTGGTCTAGATATTATTAGTGCAAATTTATCTATTTTCTTTTTCTCGTTATTATTTAACTTTGTTGAAATAAATATTATTTTGTTAAAACTTTTCGATGCTTTTTTAATAAAATTACATAAATCTTCTCTTATTTTACCTTTATTATGATAATGAGCGATTAGAAGACTTTTATTCTTTTTCAATTTATATGATTTTTTTTAAATATTTAGAATAGTCACAATTTCCATAAAATTGAATTTGTTTTTTTATCTGTTCTTTTTTTATCCATCCATAATTAAACGCAATTTCTTCCAAGCAAGCTATTTTTAAACCTTGCCTGTTTTCTATTGCTGAAACAAATGCAGTTGTCTTATAATAATCATCAATTGAGCCAGTATCAAGCCAAGCACCACCACGACTTATTATATTTGCTGAAAGTTCATTATTTTTTCTATATATATCAAGTAAATCTGTAATTTCTAACTCACCTCTTTTTGATGGTTTTAACTTTTTGGCATATTGAACTACCCTGTTGTCAAAAAAATAAATACCAGTAACAGCATAATCAGAAATATATTTTTTTGGTTTTTCGACAATCTTTTTAATTTTATTTTTATTATCTAATGTTGCCACACCGTATAGTTCTGGCTTTGTTACCTTGTACAAGAAAACTCTTGCTCCTTTTTCTAATTTTGCGCTATTAACAAGTTCTTTTGATAAATTTTGACCGTAAAAAAAATTATCTCCCAAAATTAATGAAACATTTTCTTTATTGATAAATTTTTTACCTAAAATAAACGCATCAGCTAATCCCCTAGGTTTTTCTTGTTCAGCATAAGTTATTTTTATACCCAAGTTATTTTTGATAGGTAAAATTTTTTTATATTGGTCAAGCTGTCCTTTATTAACAATTATTAAAATATCTTTTATTTTTGCTAACATCAGAATTGACAAAGGATAAAATATGAGTGGTTTGTCATATATTGGTAGCAACTGCTTATTTACTGCTTTCGTAAGTGGGCTCATTCTCGTACCCATACCACCTGCCAAAATAATTCCTTTTTTAATCATTTTTTACCTAATCTTTTCACAATATCTTTTTTTGATAATGATTTATAGTAAGATTTATTATTATTGTACCAATTGAATGTTAGCTTGATACCTTCTTTAAAATCTGTTTTAGGTTTCCATTTTAAATTCTTTATAATTTTATCACTATTAAGAGCGTATCTTATATCGTGACCCGGTCTATCTTTTACAAAATAAATTTTTACCTTTTTACCAACTTTAACTAAATTCTTTGATACTTCGAGAAGTTTTTTGGAAACCTGAATATTATTTAGATTTTTATTAGATCCAATATTATAAAATTCCCCAACCTTTCCTTTTAAATAAACTTTAATCAATGCCTCACAATGATCTTTAACATAGATCCACTCTCTTGAATTTGTCCCTTTTCCATAAATTGGCAAAGGTTTATTATTTAGAATATTATAAATTAATTTTGGAATTAGTTTTTCTGGATGCTGTTTAGGACCATAATTATTTGAACAATTTGTTACAATTGCAGGAATCTTATATGTCCTGACATATGAACTTACCAAATGATCAGATGCAGCCTTGCTTGCTGCGTAGGGTGAGCTTGGATCATATGGATAAATTTCTGATGATCTACCTGAAAGAATATCTCCATAAACTTCATCTGTAGAAATATGTATAAGTCTAGAGTTATTTGTTTTTGAAAAAGTCTTATAACATTCAAGTAGATTGTATACGCCAACGATATTACTTTGGATAAAACTTTCAGGATTGTCAATAGATCTATCAACGTGAGTTTCTGCTGCTAAATTAAAGATACAATTAGGTTTATATTTAAAAAATATACTTTTAAGTTTTTTGTCTTTTATATCACATTTTATAAAACTATAATTTTTTGAACCTTTAAATTCTTTGATATTATAAAAGTTTGATGAATAGGTTGCTTTATCAATATTTAATACTTTATAGTTTTTTTTAAGTAGTAAATCTATCAGATTACTACCAATAAAACCTAACCCACCTGTAACAATTATTTTTTTCATTAATTAAATTATTTTTTACATTAGTAGAAAGTATTAGTATAATTGATTAAACATATCAAATGTCAATATCTAGACAAACTTTATCTGCCGTAATTGTTTCATATAAAAGTGACCAAGTTATTCACGAATGCATTAAATCAATTTCTAATAAAATTAAAATTATCGTTGTTGATAACTCTAATGATAAAAATTTTAAAGAGAATATAGAAAAAAAATATAGCAATGTTAAATGTATATTGTCATCAACCAATCTTGGCATGGGGGCTGGAAATAATTTGGGGTTAAGACATGTTGAAACAGATTACGCAATTATATTAAACCCAGATGTAATATTAAAAAAAGACACTATCCAGCAAATTATTAACGAATCATCAAAAATTAATTCTTTTGCTATATTAGCACCATTGTCTGATGATTTGAAATATCCAAATTATAAAATAGATAAAAAAGATTTTAAATCTGCAAATAACAACATTCCTTTTAAAGTAAAAAGTGTTGATGGATTTGCAATGGTTTTGAACTTAATAAAAATAAATCAAATAAAGAAATTTAAAAACCACAATTATTTTGATGAAAACTTTTTTATGTATCTTGAAAATGATGATCTTTGCAAAAGATTAAATGATCATAATGAAAATATTTTTATTATTCCTAAATCTAGGATTAAGCATTTAGGTGGTAAAGCAGTTACTGAGGAATATAGTTATCAAGTTGAACTTTCTAGAAATTGGCATTGGATATGGTCAAAATTTTATTTTAATAAAAAACATTATGGATTTTTAATTGCTTTGTTAAGTGGATTTCCAACTTTTTTATCAGCTATTTTGAAGTCAATGTTTTATTCATTTACAAATAAAAAAAAAAAAGACATCTATTATCATAGAGCGTTAGGATATTTTAATGCACTTTTAGGAAGAAAATCTAATTTTAGAGTAAAGATTGATAGTTAATGACCAGGAAAATCTATTAAGTTTTCAACATCGTAATTATTTTTTTTTAAATCATTAGATCCACCAAGATCAAACAAATTGATTACAAATATAAATGCAGCAACCCTAGCTCTTGAAATTTCAATAAGCTTAGCAGCTGCCTCTGCAGTACCACCAGTTGCAATTAAGTCATCTATAATTAAGACACTGTCATTTTGATCTAAAGAATCTTTATGTACCTCAATAGTTGCTTTTCCATATTCAAGTTCAAAATCAACAGAGTGAACATCTGCAGGTAATTTATTTTTTTTTCTTAACATTATAAAAGGTTTCTTTAAGATATAAGAAACTGCTGATGCAAAAACAAAACCACGGGACTCTATCGCAGCAATTTTTGTAAAGTTATATTTTTTTGATCTTTCAACTATTTGGTTAATAGTTTCAG
>ENA-UOXV01007125-UOXV01007125.1-marine-metagenome-genome-assembly--contig:-NODE-7125-length-11437-cov-6.423827_pt1 | contig 11437 bp, 9 predicted proteins | sample MGYA00238165_ERZ766961 | MGnify/ENA primary metagenome ERZ766961 (study PRJEB28924, sample SAMN03173240) | marine metagenome | biome: Marine; feature: Water; material: Subsurface seawater | place: North... | reverse complement strand
TACGTCCCCGAAGAGCAGCAGCTGGCCGTCCACCACCTCCATCTCCTCACCCGCCGCGAGGCGGATCGACGCGGTGCCGGGAAGCTCCCCGACCGCGGTGCCGTTGGTGGAGCCGAGGTCCGAGAGCAGGCACACTCCCTCGCGCACCTCCAGGCACGCGTGCTGCTTTGAGCACGCTTTTGACGCCAGGCAGATGTCAACTTGCCCGCGCGCCTTCCCGACGGTGTTGCGCCCCGGCAAGACGTAGTGGAAGAGCGGCACGGCCGTGACAGGGTCGATGAGCAGGAGGCGGCCTAGCCGAGCCTCCTCCAGTGTCGCACCCAGAGCATCCTCCAGCTCCAGCTTCCGCCGCGTCTCTCGGTACAGGTTGCCCATGATCTCCGACTGCGGCCGCCTGCACAACATTGCCCCGACTCTCAGGCAGTGCAGAAACGCTGGGCGCAAGCCGGCTAAAGTGCACCGCTCCGCTGGACCGGGCCGCTGGTGCACGGCTCGGACTCAGGCGGGCCTTGGTGGCGCGCAGCTCCCACGTCGCGGCACGGCGCGACCTGTGCGTCTTCACGCCAACCTCGGAGTTCCCATAGTGACCGCCGCCAAGCCCTTTCCAGCCCGCTGGCAGCGGCATCACGAGCGACGCCACCGCGATCCATAGAAGGTCGGCGTCGTAGGGCATCTGCATCCCCAGCTCCTTGGCGTGCTTGTACGCGTCCTCGTGTCGGATTCCGGCCGCACGCCCCTGCTCCGCCATGGCTCGAGCGTTTGCAGCTGTACTGCGCGTACCGTGACGCATTGTGTGGCTGCTCCGCCTTTGCGAGGACTGCGCGGTCGTCGCGGACGCCCGTGTGTGTGGCCGCGACTTGATCTGTTCCACTTCGACGTTAGCCCCCGAAAAAGAGAAAGCACCACGCACGTCGCCGAAAACCTGTATCCACCGCATGGACTTACTGCTCGGAGCCAGAAACTACCTCCAGGGTAGTGCTCGAAACACATCGCAGCGACAACAGCAGGCTCGCACGATGAGCTTGGCGCGAGGGGTTGACTCACCAACGCGGAGCCATGTGGCAGAGGATACACGTGCCCTGCCTCCATCTGTTCCATGTCCTCCCCGGGTGGCATGACAGAAGAACCATTCGTGCTGCCGAGGTCTTCCACTGTGCAGTCTGCAGCCGACTCGCCGATGGTGATGAGGGCATGGCGGCGCGATAGGCTTGCAGCGTTGAGCTTCACATCAGCCGAGCCGCCAGTCTTCCCAATCACGTTGGAACCCTGTGAAAGTGGGATTAGGAGGTCTTCGCCATCGACGTTGAGGCGGAGGACCGCGGAAGCCATGCCTCCGCGAACCACCGCGCGGCGGAAGCGCTGATCCTCCAAGTCAAGCGTGGTCTGCCGGAGCCGTTTGAGTAGATCTATACTTTTGACGAGATCAACTTTAGGGGACGCGTGCCTCAACTTCATGTTCTCTTTGCTCTTGCAGATTTTGTGCCCGACTCGCGTGCAGCTGAGCGGCGTCTGCACCTCGTTCAGGGGGTGAAGGCCAGGGTCTTTGTGTTCATTGTCTGATCCTCAGGCCATGGCCAGCCTCGATGAGGTTTTGGCGGACCCCAACGCCCCCAACAAGGTACACAGATCCCTCCCACGCGCGAAGAAGCAGGAAGCTTGCCTTTCGTCGCAGCCCCGGCCATCGTGTTGAGGGGGACGGAACCGCACTGGGGCGCAACGACCTTCTCATATAGAATTATCCTGCCTGCTGTAATTCACAGTGTGCAGACTCTGTGTCGGCACCTGTGGGGGACAGCCATGGCATCAGGAGCATCACTAGGGTTCAATACCCGATGTCGCCCAAGGCGTTGCCAGTCGACGTTTGGGACTCGACGTGGAGTGCTTAGCCTTCCTTAGGCATGGCCATGTAGACAGCACGTCTATTTGGCATGGTGGCCTATGGAGATAGTGCTACAGGTGTGAGGCTTGGGGCTGGGATTTGAGTGCTAGGCAATCAGGGTGCTCCGAAGGGGAAAGGGCAGCGCAGTGTCTGTACATTTGTTATAGCACCACTAGTACCTAAGCCGGCACTCCACACCGTCATCTAGTCTGTACCGCTCCTCATCGTGCTGCGGCTGGCGTTGGCAGATGCTCACGTTCTTGTCACGCGCACTGGAGCGAAAGGTGGAGGGAGACGCGTCAGTGTATACGCAAGTGGTGAAAGAAGCGGAGGCTGCTGAGATGAACGAAGAGAGGATGTACATTCTCGTCGAAGCGCTTGCACGCTGCACCGCGGCACTGCAGGTGCGCGCGCACGTTGCACTTGTGAAGGCGGTGGTTGGCCTTTGCACGAGCGGGGGCGAGGAGCTGCTCAAAGCGGTTGAGTCCTTCGCTGTGAACGCTGTCTCGGCAAACGCCGACATGGTGGAACCGACATTAGCCGCACTCGTGGCAAAATTCTCGCAGCACGCGCTTCCTGGAGCACACCTTGCTGGCCCGACGCACGATGCCGCGACCCGCCCGGCAGGCCTAAGGTCTGAGCGGGGAGATGGCTCGGTCGCCTCCTCACTTTCCTCCTCCTTTTCCGCGCCGCCCGTAGACGACCCAGTTCCGCGGATCCTCTCCGCTCATCGTATCATTCTCCGCATTCTTGACGTCTTTCCCACGGGCACGATGTTGCTCATGGATATCCTCACCAAGGTCAGGCCTGCCATCCGATACACCCTTGCATGGACACTCGGCGCAACCAGCAACGACCCTTGCTCTGGGCTTTGGACTCATTCTGCAGGGATTGCGGCAGGCATTTCCTCACAAACGTAAGAGTGCCGAGGAGCTTACGGCCTTCGCGGGGAATCTCCTGTACGTGACGGGGTACGTGCCTCAGCTGCTCGAGGACGCGCACAAGCTGCTGGTGGATCGTCTGCTGCTGCTCGACGTCGATATCGATGCGGAGCGCTTAGCAGCCGAAGTCGAGGCCGAGGCACGTGATGCAGCCAGCGCCGAGGGCGGCGCCGCGGCCGCGTTCTCGATGGACTTGGAGGGCCACGCTTCGACCGTAGGTCCTGGCACCTACGCGCCTCAGGTTGATGCACAGCCGCCGAGCGAAAACGCAGTGGCGGCCGAGAAGCTGGAGGGAATGTTATCGACGTCGCTAGCCTTTTTGGTGGGCGTCTTTGACGGGGCAGTGGGCGAGGGGCAAGGGCGAGCCCCGATGGGCGCGCATCAGCGCGAGTCCTTTTTTGGACAGCTTGTCGACATTTTCTGCGCCAAGGTGAGTCCCGCTCGGACTTATTCCACTTCACTACATGCGCGCGGTGAGACTGGGTTGCACCACCCGCCCGCAGGTGCTCACCACGTTCCGGCCAAAGTACACTCAGTTCGTGTTCTTCGCGGTTTGCGCGACCAGCGATGGTCTCGCCAACCGCTTCCTCGAGAGGCTCATCACCTACATCGTCGAGACGCGCCACGCCGACACCGTACGCCAAGCTGCATGCTCATACTTTGGCTCCCTCCTTGCGCGCGCGCGCTATCTTCGTCCGAAATCGGTTCGCACAGCACTTTCGCTGCTGGCTCGATGGGTCCAGGACTACCTTCGCGCGTATGACGCGCAGGTCGCCGCGCCGGATCCGGCGACGCACTGTCTCTTCTACTCGGTCGTGCAGGCGCTGCTCTATGCGCTTTGCTTTCGGTTCCCGCAGCTGGCCGCGGACGCCAAGCATGGCAAAGGCGACATCTTCAAGGAGCTGCGTCTCAAGGAGCTTGTGGTGGCCAACCTCAACCCGCTGAAGGTTGTCAAGCAGACAGTCGCGCAGCAGTTCTGCCGCATCGCTGTCGAGCTCCGCCTTCTCGACGCAAGTACCCTCACCATGCTTCAAGAGCACAACAGAACCCTCGTCGTCGCCGGGGCTGCTGAATTCGATTCCGACTTGTCATTCTTCCCGTTCGATCCGTACCCCTTCCCGTCGTTCCGGAAATGGATCGAACCGCACTACACGCACTGGGAGGCGGACGAGGAAGACTCGGCCTCCGACTTCGGCTCACGCCGCTCGGAGGTGTCGTCGCTTGACGACCAGGATGCCATTTCAGTCTCGCTCCGCTCGGTACTTTCGATCTCATCTGCCGGGCACGACCACGGCACCTCTCCCGGGTGGCGTCCCATGTCGTTTTCGCCTCCCGCCGACGAGCGCTTTATGGCCCAGTCTCCAAAAACATTGCTTCACCCTTAAGTACAGCACAACATGTCAAAGACTCGCCGATAGTGTCAACTGTGACGTTTCAAGCTGGGCTCCTTTGCTGGTTAACTCTTTGTCTGGAGAACGTGTAGCAGCACTAAATCTACACGCAGGCCGAAAAGTAAAATTGCATGAGGATCAGATCATACGTCGCATGGAAAATAGGATTAATGTGAAGACCGGCATACCTGGAGTATTTTGGCCTCTCGCTCGCGCAGTAGAGAACGACTGGTCCGGCAGCCGCGTGATCTGGCATTCATGGCATTACCCACACGCTTCCCGCCGCGCAATACAGCATGGTCTTCAGTGGAATGCCCAGATGCTCAGGTAGTAAGTGTGGCAGGTAGTCAAAACATCGCACCACAGCCATGGCATTATTCAGAGTAGAGATTGTCCTGTGCTGTACTGAAATCACGTATGTGAGTAACGCCAAGGCCGCCCTCTTCCCCTACCCAGTCGCCCTACGCGTCCTACGCGCCGGGTCACCGACGTTCTACGACGGCCGATGATAGCGCAGGCCAGTGCGTAGCCCTCATCGGGCGCAGCTTTTCGCTCAGAACCTGAAGTCTTCGTCAGCTTCGTCGATGGCCCACTTGAACTTGGTCAAAAGCGATTTGTTGAACACCTTGCCCAGCGCAAAATCGCCGTACTTCTTGCACCACGCGACCGAAATGCGCGGATCGAGGTAATTCACCTTGGAGGTGGACAGCGCCACACCGGAGAGCTTCTGCTTAATCTGCTTCTGCACCTCGTGCTTGTGCAAACGCTCCTCGAGCGACGCGACCTTCTTCTTGACCTGATCCTTATTGTCTGCCTTTTTGAGGCTTTTCTGCAGGTCCTTCAACTCCTTGCTCATCGCATCAGCCTTTTCGTCCATTTTCGACATCTGTGTATCAAATGACTTCGAAACCGTCCGTGAATGGTTGCAAAGAATGGCAACTTGGTAGTTGGCGTCATTGTAAAATTTAAGCTGCAGTGCGTCAGACTTGAAAATATCCTTACGTTTTGGGTGATCTTCGAGCTTGGCGAGCTCCTGGTCGAGTGTGATGGAGGCGTTGTAGGTACGGAAGACCTTGGCAGTCAGCCCAGGCATCAGTTCTTTGAGGTACGCGTTGAGCGAGGAGGTGCTGATTGAGTGGAACACGTCCTTATCGCCTGTCGCGCCCTTGCGCCCCACCAGGGCCCCCATGTTCTTCCACACCTGCAAAAAGTTCTTTTCTTCGCCCTCGCGCACAAACGACACGTTCGGGTCCTCCTCGCCCTCGCGCGCGCGTGCCTCGTCAGACGGGCGCAGCTTGAGTAAGTTCTTGTACTCGATTGAGTCCTTGCCCAGGAAGCAGAAGTAAATTGTCTTGCCGTCCTCATCCTCCGCTAGCGTGATGTGTTCCACCCGCAGCGAGCAGCAGCCCACCGTGTCGGCCTCCTCAGAGGTGTCCTTTTCGTTACCAGCGCGGATGGCAAGATTGTCGATCAGCCAGAGCGCGGTGTTGTGCTGCATCGCTTCCCCTTCCTTCGAAACCAACCCTGTCGTCACCTTCTGACGGATCTGTTTCACATATTTCTTGAGCTCCCGAGCCTTCTCGAACTTCTCGCGGTCCGACTGCCCTTTGAGCGACGAACCAGCCGAAAGGAAAATGTATTTGAAGTCCCCGTTAATGGTGTCCTTGTAGTAGGCGAGCCAGGTAGTGTCGTCCTTGTGCACGACGCTCTGCCAGCAGCGCCCGGGCAGCGGGCAGCGGGGTGGGCACGCGTCGACGGACACATTCATGGTAATGTCCTCCGGCTGAATCACCTGCTTCACCTGTCCCATCTTAGGATGCTCGCCGCGTCCGCGGAAGAGACCTGCGGGCTCGACGCGGTAATTTCCGTTCTTTTCTGTGTGCGAGTCGAGGACAATGGTCGCATACGGCGCATTCAGCTTATCAGCCTTTTCCTTGATCTTGAGCTTCTCCTCCTTGGTCAGGTTCTTCTTCTTCTCGCGCTCCGCGTCCAGGTGATTCAGGATCGGCTGGAAGTCGCACTTTTTGAGCTCTTGGATCTTATGCCCCTTGCCGAGCGCTTGCTTGAACTCTCGCCAGAAGTTGTTGATGAAGGTTGTTTTTCCGATGTAGTCGGTGCGCAGCATGGCGGCGTACATGGTCGCGATCGCTTCCTGCTGCACGGTCAGCTCGACCTCCTCGCCGTTGTACTTCATTTTGACTCCGTGCGGCTGAGCAGCCCCAACCCCTCTCGCCATCAGCAACTCGCTGGGCGGGTAGTGCAGCGCAACCCTGGAACGGTTGCGCATTCGCGGGGAGGTGCTGACCTCGTAAGTCGGCGGGAAGATCACGCCGTTGTGCTCAAGGAAGCGCCACTTCTTACCTTCGGGAAGAGCCTCCTCCTCTTTCCACCACTCGTAGACAATCTCGGTCTTGACTTCCTTCTGCACAACACCAAACCGACACTCCGCGTTCAATGCTACGTGTCGCAGACAACTTCACGCGACTGGGAACCCAAGGCCGCCTCATGAGCCTGGGCTCCGCTGCATCGCGGTGTGGGCTGAGATTACCTTCGGCTTCTTTTCGGTTGGCTCATCCGATGCCTTCTTCTTCTTCTTTGAGTCCTTCGAGGACTTGCTCGAAGCCGCCTTCTTCGCTGAAGAAGGCTTCGCCTTCTTGCGAACGGGCTCATCGTCCGATTCGTCAGAGTCCACCTCGCGCTTCTTCTTTTCCTTCTTCACTACCTGTTTAGTCGCCTGCTCGACATCAAACACGGTCGACCTCCGGATGGCAGGGATTTCGGGTTCTGTGCGAGGCTGGGGCTATCAGCGCGGCGCGGCTCGGCGCTGGGGCAGCCACCTTAGCAGGTGTTGGCTTGATCTTCTTGCCGAGCGGCACGTCGTCGTCTGAGTCAGACTCGTCCTTGACTGCAGGCTTTGTGGCACGCTTACCAATCGGTTCGTCGTCCGAATCCTCGGCAATAGCTGCAGCAGGCTTGGTCTCGCCGTTCCCGCTCGTGGTGTCCACTTCCATCTTCACTGCGCGCTGACCGAGCGGAACATCATCGTCTGAATCCGCCATCGCTTTTTGCCCGCTTCACCCGCCACAACTTGAAGCGTACCAAGGTCCAACTCTCCTCCTTGCCGTCGGTCACCCGGCCCTCCTCTGCTCGCAGACGGCCAGCAGTGAGCCCCACACGGTGGAAATCTCACGGGCTCCGAATGAGACTCACAAATCAATTTGAAGCCGGGGTCCCGCAAGGCTCAGCCCGGGGCCCCGCAAGGCTCAGCACCAATCACCGCTGGGGCCCACCCCAGCGGACACAATGCCGCGCGTCCCGAGGCTCGATTTAGGTCGTGCTCAGGTTCTCTCCTCTGCCGCAACCATATCATGCATTTCGCCCGGTGAAGCGTTGCGGATTTCCTAGCGCATCGCTGATGGGCCCCTCCGCTTGTCGTGCAGCCTGGAGGCGGACCAACGGAGCTTCAGCCAGGCATCAGTAGTGCACGGCCTTCAGCTCTTCGCCCTACCCGATGTATACATCAGTTCGCAACAACTCGTGGAACCGCTGCACTGTGCGAGCCCTCCCTGCCTAAGCAGACTGCTGCCAAAGCAGCGACCGATTCGGAACCGGTACGATGGAGGGACTGGACTGTGCGCCCTCACAGCTGCACGCAAGTATATGCACATCACCTGCTGAGTGACACTAGCGTTGTCTTCAGGTGGCACGCGAATTTCCACGCGGACGCGTGGGAGCAGCCCTCTGCTGTCGCAGTTCTGAAAGAGCGTGCGGCGTCGCTGTCCGCGCGCGGTAGCGGCGCGAGAGGGAGCTGGGGGTATCTTGCAGGTATGGACCAAAACGTGGAAGGTGAGCGAGACGCGGGCCCCGCAGCGGGCCTCTTGCACGAGTCGATCTTCGAAGGGGCCGAATTCGCGGAGCTGTATGCTGCAACACAGCGGGTGGGGCTGCCCGTGGCGCAGCAGGTCGAGACGGATGAGGGGATCTTCCTCGTCGAGCGTCCAGGCAATGGAATCGAGTTCTGGCGCCCCGTCCCGCGACCGCCCAAACCTGAACCCGCGGAGGGTTCAGCCGCGGGTTCTCCCACCGCAAACTCGCCAGCGCATTCGCCCGCGCACTCGCCCGGGCGCGGAGGAGCAGCCCCACCGATCCTCCGTCGCGGGACTGATCTAGACACCGAGGTGCCCCAGCCTGCAAAGCACACGTCACTCTCCGCCCGGCGCTCGAGTGGCGGGCAGCAAGTCACCTTCTTACGCCCGAGCAACGATCAGCGCACGCAACGCCAAGCTGGCGGCGAGGCCCACCAGTCTCGCACTGCAGGGCGTTCAGGACTTGACATTCCTTCGATCGACGGTGCGGTGCGGGCCCAAGACAGGTTGCCGCACATGACATTGCGTGCTGCTGGCAAGGGGCGTGCTCGGTTTGCAGGCGTCCCTGAAGAAGGGACATGCGAATCGGAGCAAGGTCTGCCCGCTCAGCACAAGATCCTGCCAGTGCTGACAGGGCCGTCTCGTGACGGCCCTGGCCGCTGGCGGCTCGAGCGCTTCCACGACGATGTTGCCCGCGAGGCAAGCGATCGACGCATCCTGCAGCGCCGCTTCTCTATCTCTCGCCGAGGCAAGCGCGCGGTCGTCGTGTCTCTTGCAGCAGGAGAAATCATCCGTGGGCCAGATGCGAAAGGGTCTTACGCGCGGCATCAGGCACTCGCTCGTGAGGCAACGACCGCAGGCAATGCTGATGTTATCTTCGGGCTAGCGAATGTGCGAGCAAAGAATGCGGGCGCTTCAGAATCATTATCTGTACATTAAATTGCGACCAATTCCACGACCACAAACACAAACAGGAATTATATAAGTCGTTTGGCGGTGAGAATACGAGTAAATCATTCAGAATTACGATCTGCAGTGTATTCTGGCTTCAATTGAGTATTGCGAGATCCTCCCGTGAAAGAAAGGACGTATTCTTCTCTTGGCAAAGCAGACCGTCGCGTGAAGGGCAAATTACATCTTCGGATGGCGCTCCCAGCGCTGCCCAGACAGGTTTGGACAGCAGGCAACTGTCCAATTGAAGCTTGCAGCTACATTCGAAGTCGCACTCCTTCCCGTCATCTCGATTTCTCTTCACATCCAGCCTAGGATATCCAAGCGCACCTTGGGGCCAAGTCACCGGTGCACCATTGTTGCTACTGCGTGCGTGCTGTCCGTAGCTTGAAGAGGATATGCGACACCGCGAAGCAGTGATAGACGCGTTGTGATTCACCCAAACCCCTACACTGTGGGAGGAAATGTTTGTCCTGCAGACAATGAACTTTCAGCATGAAGAGCAGGAAAAGGGGAAGGAGTGGGAGGTAGATATCTCAAGAGGGTTCCAGTTCTGTTTGTATTCACCTTATGAGATTGCCAGAGCTCCTGTGCATAAACCTACACATCGAAAGTACATCAGACTTCCTGTCAGTCAATCGATCTTTCCGAAAACTCTACTAGCATGGAAAAATAGATCCTTTCCGTGGAGAAGCAAACCGGACTGCAGCGATGATGCACTCATTCACTGAGCACTCTTCCAAGATACATGAAGAGTCCTCCATGCACTCGACTCCATTAATGCTCCCCCTATCTCGAACTTCAACGATTTCGTGTGCTGAGAATCCTCCGATACGCGATGCTGTACAGAGTAAGCTTGCTTCGCCTTGAGCACCGATACATGTCGCGCCGGAGCAGCGAATCCAGCAATTTTCAATTCGCCAAGGTCCTCCAACTGCCAACTGAGGCGATCCAAAATCATGATACTTCATCTACAATTCATGTCAATGGCGATATGTTCGATCGCTGCTTACCAACAATGGACCGTACTCGTCTGGTTCGTCAGAACTTCCATGACTTGCTTCTCTGAAGAAAGTGGATCTAAATGATCTCTCGCATCGCAGTCCAGACAAAGATCCGCGACTGCGCGTCCACACCACATCATAAACCTTTGTTGTTGTTGAGCAGAAAGTGGGAGGGAATGGTAGTTCGAAATTGGAGGGCACTGTACCTCCGGTCATTCAGAAGCCATGATTCTCGCAATACCTGCTCTTCTGCAGCGGTGATGCATACTTCTGTGCCACCAGTCACAACTGCTGTTCCAGCGACATCCTGCGATGGGCCGTCATTCGTGAAACTGGCGAAGGTACACTGTCCTTTGATCTATCATTTTTCTAAAATGTGCAGCTAAGACAGAACCTGGGGCGAGGCGAGCCGAACGTGTACAGAATGCGCGACAAGGGAGGCCGGGAGTGTAGCAAGCGCAAGCGGAAGGTCGTCCCAATCGTCGGGAACAACACGTGCGCCTGCACAACAGAATCAGGATCCGCAAGGACTCGGGCAAACGTTTTCGCATAGCACGATTCAGTGTGATATCTCAATGATATCTCAAGCTCACCTTGGTTCAACTTGGACCGATACGCAGAATCTCCTTTGGTTTCCCTGGGGCGAATCTGCAAATGGAAGGGATGCATCCAAACTTCAGAGATTCCTTCCGTTCTGCAGAAGCGCACTTAGATCAAGGGAGTAGGATCTCACCTCGTTGCCCACAGCTGGCCCAACAAACATGCGTTTGAGAAACTCTGATCCCATCTCTCCTTCATCTTGACAAACGTCCGTTGCTCCCTCATACTGATCGTCTGCACTCGCGTTTTTGCCATCTTTAGTGTCGATCTCCGCAGTGAAATTCGTTTTCATCTCCATCCTCTCACGTATCATAGCGCGAAAGGCATCTGCTGTCATGTTCCTCGGAAGCATGGGGAGCATTCTGCCATGGGCACAGAAATATTGCAGATGAGCTCGGGCCTTCACGCTACATCGACTCTGGTAAATGCCGAAAGATGAAAAGAAACTACACAGTCCAACTTCCATGCTCTTTTTTGGGAATCAGGTCAGTGAGGTTGTCTGGAGGGAAACCAAACATTTCAAGGAATTGGTCGAGCCCTGCATCGCCGGCCTCTAAATCAACGCTTGCAACATCTCTGCTTGCATCTGCAACTGCGCGACCTTGCGGTTCCTCGCTGGCGCCGACCTTCAGGGCCTCCGCGACGCTACCCCTTGCTCTGCCCCCCGCCTCGATTTTTCCCGTTCCGTTTGCATTCTGCAACAGTAGCGTGGCCAGCGTGTCCCACTCGGCGTCGGCAGCTGCGCGTGCCGAAGCGGCAGCGGCTGCGGCTGCAGGCGGCACAGCTGCCTCGCGCCGCATCGTCT
>ENA-UOXV01007123-UOXV01007123.1-marine-metagenome-genome-assembly--contig:-NODE-7123-length-11439-cov-5.578531_pt1 | contig 11439 bp, 7 predicted proteins | sample MGYA00238165_ERZ766961 | MGnify/ENA primary metagenome ERZ766961 (study PRJEB28924, sample SAMN03173240) | marine metagenome | biome: Marine; feature: Water; material: Subsurface seawater | place: North... | reverse complement strand
CAAGACACTGTTGGCTAGGGGCTACCAACCTGCACGAAGTCATTTGCCGCGATACACGCGCGGTCCACCGAAGCAACCGTTGCGGTAGTCGAGGCGGCAGCCAGCTGCCCGGCGTTGTCCAGCGTTGTGCGCCGCAGCGCAAGCAGGTAGGACCCCGCAGAATGATTCGCTGCAATAGTAGACTCCTGCAAAAACCCATTATCATATCGTCATCCCACAAAAGCGCTGCATCCGCCGGCGCGGGGGCGCGGAGCGGAGCGCACCTGTGCGCGAGCAACGGTGAGCGTTCCGCGGCTGACGGCACTGACGCTCATGATCTCTGCCCCGACCTGCACCAAGCAGCCTGTGCGCACCCCCGCAGCGACGGGCGCGTCGACAACGACCTCGGTGTCGCTCTCGCTGACGGCGGCAGAGAGGACCGTCTGGGCCGCGGGGCGCACGGCAGAGAACTGCGTGTGCGCAGTGGCCTGGGAGCCAGCCTGTGCGCGCAGCACTGTCGGGAATCCGAATGTCCAGGAGGTGACCTGCACGGTAACGAGTGCCCGTCAGACGCGGTCGAAAGGGACCGGAGGGGGGGGCTGAATCGCGCTGGGCACGGACACGCACCAGCATGATCTCGGCATCGATCGCGATGTAGGAACCTTCGGGCTGGCTCCCAAGATACTGTACCTGAAACGTGGTGGCATCCGCGGTGACTGCGGTCGAAATGCCATAAAATGGCTCCTTCGTGATGGTGACCTCGTTTTCGTGCGCAGACGCTGAGGTCAGGCCCTGCGCGCGCAAGACGGCGACAAGGTCGAGCTGAGATGGGGCGCATGCGCAGACGAAGCCAGCTGTTGGTGAGCAGCCGGGCGTGCACACAGGCATGTCCAGCGTCACATCCGTGACGTACAGGATCTCTGTTCCGATGCGTACGAAGCCGAAGAGCTCGATGCCCGCGGCGTCTGCGTCGGACACGACAAACTCGCTGCCCGACGCGGCGAGCCCGCCGTTGAGCGTCGTCATCTCCACCACCTCCACCGTGCCCCCTTCCTCGTGCGAGAACGCCTTAGTGCGCGCCTGCGCGCGCTGGACCGCCACGGAGTCGCCCGCGACTGCCACCACGCGCGCAAGCTCGCGCTCTGCGCTCTTTCCTAAAACGATGTAGTCGCCGGTGCCCGCCCCGAGCAGCACCGCGGAGAGGACGGGGACGGTCGCGGCGCGCGGAGACAGGGGGAGGATCGTCGTCAGATCGGCGCCGGTTGATGCGGTCTGCACGCCCAGCAGCCCGGACAGGACCAGCGCGGCCGCGCCGGCGGCGCCGGAGATCGGCGAGGAGAAGGCAATCTGCACCGTGAGGATGTTGATCGCCCCCGGGGTCGTGCTGCTCTGGGCGATACGCGCCACGGTGAACCCCGGGGCGAACACGAGCAGCGGCGCGGCGTCGCCCGCGGCCCCGCCAGCGACCGCTGGAGCGGTGGCGAGGTCGGGAGACATCGCGATTGGCCCCACCTGGTACGCGTGGTAGAGAGACACCGAGACGCCCGCCCCGACCGGGCCCGCCGGGGGGTCGAAGAGAATCGCGCCGCCCGTCGCGACAAAGAGCGTGCGCGCGACGGCCGAGGAGTTGGCGAGGTCGGAACGCGTGGCAAAGGCGCGGACCACCGTCGCGTCGTCGGAGCCCGCCACAACCGCGCGGTTGGTGCCCGGCGGGCCGTAGCGCACGACGTTGCTGTTTTCGCTGGTCGGGTCCGATCCGTCGAGGGTGTAGATCACGGTGGCCAACTCGGTGCCTGTCGTAATGGTGAGGAGGATCCCGCCGGTGTGCGTTGAGCCGTTGGCCGCGGAGAACGCTGGCGTGAGCACCCGGCATACGTCGCGCGAGTTGGTCGATCCGCCAACACACGAGTAGCCCTCCTCGACCACGCAGGCGGACGAGCAGCCGTCGCCCTCTGCTGTGTTCTTATCGTCGCACTCCTCTGTGCCGCCCAGCTGCGCGCCGATGCGGCGCCCGTCCCCGCAAATCGTTTGACACACGGTCTGCGCCCCGAACGGGGTGCCAGGCTCATCTGGGGAGATCGGCGCGCACGCCCAGCCTGACTCGATCTGGCACTCAGCAGAGCAGCCGTCATTGTCCTGTGCATTGCCATCGTCGCACCCTTCAAGCCCCACCCGGACCTTGCCATCGCCACACGCAACAAGAGGCCATGGGCCACCCGCTGGCAGTGCGTTGTAGTAGAGTGAATCGGAAGGTACGACCGAGAAAATGCCGTCAAGATTCTCACGTGACCAGAGCAGCTGGATCCGTGCCTGCCCAGTGAGCTCCTTGTACTCCAGCGTCAGGTCGTAGAGAGCGTCGGCTCTGAGTAGCGCCGTCGCGTCCTGGCGGGTCGCAGTTGAGTACCACTCGTCTACGAGAACAGCACCTTGCAGCATCAGCCGCACGCCTTCTCGGGATGTGAAGGACGAGCTCGCCTCGTCGAGAGTCAGCTGGTCATCCTCGACATCGGCAGTGAGATCTGAGAGGAGCAGCGTCGTCCCGCCCGTGTCCGCCGTCTGCGTACCCGTAAGCCCCGTGATCGTGATGCGCGAGTCCCTGATGCTCGACATGACGATGTTGAGCGAGAGCGTGACCGTCAGCAGGTTTGCGATGCCGCACGCATTGCACGGCCATGGCGATGACTGCCCGATGCGCTTCTCGAGGAAGACCGGGTTCTGCACCGCGAGCGGCGCGGCGTCGCCGACTGCGACGCCCTTGAGCCCTGCGAGCAGCGTCGTCTCGTCCTTGTTCATGGCGAGGCGGTCGAGCGACACCCCGGGGGAGTACCGCCCGCCCGTCACGCGGATCGCACTGATGACGACCGCCGGGGAAGGCTGGCCGAGGTCCGGGTTGCGGACCTGGAAGGAGAAGGTATAGCGCTGGAACTCGGTGAGGTTTCGGCGCACAAAGAGCGTCGCCGTCTTACCGACATTGTCCCACTCGGCAACCCCCGCTGCGCCGCCCGGCGTGTTTGTGAACTCCCCGGCGTCGGCGCCAGCAAGCTTCATGATTCCTGGACTCGCGTCGCCGCCAGTAAGCCCCGAAATGGACACGACCGCATCGTCCGTCACGAGGACGTTGGTCGCGATGGTGACCGTGATGGTATTAGTTGCGCCCGGGTATGGAATGCTTTGCCCGATGTTGCGGACAATGAATTGCGCCCCCGCAATTTGCATCGGAGCTGCATCCCCCCGCACGGGCGGTGGTACTGCTCCTGGGAACTCCGGTACAGTCGTCAGATCGGGAATCATGTCCCGCTCTGCCGTCGCGCCTTGCGGCATGCGCGCCGCGAGCGTGCCGCCTTTGGCACGGACGGCCCGCACCACAGCCCCGACCGCCCGCTCGAAAGTCATCTGGCTGTCTCGCGCGACTTGCGGGACGAAGCAGTGGTCGGCCGCGCGCCCAGACGCAGGCTCGCCGGCACAGTAGCAGGTGCCTGCAGACGCCACGAGGCGGGGGTCCCCGCTGTACCCGGCGCCCGGGTTGTAGATGGTCACGTTCAGCACCGCGCCGGCCCCCTGCGTCATCGTGGCGGGTGCTATCGAACGCGAGCCCGAGACAGCGACAGTGGCCGCTGGGGCGTCCTGGGCGTTGGCGGGCGTCGTGACCTCGAACGCAAACGCGTACGTGACGTTGGCGTACATCGTGCGGCCGGACGCGACAGTGAGAACGAGCGCGCCCGTCGCTTGCGTCCATGCCGCTGTGGCGCCAAAGACCGTCTGGAAATTGGACTGCACGATGTATGTCGAGTGGTTCTCCGCAGCCCTGTTGAGATCTGTGCCGAGCTGCGCAACCTGTCCCAAGTAGATGTCTATAGGAACGGTTTCCGCTGGGATAGTTGCCGACGCATTCGTGTAGACTGTGATGTCGCAGCCTTCCAAGATCTGGTCCCTTGCGGGAGCAGAGGGCAGGAGTAGCTCGCTGTTTGGTGCACTCAGTGCAACAGCATAGCCAGCGTCGATGACAACGCGGAGGCCCTGGAGCCCCAGCGCCGCAGCATCTGCAGTCTGGGTTCCATTCAGCCCTGCGATGGTGATCTTGTCCCCCGGGAAGAGGTCAACGTTGCTTGCAAGCGTCACTGTCACCGTGACCAAGGTGTCCGGTGAAGCACGCGACTGTGAGATCTCGCGGAGGCTCAGCCCCGGCGCATTGACCTGGAGCGGTGCTGCATCGCCCCGCGAGGCTTTGAGCACATTCGGACGGCTGACCCGGTCCGCGTTCATGAGGGCGCCCGGCACGGCAACGGTGCCCGACGCGCTGACAGTCACCGCCGGCGCGTCCTGGGCGCCGTCTGGGTTGACTAGCGCGATGGAGAACTTGTAGATGCTCCCGGCCGCGAGCGTCTGCCCGCTGGCGACAGAGAGGAGCAGTGTCCCCGTGTCTTGATCCCAGTCGGCGGTCGTGCCGAAGAGCGTCGTGCTGTCTGTGCTGTCGACGTCGGTGAGGGCAAGCGTATTCGAATCAGGAGTCTGCGATCCTGTCAGTCCGGAAATAGTCACAACTGACCCGTCCGCCTCCGCAAGCGCCACAGAGGAAGCGAGCGTGATGGTCACAGTGTTGTTCGCCGTGGGATACGGCGTCGCCTGTCCGATGTCCCGCACAATAAATGAGGGAGCAAGAACTCGCAGCGGCGCTGCGTCTCCCTCACTGACACAGCCAAAGCCGACGCGGAGGATCACTGCGGTTCCATCCGCGTGGGTTGCAGCAGAGCTACCGGCCTGAGCCCGAGACACCGTGACGGTCCCACCGCCCGCAGAGGGGCTGACGGCCGTTGCGACCACGAATTCATCATCGAGGCGAAGCAAGCTGCCTGCCGAGGGAAGTATGCCCGAAAAGACAAACGAAGTAGCGGAGGAAGTGAAGGTTCCACCGGAGAGCGAGAGAATGCCGAGCGTCGTGCCAAGTGCCGGTCCAGCCCGGAGAACCGTGACAGCGTCGCCGACCGCGTGTGCTCGCGCCGCGGGACCGCGCGTCACCCAGAGGATCGTGCTTCCATGCACCTCCATAACAGTCATCAGCTCGCCATTCACCCGGATGGCGCTTTCGACTTTCATTCCTGAAGTGGAATCAACTTGAATCTCTGCGTAGAGTGAGCAGCACGACGCGGCGCTGGCGCAGAGGCAGCGTGTGTGCGGAGAGGTGGCAGCGAGCGACGCGGTCAGCGTTGTGTTGAAAGACGCTAGGAGAGCGGATGTATCCTCGTGCATCGCCTGTTCGCTGCTGTTGTGCGTCCCCGAAAATGCCACTGTCGGTGCAACCGCATCTGCAAGCACTTCAGAAGCGGGGTTCATGAGCTGGAACGAGAAACCGTACAAGATGCCCGCGCGGAGCGTCCTTCCCGGCGTGACACGAAGAGTTACCGTGCCTGCTGTCCCCGACCAATCCGCTGTGGTGTCCAGGGCGGAAGACGCCGGGGCAACGATCACAAACACACTCGTGTTGGTGGCGTCGGTCGAGAGCGCCGCGGTGAGCACAACTTCCCTCTCCGCTGAGTACGTGTCGATGTAACGCTCGTCGGACGTGCCGGCGGTTGTGACTGTGATCTTGAAGCCCGCGTATACACCAGACACGTTGCTTGCCGAGGCCGGCAGAAAAAATGTCGTGGTCGGGCTGGCCTCATCCGCGCGCGCGAGCGTCCCACGCGCCACCCACAGGTCGAGGTCCGTGAGCGCCAGGGCCTCATCGTCGGGCGAGGCAGCCTCGCTGAGCCCGGCGACCGTGATGTTGGACCCGTCGGCGCCGACAAGGTCCACGTTCGCGGCGAAAGTCACCGAGATGGTGTTTGTCGCGCCGGGATAAGGGACGGCTTGTCCGATCGCGCGTGCCACAGCTGCGGGAGCCCGCACCTCGAGAGGCATCGCGTCGCGTGCTTGCGCCCCGATCGCTGCAGGGAGCTCGATTCGCGGGCGGTCCACACGCGAGAGTGCGCCGCCGAAGTGCAATGCGACGAACGGCGACCGCTGTAAGGGGTGAGGGAGAGGAGTCACGTGCCGTCAAGGCCAGGGTCTGGAGCCACGACCATCGCAGGGTTCGTTGGCAGCATGCACACGAGGTCAGTCACGGGCCCGGGGCTATCCTGTGACGCATCAGGGTTCACGAGCTGGAAGGAGAAGCCAAGCGCCCGCCCCGGCGCCAGTGCTGCACGCACCGCCGAGCCAGCTGAGTGGTTGGCAGCAGCGGTGCCGCCCTGCGCGCGCTCGACTGTGAACACTTCACCGCTCGCGGACACGACTCGTAGCAGCTCGTCTCCGATCCGCAAGAATGCGCCCCCGGAGGAAGGCAGAGCGGTTCCGTCGCTGACGGTGAGCAAACCAGTGCTTGCATTTGCGTCCTCAGTCAAGTTGCTGCCAGGTGCTACGCTCAGTACCAGCTGTCCAGACTCCTGCTCCCAGCTAGCTGTACGCCCAAAAACCTGCACGCGAAGACAGGAAAGTGAGCGTCTCAAGGCGGAGGGCGCACTGGTCAGTCTCAGCACTGCAAGTCAAATGCGGCACGAAATTGAGGTCAGCGCCAGCTCAAAACAAGACGCGAATCAGGTACTCTTGGTTTCAGGGTTTAGGCTTTGACCTCGACCGCTCGCCCGTCGCCGGCGTCAAAGATGGGAAGCACCACCTGCACCGCTGCACCATCCGAGTGCGCGGCCGCTGTGCTACCTGCAGCACCGCGCGCGACACCGAGCACGGTATCTGCTGTGATTGCTCGCACGAGAAGTACCTCGCCGCCGATCTGCACATGCGCTCCCACAGCTAGACCGGCCGCCTCCGCCGACACCACAGACACACTTTCCGCTGCCGCGGTCGCGGCGGCTGAGAGCGCGGTCTGCCCGCCTGTGGAGGCGGTCTGAGTGGGCTGCAGGCCTGACAACGTGAGTAGCGGCGCGGACGCAGTCTGCACAGGACCGAGGTGGGGTGATAGTCAGCCATCCCCGTGCAGCGAACGGGGGCGATGAGAGCTGGTCGTCAGTGGCCACAAGCATTCAGATCGGTACCGCATGTGGACAAGAGACAAGAGTACAGCCGGGGCGTACCTGCACTATCGGAATGCCAGGCACGAGAGTGACGGCGATAGTCGAGCGCAGCCCGGGGCCCGAGGTAGAATGCCCTACGGACGAGAAGAGCAGCAGATTCTGTGGAAGACACGAGCACGGCGGCGGATCCGTGGCGTCATCGCCGGTGGCCCACGCTGAAGGGCACGCCGACACGATGCTGTCGCATGCGCAGACGCCGCTACACACCGCAAGTGGAGAAGGCGCGAAACCGACCACCAGCAGCGGAGCTGCGAGCCCTGCCGTGGCGCCTGCAATGGGCAACACAGCCGCAGTGTCTGGTGCGACGGTCTGCGCGGAGAGTTGAGTCTGCGGCAGCACTGCCTTCACCACGTAGGTGCTCGCGGTGGTTGGAGTCGAGCCGTTGAGCGGATTCATGAGCACGACGGTCTGCCGCAGCAGAGCGGCCTCGACGTGATAGAAGGAGATGAAGTCCGCGATGCGGACGCGCTCGGTGGCCAAGTTCGTTGTGATCTCGACATCAAATCCCGAGAGGTACCCGTTGAGTCTGCCTGACGTCTCCAGCGAGAGGTCGTTGCCCAGCGCAAACATCAGATTGCCTTTTACCGGGTCCACGACCGTCAAAGTTCCACTGTCAAGGTCTAACTGGTCCACAGCACCATACACGTCTTGCACCAAGACCTGCGCAGATTGCGCGGACTGCGCTGCTGCTGGGTTTCGCACGACGAAGGCAAACTTCAGCGTTGTGCCTGCTGTGATAGACTCGACAGGGAGGAGGGAGAGTGTGGATGCCATAGGATCAAAAAGTGCGGTCCCGTTGACGCCGCCGGGGCGCACGGCTGTGAAACGCCCGGCTGCAGCGCCGGTTATGTCAATTACAGCCGAGCTCGCTTGAGCAGCAGAATTCAACGCACCACTGAGGCCGGTGAGCGTGATTGCAGCCTTATTCGACAGCGCGACGTTTGTGACGAGCGTGAGGGAAAGGGTGTTGAGCTCGCCCGGCAGGAAAGAAGACTGGCCAATCTTCTTCAGCGAGAACCCCGGACAGCCGACCTTGAGAGGTGCAGCATCGCCCGGGGCGGCGCCGGGGAGAATGACGTAGACGGGTGCACCGAACACGTGCGGTTTGCGGCCTGAACCCAGCGTGCCGCGCACAACGGTGACGTTGGAGCCACTGACAGCCGTCACCAGCATAAATTCATACTCGACCTGGATGTAGCGATCGGCGGATGCCACCGAGATGTCCGCGAGCGAAAACGTTGTGTCATCGGTGCCGATCTCGTCTCGCAGGTCCGTTGTGCCCGTTACCGGAAGACCTGTATTGTCAGCGTCCATAACCGACAATGCGATCTGCACCCGCACGCACTCACCGCCAATCCCGCATGAGGTGCCGAGTCCACCGCCGTCCGTGACGCCGGAGCACGAAGCGCCGGCGTTCGGCCCTGAAATGCATGTGAAAACGTCTCCGACGGCGACTGTGATGGCCGGCGAGCTCTGTCCGTCGGGTGGATTGAGCAGTTCAAAGGAAAATGTGTAGAACTTGCCGGCAACGAGCTTCGACGCTGCTTGGCCCGTGGTCTGAAGAACCAGCTCACCATTTGCGCGCGAGAAAGACTGGCCAGGGAAGAGAGTGAGAGTCTGACTGCATTGCATCGCGCATGCATGTAGGCACTGGCGCAGCTGTTCGGAGTGCAAAATAAAGAATGAAACGGGTCAAATGAATCTTGGTCGGTCTACTGGACGCACACAGGGCCCGCGGCTGCGGGGCAGACCTGAGCGTAGCCGCCGAAGATTGTTGACGCGCCTGACTGAATCTCGTAGAGGGTCTGGCCCGTTACGGGCATGAATGGAAACGAGCCCGTCGAGTCATCGATGGTCAGCACCCGCGCGGATGAGTAGCCTGCGATCAGCCGCGCGTGCGCGCCGCCGAGGAGGTCGCAGCAGATTTTGACCTGCCGGCAGACACCGGCGCTCAGGGAGCGCGAGAGCGGTGCGCAACGCCCTTTCAAAGCCCAGACAAGTTCAGGTCTCTCTTTAGCTTTGTGGTTTCGCAGGCACCTCATAACCGACGTAGAACCCGTCCACTGCCTCGGCTGTTGAGGAGAGCGTGAATATTGACGATGAGGTGACAGCGGACACAAAGCCTTTCGTCACGGCGCGGTCCTGAATGAGCACGCGATTCGTGACTGTGTCTGCATCAATCTTGTTTGAGTGACGCAGTCCCGAAAGCGTGATCGCCACAGGCTGTGAGCCGCCAATCGCCACACTTGCTGACAGCGTGACCGTGATGGTGTTCCGTGCGAGGGGGAATGTTGTGCTCTGCCCAATCTTCTTCATCTGTCGTCCAGAGGAGAGGTGGAGGCGGATGAGTACGGTGGTTGGGATGGAATGGCATTTGCAAGCGAGCGGCATGCTGGGAACTTGCCTGCAGGCCGAAGGCGTACGTCTTGAGTGGAAAGGCGTCAGAAGCCCGCGCTCCTGCGAACCCGGGGATCGATACGCCGTCCTTGGCCAGAACGTGACTCGTCAAGCGGCTTGCAGCGCCGTCGTCATTGTCGAACTGCATTCCCGAGATGCGCACGCTCACCTCCGGAGACTCCTGGGCGTCGCTGGGGTTCTGGAGATCGAAGGAGAAGCGGAGTGCAACGCCGGCGTCGACGGAGTCGTCGAGGGATGCTGTCACCACGCCGCTCTCGCGCACCCACGCGCCGCCAGGACACATCCCGATCGTCGACCATTGCGCGCATCCAGTCCCGTCCCACTCCCAAGCAGTGCAGCGCTGGGCCCCAGTGATCGGCAGCACCTTGTGCACCAGCGCGCCGTGGTAGTGCACAGCCACAGTCGTGCCGAGCTGTGCGCGCTCTACCGTCAGGTCCCCATCGATGCCATCGCTGTTGGTGTCCACTTTCTCCACGTACCTACCGAGGCAGGCCCATCAGTTCAGGTGTGTAGTCTGCCTCGTCAGCGGACTCACTTGGTCCGCCTTCTCACGGGTTGGGCCGCGCGCGCGGGTGCGGGCGCGGGGGGAACATGAGCTCGCTTCCGATGAGGATGTACTGTCCAACGCGGATATCCTGCGCCGCTCCGGAGGTGAGCCAGGGCGCGAGCGACCGCGCGCCGGTCACAGGCGTCTCTGACCAAAGATTCCATCACGGCGGGGCAAGAGCAAGGATGAAACGAGGCTCAAGCGATCAGCGGAGAAAACAGACGGAGGGGTCGGAGAAATAACCGCCTCGTCCACTCGCTGCACGAAAAACTGGTCTGCCTGCGTTGAAAGCGCGAAAGGGCTGTTGGGAACGAGCAGCCGCGTCCGCAGCGGCTCGGCCTGCACCACAGCCGCTCATCAGTGAGTAGCGCGGCGGGGATTGCGTCGGGTGAGAGGCGCACGCACCGTGCTGTCTCGGAGGCTGAGTGCCGTCGAAGGCGTGAGAGGCCCCGAGAGCCCGGTGAGCGTGAAGACTGCTGGTGTGCTGTACGGGTGGCAGCCCGGAATGCCGCCCCGCGGAATGTACCCCCGCGCGGCGAGCGTGACGGTGAGCGTGTTGCGCTGGGCGGGGAGGTGCGAGAACTGCCCGATCCGCGCGAGGCCGAGGCAGTCGCCCGCCGCGCACGGCAGCATCTTGAGCGGCGCGGCGTCGCCGGCTGCGGCGCCGGCCGCCGGGACACGGAGCAGGTCGTGGCTCATAACCTGGGAGCGCCCGCGCGGCACGAGCGCCTCCGCGTTGAACGCGGTTGCGCCTGTCGCGGTCGCCGTCACTTCCGCGGCCGTGCAGCCCGCCGCGCCGGAGCCCTCGGGGTTGTGGATCGCAAAGGAGAAGACGACCGCGACGTCGCGCTCGAGCGTGGCGTTGGCGCGGACTGGGATGACCAGCACGCCCTCCCCGCCCGCCGAGATCGTCCACTCGCCGCGCCCCAGCGCGCCCTCGACGCCCAGCACATCGTGCGCGGCCGACGCGTGCAGGTCCGCAAAAGGCATGGTGCCGTTGGCGCGGCACGGGTGCGAAACCGCCGCAGGGAACGCCGTCTCGCAGATGCGGTCACAGCCCGCAGACGACGCGATGCCAGCGAGCGTCACGCGCGCGCCCTCGTCGCCGCGCAGCGCGCGGTTCGGGATGAGCGTGACGCCGAGCACGTTGGGCGTGTTCGGGATCGCCGCACGGAACGGGACCGATTGCCCGATCTCTGCAAACGAGAACCCTGGGTCGTGCACCAGCAGCGGCGCGGCGTGCCCGCGAGCGTAGCCCGGGAGCAGCGTGCGCACCGCATCGCCCGCAGCGTGCGCGGTGTGTACCGTCCCGAGGCGGGCCCGGACAACCGACAGTCGATTCCCACTCACGGCGAGCAGCTCCATGACCTCGCCGCCGACCTGCGAGAGGGACGCGGCGTGTCCGATTAGTACGGGGTGAGGGACGCG
>ENA-UOXV01007121-UOXV01007121.1-marine-metagenome-genome-assembly--contig:-NODE-7121-length-11441-cov-4.649043_pt1 | contig 11441 bp, 10 predicted proteins | sample MGYA00238165_ERZ766961 | MGnify/ENA primary metagenome ERZ766961 (study PRJEB28924, sample SAMN03173240) | marine metagenome | biome: Marine; feature: Water; material: Subsurface seawater | place: North... | reverse complement strand
TTCAGAAAAGCCATTTGCTATTTCTTTTCCGCCAATAAATAATTCAAATCTATCGACTTCTAAAGGATTATTATCTGATGATCTTGATAAAGGAGACACATCCTTCGGATAGCCAGTTATAAAAGTTGGTTCAATCAAGTTGCCCTCTACTAGCTCTTCAAAAAGTTCAAATAACAGCTTGCCATCTGATAAATTGTCAACATTGTCTATCTTAAGTTTCTTTGTAGTTTCCAATAAGAAACTTCTATCCTCCAACGAAGAAGAATCAACTGAGAGTTTCTGTGATACAGCTTCTTTGAGTGTTACTCTAGTAAATGGTTTAGAAAAATCTAAACTTTGTCCATTATGCTCGATAACTGATGATCCAAATACTTCAGCAGTCAGGTCATTAAATAGTTTCTCTATGAAATCCATTTGATCATTAAAATCTGCATAAGCTGAATAATATTCAAGCATGGTAAATTCAGGATTATGTTTTGTGGACAGCCCCTCATTGCGAAAATTTCTATTTATTTCAAAAACTCGCTCTAGTCCACCTACAACCAATCTTTTAAGATAAAGCTCGGGAGCTATTCTCAAATAAAGATCCATATCAAGAGCATTATGATGAGTAGTAAAGGGTTTAGCGGCGGCTCCACCTAAAACTGAATGCATCATAGGCGTTTCAACTTCAAGATATTCATGTTTAGTGAAGAAATCTCTTATCGAACTAATAATTTGACTCCTTTTTTTGAATACTTCTAAGCTTTCTGGATTCGTTATTAAATCTAAGTACCTTTTCCTATATCTTTGTTCTGTATCGACTAAACCCAAATGTTTCTCAGGTAATGGCCTTAAAGACTTAGTCAGCATTTCAATTGACTCAGCATGTACCGTTAACTCACCAGTTTTAGTAATGAACAACTTACCTCTAATTCCAACAATATCTCCTAGATCCCATGTCTTGAAGTCTGCGTACTGGCCTTCAGGTAAATCATTCGATCTTATGTAAGCTTGAATCTGACCTTTCATATCCTGGAGAGTCATGAAGCTGGCTTTTCCCATTATTCTTTGAAGCATAACCCTTCCAGCAATTGAAACCTCGATTGATTTCTCTTCCAATTCTTCTTTAGATAATCCTTCACATTCTTGCTGAAGGTCAGCAGATAGAGAATCTCTTCTAAAAGAGTTAGGATAGGCTATTCCCTTCTTCCTCATCTCTTCTAGCTTTGATCTTCTTTGTTGAATCAGTTCATTTTCTGATAATTTTTCTGTCATAACTTGTACCTTAACTAAATATTTTCTTTTAAGCTTGCTTCAATGAAGTTATCTAAAGCTCCATCCAATACTGCCGAGCAATTTGTAGTTTCTACTCCTGTCCTTAAGTCCTTAATCCTAGATGAGTCTAGGACATAAGACCTGATTTGACTGCCCCATCCAATATCAGCTTTTGATTCTTCAAGAGATTGTTTTTCTTCATTCAATTTATTCATTTCGATCTCATAGAGCTTAGCTCTGAGTTGTGCCATAGCTTTATCCCTATTTTGATGCTGAGATCGTTGCGATTGACACTGAGAAACTACTCCAGTGGGTAAGTGAGTTATTCTTATCGCAGAATCGGTTTTATTAACATGTTGACCACCGGCTCCACTAGCCCTGTAAGTATCGATTCTAAGATCGGCTGGGTTAACTTCTATCTCTACCGTTTCATCTACTTCTGGAGAAATAAATATTGATGCAAATGAAGTATGTCTTCTGCTACCTGAATCGAAAGGAGATTTTCTTACTAATCTATGCACTCCAGTCTCGGTTCGAAGCCAGCCATAAGCATAATCTCCATTAAATTTAATCGCAGCGCTTTTAATCCCAGCTACTTCTCCATGAGAAACTTCAATTACTTCTGTTTCAAAGCCTTTTGATTCTCCCCACTTCAAATACATCCTCATTAGCATCTCAGCCCAGTCCTGAGCTTCTGTTCCACCTGAACCTGACTGGATATCTAAATATGCGTTATTGGGATCCATTTTATTAGAAAACATTCTTATGAATTCCATTTTGTGTAATGCAGCCTCATTAGCTTTCATTTCATTGGCAATCTCTTCTAATGCTGAAGCATCATCTTCTTCGATAGCTATTTCAGCTAACTCAAGAGCATCCTGAATAGATTCTTCTAATTGATGAAATTTTAATAATTCTCTTTCGAGGTAAACTTTCTCTTTATTGAAATCTTGAGCCTTTTGAGGATCATCCCAAACGGAAGGATCGCTTAGTTTTAGGGTTACTTCATTCAGTTTATTTTGTTTTTGTTCAACGTCAAAGATACCCCCTTAGATCCTCTACTCTTTGAGTATGATCTTTGAGTTCTTCGTTTAAAGAGGTTATTTCTATCATTTTTTAGAGTGCGCTCTTAAGGATAAAATTCTTAATTTGGGAATAATCTTCAGGCAGAATTTTGATATTCTCTTTTTGTTTAAGAGTTCCATCTATCCTTTCCGGAATCTCAGAAATATATTCCGGTACCGCTCTTTCAATAGCGTCACTAAACTTAATAGGATGAGCAGTACCCATAACTACAACCGGATGCTCTTTGGGAGAAATCATATTACTAGCCCTCACTCCTGTTGCTGTATGTGGATCAAGCATATAACCAATCTCGTTATAAGTATCTCGGATTTGTTGAAGTATTTCCTCATCATCACATTTATGACTCTTAAAAAATTCAGCAACCAACTTCTGCTTATCTTCAGGTATCAAAATAGAATTTTCAGGAAAAGAACGCATCTTTTCGGCAAGCTTTGAAGAATTGTTATCGAATAAATTATAGAGTAAACGCTCAAAATTACTGGCAACAGAGATGTCCATGCTGGGTGCCAAAGTTTGAGTTACTTTGCTTTTCTCGTAGTTATTATTAGAAAATGCCTTATGCAGAACGTCATTTTTGTTAGTTGCAATTAATAGACTTTTTATAGGTAAACCCATCTCTTTTGCAGTCCACCCTGCGTAAGCATGCCCAAAATTCCCTGAAGGAATAGAAAAGGATAGCTCTTCGTCGGATTGCGCTAATTTTAAATAAGTCCAAAAAAAGTAAACTGATTGTGTCATGCACCTAGCCCAATTAATTGAATTGGCTGCTATAAACTTTACTTTTTTATTTCTTAGATCATTATCTAAAAACATTTGCTTAACGATATCCTGACAACCATCAAAATCACTTTCAATAGCTAAAGGAAAAACATTATCAGACTGAGTAGTGGTCATTTGTTTTCTTTGGAATTCAGTCACTTTGCCATGTGGATAAAGTATATAAACCTCAACATTTTTATGCCTCGAACATGCTGAAATAGCAGCTGCACCCGTATCACCGGATGTAGCGCCAAGTACAACTATCTTCTCACCCCTTTCTTTAGCAAAATGATTAAGCAAGGATCCTAGAAGTTGCATAGCAACGTCTTTGAAGGCAAGGGTTGGTCCATGAAATAATTCTAATACCCATCTATTTTCATCGAACTTTTTTAAGGCAACCACTTCATCAATATCAAATACTTCGTAAGATTCTTGTACCAATTTATTAAATACATCTTTCTCTATTTCACCTTCTACAAATGGAAATAGAATCTTAGACGCAAGTTCATGAAACTCTAAATTTGACCAAGAATTAATCTCATCGATTGAAAATTTTGGGAAGTTTTCCGGCATGTACAAACCACCATCAGGTGCAAGCCCACCCAATAGTACATCAGAAAAAGGAACAATCGGGCTTTCTCCTCTGGTGCTTTTATATAGCATTATGAATTCTAAATTGTTTCACTGAGTTTGTTATTTCTTCCATAGAGTCTAAATTATCTGACATTTGAAAAGCATTTGTGTCTGAAATTGGTCCTGAAATAATCACAACGGGAACAGAGGGTAGATCGCTGCTTTGTTTTGATTCTTTCTGGATGAGAGCCTCTATACTGATATTCTCTTGAGCAAATAAAGAGGAAACTTTTGCTATTGCTCCAGCCTCATTTTTAACATCTAGCTTAAAGTATCTTGAAAAAGTTTTTTTACCTTCCTTGCAAAGAGTATTCTGTTTCATATCATCCTCCAAGACAGGCCATCCACCATTAGAGATATCCACTAAATCAGCTATTACAGCAGAGGCGGTTGGTTTAGGACCAGCACCAGGACCATAATAGACAGTAGAACCGACGTCCTCGCAAAAAATTTCTAAAGCATTCATTTGCTGACCAACCTGAGATAAAAGTTGATCTTTTGAAACCAAGGTTGGATAAGCGCTCACGTTTACCTCCTCTCCCTCTATAGAGCCATAGGCAATGTGTTTAATGGAATAACCCAATTGATCTGCATACAAAATATCCTCTGGTGTTACGGACTCAATCCCTCCGTAAGCTACTGATTTGAAATCAAAGGGCGTATTGAAAGCTAAGGCAGATAATATAGAAGCCTTTTGAGCTGCATCAGTCCCATCAACATCCATTGTTGGATCTGCTTCGGCCAATCCTAATTCTTGAGCTTGTTTTAGAGCATCTTCAAACGAAGAATTCTCATCTGCCATCTTGGAGAGAATATAATTTGTTGTTCCATTCAAGATACCAGCAAACCATTTTACTTTGTTGGCTACTAATCCTTCTCTGAGCGCTTTTATAACTGGCGTTCCTCCAGCAACAGATGCTTCAAAACCAATCTGTACTCCATTTTTCTTAGCCAGATCAAATAACTCATCACCATGGGTAGCTATTAGAGCCTTATTAGCAGTGACAATATTTTTTCCATTTTTAATAGATTCTTCAATCAAATCTTTAGCCAAGTCACAACCGCCTATAAGCTCAACCAAAACATCGATGTTTGGATTTTGAGCTACCTCTAATAGATTGGTAGTAACATCTAAATCAAATGGTACTGCAGATTTACCCTTTCTTGCCCCTACCTGAGTAATCTCAATCTTTACCCCACCATTTGATTCAACTATTTGAGGTGAGCTAGTTAAGTTTTCAATTACTGCACCACCGACATTTCCAACGCCACATACGCCGATTTTGAGAGACTTCATTATCTTATAGCCTGAATATTGCTTGAGTTAGCCAAAAATTTCTTAATATTTCTAATTGCCTGCCTAGAGCGGTGTTCATTTTCTATAAGAGAGAAACGGACATAACCCTCTCCATAACTACCAAAGCCCACACCTGGCGAAACAGCGACCAATGCATCTGAAAGTAATTGTTTACTAAACTCAAGAGAACCAAGATGGCTATGTGATGAAGGAATTTTAGCCCAAATAAACATAGTTGCTTTTGGACTTTCTACCTGCCAACCAGCTTCATTGAGACCCTTAACAAGAACATCTCGACGTGATTGATACATATTTCTTATTTCTTCTACATGGTGATCGCCATGATCTAGTGCTTTTATTGCCGCTACTTGAATGGGGGTGAATAATCCATAATCAAAGTACGATTTGATTCTTGATAAGGCTGCTAACAAATCTTTATTGCCACAACAAAATCCTACTCTCCAACCAGGCATATTGTAACTTTTGGATAGTGTATAAAATTCTACAGCAACATCTTTAGCACCCTTTACTTGCAGAATTGATGGAGCTTTATAGCCATCAAAACAAATATCTGCATATGCAAGATCTTGTATCACCCAAATCTTATTTTCTTTTGCAAAAGCAATTATCTTTTCAAAAAATTCTATATCGACACATTCAGTAGAAGGATTACTAGGAAAATTCAAGACTAACATTTTTGGTTTTGGAAATGAGTTAGTAACTGCAGCTTCCAATTCTGCAAAGAAATCTATTCCTTCTCCGATAGGCACATGCCTTATGTCTGCTCCAGCTATTACGAAACCGTATGGATGTATAGGGTAAGAAGGATTTGGTACAAGGACTGCATCACCCTTATCTAAAGTTGCTAAAGCTAAATGACCAAGGCCTTCTTTAGATCCCATTGTAACTACTGCTTCACTTTCAGGATCTAATTCAACGTCAAAATTTCTTTTATACCAGTCAGCAATTGATTTTCTTAATCTGGGTATGCCCTTTGACTGAGAGTATCTATGGGTACTTCCTTGTAAGGCTGATTCTCTTAATTTATCTACAATATCTTGCGGTGTTGGTTGATCAGGATTACCCATTCCGAAATCAATAATATCCTCTCCTCTTTTACGAGCTGCAGCTTTTAATGTCTGTATTTCATCAAATACATAGGGAGGCAATTGATTAATTCTAGGAAAATTTTTATCCATGGCGTAATTCTAACTTTTAGTTGCAAGAATATTAAGTAATTCTTGTGGGGGCAGATAACCCGGTATCATTTTCCCTTCATCCGTAACAATAGATGGAGTCCCTTGGACACCTATGGTGTTGCCTAAATTAAAATGTTTCTCTACAGGGTTATTTTCGCACAGTGTTTTGTCTATATCTTTACCCTGTTTAAGCAAGGTTAAAGAATAGCCAGGATCCTCACTGCACCAGGCATAAGAGATTTTATTGAAAGACTCTGAGTTTATACCTGCCCTTGGATATGCTAAATAATTTACTTTTATTCCAAGATTAAGATAATCATCAATTTGGTTATGGAATTGCCTACAGTATCCACAATCTACATCTGTAAATACAAAAATGTTATGTTCCATCTTTTTGGGTTCAAAAGTTATAAAATCTTGCTCACTGAGATTATTGATTAAAGTTTTTCTTTGATAATCTCTCCTTGCCTCAGATTTATTTACCAAACCTTCTGAAGTAATCAAATAAATATCTCCTGAAACTAGATAATTTCCATCAGCAGAAACATAAAGTGGTTCTATGCCATCAAAATTCACCTCAAAAAATCCTTTCATATCAGTCTTTTCTACGGATATAAGATCTATTTCTTCCGGCAATATTTCTAATAATCTAACTTTCAATCCCTCTTCATCATAATTATTGTCTGTCTTTTCAGCACTACAACCTGCAGCAAATAAGAACAATATGATAAATACGTAATAATTAAGTTTATTTGTCATGTTTAACCTCTTGGATGGTGCTCATTATGTAATTCTTTCATTCTATGTCTAGCTACTTCGGTATATATCTGTGTTGTTGATAGACTAGAATGACCTAATAGAAGTTGAACTGTTCTTAAATCAGCACCATGATTGATTAAATGAGTTGCAAATGCATGTCTGAGGGTATGAGGAGATAAGTCTCTATTAATGGAAGCTTTAGCAGCATACTCCTTGATTCTGTACCAAAAAGTTTGCCTAGTCATGGATTTTCCCCTTGTACTCAGAAATAATTCTGAAACCTTGTTATCATTTGTTAATAAGGAAGGCCGGCTATCTTTAATGTACTTTTCAACCCAATAAAGAGCCTCTTCACCCATAGGTACTAAACGTTCTTTTTCTCCTTTACCTATTACTCTTATGACACCCTGTCTCAGATTAAGGTTCAATAAGTCAAGGCCGATAAGCTCTGAAACCCTAAGTCCACATGCATAAATTAGTTCTAACATCGCCCTATCTCTTAAACCTATAAAACTTTCTGTATCAGGAGAGCTAATTAATTTCTCCACTTCTTCCTCGGAAAGAGTTTTTGGTAATGTACGACCCAACTTAGGGCTATCAACCCTTGAAGTAGGGTTTTCTTGAAGATGATATTTTACTGTTATATGTGAATAAAAAGCTCTTAGGCTAGACAATGATCTTGCAGTTGATCTACTGCTATAGCCGTCCTTTAATCTTAGTGAGAGATAATCCAATAAATCTACTCTTTGAACTGCAAGAAGAGAAGATCCTTGATACCAAGATGCAAAGGAACTTATGTCGTGCCGATATGCGCTAAGGGTATTTTTACTAAGACCTTTCTCCAACCAAAGTTCATCAATAAAGTTATCAATGAGGTTTTCGGAGTTATTTAGGTTTGAGCTCATAAATTAAATGAGCAATCGCAGGACTAGCCCAGTTTTTCTTTGATTCTAGCAGATTTACCTGTTCTCTCCCTCAGATAAAAAAGTTTTGCTTGTCTGACATCACCGCGTCTTTTAACTTTGATTGAGCTTATTATAGGGCTATGTGTCTGAAAAGTTCTTTCAACGCCAACCCCATTAGATATTTTTCTGACTATAAATGCAGAACCTAAACCTCTACTTTTAATAGAAAGCACAACGCCTTCGAAAGGCTGAAGTCTTTCCCTAGTTCCTTCTACAACCCTAACATCCACTACAACTGTATCTCCTGGTGCAAAAGGCGGGATATCATCCCTTAATTGCGAAGATTCGACTGCTTGTATGTATTTATTTTTATTCACTTTGATCTTGGTCTGTTTAAGCTGCGCATTCTAGCAGATAAATAATCGATTATTCATCTTTAATTTCATTTAATAGTTCTACCTCAAGATCTGAAAGTTTTTTGATTTTCAGAAGATCTGGCCTTCTATCCTTTGTGATGCGGAGCGACTCTTTTAATTTCCACCTTTTTATTAACTCATGATTACCACTCAATAGAATATCAGGCACATCACCGTATATACTTTTTTCAGGACGGGTATATTGAGGGTGCTCCAGCAAACCATCACTAAAGGAATCATAAAGCGATTCTTCATTACCTACGAAGCCTTGCTGTAACCTAGCTAACGATTCCATGATAACCAATGCAGGGAGTTCACCACCATTAAGAACGTAATCACCTATCGAGATAACTTCATTTATGCAAGTATCTTCAATTCTTTTATCCAAACCTTCGTACCTTCCGCAAATTATTGTAAGACTTTCTTTATCTTTCAGATTGAAAGCTTTTTCCTGATTAAAAGGGCTGCCATGAGGTGCGACATAAACAACATATGATTTACTTATATTATTTATTGCTTCTATAGTCCTAATAATAGGCTCTGCTTGAAAGAGCATGCCTTGACCGCCTCCGAATGGTTTATCATCAATTCTTCTATTTTTATCTTTACTGAAGTCTCTAGGATTCCAAGTAGTAACTGTAACTAATTTCTCTTCTGTCGCTTTAGCAAGTAATCCATGATCAGTAAAACCATTAATTAAATCAGGAAATATAGTTACGATATTAAAATTCATATCTTTAAAAGTCTTCGGGCCAATCAACTATTACAAGTTGTTTTGTTAAAGAAATCTCTTTTACTACTTCAGGCTTAACATAAGGTATTAACCTATCTTGATTATCAATACTCTCTGCACTGCCCTGAATAACTAAAACTTCATTAGATTTTGTGCCTGCTGAACCTTTAATTTTTCCTAAAATGATATTTTGTAAATTCTTTACAAGCAATCCCTCTAGTTGATACAAATAAAATTCACCTTCCTCTAATGCAGGTAAATCTTCTTCGAAGATAAAAACCTCTTTATCTCGTAATTTTTCAGCAGCATTTCTATCATTATGACCTTTAAATTTCACAATTAATCTATCTGACTTCTCAAAAGTTTTTTCTAGATGCAATGACTCTTTGTCTTCGAGATGCATTGCACTATAGATTTGAAGGGCTGATTTATCTTCGCCGTAATAATGGAAGTACAAGAACCCTTTTACGCCATGTGGCTTTCCAAGCTTTCCTAGAAGTATTTTTCGGTCATTGGACCGCATAAAGGATCAATAGAGAATTAAGAATCTTTTTCTTTATCCTCTTTTTCCTCTGATGGAGATTCTTCTTCTGCCGGTGCTTCTGCAACCTCTTCTGCTGGAGCTGCTTCTTCTACTGGAGCTGCTTCTTCTGCTGGAGCTTCTGCAACTTCTTCTACTGGGTCTTTGTCAGCTAATCTCTTAGCCAATTTCTTTTGCCTTAGTGCTTCTTTAGCTGCAAGTCTCTTTGCTGTTTGTTCAGGAGTTTCTTTGTTTTGTTTTAATAGATTCAATACTCTATCGCTTGGTTGAGCTCCTTTGGATACCCAATAGTCAATTCTTTCTATATCTAGTTCTAATTTCACTTCTTGGCCTGAAGCTATAGGATTATAGTATCCCACACGTTCAACAAACCTTCCGTCTCTAGGCATACGAGAGTCCGCTACGCTTACGTGATAAAAGGGTCTCTTTTTTGCTCCTGCTCGAGCTAATCTAATTGTTAACATCTAAAAATATTCTTGAGTATTGTATAAAAAGGCGCCTATTCTAGTGCATAAGCCACCTCTTACAAGGAAAATTTGTATCTTTATTGCTATGAATGGCAAACAAATGGTTATAATGCAGTCTTTAGAGTTATATTTATATTACTTGAACACACTTTTCACATCTCAGATCCTATCTAGGACAACATAAATTGAACGAAATACCCCTTTGGATTCTTCTTGGCTCAATAGCTTTTCTTGTGCTTATGTCTGCTTTCTTTTCCGGCTCTGAGACTAGTATGATGGCAATTAACCGCTATCGCTTGAAACATCTGGTTAAAGAAAAGAATAAATCGGCCAAAAGAGTTTCTAAGCTACTTGAAAGTACGGATAGACTGTTGGGTGTAATCTTAATCGGGAACAATTTTACGCATACACTTTCAACTGCACTAGCAACTGTAGTGGCAATAAGATTATGGACTGATAGCGCAGTTTTGGCCGTAACCGTCTTTATGACAATAATAATGATTATTTTTGCAGAAGTAATGCCGAAGACTATTGCAGCTCTGAAGCCTGAAAGTATTGCCTTCCCAGCTTCATATGTACTTAAACCTTTATCAAAAATTTTAAGTCCTCTAATCACTTTGGTGAGCTTTGTCTCAAATAATTTCGCAAAATTAATTGGCATCAATCTTGATAATGTTGATAAGGATGAACTTAAGCCGGAAGAGTTGAGAACTTTATTGCAATCATCTGGAGTCCCTAAAAGACAAGAAGAAATGCTAATGGGTATTTTTGATATGGATTATTTGTCTGTGAATGACGTGATGATTCCTAAAAATGAGATCATAGGTATCAATCTCAATGATGATTTAGAGGAAATTTTGGAACAATTACAAAAAATAGACTTTACCTACATACCTTGTTACGAAGACTCAATAGATAATATCCAAGGGTTTCTATCTGTAAATAAAAAAGCAGACTTTCTGGGCAATCGAAGCCAATCGAAGAAAAATCTGAAAGCAGAACTACGTGAACCTTTGTTTGTTCCTGAAAACACCCCTCTATATAAACAATTATCCAACTTCCAATCATCTGGCCGCAGAGTTGGATTGATAGTGGATGAATATGGTGATATTGAAGGAATAATTACCTTAAGAGCAATTCTAGAAATAATAGTTGGAGAAATCACTACAGAGACTATGGAGAAGATGGATATTATGCCGCAAGCAGATGGAAGCTTTTTGGTTGAAGGAGGCATGATGGTCAGAGAAGTAAATAGAAGGCTGAAATTCGAGCTGCCAACTGAAGGTCCAAAAACATTGAGCGGTCTAATACTCGAAGAGGTTCAAACCATTCCTAACACTAATATTGGTTTAACCATCAATGGATATAGAATAGAGACTGTATTGATAA